>Ga0302320_10021139_pt1 | contig 12939 bp, 6 predicted proteins | sample Bog_T0_3_FD_202130 | JGI IMG/M metagenome (GOLD analysis project Ga0302320, IMG submission 202130) | Peat permafrost microbial communities from Stordalen Mire near Abisko, Sweden - Bog_T0_3 | ecosystem: Environmental > Terrestrial > Soil > Wetlands > Peat | place: Sweden: Abisko, Stordalen Mire...
CATGTCTTGCCGCCGGCGAAGGCGTACTTCGCACCGCAAAACGGTGCGAGCGCCGACGGGGGCAGATACCCGTAGCTCGATGGATACGGTGGTGAGGTCCAGTAGGCGCCCGCGACCCAGATGGGGACTTGCGGACCGGATGGAACGTAGCCTCCGGTGATTGCCTGCCACTGGACCGAAGTCGAGTAGATCCCAACTGTGCGCCCTTGAGAGTGCAGGAAGTCGATCGAACCCTGGATCGTCAGGGAGTTGAGGGTCTGGTTACACGACCAGTACCGGCCACTGCCACAGAGGTCGTTCTCGATGTCTAGCCACCACACCGCTGACGACGCGCCCTCGGAGCTCGCGTACTCCATGGCCGTCTGAGCCGAGTTGTAGCCGTAGTTGTACGCCAGGCATGTTGCCTGTTTCGTGCCGGAGAATTCGGCGCACGCTCCCGCTGGTCCTTGCTGGTCGATCGTGTCGGATGACGACGGGGCGTTGAGGAACATGTAGAGGTTGTACGTTGCGCCGCCGGTGCGCTGGGCATCTGTGGCCCATTCGACTTCCGCTCCCAGGCACGGATTAGGCGCGCCGACCGCCCAGCCGTCGACTCCGACGACGGCGATGGTGTAGTCGGCGGTCCCGGCCGGATAAGAGGGCGGCCCAGGGAGCGTGACCGTCTGAGGCAAATTCGGTTTCTTGCATTGGGGCCAGTTGATGTCGTAGCCGAAAGAGCCGCTCGGGTACTGGAGCGGTGAGACGTCGGCGACCGGCATGGCGGCGATCGAGGTGACGGGAGACGTGGTCAGCACGCGCTTGAGCGAGCCGCGAGCGGCGGCGGTACCGAAACTGAGGACTGTGCCGTTTTTTTCGGCCACCCAGTCCCCGGTCCCCTCCGGGGTGATAGCCATTCCAACTACGGGCGACTTCGACTTCACCGGCGAGGGCGTCGCCAAGTGCATCGCGTCACCAAAGCGGGCGATGTTCCCGTTCGCCCTGGCGAGCCAGTACCCGCCGCCGTCGGGTGTCGCCGCCATGGCGACGATGGATTGACCGGCCGACTTTGCCCCCGCCGAGCCGTAGAACTTGGCGTCACCGAAGTTGAAGGCCCTTCCCAAGCGGCAAGCGATCCAGTACCCCTTGCCGTCGGGGGTTGCGACGATCCCGACGACTTGACCAGGTCGACGAGGGGTGACCGAGCCGTAGTTCTTGGCGTCACCGAAGGAGATCACGCGGCCGGCCGAGGTGACGAGCCAGTACCCGCGGCCATCGGGTGTCGCCGCCGCGGCCACGACCGGGTCCTTGCGTACCTTGCCGCCGGCACCTCCCTTGTATTTCGCGTCCCCGAAGGGGTACACGCTGGCGTCGGCGCCTATCAGCCAATAACCCTTGCGATCAGGGGTGGGAACCAAGGCGATGATCTGGGCGACCAGGTGCTTTCCGTACACAGAGCCGTAGTAAGCGGCTTTCCCGAGAGCGGCCACCTTGCCGTTGGCCTCGGCGAGGTCGTAGGCAAGCGTGCTCGGAGCTGGTACCGGGATCCCGGCGATCGAGACGACGGGAGTCGTCACGCCGGTGAGCGAGCCGTGAGCGGTGGCGGTCCCCAGGCTCAAGACGGTGCCGTTCTGTTCTGCAAGCCAGGCTCCAGTGCCATCCCCGGTGACGGTGAAGCCCACGACCGGCGACTTGAGCTTCTTCGGTGGGTTCAGTGTCAGCTGCGGCGCGTCGCCGAAACTGAACACCTTCTCGTCTGCCCCGGCGAGCCAGTACCCCCTATCGTCGGTCGTCGCAGCCATGGCGACGACACGCTGACCGTCGGGACTCGCCCCCGCCGAGATATAGGGCTTGGCATCACCGAAGGAAAAGACCTCCCCGGTGCTGGAGGTGATCCAATACCCCTTGCCATCAGTGGTGGCTACGATCGCGATGACGCGGCCCTTGATTGGCGAAGTGACCTCGCCGGAGTTCTTGGCGTCACCGAATGCCATCATGTGGCCGACGGAGGTGACTAGCCAGTAGCCGCGACCGTCGGGAGTCGCCGCCGCGGCCACGACTGGCCACTTTCGCACCGCGCCACCGGCATCGCCCTCGTATTTCGCGTCCCCGAAGGGGTACACGCTGGCGTCGGCGCCTATCAGCCAGTAACCCTTGCGATCAGGGGTGGGAACCAAGGCGATGATGGGCGCTGCCAGGTATGTCCCGTATGCAGAGCCGTAGTAGGCGGCACCTCCCAGTGAGGCCACTTGGCCGTTTGTCTGGGCGAGGTCGTAGGCGAGAGTGCTCGGCGGTGGCACCGCCATCTCGGCGATCGAGGTGACTGGCGATGTGGGCGACACGCCAGTGAGCGAGCCGTGCGGGGCGGCGGTGCCGAGGCTTAGCACGGTGCCATCTTGCTCGGCGAGCCAGGCTTCAGTGCCGTCCGGGGTGACGGCAAAGCCCACGATGGTTGAGGTGGCAACCGGCGAGCGCGTCGCCAGCTGTGGCGCGTCGCCGAAGCTGAACACTTTGCCATCTGCCCCGGCGAGCCAGTAGCCGCCCCCGTTGGGCGTCGCCACCATGGCGACAATCGGCTCACCAGCAGGGGCGGCTCCGACCCGGCTGTATGTCTCGGCGTCGCCGAAGTTGTAGACACTCCCGGTGCTGCAGGTGATCCAGTATCCCTTGCCGTCGGGGGTGGCAGCGATCCCGATAACTAGACCGCTGAACGGCGGAGAGACAGGGCCGTAGTTCTTGGCGTCACCGAAGGACATCACGTGGCCGGTCGCTGTGACGAGCCAGTACCCGCGGCCATCGGGCGTCGCCGCAGCGGCCACGACCGGGTCCGCTCGCACCTTGCCACCGGCATCTCCCTCGTGCTTGGCATCCCCGAAGGCGTACATGCTGCCGTCGGCGCCGATAAGCCAATAGCCGGCGCGATCAGGGGTGGGGATCAAGGCGATGATGGGCGCGACCAGGGGCCTTCCATACTCAGAGCCGTAGTAGGCGGCCCCTCCGAGCGCTGTGACCATGCCGTTGGCCTCCACAAGGTCGTAGCCGGGCTCGGGCGTGGCCGTGGTCGTCGTGGCTGTGGTCGGTCTCTTGGCAGCGAGCGTCGCGCTTTGGACGGGTTTCGCGTACTGGCCCAAAGCGGCGTTGCCGAGCCGCGATGTTGCGCCGGCTTGTCCTGCGCCAAAGAACGAGCTGGTGCCCAACGCGACCCCAACCACGATCGTGACAAACGGGTGCATCCCAACTCGGCTCGGTCGGCAGGGACGGCTCATGAAGGTTGTCCCTGCAATGGCACCTCTGTTCCGGGACAGGCCAGCTCCTTGCTTAACATTGCGAAACGGTGCCGGATATGTCGCGAAAATCGTCTCCTTTCGGACCGCACACGAATCGCGGCTGTGATCCAAAAATGCACCATCCTGTTGCGCCTGCCGAGGCCAGGCGAGGTACCACACAGTCGCCTCACCGCATAACACAGATGACTCAGTTCTCGACGCAACCGGGCCGCGACGGAGGCGCCACCAACCTAGGGCGGTCGCCTGTGAGGAGCCTTGGAGGCTGCTTGGAACGCGCTCGGAGGAAGTCGTCAGCACCCAGGATCGCGGGCCGCAGGTCTCCCTATCACCGGATCTTCGGCGCGCACACGATCATTCATTTCAGTGACAACGCCGAACTCCTGAGCGAGTACTTCGTCCGCTTTGCAGCGGGCCAGCCGTAACTGCCCGCCGCATCTTTAATGAGGCTGTCGCGCAGCGCATCGGCGAGGACCGGACCCCGCGTCGCAACTTCACTGTCCGCCCACACCGCTAGTCGCTCAACGTGTGGCCTCGAGTTTCAGATCATCATCGGTCACATTGCCTTCGAGCCTACGTCGAGGCCTTTTCGGAGCCGTGAATGTCGAACTGGACCGTCTTCGCGCCGTGTAACCCATTGTCCGGATACGCGAGACTGCTCCCAACCTCGTCGTGGGTGAAACGGTCTGCTTCTCTCCTTGGTGGCAGTCCTTGCAGCCTCTAGCACAAAAGCGACGTAGTCCACAGTCGATCCTGCGCTAGTTCACAACTTTCTCTCAGAATCGAGATCCAAACTCATCGTAAGCCATAGCGAATGTGCGGTGCAGACACCGCAGGCGACGTTTATGCCCTGCACTTTCTTGTCAATATCAATAAATATGATCCCGAGGTAAAAGGGAGTCCCCCCATGCGTGGAACCGTCCGGCTGAGAAGCCTTTCATTGCCCGTACCCCGTGTACGGTTGTCGGCGCGGACCCTTTACCCTCTCCTGGCCATCGTGTTCGTCGGCGCCGTTACGTTGAGCGCATGCGGGGGCGGTGGGTCATCGAGCGGGACCTCCTCGACGACCTCTTCGACTACCGCAGCGGCCAGTGCCAGCGGCAGTTCAAAAGCGTCCGCGTCCGAGTCAGCGTTCTCTACCTGCATGCAAAAACACGGCGTGAAGTTCAGTGGATTTGGTAATGGCACGACACGCGGCAGCTTTCCTACAGGCGGCAGCTTTCCTACAGGCGGCAGCTTCAACTCGTCCGCGTTCCAAAAGGCTTCGGCTGCTTGCGCGAGCCTGCGTCCGAAGGGATTCGGGACGGGAACGGGCGGCTTCTCGAGCGCGGCTTCTGCCGCTTACCGCAACTGCCTGAAGCTGCACGGCGTGACGTTGGCCAGCGGGTCTGCCGCCAACTCGACTACGCCGACCACGCTCAACACGAAGAGCGCCTCGGACCAGAAGGCGCTCGCAGCTTGCGCGAGCCTGCGTCCGAAGGGATTCGGGACGGGAACGGGCGGCTTCTCGAGCGCGGCCTTGACCGCTTACCGCAACTGCCTCAAGCTCCACGGCGTGACGTTGCCTAGCAGGTCCACTGCCGCCAACTCGACAACGTCGACCACGCTCAACACGAAGAGCACGTCTGTCCAAAAGGCGCTCGCAGCCTGCGCAAGTCTGCTGCCGAGGTCGCCAGCCAGCACGGCCACGACGTCGACGACCAGCTGATCACCTAGGTGACTTGCCTGGTTGCCGATCTCTCCCGATGAGTAAAGGAAATGATGAGTAAAGGAAATGATTGGCAGTGAAGTCTGTGTTTCGCAAGTCGCGTTCGACTATGGGGGCAGAGAGCGCCACTGGTGCGCCTAGAGCGCGACGAGGACTCAAGGTCGCCTTTTATGCAGTCCTTGTGTTGGCCGTCGCCGCCGTCGCTGGATTTGGCCTGCGATCGATCTACGCGTCCCCTTCAACCGCGGCAGGCGGTGTCGCTCGGACCGTGACGGTGCAGCGCGGCATCGTCCAAGAAAGTGTTACGGCCTCTGGCAATATCAGCCCTGCCATCGAGGCCAACGAGAATTTCACCGCCAGCGGGACGGTCACTGCCGTGAACGTCGCAGTCGGAGGTCATGTCAAAGCTGGACAAGTGCTCGCCACAATTGACCCGTCTACAGCTCGGGCGAATCTGGCCACTGCCGCCGCCAGTCTCCAGAGCGCTGAGGCAGCTTTGCAGCAAGCCCGTCAGGGCGGCTCTGCGTCACAGCTCGCACAGAACAATTCGCAGCTCATGTCTGCCCGGGCCCAGTTGAGCTCCGACCAGCAGCAGCTCACCTCGGACCAGTCGACACTGGCAACCGCAAAGACTCAACTCGCCACGGACGAGCAGCTTGGCTGCCCGGCGGCTTCTTCGTCGTCCTCGACCGGAACGAACTCCACCGGCTCGACCGGAACGAGTTCCACGGGCTCGACCGGAACGAGTTCCACGGGCTCAAGCGGGTCCGGCTCAAGCGGGTCCACCACGACCACTACCGTCCCCTCCACCACCGGCTCCACCGGCTCGACCGGAACGAGCTCAGCGGCCACAACCACTACGCCGGCCACGACCACTACCACCACCATCCAGGTGCCGACGACCACTACGGCCCTTTCAACCATGAGCATGACAACCGCCACCAGCTCCAGCCATGACGTCAGTATTTTTGACGCGGGAAGCGACACGGTGACGGCTCCCGCAGTCGCTACTTCGTCCGCGGCATCCATCACGACAACGACGGCCACGCTCGAGGGATCGGTTGACCCCGGTAACGGCGAGACGACCTACTTCTTCCAGTACGGAACTAGCACGATTTATGGAGTGCAGACCGTACCGGCCACGCTCGACGCAGGCTCCACAACCGTTTCCGTTTCGGCTTCGATACGCGGGCTCAAGGCGACGACCTCGTACGTCTTCCGACTCGTGGCGTCCAACAGCGAAGGAACTTCCTACGGTTTGCCTCAGTACCTGGTTACCGCCACCGGGTCTTGTGTAACGGATCGGGAAACAATCACCACCGACGAGCAGGCTGTGCAGAACGAGAAGCAGACGATTCAGCTACAGCAGGCCAGCCTGGTAGCCACCAAGGCCAGTCAGGCCATCGACACGACCACCGTCACCCAGGACCAGCAGGCGGTCACCGAGGACCAGCAGACCGTCACCACTGACGAGAGCGCGCTTGCGGGAACCACCCTCACGGCTTCCATCTCCGGTACTGTCACAGCGGTCAGCGGCACCGTCGGTGAGACGGTTTCCGGAGGCAGCTCGTCCTCGACCGCCGCCAGCAACTCCAGCGCTGCGAGCGCCGCATCGTCGTCCAGCTCGTCGTCGAGCGGTTTTGTCACCATTGATAACCTGAAGGACCTCGAGGTCGTCGCAGGCTTCGCCGAAGCCGACGCCACCAAGATCGCTGTCGGCCAACCGGCAACCGTAACATTGGCGGCTCTGCCTTCCACTGAGCTCGTGGGCGTCGTCGCTGCGATATCGCCGACGTCGGTGGTCTCCAGCAACGTCGTCACCTATGACGAGACGATCGCGCTCAAGGACCCCCCGGCCACGGTCTTGGACGGAATGACGGCAGACGTGAGCGTTGTGGTCGAGACGGCAACGAACACGCTTGAGGTCCCGAGCGCCGCGGTGACCACGACCGGCGTCAGCTCGACTGTCACGGTATTGAAGAACGCCAAGGACGTCACCACCCCCGTTACCGTCGGTCTGGTCGGTAACTCGACAACACAGATCCTGAGCGGCGTCACCGCAGGAGAGAAGCTCGTGGAGCCGACGGCGACGGTCTCCTCGTCTGGCACGACAGGCACGACGACTCCGACACGAACCTTCGGCGGCGGCGGCGGTGGCTTCGGAGGCGCAGGGGGCTTCGGATGAGCAGCCGACGGCTTTTCCGTCGCCGCGACGGGTCACCCGAGGGCCTTCGCGCGCTGCCGTCCGAAGGCACGGCGGCTCCGGCGGGCTCTGTCCCACTTGCCCGGAGACGACCTGTCGTCGCCCTGCGCTCGGTATCGAAGACCTACATGGCCGGGGAGGTCGAAGTTCACGCGCTCTGGCGCGTCTCGCTGAGCGTCGAGGCAGGCGACTTCGTCGCCATCATGGGAGCCTCCGGCTCTGGGAAGTCGACGATGATGAACATCATCGGGTGTCTTGATGTGCCGACGAGGGGGCACTACTGGCTCGAGGGGGTGGACGTGCGCCACCTCGAGGAGTCGGATCTCTCGCGGATTCGCAACCACAAGATCGGTTTCGTCTTCCAGAACTACAACCTGATCCCGCGCACGACCGCCCTGGCGAACGTGGAGCTTGCCCTCGCCTACGCAGGCGTGAAGGCGAAAGAACGGCACGTACGGGCCATGGACGCGCTCTGCCAGGTAGGCCTTGAGGACCGCAGCCATCACCTCCCGAGCGAGATGTCCGGCGGCCAGCAGCAGCGCGTCGCCATAGCGCGAGCTCTGGTGACGAACCCTGCCCTGATCCTTGCCGACGAGCCGACCGGGAATCTCGACACGGCCTCGAGCAACGAGGTAATGGGCCTCTTCGGTCGACTGAACGCGGAGGGCCGGACTGTCGTGATCATCACCCATGAACAAGACATCGCCTCTTTCACGCGTCGGGTTGTCCGGCTGCGTGACGGGCAGATCTACGAGGACAGCCGCATCGTCCCATTGCACTCCGATACGCAAATGGAGCAACGTGAGGCACCTGGTGGCGCTGGGCATGCATCGGGCAACCTAGGCGGAGGATCGACATGAGCCTCTTCGACAATCTCCGGGTGGCCATCGGCGGGATCAGTTCCAACAAGCTCCGGTCCGTGCTCACCACCCTCGGCGTGCTGATCGGTGTCGCGGCTGTCATCATCCTGGTGGCGGTCGGGACCGGGTCCTCGCAGGCTGTCGAGAGCCGGATCAACCAGCTTGGAACGAACACCCTCACGGTCTACAACACCGGCCGCTTCGGTCGTGGGGCCTTTTCGGGCGGTACCCAAACCCAAACGGCGTCGTTGACGATCGCCGATGTCAACGCCCTGGATAACCCGAACAACGCTCCGGACGTGAAGTCGGTCTCCCCGGTCGTGACCTCCAGCGAGACGGCCACATACGGTGCGAACTCCTACACGACCACTGTCGATGGGTCGACTTCGTCCTATCTAAGCGCCGAGGACTACACCGTCCAGGCCGGCAGCGCTATCTCAAGCCAGGATGTGACATCTCACGCCCAGGTCGTCGACATCGGGTCTGATGTCGCGAGCAATCTGTTCACGACCGGTGAGAACCCTCTCGGCGCGACGATCATGATCGGTTCGACCAACTTCGAGGTCATCGGCGTGCTGGCTTCGAAGGGCACGAGCGGGCTGACCAACGAGGACGCAGTGGCCATTGCGCCCTACACCGCGGTCGAGGACCATCTGACAGGCTACGCCCAGTCCTTCAGCGAGCTCATCGTTCAAGGCAAGTCGGCCTCAACTCTGAACCTTGCCCAGGCCGAGGTCGAGAACGTCCTCGCGGCACAGAACGACACGACGGTCGCAGACTTGCCGTTCGAGGTGCTGAACCAGGCGACTCTGCTCTCCACGGTGGAGTCGACCTCGGGCACGTTCACCGTGCTGCTCGCCGCCGTGGCCGCCATCTCGCTTCTTGTAGGCGGCATCGGAGTGATGAACATCATGCTGGTCACCGTGACCGAGCGGACCCACGAGATCGGGATCCGCAAGGCGATCGGTGCTCCGAAATCGGCGGTTCTCGCCCAGTTCCTGTTCGAAGCGGTCTTGCTGTCATTGATCGGGGGAACCGTTGGCGTAGCCATCGGTGTGATCGGCTCCCGGTTCAAAATTGCCGGTGTCCAGCCTGTAATTGCCCCCTACTCGATCGTGCTCGCCTTCGGCGTCTCGATCGCCGTCGGTGTGTTCTTCGGTTTCTACCCCGCCAACCGTGCCGCCTCACTTAGACCCATCGACGCCCTTCGTTATGAGTGAAGACAGGGGAGCATCCATGCCAGACGATCCGAACGCCACCGAGGAGCTTCCCTCAGTCGGCGGTACAAATACCCAACCGGTCGAGATCGACAGGACGTCTTCGGGGCTCACCGGTTCAACGCAAAGAGCGGGACACCTAGGAGGAGACGACGCCGATATATACGGCACCGATATGGCCGACGACGACGAGTGGCCGATACGAAGCCCTCGATCGGGTCTTCGGCTCAAGTACCCGACGGCGATACTCGTGGCCCTTCTCATCGGTGCAGGAGGGCTCTGGGGCGGAGCTGCCTTGCAGCGCTCCCACGGCACGGGCAGTACCGCAAGCGCCGCGACGAACTTCGCAAGGCTGTTCAGTTCCACGGGGTTGTCCCGCACCGCTCGCAGCGGCTTCTCTGGATTTTCGGGCGCGAGCGCGAGTGCGGCATCCGGCATCGTGACGACTATCGAGGGCAACACGCTGTACGTCACGACAGCAAGCGGTGGACTGGTCAAAGTGACACTGGGGGCGACTACTACCTACACCCGTGATACCAAGAGCACGGCCTCAGCGATGCAACCGGGCGACACCGTAACTGTGCAGGGCACCAAAGAGAAGAACGGGACTGTGGTAGCGACGTCCGTCGCTGACACCGCTGCGGGTCTGTCCGACGCGGGCTGAGCACCGCCTATCTGGCGGGGAAGCGATCTCGCGCGCCGTAACGCAATGAAACAACGAAGCGAAAGGATACTGATATGAGCGAGCTACCCCCTGACGATCTAGCGGCCGTCGCCGATGTGGATAGTGGAGCAGGAAAGTCTGCAGCAAGATACGGTCGACGCGCCCTCATGCTCGGGGCGGCGGCGACCGGGGTGGGGATCACCGCCGGCCTGGTCGCGGGCGCAGACCCCACGTACGCCTCGAGTGACTCTTTGCGCCTCGGCGCGACGAACTCGGCTACCGCTACGACCATCGTCACGACCACTCAAGGCTCAGGCCTCGAGGGCATCACCTCGGAGACTGGCAACAGCGGAGTTGAAGGGCTCGATACCAGTTCTGGCGGCGGCTACGGCACCGCCGGCCTTTCGACGCACGGGATCGGTGCTTACGGCAGGACGTTTGGCAATCACATGAGCGGCGTCGAAGGCGTCGACCAGAGCCCCAGCGGTGGCTACGGAGTCGACGGAACCTCGAAGAACGGCATCGGCGTAAAAGGCGAGACATTGGCCGCAAACCGCAGCGGAGTCGCAGGCATAGACGCGAGCAAAGGAGGCGGCTACGGCACGTCCGGGAACTCGACCAACGGCACTGGTGTTTACGGCCAGACTGCGGCCGCCGGCCTGAGCGGGGTTGAGGGCGTTGACGCGAGCAAGGCAGGCGGCTACGGCATCTCCGGGAACTCGACCCACGGCACGGGCGCCTACGGCGAGACCACGGCGGACGGCAAGAGCGGGGTTGAGGGCGTCGACACGAGCAAGGCAGGCGGCTACGGCACCTTCGGGAGCTCCACCAACGGCACGGGCGCCTACGGTGAGACCACGGCGGCCGGCAAGAGCGGCGTCGAGGGCGTCGACGCAAGCAGCAAGGGTAGCTACGGAGTCCAGGGAACCTCAGAGAACGGTACCGGCGTCTACGGCCACACCGTGACAGCCGGCAAGAGCGGCGTCGAAGGCGTCGACGCAAGCAAGGCAGGCGGCTACGGCACCTACGGGAACTCCACCAACGGCATAGGCGCCTACGGCGGGACTTTGGCGGCTGGCAAGAGCGGCGTCAAGGGCGTCGACACCAGTTCGGCCGGCGGGTACGGCACCTATGGGAGCTCCACCAACGGCATAGGCGCCTACGGCGGGACTTTGGCGGCCGGCAAGAGCGGCGTCACGGGCGTCGACACCAGTTCGGCCGGTGGTTACGGCATCGAGGGAAGCTCGCAGAACGGCATCGGAATCCGCGGCCAAACCGCGTCGGCTGGCAAGAGCGGCGTCGAAGGCGTCAACTCGAGCCCTGGCGGCGGCTACGGCGTACAGGGAAGCTCAGGCAACGGCACCGGCGTCTACGGCACTACCACGACCACTGACCAGTCCGGCATCGAAGGCGTTGACACGAGTAAAGGAGGCGGCTATGGCACCAATGGGAGTTCGATCAGCGGTATCGGTGCCTACGGCCAAACTGCAGGAGACGGCAAAAGCGGAGTGGAAGGCGTTGATACCAGCCTAGGCGGTGGCTATGGCGTCCAAGGAACCTCGGAGAACGGCACCGGCGTGTACGGCCAAAGCGCGCTACCTGGCAAGTACGGCATCCAAGGCGTCAGCACAAGTTCACAAGGTGGTGTGGGCGTCTACGGCAGTTCCCAGACCGGCGGCATCGGCGTGCAGGGATCGAGTGATACGGGCACCGGCGTGTCGGCCATGAGCACTACCGGCACGGCGCTCCAAGTCGAGGGAGTTGCCACCTTCTCGCGAAGCGGGACCGCTCTCGTGGCGGGGACAACCGCGAATCCCGAGGCGAGTGTGACCATCTCCGGGGTGTCCTTGACCGCAGGCAGCCTGATTTTCGCTACTCCGCAGGCCTATGTCGCCATCGCCTCGAGCGGACTAGGCGTCGGGATCGCAGCCGTCGTACCGGACGTGCCGGCGAACTCCTTCACGATCTATCTGACAGCGGCCGTTGAAGTCTCAGTCGAGATTTCCTGGTTCATCGTCGGATAGCTGTCAATCAAGGCCGTGCTACGCCGCGGCGCGGTTGGCAGACCGTCCCGCGTGCGATCTGAAGACGCCTGACGTCAGGTCAAAATAATTGGGTCTGAACCTGAGGTTGAAGCTTTCATTTTGAATCCTTGATGCCTGGTAAGGCCGCTTTCTTGACCGCCGATAGCGGGTTCTCGGCGGTTTTCGGGTCCCTTTCGGGCGTTCGGGTCCAGCTGTATGGGCTTTCGGTGGACTGGCTGGTGTGCCGATCGTCGCACGAAGTCGCCGAAACCCCCGGCGTACCCGCGCCGGGGTCAGCTGAGCTGGGTCGCGGGCCGTTCCCAACCTCGATGTTCTCCCCGGTGCGGTCATGGCCGATGGCAATCGGGTCATAGCTGCCATCGAGCACGAACAGTGGCACCTCGCCGTCTTCTGGCAGGAGGCCGACGAGGCGACGGATCTGTTTGACGGTGGCCGATGTAGCGTCACTTCCTGGCAAGAAGTACAAGGCGTCGAGCGGTGCGCTCCAGCTGTCCGGGGCCTACGAGAGCTGGGAGTTCCACTGATAGGACCATCCGGCAACGATCGGCCGGCCGGCTTGAATGCGTGGAGCCCGATTAGTAAAAGCCATGACCTGGGCTCATTTCCCCGTCGCGGCGTGCCCAGGTTGGAGGCATCGACTGCAAGACCGCCGGCCAATCCACTGGCCGGTTGGCGACAAGAAGCCTTTACGGCCGGTCCTCGTTGCCCGCGCCCTTACTGAGTGCCTTGTAGAGGCTGCCGTGGCTGCGGGAGAACTCCGGCTCGAGGCTGAGGCGAGGAGGATTCGAGGAGACGGGGCCCACAGCGCACAAGACGGGGTCGCAAAGCTCGAAGAGGGCGTCGCCCCGACAAGTAGGAACCGTAGAGCTGCCCGCGGAACGAGCGCGGCGGGGCGGAGGTGAAAACGCCTACCTTCTGGCCGCGCGGCCCGGAAAAGTGGCTCTCCTGATGGATACGTGGGTGCCTTGAGCTGCTGAATAGC
>Ga0302320_10021141_pt1 | contig 12938 bp, 13 predicted proteins | sample Bog_T0_3_FD_202130 | JGI IMG/M metagenome (GOLD analysis project Ga0302320, IMG submission 202130) | Peat permafrost microbial communities from Stordalen Mire near Abisko, Sweden - Bog_T0_3 | ecosystem: Environmental > Terrestrial > Soil > Wetlands > Peat | place: Sweden: Abisko, Stordalen Mire...
CGGTACTTCAGGGAGTCGCCGATGGTGTTCAACAACAGCCTGGGAATGACGTGGAGCAATGTTGCGGTCGATGTAGGGCCGGCGGCGCAGGTGGGGACGCTGGCGGTGTACTACACGGAGAACTGAAGAAGCGCTCAGCCGGTGAGGACGGCGCCGCCGTTGACGTTGAAGATCTCGCCGGAGATGAAGCCGGCGAAGGGAGTGCAGAGGAAGAGGATGGGGCCGGCGATTTCGTTGACGTGGGCGGGGCGGCCGACGGGGATGGTGGGGTTGGTGCGGGCGGCGTCCTCGGGGCGGTCGAAGACGGAGGCGGTCATCTCGGTGTGGGTCCAGCCGGGGGCGACGCAGTTGGCGTAGATGCCGTGCGGGGCGAGCTCGGAGGAGAGGGATTTGGTGAGCGCGATGATGGCGCCCTTGGAGGTGGCGTAGTCGGCGTGGCCACCTTCGCCGCGCTGGCCGGCGGCAGAGGCGATGAGGACGATGTGGCCGCGCGCGGGCTGGAGGGAGACGTTGCCGGCAGTGGTGTTGGGGTCTGCGGAAGGACGCGGGCGGGTGAGCATGTGGGCGGCGGCGGCGTGGACGAGGCCGAAGACGGCGTCGACGTTGATGGCCTGGGTGCGTCGCCACTGAGCCGAGGTCATCTGGGCGACGGTGGTGGCGGCGGGCGGCCAGATGCCGTGGTTGGCGATGAGGATATCTAAATCCCCAAGGGCAGCCAGGGTGTGAGAGACGAGGGCTTCACCGTCCTCGGGGGTGAGGAGCTCCTGGCGGATGGGAAGGCAGACCTCGGGACCGCCGAGTTCGGCGGAGAGAGCGTGGGCCTGATCGGCAGCCTGTTGGTAGCTGAAGGCGACGCGGGCTCCGGCCTGGCGAAAGAGGCGGACGGTGGCTGCGCCGATGCCGCGGGAGCCTCCGGTGATGAGGGCGGTGCGGCCGGCGAGGGAGAGGGTGACGCCGGGAGTGGGGGTGGGAGGATTTTGCATCCCTTCATTTTGCACCTTGCGGGTTGCGCTGGCCATCGGATAGAAACGCACATGGCAACGGAGGAGCAGAACGAATGAAGATCGTGGTGGTTGGGGCGCGGATTCTGCTGGGGCTGCTGTTTACGGTATTCGGGCTAAACCACATTGTGCCGTTTATTCACGACTCGGTGCCGCCGGGCGATGCAGCGACGATGCTGGGATTGATGGTTGAGCACCACTGGTTCCTGCTTTATGGGGTGGTTGAGGCGGCGGGCGGGCTGATGCTGCTGGCGGGGCGGTTCGTTCCGCTGGGGCTGACGCTGCTGGCGGGCATGGGGGTGAACATCCTGCTGTTCCACCTGACGCTGGAGCCGTCGGGGCTGCCGGCGATGCTGTTTTTCGGGCTTCTGGAGGCGGTGCTGGTGTATGCATACCGCGCATCGTTCGCGGGAATCTTTGCGGCGAAGGCGGAGCCGACTATCTAGCGACTTAACTACCGGACGGAAAGAGAGAGGGAGCACGAATGTCGATCGGCGCTGGAACCAAGCAGAATCCGTGGAAATTGAAGACGCCGCCGGGAACGGCTGAGTTTGAAGCATACAAGGACGAGGCCGCCGATCCGCCCGCGCTGGTGGTGCAGGTGGGCAAGACGCAGCTGAAATATCAGCTGCGCTGCATCGAGGACCTGCACGCGATGCTGAAGGCGCACGGCGACTGGATGCTGCTGGGCGGGGCGGACGAGCAGAAGCCGGCAGCCGAGGGGACGGTGGAGGCGTGGGGCAGGTCGGAGAAGAACCCGGTGGGGGGATGGTACGGACTGAAGAAGGGGCTGCGCGGCCGGTTCGGCGTGTATGTTCCGCCGGTGCTGAAGGCGCTGGGATTGGCCGAGGTCGAGGAAAATCCCAAGAATAACCGGATGCGGGCGAAGTAGGCGGGAGCAGGAGAGCTTCGGCCTACAGATGGTGCGGGTGCAACGCAACAATCAGAGTTCCCGCTATAAGCAGCCCGCAATAGACTCCCGCGACACAGAAGAAGCCGAATCTGGCGGCAGGCCATACCTTGGATGGCATTTGATCGACGAAACGGTCAAGGACTGTCTCCTGACGGCGTTCGGGCATGGCTGAGGGGTCGCCGTCCTTTGCCCAGCGGTTTGCGATATGGGTCGCGCGAATGTTGGTTAGAAGCATGGTTGCAGCGATGATGGGGAGAACTCCTGGAGGAATTCCCAAGAAGATGTTACCTACGATGCCGACCAGATAAGCGAAGGCAACGAGGACGGCTGCCGGGACGCTGTGTTCGCGCACGCCGATGCCACCCAACACAAAGAAGGCGAGAGTAATGAGCGCTGTGACCACGCTACCAGCGACAAGCAACCAGATCGTGGAGAGTGCTGCCACAATCATGCATATCCAGAAGCCTTGCACGCCGAGCGCATCGGTATCGCTGGCATTGTCACTCGGCCAGAAGAGGCGTTGAAATAGGTTGTCGTCCTTAACCGGCGTCTCGTCCAGGCCAAGATATCCCATGCGGAATTTTTATCATGAGCAAGGGGCAACGGAGTTCATTTCTTCGCTGCGAGCAGTTTGCGGCGGGCAGCGATGAGGGCTTTCTGCTTGGCCGCGGGCAGGGCGAAGGTGGCGACGACCTTGCGCGGGAGTTTGGCGAGGGTGAGGTCGTAGGCGGCGGTAAGCTCGCGCTGCCACTCAGCGGGAGTGAAGACGTTCCAGCGCTCGGCGGCGACCCAGTGGATGCGCGCCATGTAGGGCGCGGGGACGAGGTCGTCGAGTTCGAGAAGCTCGGGGTAGCGCGCGGGGCCGGCGGCGTAGGACAGGACGAGGTAGGGCTTATCCGGATTATCCGGGGGACCGGGCTCGTCGAGGTTGATGAGGGCGAACATCTTGCCGCCGATGGCCTTGTCGCCGACCCAGAAGACGAGGTTCGCGCCCCACTGCATGGTCTCGACCACGTGGGGGAGGGTGAGGAGGAAGGCGCGGAGGCATTCGGGGTCCACTGAAAACAAGGTACTAGGTTCAAGGTTCAAGGCGCCAGGGATTCGCTCGGTTGAAGGCGGGTTCCGAGGCGGATTCCGGCGAAGAGCGGGTGTGACCCCTGTCACGGCCAGCCCCTTGCGTAGGGCGTAGAGTTCTGCGCGTAGGAGGACTGAGCCAATGATCGATATTATCAAGGGGATTGATACGGATACAGGTGCGATTGCCGACACGAAGAAGGGTTCCAAGGCAGGTGTTTGGGTCACGTTGTTTTGCCTGGTGGCACTGGCGGCCGGCGGAAGCTACTGGATGAAGACGCACAGCAAGCCAGCAGTCGTGGCTGCTCCGGAGCAGCAGCCGGTGGCGGCCGTGAAGGATGCGGACGCGCAATGGTCGAAGGCGGCGACGGCGCACAACCTGGATGCCGTGCTGTCGTACTACAGCAGCGACGCGGTGGTGCTGCCAGCCAACCAGGAGATGCTGACGAACAAGGGAGACATCACCAAGGCGTGGATGACGCTGCTGGACCGGAGCAACACGGTCTCGTGGAACTCGATGTATGTGGAGGCGTCGCAGTCCGGCGAGATGGTGTACGACGTGGGGTCGTACACACTGACGACCAAAGTGAAGAACGGCAAGCCAACGACCGACCACGGCAAATACCTGGCAGTGTGGAAGAAGCAGGCAGACGGAAGCTGGAAGGCGGTCGCGGACACGTGGAACTCGGACTTGCCGGTAAAGAAGTAGGTTCGAGGTTGGTTATTCGTTGTTCGTTGTTCGTTGAAGAGCAAAAGGCTTAACACCGATGGGCACCGATGGTCACCGATGGTGGCGTCGGTGCCTTTTGTGTTGAGCTGCAAATGATGGGAACGATAGGCACGAAAGCTCGGGCGGAGCAACCGTGCAACTCTCGGATGACCTGTAATCTGGTCGGAGTATCACCTCAGGTCCGCTTTGCGAATTATTCGGGTGGGTTGGAAATTTTGAACCAGGCAATCAGGCTGGGGGGGATCATCAGAAAAATAGAAACGAGACGAGATGTCCAGAGAATGCTCGGGATCATCCAGCGTTTGCCTGTGGCATCCACAAAGACGCCGCCCAGTGATGAGGGAGCGATCATCAGGAGATTTCCCAACGCACATAGAGCGTAAAACAAGATAGCTAGACTCCAGTGACTCGTGCGCGATGGGATGGTCTCTCGGTTTCGGATATATAACGCGAAGAGTTGATAGAAGACGTATGCGGTGAGGAACCAGCCGAGGAAGTTGCTGATCGGCACTCCATAGTAGGAGCCGCCATCTAGCCAAACCCAGCCGTGATCGACATCTGCCCAGACTGCTTCCATGGAAAGGTCCCAGGCGGTCATGACGAAGCTGGCAACCAGAGGCATCAGGACGATCCTTCTTCCCGACAGCGGCTTATTTTCGTCGCCCAAAAGCGCTAGACTGACAACCCACGACAGATACCCCATCCCGACCCACGCCAAAGCAAGCAGGACCGGAAGGCCGGAAATCTTCGGCCCCATCAGATCGGTGAATCGGTCATGGCCGAACGGAAATCCTGTTCGTAAACTCGCGCTTTCGAAGAAGGTTGCGACCCCGAGGCACAAGCCTGTGAACACGAGGATGCCACGCAAACGGTAAATGCGCGCACCGTGGATAGCCGCGAAGAGCGCGGGAGGAATCACGTGGAAGGCGACGATGATAAGGTTGGGCACCCTTCCTGCAAAGAGCTGAAGAATCCTGCCTATCAGGTACAGGAGGAGCAGCGTCGATAGCCAGAGTCGGCCCTGATCGTTCTTCATAGCATTCGGTGGCACAGGTGAAGTTTACGTGAGAGCGAAGTCAGTCGCCGGTTGATCGACAGCTCGGAAGTTGGACCACCGAGGGCTGGGTTCCGAGCATAGAGTTTCGTAACAATCTCGATCATGGAGCGCCCGAGCGGATTGGTCTTTATACTTGGAAGGTTATGTCTACGTTCGGTTCGGTGGATGAGCAGTTGGATTTGATTACGAAGGGGGCGGGGGAGATTATTCCTCCGGTTGTGGCCTCCGATGCTACGGCATTGCGGGCGCGGCTCAAGAAGTCGGCGGAGACGGGCGTGCCGATGCGGATCAAGGCGGGGTTCGATCCGACCGCGCCGGACCTGCATTTGGGGCATACGGTGCTGATCCGCAAGCTGCGGCACTTCCAACAGCTCGGGCACACGGTGATCTTTCTGATTGGCGATGCGACGGCGCTGATTGGCGACCCGACCGGCCGGAATGTGACGCGGAAGCCGCTGACGCGCGAGGAGATCGAACGCAACGCGGAGACGTATAAAGAGCAGGTGTTCAAGATCCTGGACCCGGAGAAGACCGAAGTACGGTACAACTCGGAGTGGCTGGACAAGCTGGGGTTCGAGGGGATGATCCGGCTGGCGGCGAAGGCGACGCTGAGCCAGATGCTGGAGCGCGATGAGTTCCACAAGCGGTTCAAGGCGGAGGAGCCGATCAGCGTGCATGAGATGCTGTACCCGCTGGTGCAGGGGTACGACTCGGTGATGCTGCGGTGCGATGTGGAGTTGGGCGGGACCGACCAGCGATTCAACCTGATGCGTGGGCGCGATCTGCAGCGCGATGCGGGGCAGCCGCCGCAGATTATTCTGATGACGCCAATCCTGGAAGGGCTGGACGGCGTACAGAAGATGTCGAAGTCGCTGGGGAACGCGATTGGCATCCACGAGCCGGCGGGCGAGATGTACGGCAAGCTGATGTCGATCTCGGACGAGCTGATGTGGAAATACTGGACGCTGCTGACCGACCTGCGCGGGAGCGAGATTGAGGCGATGCAGGCAGAGGTTGCGGCAGGCACGCTGCATCCGATGCAGGCGAAGAAGAACCTGGCGTGGGGGATTGTGCGGGACTTCCACACCAGCGCGGAGGCGGATGCGGCGGCGGAGAATTGGGCGAAGCAGTTCCAGCAGCGGGCGGTGAGCGAGGATGCGCCGGTGGTGGTGATCGCGCTGGCGACGGAGGGGTTGATGCAGATCAGTGATGCTGCCACCGGTGCCCGCAGCGTTCGAGTTGCGACGCTCCTGGTGATGACGGGACTTGCTTCCTCTTCAGGCGAAGCTACGCGTAAGCTCAACGAGAACGCGGTCAGTATCAACGGTACTAAGTCGAACCAGCGATTTGTTTCGCTTGATGTGCTGGGTAACTCGCCGGTGCTACGGCTGGGCAAGAAGAGTGTGCGCGTGGAGTGGATGAAGTGAGGGCGGCTGGCGCGACAAATATGTGGCCGCACCTTGTGTCGGGCCTTCAGCCCTCAGGTTTTCGGGGGCGGGGCACCTAGGCCTACGGCCTAGGCTGGTATGTTTCGCGCCTTCAGCGCTTGCAACCGTGATCGCCTGGGCGAACTCTTGATGATCGATACAGAGATTCTGGACTCGGCTTCGCGCGGTCCAGAATGACGAAGCGAAAGGGAGAATGACGAAGCGATAGGACGGGGATAACGACACGAAGTGAATGAGGCGGGATGACGAGCGTATACGGCGCGGCGGTTAAACGAATTGCAATAAATTGACGTCTAAGGAAGATTGATGGGGTTGGGCAAAAACATTTGGGTGGGCGCGCTGGGCGCGGTACTGGTTGCGCCGGCGATGCAGGCACAGGACGCGCAGCAGATCGTACAGCAGGCGGTGACCACGCAGCTGGCGGCGGACCGCGACGACAACACGCACTGGCGGTATCTGCGGCGCGAGGATGGCGGCAACGTCTCTGTGATCGTCGAGACCGAGCATGGGGCGCTGAGCCGCCACGTGGAGGAGAACGGTAGGCCAGCTCCAGCGGCGGTGCTGGCGGAGGACGACCGGGAGATTCAGAAGTTCATTCACGATACGGCGCTGCAGGCGAAGCAGAGACAGAACGGCGCGCACGACGACAAGAGCGCGGTGGAACTGCTGAACCTGATGCCGCAGGCTTTTGTCTGGAAGGTGGAGAGCCAGACGCCGGAGACGATTACGCTTTCGTACCGGCCCGACCCGAACTTCAACCCGCCGGATATGGAGGCGCGGGTGATGGGCTCGATGACCGGAACGATGGTTGTGACCACGCAGGCCCACCGCATCAAGACGTTCAAGGGACAACTGGACAACGATGTGACGATCGGCTTTGGGTTCCTGGCGAGGATCAAGGCGGGCAGCACCTTCGACGTCGAGCGACGAGAAGTTGGGCCCGGGGTGTGGCAGATCGCGGAGACGCATGTACACATCCGGGGCCATGCGCTGTTCTTCAAGACCATTGGGGAACAGGAAGATGAGGTGAAGACGGACTTCACGCTGGTGCCGCTGGGGACGACGCTGGAGCAGGCGGTGGGACTGCTGGCAGGGCCGGAGAAACCGGGACCCGCACAGGCGAGACTGCGCAGGTGATTCCGGCGCGGTATGCTCGGATGGATGGCGAAAACTCCTTACCCGCAAACAGATCGTGAGCTGATCCGGCGCATTGAACGCTCGGCGGGACACCGCGCGGGATATAAACAACTGATTCGCGAGCTGGGGCTAGGCGGCGGGCGGGAGCGGCGTCTGCTGCTGGAGCAGCTGGCGCGGATTACGGCGCGCGGCGAGCTGGTGAAGACGGAGTTCGAGCAGTGGGCGCTGCCGGGAGCGACGCTGGAGAAGACGGCGAGAGCGGGGCGTGCGGATGCGATGCCGGGTGAGCGGCAGATGCAGGAGTTGCGGGCTACTCGCGACAAACTGGTGGCGGGCAGGCTGGATCTGCATCGCGATGGCTATGGGTTTGTGCGGCCGAATGGGAGCAGCAATCGCGAGGACGATCTGTTTATCCCGCCAAACGAGCTGAACGGCGCGATGCAGGGCGACGAGGTTCTGGTGGATGAGGCGCTGCCGGGGCGGGATGGGCGGCGGTCGGGGCGGATTGCGCGAGTGCTGACGCGGCGGAATCCGACGGTGGTGGGGATCTTCCATTATGCACGCGGGCATCGGCGAGGGAGCGCGTGGGAAGATGCGCCGCTGCTGCATGGAAACTATGTGACGCCGCTGGATGAGCGGATGACGGGCGCGCCGGGCGGCGGGGCGATCCTGATTCCGGAGGGCGCGGAAGAGCCGGCGACGCCGGTGGAGACACCGCATCGCGTGCTGGGCGAGGAGGCACAGCGAGAGCAGAGGCGATGGAGCGTGGATGAGCTGGGTGAAGGCCACGCTCCCCTGGAGGGGCTGGCGGTGGATGTGGAGATCACCGACTTCCCTGCCCCGGGGCGTCCCGCGAAAGGGCGCGTGATCGAGGTGCTGGGGCCACCGGATGGCTTTGGCGTGGATGTGGAGATCATCATCCGCAAACATCATCTACCGCATGTGTTTCCGGCGAACGTGCTGGCGGAGGCGAGTGAAGCGGCGCAGTGGACGGTAGAGGCGGAAGAGAAGCAGGTTCCTCCGCTGCGCTACGGAATGACAAACAAGAGGCGGGATTTTCGCGGGCTGCCAATTGTAACCATCGATGGCGAGACGGCGCGGGACTTCGACGATGCGGTGCTGGTGCGGCCGCTGGCGAGTGGAAATTGGGAACTGCAGGTACACATCGCGGACGTGAGCCACTATGTGCGGCCGGGGACGGCGCTGGACCTGGAGGCGAGGCTGCGGGGGACGAGCGTCTATTTTCCGGACCGCGCCGTACCGATGCTGCCGCCGCAACTCTCCAGCGGAATGTGCAGCCTGCGGCCGGATGAAGACCGGCTGGTGCTGAGCTGCTTGATGGAGATCGATGGGCGCGGCGAGGTGCTGGGATATGAGGTGTGCGAGGGGATCATCCGCAGTGCAAAACGCATGACCTACACGCAGGTGCAGGCGATTCTGGACAGCGGGACCGATACGGCGACGGACGCAGATAAGGCGGTGCGCACGGAGTTCGCCGAACTTGTAACTGGATTTGAACGCATGTACGAGCTGGCGCTGAAACTGAATGCAAAACGTAACCGAAGAGGTTCGATCGATTTCGACCTGCCGGAGCCGGTGATCGAGTTCGATCCGGATGGGAACATGCAGTCGATCGTGCGCTCCGAGCGGGGGTGGGCGCACCGGCTGATCGAAGAGTTTATGCTGAGCGCGAATGAGTGCGTGGCGCACTGGATCGAGCGGAACGCGATTCCGGGAGTGTACCGCATCCACGAGATGCCCGACCCGAAGCGGATTCTGGACTTCGAGGAGACGGCGAGCGGATTTGGCTATTCGCTAGGGTTTGCGAGCCTGCCGGTGAAGCAGATGACGATGAAGGCGGACCGGAGGGATGTGCGCAGAGGCGGGGGTGGAGGACGGCCCGCGAAGACGCATGAGGTGGCGCAGTCGATCCCGGTGACGCCGCAGATGTATCAGCGGCTGACGGCGAAGATTGCGGGCAAGCCGGAGGAACGGATCCTGAGCTACCTGATGCTACGGTCGTTGAAGCAGGCGCGGTACAGCGAGAACAACGAGGGCCACTTTGCGCTGGCGAGCCCATGCTACACCCACTTTACTTCGCCGATCCGGCGCTATCCGGATCTGATTGTGCATCGGCTGGTGCGGGAGCTGATTTGCGCGGGCGCGGAGACCAGGGGCGGGGCGATTTTGAGCACGGACCCGCAGCCATGGAGACAGGCTACTGGAGTGGTTACACATGCGAAGCGAGGACGACCGGAGTACACGGCGGAGCCGATTCCGGAGCCGGAGCTGGCGGCAATTGCAGTGGAATCGAGCCAGGCGGAGCGGCGAGCGGACGATGCGGAGCGGGAGTTGATGGAGTGGAAGAAGATGCGGTTCATGGAAGACCGCGTGGGCGAGGACTTCGGCGGGATTATCCTCTCGTGCACGAAATATGGATTCTTTGTGGAGTTGGACGACCTGTTTATTGAGGGCCTGGTGCCGATTGCTTCGTTGAGCACGTGGGGGAGCGACGAGCGTTTCGTGTTCCGCGATACGGACAAGCAGATTGTGAGCACACGGGGTGGGCGGGCGTACAAGATGGGACAGCGGGTGCATGTGCTGCTGGACCGGATCGATCGGCAGCAGCGGCGGCTGCAGTTTGCGCTGGTGCCCGAGACGGAGGTTGCGGGGGCGAAGGGATTAAGGAAGGGGAAAGCGGCTAAGGCAGCGGGGGATGCGGCTGAGCATACAAGCCCGGACCGGGCAGGCAAGCGGCGCGGCAAGGCGGGAAAGAAGAAGGTGCGGCTGAGCGGTAAGAAGAGCAAGGGTAAGAGGAAGTAGGCGGGGGACGTGAGCAAGCAGAAAGCTACGGAGTCTGTCCGGTTGACTCTGAAATCCGCCAGGATGGCCGAGGTTGCGACAGTTCTGTGCCTGACTGCCTTCTACCTTTATATTGCCAGCCTTGTGATCGGGATCTCCTTTCGGGACGACACCGACTACCTTCGCTCCGGGGTGCTGGTGAATCGCTTCTCGTTTCTATCCATGCAGGAATGGACCCCGCTGTACGCGGTGTGGTTCAAGTTGCTCGCGCTGTTTTGTCCCAATCCGGTGTGGCGATATTTCCTATCCTGGGGGCTACTGGCAAGCCTGATTGCCGTGCTACCGGCGTGGATGAAGATGCCGGGCGCATGGGCTTACACCTTCCTGATCCTCTGCTTCCCTTTCCTGACCGTCAGTCCGTACGTCTCGCTGTTCGCCGCCGCGATTCTTCTGTTGGGTCTGTGCCTGGTGCTGCGGGGGAGGCCATCTATGTCGGGAGCTCTGGCCGCGGCGTGCGGCGTGTGTTTCGTTGTGGGCTTTTGCCGTCCGGAGTTCGATTACGGGGTGTTCCTTTCGGCGATCGGCACCATCGCGGCGCTGGTGGTTGAGCTGGTGGTTGGACGGCGGCGAGGCAGACCTGGCGGGTTGGAGGGCGCTCGGAGCAGCAGCCGACGGTCTGCGATCGCGAAGGGATTGGCGGTGGTTTGCCTTGCGGGCGCGATGGGCTATGTGCTGGCCCACACCGAAAACAACCGGTCGGGGATTGCCTTTGCGCAGCACTACAGCGTTCGAGCGAGTGAACGCGGGCTGGTGCCCAAGGGCGACGCGGCGTGGAACTCGGACTACACGGAGAGAACCTTCGGCATCGACACCACGCACGATGCGACGCATGGGACGGCCAGCATCGCCGATTTTGCGCGCGCCAAGCCGGGCTTGTTTCTGCGACACATTCTGACGAACCTTAGCGACAGCAGGACTCTCTTCTTCCTGCCGCTGGTGCTCGCTGTCGGCCTGCTGCCGTGGTTGCGCGAGGAGCTGCGTCCGCTGCGCGCGGCGAGCGCCTTCTTCTTGATGGTGAGCGTGCCACCGCTGGTGGACATTGTCGCGATCTATCCGCGCGACCACTACGCGATCCTGCTGGTGCCTGTGCTGATCCTGCTGGCGGTGCAGTTGGCGAAGCCGCTGCTGCGGGAGCGGCCTCCGGTTCCATGGGTGCTTGCCGCCGGATTCGCGCTGATCTGGTTTCTGACTTTCCATCGCCAGCACCAGACGGCCCCGGGATCGGCCCTGACGGGGGAGCGGCTGAATCTGCGCCGGGTGCAGTGCGCGCGCAGTGTCGACCAGGCGGCGGTGTCGCCCAACTCCGCCATCTTAGACGCAGCGCAGATTCCGGCGATCTATCTGGTCCACCCGCGAACGAGCACTGCTCCAGGGACGCTGCCGGACTGGGCTGGATTCAAGGCGTGGGCGGTGCAGACCCGGCCTGCCTGGATCTCGGTCGATGCGGATTTAGCGACGCAATATTGGGTGACGCCGATGCAACTGGACGAATTCTTGCAAGACGATATGGGCTATACGGCGCACCCGTGCCCCGCTGAAGCACAGCTTGCGATTTACACGAACGGCGACCGGTAGCTCCGGGCCGAGAGAGGACTTGCATGTAGGGTGAAGGAGGGAAGGTAGGCGAAGCGGCGGCGCGCTTATACAATGGAGAGACACGAGGAGAACGGGACAATGGCGCACATGGTGTTTTGCACGAAGTACAAGGCGGAGCTGGAAGGGCTGGACGAACCACCGTTCGACTCCGACTTTGGCCAGAAGATTTACAAGAATGTGTCGAAGAAGGCGTGGGGCGAGTGGGTGGAGCGGCAGAAGATGCTGCTGAACGAGTACCGCTTGCAGCCGTGGACGCGCGAGGCGCAGGAGTTTCTGGTGGAGCAGATGAACGGCTTCTTCTTTGGCGAGGGCGAAGGCGGGGCTCTGCCGAAGGAGTACGTGGCGCCGGCGCATTAGGAGGGAGCCGGTGTACACTTAAGGCTGCAAAATACCCCGCCGTCGCCCGCTGGATTTGCTTTTGCGGGGGATGGAGCGCAACACAAGTCGGGACGTGGCTCAGCCTGGTAGAGCGCACCCTTGGGGTGGGTGAGGTCGCTAGTTCGAATCTAGTCGTCCCGACCATTCTTCACTGGACACTGCTGGAAGCGCGCGGCGAACGGGTTGGCGTGACGGTGAACGAAGGGCGCCGTGAGATGATCCTGCAATCGCAGGACATTGCCGATCTGGTGCGCTTGATTGTGAAGCTTCCCCCGCGCGCGCAGATTGCGGAGTTGGTGATCAAGCCGACCATCGACGACTTCTCGTGATCGTTTTCGTGATCACGGGATGTGAACGACGGTCCAAACGGCGAAGCGGTGCGGCGCTTAGCGATAAATATCGGTTTCGACGATGGCGAGGACGGCGCGGTTGTTGCGGGTGACCGCGGCAGGATCGACGTTGCCGGTGATTTCAGCGGTGGCGGGGGCGGGTGCGGCGTCGAGGGCCGGCGCGATGAGGGTGATGCGCAGATGGCTGCCGGTGACCGGGTGGGCCAAGGCTTGTTGCAGCGGAATGGTGACGTAGCCGAGGCTGTTGGGCGTAGTGCCTTCGTACAGGGTGGTGCCGTCCAAAGTGATTTGCAGCGGATAGCGACGGGTGCGAAAGGCCGTGAGCTTGATGTCGATCTGGGTGGGAGCAGAGGGCTGAGCGAAGGTGTACTCGACCCAGGCGTTGGCGAGCT
>Ga0302320_10021142_pt1 | contig 12937 bp, 12 predicted proteins | sample Bog_T0_3_FD_202130 | JGI IMG/M metagenome (GOLD analysis project Ga0302320, IMG submission 202130) | Peat permafrost microbial communities from Stordalen Mire near Abisko, Sweden - Bog_T0_3 | ecosystem: Environmental > Terrestrial > Soil > Wetlands > Peat | place: Sweden: Abisko, Stordalen Mire...
TCGCCATCAGCATGGACGGCAAAGGGGCTTGGCGGGACAACGTGTTCGTCGAACGGCTGTGGCGCAGCGTCAAATATGAGGAAGTCTATCTGCGAGCTTACGAAACCGTCGGCGAGGCGCGAGCTTCGATTGGCCGGTATCTCGACTTCTACAACGGCCGACGTCCACATTCGAGTCTTGACGGCCGCACCCCGGATCAAGCCTACTTCAACTCGCTGCCACTCCGCTTGGCAGCCTAAACCCGGCAGAGGCTCCACTTATCGACGCGGAGATTTTGTTCAGACAACCGGGACCAGCTCTAATGCCCTGATCACCGTCAAGGAAGCCGTCGATAACTACGAAGCCGATTTGGCGGCGCGCGGGGCGCAGAAAGATAACGCAACGGCAATCCGCCGAAACCTGTCCGACGCGCTGGCAGCCAAGCCGGTGGCGTTGCTCACCGAAAAAGAATTGCGGACATGGCGCAATGGTATCGTCAAGCGCGGCCTCAAGCCCGCCAGCGCCGATCGGGTTGCGCGGGTGTTCAAAGCCGCGTTGCATTTGGCCGCCAGCGATGACCCGCGGATCATCAACGTGACCGCGTGGAAGAATGGGCTCAAGCGATTGCCCGACGGCGATACCGCGCGCAACGTGATCCTGAGCGATCAGACTGTCAGTGCAGTTGTGAGAGCTTCTTACGATGATGAGCATGAACTGGGGGTGCTCATCGACGTCTTGGCAGAGACCGGCGCGCGTGAATCTCAAGTGCTGCGGGCCGAGGTTGCAGATTTGTTGGATGATCCCGTTGCGCCGCGCCTGATGATGCCGAGCAGCAGGAAGGGGCGCAATCGCAAAATACAGCGCAAGCCGTTACCGATCTCGCCGCGATTGGCTGTTGTGCTGCGGCAGGCCACCATCGGTCGCGCGCCAGAAGCGCCATTGCTTGATCCGATTCGGATTCTGAGTGAGCGGTTTCGGACTGCTACCAAGCACTTGGGACTTGATCCAGCAGCAACGCCCTACGCGCTCCGGCACAGTTCCTTCGTACGCATGTTGCTGAATAACGTGCCGGTGCGCGTGGTCGCATCGCATCATGACACTTCGGTCGAGATGATAGAACGGCACTATTCCAGATACATCACCGATGTCAGTGATGCTTTAACGCGGCGAACGTTGCTGGATTTCGCGGCACCAGCGCCGGTGGCAACCAATGTAATTACCCTCGCACGAGTTGTAGCGACGTAAAATTAACGGTGAATCGCTGAGTTCATTCTTCGAGAAACGCCAGAAGAATATTTCGAAATGCCAAGCATTGTCCGCTTCACGCAGCTCGGGGGCGCTTTAGGATTGACCGGCGTCATACCAATTACCGGACGCTAAATCTCGCTATGTCGGGGGGGGTACCGATGGCACTGCTGAAGCCGCCGCCCTGGACCGTCACCGATCTAGCCCCCGATGACGATGGTAACAGGGCGTTGATCGCTTGGGTAATCCAGGAAATCAAGCGGCCTGAGAACAAGGACCTGCGCGATAAATATCTGCTGTTCGACGAACCGAAGGGCTCCTGGAGCGATCTGCCGGCAGCAATTCAGCGCGACGCAGTGAAGGCCGCGAGAAATAACAACCCCCGGCCGCTGGCGAATCTCCTCGATGACAAGCGAGAACGACCGCAGTCATTCCGGGATGGACGCGGAATAGACAGGGTCAACGAACTCGGCGTTCGACCACTTAAACCGCTAGTGATATACCCAGAGACACGCATCTATCTTGCAGAGCTGGTCCGAAAGGATCCAAAACGCAGGGGGGCACCCACGGATCCGCACACGCAGGAGACACGAGACGCCACGGTTCGACACGTCAGCCTGGTCGAGTTGATCCTGCAGCGGCAATATAGGAAACAGACGCCAGCTCAAATTCGGGAGCGCGCCATCGAGGTCGTTGCCGTCCTTCGAGGCCTCGACGCGGGCACAGTCTCCAACTTCTTCAAGAAGAAGCCGAAAGCCAAGCCGAGAACCTAATTCCCCCAATTAGGGTGGGTGAGACAAACTCCAAATCGCGTCACCGCTGTGCACTTCCAACCATGGAGAAGTGCACATCATGAAAAAAGTAGCTCGCCCGGAGGTCACTGGGCGCAAAACCAATTCCCCGAACTCTGTCGGGGACCGGCTGAACTTGACCGGCCCGCCTGAATCGACCGAGGAGCGGGACGCCTATTCGATCCCCGAATTTTGCCGCCGGCATAACATCTCGACGGGGACTTATTACAATCTGAAAACTTGTGGCCAAGGCCCGCGTGAAGCCCGCGCGCTGAAGCGCGTTCTGATCACGAAAGAAGCTGCCGCCAACTGGCGACGTGATCGCGAATCGATCGAGATCACTCCCAGCACTTGAAAACGACAATGGGCGGCGCCGCAAGACGCCGTCCATTTTGCATTTCACCCGGCGGACGGCCGGCATCCCGTTCTACAGACAAAAGAGAAAGCAACGATCCCATGACCAAGAAGCCGAAAAGCACCAACCCCGACATCGAGAACACCTGCGACGGCACCAACTCCGGCGGCTCGGCGGCGCCGCAGCCGGCGTCACCGGCGTCGGTCGATCCCTTCGACCTTGAATCGTTGACGGCGACGCCGAGTTATCTCGCCGCCAACGGTATCAAATCGGCAGCGCTGCCGGTTCCCGTCCGCTCGGCGCCGGGCGCGCAAGTCTGGTTCCGCGTGCATCCCGACACGACCTACGCCCGCGTCTTCAACACGCTGGTCTTGACCAAGGACGGCGAGACCTATCTCGCCGCTCCGCTGGTCGCAGCCGAGTACCCCAAGGAGTTCAAGCAGACCATGCTCTACGTCTGCATGACGTCGCTGGGGGCGTTGTTCATCTGGAGCGTGGCGATGCCCACGGAGACTTCCAGCGGCAACTGGCTTTCCTCCAAGCACGAGGCCGCCGAGGCCGCGCGGAAGCGCTCGATCCGCATTCGCTCGAACAAGGAAACGGAAAGCTGGGAATATTCGTTCGTGGAGGATCCGATTCCCGAGGCTGAACCGGTCTGGCCGAATGAAACCTACATCTCCATCATCAATCGCGCCTTCATGAAGGTTAACCAGTTCATCGACTCCCCCGACCACGAAGTCATGCGCTTCTTGCGGGGGCTGCCGCTGTGCTGAAAGCAATTGCAGACCTGCCGTTCAGCAGCGTCATTCTTTGCGATACCGAGTACGAATTCGGTATCGACGCTGATGGTATTCCGGTCAACGGCAATATACCGCGGCCGGTTTGCGTTTGTGCGCTCGACTTGAAGAGCGGTAAGCGATGGACAGAGTTCCGCGGGGGGGGGTCCCCCGCGGCGCCCTTCCCCACCGACGCGGACTCGCTTTTCGTGGCCTACAGTGCCGCGGCCGAGATGGGGACGTTTCTGGAGCTGGGCTGGGATATGCCGCGGCGTATTCTCGATCTGTACCCCGAATTCTATGACCTGCGGAATGGCCGCGACGGGCCCGGTGGCCGCGGCCTGCTTGATGCGCTGCTTCACTTTGGCCTGGAGTCCATCGGCGCCGGCCACAAAAGGAATATGATCACCCGCATTCTGGCGGGGCCGCCGTACGCGGCGGAAGAGCGCCAGGAGATATCCGATTACTGCATGAGCGACGTCGACGCGCTGGCTCGCTTGCTGCCGGCGATGTTGCCGAACATCGACTGGAAGGGCGCCTTGCTGCGGGGGCGCTACGGCCCCGCAGTCGCCAAGATCGAGCGCGCCGGCGTGCCCATCGATGTCGTGACCAACGCCCGGATGGTGGGGCTCTGGACGCCGATTCAAGGCGCGCTGATCTCGAAGATCGACCAGGACTACGGCGTCTACGATGGAACCGTGTTCAAGGAAGACAAATTTGAGGCTCTGGTAGAGCGGCTGGGTCTGCCATGGCTTCGGCTGCCGTCGGGGAAGCTGCGCAAGGACGACGACACGTTCAGGGACATGGCGCGGGTATTCCCTGTTATCTCCCCGCTGAGGGAGCTCCGGCATTCCATCGGGAAAATGCGGCGTGCCGACCTGGCGATTGGTGCCGACGGCCGCGCTCGCACCTCCCTGCGGCCGTTCTCGTCTAAGACCTCGCGCAACCAGCCCAGCAGCACGACCAACATCTTCGGCAGCTCCGTATGGCGGCGGGGGCTGATCAAGCCGGCGCCGGGGTACGCGCTGATCTACTGTGACTATTCCGCCGAGGAGTTCGCCGTCGCCGCCGCCGTCAGCAGGGACGTTGCGATGATGCGGGACTATGTGGAGGGTGACCCTTACGTGAACTTCGGTATTGCCGTCGGCATGCTGCCGCCGCGGTCGACGAAGGCGTCAGCTGCCATTACCCACCCTGGGGTCCGCGACCAACTCAAGGTCGCCTGCCTGGCGATCCTGTACGGTATGGGGCCGGAACTGTTGGGGCAGCGCATGAACCGGTCCAAGGCCGTGGCCCGCGCTTTGATCGAGGCTCACCGCCGCCGCTATCACGCCTTCTGGGACTTTGCCCAGCGCACCACGGATCATTTGATGCGCGGCGGCTCGCTGGAAACGGCGTTCGGCTGGCACCTCCACCCTTCGAGGTATCCGAATCCTCGGTCGATTTCGAACTTTCCGATCCAGGGCAATGCTGCCGAGATTCTGCGGATAGCCTGCATGTTGGCGACCGAGGCCGGCATCGAGGTCTGCATGCCGGTCCATGATGCACTGCTCGTCAACACCCCGATCGCCGCCCTCGACCAGACGCTCGCCGATGTGAAGGAGAAAATGGCGCAGGCATCGAAGGCCGTTCTGGGAGGGTTCGAGATCAGGGTTGGCGTCGAGATTTTCAAATACCCCGACCGCTACATGGACGAGAACCGTGGCCGCCAAATGTGGGACACGGTCATAGGTTTGCTGGACGAACTTGAAGCCACCAGCGGGGGCTCGTAGCGCGTGCACAATTCTGACGATCATACCCACGACCTAGAAGATCTAGTGGCCACCCAGCCCGCGCAGGGCGTTGGGACGGCCTTGCCAAAGGCCGGAAGCAAAGCCGTGCCAAATGGGGCCCACCGCTCCGTCGAGCAGTTCGACATGTTCCCGCGCTGGTGGACATTGGCGATGAAAAATGCCGGCGTCGGCTCTTTCAAGATTGCTCTGCTTCTGCTGCACCTGAACTGGAAGTCCGGCGGCCGGCCCGTGATCGTGTCCGCCGCGGCCGCCAAAGCCAGCGGGGTTGGACCTCGTCAGAAGGTTTCCGCCGTTTTGGAGCTCGAACGCCTCGGTATCATCCGGGTTGAGAGAAGGCCCAAAAAATCGTCCCTCATAACCATCTTGTTATCGCCGCCGGTGGTGCCGAAACGCACATAGTCATATGCGGTTTGAGCACCAGATTTGCCCAATTCTGGTGCTCAAAAGGCATATACGGTCCGTATCTCTTCTTTCTTATCTCTTCTTGGTTATCTCTAGACGTGATGCAGGCATCAGTGACGCCGTTCACCTTGGCCTATTCGGCAACGATGTGATCCATCAGGCAATCCCGAAGCCCAACTGAATCCATAGCACCCCATTGCATGGCTCGCGTCGTGCCCCCCACGGGTCTGGCAACCGCTCTTAACGGATGGCTGATCGGGGATTGATAGGGGACCCACGGGTCCCTCCCGGTGCCGGGTGCAAAGCGGGTTGCGCAGCAGCGGTCGGTATGACTAGCCAGCGCATTTTTCCTAGCCTGCTACAACAACAGTAGCGGCATAACTATATATGCAGTGGCCATCTTTGAGGATCAATCCGTTGAAAACGTTCTCCGTAAACGCCGTCGCCGAATTGCTGGAACGTGACCGCGCAACCGTTATTCGCGCCCTTCGTGAAACGCCCCCGGATGCGATGGACAGGCGTCAGCCACGTTGGAAAATGGCAACAGCCGTCGCGGCGCTGGAACGGCACAACCGCGCCAACAGCGACGACACCCTCGGTGGCAATGATCCGGCGCTTGCTGCCGCCTATGCAAAGCTGGATGAGGCAATCGAAGCGATGGAAATCGCGCCGTCATTGGAAGATCGCCGCTCAATGGCGATCAATAGCGTCAAGCCACTGCTTGCGGCGACCGACCGCATGCTCCGTACAGCCGGTATCGTCGCTGGCCAAGATGCCGAGCTTGTGCATTTACGGGCCGACCATTTGGGCTTCGTAATGCTCCGCACTTTTGAGCGCCCGTGTCAGTGGTCGCTTAATGAAGCCCGTAAAGCCATAGGCGTATGATCGATGCCAAAACCTCGACGCGGCGATAATTTGACCAAAGAGATTGTTCTCAACGATGTAACGGTTGAGGCAATCGCTGATGCGATCCAGCGCCGGATGCCGCAGCTATTTCAAGCCGATCCGGGTCCGACGGTGCCCGAAGCTGTACTCCGACACGCCGATCTAAACGATCTGATTGGGGCTAAGGAAGGCGCACACCTAGTTGGCAGGCATGAACGGACAATTCATCGCTGGCAGAAAGATTACGACATCAGCGAAGTTGTTGCAGGCACCAAGATTCTTTCGCGGCGAAAATTACTTAGTCACGCCGCGCAGTACCGAGGTGATGGCGACGAAAAATCAGTAAGGTCGATGTCAATTTGAAGACATCCAATGTCTATTGCTCGTCATTCAATGATCTAAAACCGCGGTAAGGTGCTCTCATGAAAATATTCAGCAAACGCACCAATCCGCAAGTCCAGTCCCATGCGCAGCTCACCGAGCGTCAAGCTCGGTTAACCGGCATGCGATCCGAAGCGCAGGCCGCGCTAGATGCCGCTCTTGGCGACCGGCAGAGCCACCTGATCGGAGGAAACGTTGACAACGACGACGTTGCGAAGACGTTGCAGGCGCGCGCGGACAGTGCGCAGTCCGCATTGGTCGGCCTAGACGACGCAATCACAGCATTGGCGATTCAGATCACAAATGCCGAGGCAGCCCAATGCGCTGAACAACTTCGCATCAAATCCGAGGCGGATGCGAAAGAACTCTCGGCTGTTCTTGCAAATGTCGAGAAGGTCTTACCTGCTTGGATCGCGACGGCGCGCGAAATGTCGGAGCTGCTTGGGTCGTTGAACAATTTTCGCTATCAGGTCGGCGGTGTGAGCAATTATCTCGGGGGGGTCGCGACGGAAACGGAAGTCGGTTTGAGGGTCGTGCTAGACGATCTGAGCGGCGCTATTGGTCCGATTGCGCGCGGCGAGCAGTCGATCATAATCGGCAAAACCCCGCAGGTTCCTGCGGTAGCGGCGCCGCCCGCGCCGCCGCCGAAAGACCATTTCACCTATACGACGCCCAACCATGCTGCACCGACCTATCGCGTACCGGGAGCTTTTGCCAAGGAGACAAACCGATGACAAAGATGTTTGGTCCTCCGGGGTGGAGCGCGCAACAGATCACGACCCGGTTTGTTACCGCCTCACCCCGGTCCTACGATGCCGAGACTCGCAGTGTCGATTGCATCGTTTCAACCGGCGCGCCGGTCCTCCGGCACTACGGAACCGAAATTCTACGAATTGCGAAGTCGGCGATCAATATTGATCGGGTAACGTCTGGTATCTGCCCGCTTTTAGACAGCCATCAGACAGCGACCATTGCCGATTCGCTCGGCCGCGTTACCGAGGCATGGGTTGAGCGCCGTGCATTGATGGCAAGGCTCTCATTCAATCAAACCACGGATGGCGATGCAGCCTTGGGCATGGTCGCGCGCGGCGAACTTACTGGCGTTTCGGCGGGCTACAGGGTCTCGGAATGGTCGGTCGCCGACCAGGATGGACGGATCGTCGATCCAGAAACGTACCTTTGGGACGACAGTCTCGTATTCACTGGTGTCAAATGGGAACTGCTTGAGGTTTCTATAGTGAGTGTGCCAGCCGACAGCTCGGCGGCGGGTTTCCGGAACTTCGAGAATCTGGTGCTAGGCGACCGAGAGCTCGAAAACTGTCGTGCGCGCATGCAGGCGCGACAAAACATGACCGATAGAATGTCGTGGCTTGCAGATCATTCTTGAGCTGGCCGGTGGCTGAGAACGCCAGTCAGGAGGCCGGGCTACCCCTAACTTCGGCCCTGCCGCTGCACCGTGATAACGGACGCTATTTTTCAAAGGCCGACGTGGATCTACCGTATGCACTTCATTACGCAGCTTGCCTATTTGAAACTAGCTGTCCGACGGCTCGGCTAGCTTCATCCGACAATACGAATCTGACCAGAGTTGCGGCCTCACTCTTACGCGCGACGAAGCCGGTTAGCTCCGCCGAGATACCATCAATCACCAACGTCATAGGTGCATCGAGGGGCACGCTTGAAAGGGCGTCATCGATCATGGCGCCTCCGAGCGAGAGATCGCGAACGGTTACCCTGACGGATCTACCTTGTATCGTGAGCGAGCCGGCGCAGCGGATATCGACACGGGACGAAGTCCGGCGATCGACGTCGGTGGTGGAGGTGCGGATCACCCGGACCAGCGTGGCGCGAAGATCGGCGACTTTGCCGGCGATCTCAGCCGAGCCATCGCTGATTTCCGATGCACGCCGACCGGTTTCGATTGCCTCGTTGGAAACCGAGACGATCTGCGCCGCGACCTCGCGAGCCGCGTGGGAGGTTTCTTCAACGGAGCGCGAGATCTCTACTGTAACCGAGCTCTGCTCTTCTATGGCAGCGGCGACGGACGAGGAAACCGTCTCGACCTTGCGAATGATCTCGCCAATACCGGCGATCGAGGCCACAGACGCGTGCGTTGCGTCCTGAATTTCAGTGATCTGCTGCGCAATTTCGCTGGTCGCCTTGGCAGTCTGCTCGGCCAGAGACTTGACCTCGGCGGCGACCACGGCAAAGCCCCGTCCCGCCTCTCCGGCCCGGGCGGCTTCGATCGTCGCGTTGAGAGCCAAAAGATTGGTCTGGCCCGCAATTTCGCTGATCAGGCTGGTTACGGCGCCAACCTTGCCGGCGGCCTCGGACAATTTCGCAATCGTGGCCTGCGCCTTGGTCGAGGCCGTGACTGCTTCAAGGGTCAGCGTCCTTGAGGAATCTACCTGGGAGGCAATTTCGGCAATCGAGGCGGACAATTGCGAGGAAGCCTTGGCGACGGTCTGGGCGTTGGTAAGGGCTTCCTCCGCCGCTGCCGCAACGCTGCTGCTGTTCTTGCCAAGTAGCAGCGCGCTTTCGGTCATCAGCGCCGCATTGCCAGCCATACGGTCGGTCCCGGCCGCCACTTCGCCCACAGCGACGTTGGTTTCGCGCTCCACGGTTTCAGCCATTTCCTTTAAGGCTTTTCCCTTGATCTCTTCAGCAATTTTCCGCCGCTCCTCTTCCAGGACAGCGTCGTTGCGAGCCTTTTCGGTGGCCTTGGCCTTGAAGGCCTCTACCGCCTGCGCCATCTCGCCGACCTCGTCGCTACGGTCAACGCCGGGCAGCACGACCTTGAAATTCCCCCCGGCAAGTTCGTGCATGGCGCCCGTAAGCAATTTGAGGGGCCGGGCGAGCGAGCGGGCAGCGATATAGCTGACGACCATTGCGAGGAAGATCGCTCCAAGGGTCGAATAGACGATGATTGAGAGCGTATTGTAAGCGGCTTCGAGAAAATCCGCCTTCTTGATTCCGACATACAGAATCCCGAGCACCTTGCCACTGGAATCCAGGACCGGATCATAGGCAGTCATATAAGGCGTGCCGAGGATCTCGACCTCTCCGCGAAATGGAGTCTTGTGGTCGATGACCGCTTCGTATGCCGCACTCCGTGCTAGCCGTGTGCCTACGGCCCGAGTGCCATCCGGCTTTTGCACATTAGTAGCGATCCTCAAGTCACCAAGAAAAATGGTACAAGTACCACCGACCAGGGTCTTGACCTTGTCCACGATCGCTTCGTCGTTGTTCAGGACGTGACCATCCGCCAGAAGCTTGCCATCGGCGCTTGTAAAACTCGTCCCGTTGGCGCGAACCACATCCCAGGCAACCCGCATGTTGGTGTCAACGCGTTCCATCGCGGCCTTGGTCGCACCCGCTTGGAGCACATACCAAGCCACAGCAGTCAAGCACACGCCAAGCAAGAGAACCCCGGAGGCCGACAGGAGCATTATCCTCGGGGTCAGGCGGAGAGTTCTTAGCAGGCGCGGCTGCGGTACTACAGGGAGCAATTGGGATCGCATAAGAACACCCTCTCGCGAACCGAAACAAACAATTCAAGATAAATTAACGCTGGACAGATTTCATTTGCGTTAATGAAGTGTGCTTAGGATGAGGCTCTGTTCAGCTATCCGAACAATCGCCCGAACGCGATATCCGGGGCCAGTGACCAAAATTAGATTTTGGGGCTAAACGCTGTCAAGGTACGTATGGGAAATTTAGCTTAGATGCAAATCTGTTACGAAGTGGAATTCACGCCGCAAATCCGGATCAAGCTTCGGTCCCATATTCAGCAACATGCTATAGGCATGCGCGCATGACAACGCCTTCTTGTAGGCACGCCGTTCAATCAGCGCCCCAAAGATATCGCAGATGGTAACGACGCGAACGAAATCCGGGATTTGTCGTGCTTTCAAGTGGTGCGGGTATCCGGACCCATCGAGATACTCATGGTGGTGAACCACCATATCGCGAACGTCCTTTGCAACTCTCATCTCGGATGCAAGCGCCTCGAATCCATACTCCGGGTGCTTACGCATGAGCTCAATTTCATCTTTGTCGAGTTCACTTGGCTTTTCCAAAATCGAAACCGGAACGCGTGCCTTTCCGATGTCATGTAGCATCGCCGCGAATGACAACCGCTGTTGATCCTCCTCCGAGATCCGGAGGTATTGAGCAAAGGCAACGATTATTCCAGCTACCAGAAGCGAGTGTTGGTACGTCCGACTATGATGCCTCCGGACCACGTCAATCCAGGATGCGGCCCCTGTATCGGCAATATAGCGAATCAACATTCGCCCAGCCAAATGGACCATTTCGAAATCGATTGGATTTCCGAGGTGCGCCGAGAGAAATATATTTTCCAACGCGTCGAGTGTCGAACCAACGGCGGGGTCACTCCTAAGCGTTGGGGGGAAATTGTTGTCTTTTAGCGGATTGAAGTCACCGAGTAGCATCGTCATCAACGCCAAGCCGTTGAGCGGTCTATTACAGACACCTGAGGCACCGAGTGCAGCTGCTTGCGCTCGCGCATGCCACGATGCTTGGTCGGCAGCAAAGACAACCTTCACGCCCTTTTTGGGCCTTCTCGCGAGCCATTCCCTGATGTCAAAGATGAAATTCGAATGAGCTAGAATATCGATATCAAAAACAACATCACGTTCTGGGTTGATGCTTTCAAGCTGGTCAAGGGTATAGAAGTGAAGTTCGAATATGTTCTTCAACTGGGCGCGAATTGCGTCCAGATTCGAAGACGAATCGACAACGATAGAAAGTGGGACCATGAGGTTCGCCCCAATTTGGGGAAATCCTAGACAAGCGAATCAACTTGGCCATTGGTACAAAAGTGCTCTAGCCAAATTTTGTTCTGTCTTACTAGGATACCCCAGATTGCCCAAACGTTACTCGGCCGTAAACTGCGCACAGATACAGCTTTGCTGATCTGGATAAACTTCACAAGCAGACTTAATTCGGTTATGGCTTCATCGTCCTAGATGCGACCAAATCGCATTCCGATTCACTCTACAATACATTCACCCGAGCGCTGGATTCTAATCGCCGAGCGGATGAAACGGTTCGCTTCGAACTAGAAATCCTTCAAATTCTAACGATAGGAAACTGATCACCTCCACCAGTTCTTCTCGGTTCAAATCCGCCAGCTTCCGGAGAGTGTCCTGAGTTTCGGCGTGCCCAAGAGTGCTTATGACATTGTCGACAGCATCAAGCCGGCAGGCCAGAGCCCTTAGCCCGGTGAAAATCTCTGCAACAAACGTCGATATTTCCGCTACTTCCGAGGATAGACAATCCCGTCGCTGGCCGGAAGGTTCAAACTCCGATAGTTTCTTCTGAAATAATCGAATACGCAAACGAAGGCTTTCCCAACTGCGATCCCTAGAGCCGGCCTGTAGTGCTAGTTGGGTTACGTTACTCATTGAGCGGCTCATAACAGACGTCATACGGCCCCGGATGGGACTGCACCGCTGCTTCATCAGGCGGTACGCACTGAGTTTAGAAACTTGCCAACTTCCAGCTTCAGACGATTGCTGTCGCTCGATAGTGATTGCGCTGCGGAGAGAACCTGTGACGAGGCCGATCCCGTCTCACTGGCTCCACGTTGCACATGGGTGATATTGGAGCTGACCTCCATGGTGCCCTGCGCGGCCTGTTGCACGTTGCGGGAAATCTCCTGCGTGGCAGCTCCTTGCTCTTCCACGGCCGAAGCGATGGTTGCCGAGATCTCCGACAATCTTTCGATGGTCTCGCTGATCTCTTTGATGGCATGTACCGACTCCAGCGTCGCGGCCTGGATGCTGGTGATCTGCTGACCTATCTCGCCGGTCGCTTTCGCCGTCTGTTCGGCGAGAGCCTTTACCTCGGATGCCACGACCGCGAATCCTCGGCCAGCCTCACCGGCACGGGCTGCCTCGATAGTGGCATTCAGCGCCAGTAGATTGGTCTGGCCCGCTATTGTACTAATCAGTTCTACGACGTCGCCAATACGGTTTGCCGCCTGGGACAGTTCCCCGACGCGACCGTTGGTCTTGCGCGCCTGGTCGACCGCTTCATGGGCCATCCGGGCGGATTCCTGGACTTGGCGGCTGATCTCGTTGACGGACGAGGTAAGTTCTTCAGTAGCGGATGCCACCGACTGTACATTTGTTGAGGCTTCCTCGGACGCGGCCGCTACCATGGTAGTGAGCTCCTGTGTTCGCGTGGCGGTGGACGTCAATGTACTGGCCGAAGCTTCCAGTTCAGTCGAGGCGGACGATACCGTCTCGACGATCTCACCAACCGCACCTTCGAACGCATCAGCCAGCTTGTGCATGTCCCGCT
>Ga0302320_10021144_pt1 | contig 12937 bp, 11 predicted proteins | sample Bog_T0_3_FD_202130 | JGI IMG/M metagenome (GOLD analysis project Ga0302320, IMG submission 202130) | Peat permafrost microbial communities from Stordalen Mire near Abisko, Sweden - Bog_T0_3 | ecosystem: Environmental > Terrestrial > Soil > Wetlands > Peat | place: Sweden: Abisko, Stordalen Mire...
TTGTTGAGCAGCTGGCCGGCTTTGCCGACGAAGGGGATGCCCTTTGCGTCTTCGTCGGCGCCGGGGCCTTCGCCTACGAAAAAGAGGCGGGCGTTGGGCGAGCCGTCGCCGAAGACCAGCTTGTTGCGGCCTTTGTGAAGCGCGCAGCGGGTGCAGTCGCCTATGTCTTCGCGGATGAGCGCAACGGCGGCGGCGCGGTCGGCGGCGGGGGTGATGGCGGACTGAGATGGCGGGGTGAAGATGGGCTTGCGGGGGGGGATGGCGGGGTTCTCCTGGGAAGATGAGTCTGGAAGGGACGATTGGGGTTCGTGCTTTCCCACCCATTCCGCAAAAGGACGCGGATTGGATGGGGCACCCGAATGTTGTGGCTCGATTTCCCCGGTCTCAGAAGCGAGACCGGGGGCACCCAGAGCTTCGACCAGGGCGGGATCGACAGGGCGGCGATAGAACTCGGTGAGGCCGAGATCGCGGTAGAAGCGGACGCGGGCGAGGAGAGCTTCGCGGGTTGCGGGGTCGAAGGCGGGCGGCAAGGGGGTTACTCCACGATCAGTTGCCGGCGGCTGGCTGCGGGGAGGGCCTGTTTGAGGACTTCAGCCTGCCTGAGGACTTCGTCCTGGAGCGACTGATGTTCGACGTGCTCGTCGATTTCCACCATGAGGGAGCGGGGGCGTCGGAGGGTGAGGACTTCGTCGAGGATGCGGTCTGCGAGCTGGCGCTTGGGCATCTCGTGGAGCTCGATGGAGGTGGTGAGGGTGAGGAAGGTTGCGGCGTTGGTGTCAGCCTCAATGCCTACGCCGTCTCCGGTGACGGTGTTGACGACGATGGCGTCGGCGCCTTTGCGAAGCAGCTTGGCACGGCCGTTTTCCAACGGATCGTTGGTTTCCGCGGCAAAGCCGATGATGAGCTGGCCGGGGCGGCGGCGGCGGACGACCTCGGCAAGAATATCCTTAGTGGGCGCGAGTTCGAGGGTCATGGGGCCGGAGCGCTTGAGCTTCTGGTCAGAGACGATGACCGGGCGGTAGTCGGCCACAGCGGCGGCTTTGACTACGAGCGTGGCCTCGACCATGCGTTCGAGCACGGAGTTTCGCATCTGGTCGGCGGTGGTGACCTTGACCAGTTCGCAATGGGCAGGCGGGTGCAGCGGCGACGGGCCGCTTATGAGGATGACTTTAGCGCCGCGGCTTTGCGCAGCTTCCGCGAGGGCGTAGCCCATTTTGCCGCTGGAACGGTTGCCTATGAAGCGGACCGGATCGAGAGCCTCGCGGGTTCCTCCGGCGGTGACGAGGACTACTTCACCGGCCAGGTCATGACGACGGCCCATGGCGTCCAGAACCGCGTCGGCGATTGCGTCAGGCTCGGCCATGCGGCCAGCGCCGACCATGCCGCAGGCCAGCGAACCGGTTCCCGGCTCAACCACGCGAACGCCGCGCTGACGCAGCAGTTCAAGGTTGGCCTGGGTGGCGGGATGCTCCCACATGTTCACGTTCATGGCCGGGGCCACCAGAATTGGCGCGCGTGTGGCAAGGTACATGGTGGTGAGGAAATCGTCGGCGATGCCGTGTGCGAATTTGGCGAGGATGTTGGCGGTTGCCGGGGCGACGACCAGGGCTTCCGTCCATTGCGCCTCGGCGATGTGTTCGATGCCGTTCTGCTCGGTGGCGCTTTCGGTGGAGTCCCATTGATCCCAAAGGCTGGTGAGGACTTTGTGTCCGGAAAGCGCGGCGAAGGTGAGCGGCTGGACGAACTTGCAGGCGGAAGCGGTCATGACGACATGGACTTCAAGGGCCTGGCGCTGCAGCGCGCGCACAAGCTCCGCTGCTTTGTAGGCAGCAATTCCGCCGGAGACGCCAACCGTGACTCGCATGGATCGATTGTAGAACAGATGCGAGTTGTCAGTCGTCAGTTGTCAGTTATCAGTCAAACCAGATCTAACTCAGCAAAATGGGAATCGCGGGGCCTTCTACCAGGGGTTTGTGCAACTCGGTTGTGGTCTTGACGTAGGCGATCTTGCCGGCTTTGATCTCATCCTGGGCGATGCGGCAAACCTTGTTGGACTGGCTGTTGACCAGAGCGTGGGAACCGCTCTGCAACTGGCGGGCGCGGCGTGCAGCAACCAGAACCTTGCGATAGTTCGAATCGAACTGAGTCTCAATCGTCATGGGTGTCCTATTCCTCGTCTTTGTCGTCGTCCTCGTTGTCGCCTTCGGGGTCGTCGATCGAGTCGCCCCCAAAGTCGAGCTGCTGCTGGCCGGGAATTGGACCAAGAATTCCAAATGCCTCCAGCACCGGCTTCAGCCGATCCTGCGCGTTGCTTTGCAGGCAGGCTGCTGCCACCTCCAACACTCTGCGGGAACGGTACGCGATGGCCTCGCCGTTGCGATAGAAGCGCTCGGCGAGCACAATCGCCTCCAACTGCGCGACCGCCCGATCCAGAATGTCATTCACCAGAATATAACCGTACTCGCGATAATTCTCAATCTCCTTGCTGGCTTCCGAGAGCCGGCGATAGAGTTCCGCTTCGATTACGACGCCCTCGGCGCGGCTGCGATTGCGCAGGCGAGTGCGCAAAACCTTGGGGTTGGGCGGCAGCACAAAGATGCTCACTGCTTCAGGCATCTTGGCGCGTACCTGCGCCCCGCCTTGGACATCGATGTCGAGCAGAAGGTCATGGCCGGCAGAGCGCGCTTCCTCCAGCGACTGGCGCGCGGTGCCGTAAAAGTTGCCGAAGACCTCGGCATGCTCGAGGAAGACGCCCGCATCGAGCATGCGCTGAAATTCGGCGCGAGTGGTGAAGTTATATTCCCGGCCATTTTCTTCAGAGCCGCGCGGAGCTCTGGTTGTCCAGGAGATGGCGAAGTCGACGCCGCTGACCTGCTTGCGGAGTTCGCTGACCAGTGTGCTTTTGCCCGATCCGGAGGGCGCCGAGATGATGAAAAGAATTCCTGCCACTTGGATGATTTTCCTTTGGGGCGACGGCCCCAGACCGTTTCAAGGCATGTTATTCCAAAGTCGAAGAAAAATGCAGATCCTTCGACTCACCACCCCCAAACTGAAAGGCGTTTGGGGCCCCGTTCGCTCAGGATGACAGCCGAGGGGTTTGTTGTGAACTTCCGTGACAGGACAACAGTTTAACGATTATTCCAGGTTCTGAATCTGTTCGCGGGCTTTTTCGATTTCCGCTTTCATGGCGAGGCCAAGCTCGGTCATGCGGGTTCCCTTGCCTCCGACGCCACCGGTTTTGGAGAGCATGGTGTTGGCTTCGCGATTCATTTCCTGAAGAAGGAAATCAAGCTTCTTGCCCACTTCGCCGCCGGCAGCGAGGAGTTCACGGAAGTGGCCGATGTGGGTGTGCATGCGCGCCAGTTCTTCGGCAACATCACTGCGCTCGACGATCACGGCGACTTCTTCGAGGAGTCGCTGGCGATTGAATTCGGGGCCGACGGCCGTCGTCAGGCGCTGCGTGAGGCGGTCTTGAAATCGCTGCTCGATTTCGGGGCGCAACTCGGCCACACCGTTGGTGGATTCGGTGAGCCGGTCGAGCGTGGCGTTGAGAATCGCAGCGAGAGATTCGCCTTCGCGGGCGCGCATGATTTTGAGCTCGTCGAGCAGAGGGCCGATCTGCAGGCGAACGCTTTCGGCGAGGGTATTGAGATCGTCATCAAAACGATTTTCGGTTTGGAGCGCGCCGGGCATGCGAAGAATGGTGTTGAGATCCGGCTCGCCGGTGAGGCCGAAGTCATCGCGGGCGGCGGCAAAGGCGGCAACGAAGCCGGCAACAACCTCGCGGTTATAGCCGGCCTTCTGCTGGCTGGTGCGATCGATGGAGAGAGTCACATCGACGTGACCGCGGACCAGCGCATCTTTCAGAGCCTTGCGCAGTTCCACTTCGAGGGCATCCATGCCGCCGGGCATGCGTACCTGTACGTCGAGGAAGCGGTGGTTCACACTCTTGAGGCTGAGCGAGTAACTGAACTGGTCATGCACCTCGACCTGGACGCGCGCAAAACCGGTCATGGAATAAATCGGCATGTCTTACTGACTCCTGAAATCGAGGTACTACTGTGGACCGGCGATGAGGGCTGTGTTCGGAATACCCTGATTCGTCTTCAGCATTCCCTCAGGGGCTAAAGCCCGCAATTATTTTTCGGCATGTATGGCACGACTAAAGTCGTGCCCTTTCAAAGCGTCGACTTGATCAAGGCTTGGGTTAAATCGGTAGCCTCTTCAGACAAAGAGATAACCGATGCGGGTTCGGGCATGTCACGGAATTGCAGGTGATACAGGCGTTGATAGGTGGGCGAGGAAACGAGCAGTTCCTCGTGCGATCCGATGGCGGTGATGCGGCCGTCTTCAAGCACGGCGATGCGGTTGGCGCGGCGAATGGTGGAGAGGCGATGGGCGATGACGACGACGGTGCGGCCCTGCATGAGGTTGGCCAGCGCGGCCTGCACGAGAGACTCGCTTTCAGCGTCGAGAGCGGACGTGGCTTCGTCGAGAATGAGGATGGGTGAGTCCTTGAGAATGGCCCGGGCAATGGCCAGGCGCTGGCGCTCTCCGCCTGAGAGGCGAAAGCCTTTTTCACCGATCACGGTGTCGTAGCCCTGCGGCATGCGGAGAATGAAGTCGTGGGCCAGTGCGTTTTGCGCGGCCTGCTCCACGAGTGCCTGCTTCACATCGGGCTGGCCGTAGGCGATGTTGTTGCGCACCGTGTCATTGAAGAGGATGGTCTCCTGCGTGACCTGGGCAACCTGGCGGCGAAGCGACGCAAGAGTGAGATTGCGAATGTCGTGATCGTCAATGAGGATGCGGCCGGAAGTGATGTCGAAGAAGCGTGGGATGAGATTGACGAGCGTTGATTTGCCCGCGCCGCTGGGCCCGACTAGAGCCAGCACTTCGCCGGCGCGGACCTCGAGATCGACGTTGTGCAGGATCTGGTGCTCGCCTTCTTCGGTGGAGTAAGAGAAGCCAACATCCTGGAATTTGAGTGCGTTCGCAAAGCCTTTGAGCGTTGTGGCATGATGCTTCTCTTTTACGTCATCCTTGGCATCGAAGTAGCCGAAGATGGAGGTGGACGCGCCCATGGCCTGCTGGAAGAAGTTGTAGAAGTAAGCGAACTTGCGCACCGGGTCGTAGAGCTTGAAGAGCAGGATGATGAAGGTGCCGAAGATACCCATGGTCATTCGGCCATGAAGGATTTCATTGCGTCCGATGAACAGGAACGCGGCGATGGCGATGGCTCCGATGGTGTCCATCAATGGCGAACTGATGGATTGGATGCGGACGCTGCGCAGGTTGGCGCGAAGCAGGCGGCTGGCTGCTTTTTTGAATCGCAACACCTCCCAGATCTCGGTGCTGAATGCTTTGACGATGCGGTTGCCGGTGACCGTCTCATGGAGGATGTTCTGGATCTCGGCGAGCTTGTCCTGGCCGCTGCGAGTGCGGGTGCGGACTTCCCTGCCAATTTTGCGGGACGAGGTGATGATGACGGGGACAAACAGCAGCAATGCCCAACTTAGATGGCCACCCATCTTGATGACGAATACGAGTCCAACGAGGAAGGTGAAGAACTGCTGGAGGAATTCACCAATGACCTGGCTGGCGGCGAACTGGACTTTATCGACGTCGTTGATGAGGGTGGAAAGTATGGTGCCGGTAGGGTGCTTATGAAAGAAGCTGGAGGAGCGGCGCAGGGTAGCTTCATAGAGATGGTTGCGCAGATCGGTGATGAGGCCTAAGCCGGAATAATTGACCAGGTAAGTGCCGAGATAATCGCAGAGCCCCTTGAGAATAGTGGAGACGATGAGAGCAAAGGCAACTACACTCCACGCGTTATGAATGTGCAGGAACTGCGGAATCAGGAGGCGCAGATCGAAGTGCCATCGGGCGTCTTTCAGGCCGAGCAGGATGGGGCCTTCGGGCGCGTCAGGGCGGAGAACCTGGTCGAATATAGGCTGGAAGAGGAGGGTGCGGAAGGTGTCGAGAATGCCGACCATGGCCAGCAGCAACGCACCCGGCAGCCACTCCACGATGTAAGGCAGCCCATAGCGCAAAAGGCGCAGGAGGTTCTTCATACCAGTGGGCCTGCCGCGCGGCGTAGCCACGGGGTCTCAAGCCGGGAGAGTGGAATGAAAAACATCATCCCAGTATTGTATCCGGCTGGTGCCGGGGCGCGATTCACGAACTCTGACTGCCGGCGCTGCGAGCAATCAGGCCAGTGGTGGAATAGCCCTCGACGATGGGCACAATCTTTACCTGTCCGCCCCAGGAAAGGACCTGCTGCGCGCCGACGACTGTGTCGATGACGTAGTCTCCGCCCTTGACCAGCACGTCAGCCCGGGTGGCAACGACAAGTTCCATCGGAGTTGGCTCCATGAAGACGACCACGGCATCGACAGCGGCCAGCGCGGCGAGGACGCGGGCACGTTCGCGCTCACCGACAATGGGGCGCGTGGGACCCTTGAGGCCGCTTACAGATGCATCGCTGTTGATGGCGACGATGAGGCGATCGCCGAAGCGATGCGCCTGCTCGAGCAGCGTGATGTGGCCGACGTGCAGCAGGTCGAAGCATCCGTTGGTAAAGACGATGCGCTCGCCATTGGCGCGCCACAGGGCTACGCGCGTCAACAGTTGGTCGCGCGAGAGGACCTTGTCTTCGGCGCTGAGGGCTATCTCCGGCGAGAGAGCAGCGAGCAACTCATGCCTCTCGACGGGAACAGTGCCGACTTTGCCAACAACGATTCCGGCAGCCATGTTGGCGAGCTCGACTGCGGTCTCCGGGTCGAGCCCGGAAGCGAGGCAGAGACCGAGGACGGCGATCACAGTGTCTCCTGCGCCGGAGACATCGAAGACTTGTCGTGCTACGGCTGGCGCAATCGTATGCGCTCCCTTGCGAACCAAAGCAATACCCCTGTCGGAGAGGGTTGCGGTGAGGAAGTCAAGTTCAAGCGCTTGCACCATGGCCTCGGCGGCCTGGAGCACGGACTTCAAATCGCGAACATCCAGATGGGTTGCGGCGGATAGCTCGCCCAGGTTGGGGCAGACTGTGGTTGCGCCGCGGTAGCGCGTGAAGTCGGCGCTCTTGGGATCGACCAGCACGGGGATGCCCCGGGCACGCGCCGCTTGAATCACATTGCGGCAAACATCGGGAGTGAGCACACCTTTGGCGTAGTCGGACAGAATTACGGCGTGGCAGCTCGGCAACTCGATCAGGACGGCTTGGACAATGCGGTCGCCGTCGGGCTGAGCACGGTCGGCGAGGCGCTCGGTATCGACGCGAAGCATCTGTTGTCGACCGCCAAGGATGCGCTGCTTGGTGATGGTAGGAAAGCCTTGGCAGGCGATGAATCCGTGCGTGATTCCCTCGGATTCGAGGAGTTGGGCGAGCAGTTTCTCGTTCTCGTCGCTGCCGGTGAAGCCGATGACGTGAGCCTTTGCGCCCAGGCGGGCAAGATTCATGGCGACATTGGCCGCGCCGCCGGGCTGCTCGGTCTGGTGGGTTGCGCGGAGCACGGGCACGGGCGCCTCCGGCGAGATGCGGCCGACCTCCCCGAAGATGTATTTATCGAGCATCACATCGCCGACGACAAGCATGCGCCGGGATGCCCAGTTGTCCTCGATCTCCTGAATGACCTGGTGGAGTTGGCGAATCAATGCGCGACCTCGCTTGTGCCGGTCGGTTGCACGCAATCCAATTCGATCCAGTCACAGAGCAGATGGCCGGCGAGGATATGCAATTCCTGAATGCGGGCTGTTTCGTGCGAAGGGACACAAAAAAGATGGTCGGCCAGCGGAGCAAGCTTGCCGCCCCCCGCGCCTGTGAAGGCAACGGTCAACAGGCCGTGGGCGCGCGCTGTGGTGAGAGCCGCAATGACGTTGGGACTATTGCCGGAGGTTGAAATGCCCACCAAAACATCGCCGGGGTTGCCGAGGGCTTGCACCTGCCGGGCAAAGACGGTCTCGAAGCCGTAATCATTGGCAGCGGCTGTCAAGATCGACGTGTCGGTGGTAAGGGCGATTGAGGCCAAAGCGCGGCGGTGGCGCCAAAAACGGACGACGATTTCAGCCGCGAGGTGCTGCGCGTCTGCTGCGCTGCCGCCGTTGCCGCACCACAGAATCTTTCCGCCCGCATGCAGGCAAGTGGTCATGGCCGCCGCAACTGCCGTGAGCACTGGCAACTGCGACTGGGTTGCGCGCACGACGTCCAGATGCTCGTCGATGGCTTTCCCGAAGATGCTTGCGGCATCGGGAGTGCTGGACATGCTTCCCCCTCTTGATCGCCGGCGCCTTTCCGCAGGTGGAGATATCGGCGCGTGAGTCCATTGCTATGATAGCGGGGTGAACGACGCAGCCAACAGTCCAAATCGCACGCCTCTGAAGACGGTGTTCCTTGACCGTGACGGGGTAATCAACGAAAAGATGCATGAAAGCAAGTATGTGGCTGGCTGGGAGGAGTTCAGAGTGCTGCCCGGCGTGTTGGAGGCGATTGGGTTGCTGAACGCTGCCGGGATGCGGGTGATGGTGGTGACGAACCAGCGCGGCGTGGCGTTGGGGCTGTATTCGGCCGACGATGTGCGAGCGATTCACGCCGGGTTTGCGAGGCTGCTTGGGGAACAGGAGGCGCATGTAGACGGCTTCTACTTTTGCCCGCATGACAAAGGTGTCTGCGGCTGCCGCAAGCCACTGGGCGGCATGTTTGAGCATGCGTTGGCGGATTTTCCTGAGATAACGGCGGCTACAAGTGTGATGATCGGCGACACGCACTCGGACATGGAATTTGGGAAGCGGCTGGGGATGAGGACGATTTTTATTGAGGGCGATGCGGAACGGCAGGGGCCGGGTGCGGAGTTGGCGCGAGAGATGGCGGATGTGCGGTGTGGTTCGCTGCTGGAAGCGGTCAGGGGATTGCTTGAGGGCGCGCTTTAGCCCTCGATCGCGCGGAGTGTGGCAAAGGTCTCGCTGATTCCATCTTCCAGGCCTGTGAATTGCAGATGACAGCCGAGTTCGCGCAGTCCATCGAGATTTGCCTCCGTGAAGTGCTGGTAGCGGCCTTCCAGGTCGGACGGAAACGGGATGTACTCGATGGGCACTTCGCCGTGCACGGACATGAGCGCGCGGGCTACATCGTTGAAGCTGCGGCTTGCGCCTGTACCGGCATTGACCACGCCTCGATACGTCGCTTGTTGGTCTGGCTGTGGCGCCCAGGGCCCGAGTTGGGCGAAGAACATGTTCAGCCGAGCCAGGTCGCGGACATAGACAAAATCGCGGCGCTGTTCTCCGTCCCCGTAGCCGCCTGTTCCGGTGAAGAGACGAACTTTGCCGGTCTGCTTGATCTGGGTTGCGAAGTGGTGGATGACTGAGGCCATGCGGCCCTTGTGCTGCTCGCGCGGGCCGTAGACGTTGAAGTAGCGCAGGCCGACGGCGGTGATGGGCACGCGGCCGATCGCGAGCTGATTGCGGAAGTAGTGGTCGAAGGCCAGCTTGGAAAATCCGTAGACGTTGAGTGGTCGCTCGTTCTCAAGTGTCGGCGTAAAACGGCCGGGGCCGGAAAGCCCATACACTGAGGCCGTCGACGCAAACACCAATGGGGCTTCCTCAAGAATGGCGAACTCCAGCACATCTTTCGTGTACTGAAAGTTGTTGTCCATCATGTAGGCGCCGTGGTCTTCAAGGGTGTTGGAGCAGGCGCCCTGGTGGAGGATGGCGTCGATTTTTCCCCCGCCGAGAGAATTGTCGCGGATGGCGCGGCGGAAGTCGCGCTTGTCCATGTAATCGACGTAGCGCGCGCCGTGGAGGTTCTCAAACTTGGCGGCGTTGGCCAGGTTATCGACGACGAGAATGTCGGTGATGCCGTGGGCGTTGAGCTCATGCACGAGGTTGCTGCCGATGAACCCCGCTCCTCCGGTAACGACGATCATACTCGGACATTCTCCTTGAGCGCGGGTGGCGCGTGGACGGGCGACATAACGCTAGTTACGACATCGCAACCGAGTGTTCTGGCCCTAGAGCTCTTGGCAAAACCCCGGAAGAACAAATGCAGATCCTTCGACTCACCACCCCCAAACTGAAAAGCGTTTGGGGCTCCGTTCACTCAGGATGACAGGCTCTTCTTAGTCATGGACTTCTGGGACAGGTCACTAGGGCATGACAACAGCAGCAGAGCTGCCGGGCTGGCCGGAGAGAGCGCGAACCGCGGCGGCGTACATTTCGTCGACGGTGATGGAGGTCATGCACCGGCGGCCTTCGACAGTGCAGGTTTCAAGGCGGCAACCGCAGCAACTGGTTCGATGATAGACGATCTGGTGGAGGGGGCCGGCGGGAAACCAGGCTCCGGGAATGCCGGCCGCAGTGAAGGCGACGACGGCAGGGGTTCCGACACTGGCGGCAAGGTGCATGGGGCCGGAGTCGGGGCCGAGGAAGATGTGGCCGCGCTCGATTACGGCTGCAGTTTCACGGGGGGTGAGGCGGCCGCAGAGGTTCACTTTGGGGCCGAGCCAGAGAGCCGAAGCGAACTCCGCCAAAGAGACTTCCTCATTGCCGCCTACCATGGCCAGAGCATGCGTTGGATAGGTGAATTGAAGGCGCGCGAGGAGGACGCGCCAGTTTTCCTGGCCCCAGTCCTTGGCTTGCATCTTGGTGCCAGGGCCGCAGACGATCAGCGGGCGCGGGCCGAGCAAGGCGAGAGCGTTGGTAGCAGTCTGATGCTCGGCGTCATTCAGGCTGAGACTCCAATTGGCGGGGTCGTCGACGCCCGCATCGCCGAGTTCCGAGACCAGGCGGGCAAGGCGGGAGGCTTCGGTCTCAAAGTAGCCTGTAGCAGGGATGAGTTGGTGTTTCAGTTCCTGTTCCGAAGCGGGAATTCCGACGATGCGGCGAGCTCCTGCCAGGCGAAAGAACGCGTTGTCGCGAGCCACGTCTTTCCAGGGGCGAATACCCGTGAGGTAGACCAGCAGGTCGGGACGGAAGCGGCGAATTTCCCAGACCAGGCGGAGAAGTTCCCCGGGGCGGCGGGTCCCCACGGTATAGCGCATGTAGCCGTCGAACAGGCCGGAGCTGCCAAGCACCGCAGCTGAGGGTGGAGCTTTGCCGTGGATGGGGAAGTTGGTGAGCAGGCGACGCTCGGCATGGGGAAAGAGGCGGGCGATTAGGCGGTAGCAAGGCAGAGCGACGACTGTATCGCCAAGGCTGCCGAGACGATAGGCCAGAACCCTGCGGATGTTTGGTTCACGATTCAAATTTGGGCTCCCATCCCAACTGTTTGGCGACACCGTGCCGAGCTCGCCCACTGAGCGCTGAAGAGCGCATCGAATTCGCGGCGCTCGAATCCTTCAGAGCTCGCGTCTTCGGCCGGTCTTATTCACCGCTCTCCTCCCGGTAGTCGAAGACCACAGTTGCCGGGTTGCCACGCGCTACCACCATGGGGGGAATGATTGAGCTGACCACGCTGTTGGCGCCGATCACGGAACCTCGTCCGATGCGCGCACCCGGCAGCACAAATGTGTTCGCGCCGACCCACACGTCGTCTTCGATCACCACTGGATAGGCGGCTCCGATGGTAAATCTGCGGCGCTCCACGTCAGGGAACGAAAGATCGTGTGCGTTGCTGTCCATGATCTGGCAGTTGGCGGCAATCATGCAGCGTTTTCCAATCACCACCGATCGGTGCGCCGTGATGCAGGAGCCAATGATGCCGGTACCCTCGCCAATCCTGATTTCTGCGCCAGGCTTGTAAGCAAACAGTTTTACGGGCGACGCGAGGTTCAGGTGCTGGCCGCGGTTCTTGGAGTTCAACCGCACGCCGTTTCCAAGATAGAGCTTGCAGCCTTTTCGAATATCGATCAGCGGCCGATTGAAGATGTAAACCTTGCCCTCAATAACCACGTTGCTGCGCAGCGAAAGCCGCCAGGCCAGCAGTTCTCCCCAAAGTCGAACCGGAATCCTGCCGGGGTCTTCCCGAAGTACTTGCCACAGTTTTCCCAACATGGGCCTTTCCTGTTCGAGCAATGAAATTACCTTAATTCACTGGGCGAGGATTGGGAAGGTGATGGACCGAGGCCGCTAATAGCTTGCCTACGAGGGCTAGAACATACTCAGGACGGCCTCAACAGGCTGAAGAAAAGGGCACTTGATGGCCTGAGAATCCAGAAAAACATCCCTCAGGGGCTAAAGCCCAACAGATTTTGTCGTCTTTATCGGCACGACTGAAGTCGCGCCCTGTTACAAAGCGTCTGGGGTGTGCCTTCTTCAAGAGGTCTCTAGTACTACTGTGTTATAAGAATCCGCGAAGGCAGCACGGACAACGAGGCAGCGAGCGGGCGAGGTGGGTTGCGATCTGGCGTCGCAGAGTGGCGATGGATTGAGGATTATGCCGTTCTGTTCTTACGGGCAGCGCCTCGGGGCGTGTAGTCGGATTGCATTGGGGGTATTTGAACTTGTATGTTTTCTGCTTCGACGGGCTGCGAGTTGGCTGAGGGGGAAAAAAGGCATCGCTCCAAAACCAGGAAGCCATAGGCTGCAATCGACAGAGTTGCATGATGATGAAATCCGCGCCAGTTCCGACCTTCGAAATGTCCCAGGCCAAGTTCCTGCTTTAGTTCTTCGTAGTCGCGCTCGATGCGCCAGCGCAGTTTGGCGATGGCAACCAATTTGCGCAAAACGATTGACTCGTTTAGATTTGACAGCCAGTATTTTGTCGGCTCCTTCTCTCCTGCCGGCCACTCGATTAACATCCATTGCTCGGGATGCGGTTCTTTGCGCCAGTAGTCGCGATGGGCTACGCGAACACGAACGGCGGCAAAGCGTGAACGCATCATGCCGCGTGTTCCCTCACGCCAGCTCACCTTGCACAACTTAGTGGTACTCAGGCATAAGGCAAGGTCTTTGGCGGAGAGTGGCTTATGTTGATCATCCCTCCGCAACAGCCGCGGCGGACGGCCCGTTT
>Ga0302320_10021145_pt1 | contig 12935 bp, 10 predicted proteins | sample Bog_T0_3_FD_202130 | JGI IMG/M metagenome (GOLD analysis project Ga0302320, IMG submission 202130) | Peat permafrost microbial communities from Stordalen Mire near Abisko, Sweden - Bog_T0_3 | ecosystem: Environmental > Terrestrial > Soil > Wetlands > Peat | place: Sweden: Abisko, Stordalen Mire...
CGTGGTTGTCATGCTTGCGAATGTCGGCAACCAGATTGTTGAGGACGCCCTCGACATGCCCGTCAGGGACCAGGCCGAGGGCCAGCGCCATGGCATTGGCGGTTTGGCTGCCGCGATCGTAGGAATCGGACCCGGGGTGAAAAAGTTGGGCGTTGATCGATGCCTTCACGCTGGCTGCCCGGCTGGAGAAACGAGCCGCGTCTGCAGGCTTGTTGAGGATGGCCGCGATGCGGGCCAGGGCGGTGAGGTCCTGAAAGTAGATGGCCGTGGCGGTCATGCCCTTGCCGGTTAGCTGGGATACGCCTGGATCGGCAGGGCCGATGTCGTACCAATCGCCCAGGCCGTAGGAAATCAGTCCGTCCTGCATGCGGCTTTGGAGATAGTTGGCGTACAACTCCATGGCATCATAGTTGTCGCGCAGCACCTGCGTGTCGCCGAAGAAGGTATATGCGGTCCATGGACTGAGGATCATGGCGCTACCCCACTCCGGTGAATCGCGAAAGTCGGTGTTGTTCCCTGCGTCGTCGAGAAAGGCCACAACCTCCGGCGCAATGGCGGGGACCATGCCGCTTGGAAGCTGGGCGTCGCGCATGTCGCGGGCCATTTTGCGATAGAGCGCGGACAGGTCGTAGTTGTAAAGGATGGAAGTCGCGGCCAAGTGCGTCTGTTCCAGCCAGCCCAGTTTTTCGCGCGTCGGACAATCGGTGAGCACACTGACCATGTTGTTTTCGATGGCGGCATCGATCAGCTTGTGAATGCGATTCAGCAGATCGTCGGAACTCGTGAAGCTTCCATCCACCGGAGCCGCATCGTGGAGAGCCTGTGCGGCGAAGCTCTTGATTGCCGGCAATTCCCCACTGCCGGACGCGGAAACCTCGGCGTAGCGAAAGCCCGTGTAGGTAAATTGAGGCGACCATTGCTCTTCCCCATGGCCCGACAACGTGTAGTGGAAGATGACCGGTGCTTGCGGTGAGGCGTTCTGGCTTTGTTGTGAGACGCGTCCGGAAGCGTCGAGCAATTCGCCGGGAAGAATGCTCACGCTGGCCCCGGCAGGGCCGCTCAAGGCGATCGCGGGGCGTCCGGCAAGGTTCTGTCCCAGGTCGTAGACGGAGACACCTGGGCTCGTGCGCGCAACATGAATCGGCGCATAGGTCCGTTCCGGCTCGACAGGAGTGAGCCGCTCGGAGCGAAGCTGGCCGCCCGGCCCGTCCACCGGCAGCACCGGCTTCCATTCTTCCTCGCGGAAGCCGGGACGGGCCCAGCCTTCGGGCAGCTTGCGAGCGTCGTAGTCTTCGCCGCCGTAAATGGAGGAGAACACGATGGGTCCCGCTGTGACCTTCCACGTCCCATCGCTGGCAACCATCGCGTTAGAACCGTCCGCGTAGTGAATGCGCAACTCGGCGATCAACTTGGGTTGACCATAGGAACCGACAAACTTGGTGTAGCGGCCCCTCAGCCCCTGGACGTTATACATGCCGTTGCCCAGCATCACGCCGACCGTATTTTTTCCACGCTTCAGCAGGGAGGTCACATCAAACGTGTCGTAGAAGATCGTCTTGCGGTAATCGGTCCATCCGGGGGTGAGAACGGCGCGCGTCACGGGCTGGCCATTGAGGAACGTCTCCTGCTGACCGAGGCCGGAGATGAACAGAGTGGCGCGGGCGATCGGCTTTCCTGCCGCGAAGTCGTGCCGGAAGATGGGCAGGGGCGGCACGGAATTAACCTGCGTATCGTCGTTGCCACGAGCCTGCGGCTTGCGCGGCTCATCGGCAGTGGCGGCAATCCAATGCCCATGCCAGTCGGAGGCGTTGAGCAGGCCGGTTTGAAACACGGCAACCTCGCTCCATGGCGACGTAGCGCCGTGCCGATCCCAGACGCGTACCTTCCACGCGTAGACTTGGTCGGAAGCGAGAGGTGCACCGGCGTAAGGCACGGCAGGCGCCAGTGGTGCGGCAGTCTTGCCTGAGTCCCAAACATCCCCTGTGTTCTGGGCGAGCTTTGCGCGCGAGGTGGCCACCAGAATTTGAAACGCTGCCTGCTCGATTCCCCGCGCCTGCCCGGCATTCGCCTGCAACGTCCAGTGCAACAGCGGGTGCGGTTCGTCTACGCCCAGCGGGTTCCGACCGAGGTCACAAGTGAGTCCCTCCACCTTGACTCCAGAGGCTACCGCACACGCATGCCCGCAACCGAGTGTGACGAGGGATAGAACCGTACAAGCGATCCACAGCAATGTCATTCGCTTGCATGCAGTCTGTTCGGTGAGTTCGCAGCTCAACATAGCGTTCTCTTCCATTGCAGAGGAGAATACGCTCGCGGCGCGCTGCTTGAAAACAAGCTTGGGGCAAGGCTGCGGCCGGAGTTGCGCGGCGCCTAGCTGCGCAGGGCGCTGAGCACCTTGGCGGTTGTCACCACCTGGCCTACGTGGCGCTGCGTATGGTCGGCTACGTGGATGAGGGCGCCGCCAATGGAAGTGGGCAACTGCTTGCGGCCGACGCCACGAAACGTATTCAAGTCCGCCGTGGCTAAGACGCGGATGCGGTCGGCCGCATTGGCAAAGGCGAACTCAACGTCGGCCAGCAGCATCCCCAACGTCTCATCGCCGAGTTTCTCCGATTTGAGTTCCGCCAGTTGCGCTTCGGAGAGCGGCTTCCCCTCCGCATAGGTCAGCAGGCGGTCGACGGAACGGGCAATGTGGCGGAGATGAAAGGCGATGGAAGTCAGCCCGAGCGGCTGGGCATGAACCTGGCCGTCCTGCAAACCGGCGGTCCACTTGGTCAGATCGTCGAGGCCCAAATCGAGGGCATGGAGTACAGCGCGGCCCACGGCGGGAACTTCGGCGTGGGTGCCGCTCATCCAGGGTTCAACGTAGGGGGTCGAAATGGGTGTTGTGCTCATGGGATGGATCCTCACTCGTGCGCAGCGACCCGCCACATCGGCAACGCTGTGCATCCGGGTTCTAGCTTGCGCTTTTGACGCGAACGACGGTGATCTTCTCGAAACCTTCTTCGAAAACCGGAGGTTTCAGCTTCTCGGCCATCTTGCGCATGACGTCCTCGCTGACCGAGCGGTCGCGCTGGCTGTTGCGCTGCAGGCAGACTTCGAGCGGCACATCGAAAAACACCGCATGCACCTCGTAACCAAAGCTCTTGGCCATCTTGATCCATTGGCGGCGCTCATGGATGGAGAGGTTGGTCGCGTCGACATAGTTCCATGGCATGCGCGCGATGAGCCGCGCGCGGAGAAGCGAGCGGAGGGTGGAAAACACCAGCCCCTGATAGCGTTGTTCCTCGACGTCGTCGAAGAGGATATTGCGCAGCAAATCGCTAGAGAGCGGGGTAACACCGCGGCGGCGAAACCAGGTGGTCTTGCCGGAGCCGGGCATACCAATAGCCAGCACCACGTAGCCTTTGGGGGCCTGCGGGGAGCGGCCGGCCGCTTCGGGCTCGGGAGGCGGAACACTCGGGGTCTCCGGCTGCGTCTCGAGTTCAAAACGGCCGGTGCCGGCAGCATCGTTCCACTCCTGGCGCGCCACCGCATCCCGTTTTGAGGGTCTTGGCGTCTGGGGCTGGGGGGGGGAGGGGCGCGTTTCGGACGGGCGCGGCGGACGCGGCGGTTCGTTGGGCGGACCGGAAGCTCGGGGGGCCGCAGCATCGTCGGGATAGAAGGGCACCAGGGGCGCCGGTTGATTCGAGGGGAGTTCCTGGCCGATTTTGCCGGTGGATTCGGAGGTATTGGGTGCGCGTCGTGAACGTCTTCTCATGCAGGCTTGGACACCTTTTATTCTTCCTACCCGAATACCATACTTGCCGAGCGGGCTGCAAATCCAGCACTTATCCGAAGTGCGGGCGGGTGCGGGCTCTGCCTTGATAACTCCCGCAGCCGCGGTGTGCCACGTCACAGACCGGCGCATCGGCGCACCAGCAAACTGAGGGTGAGGAAGTTTCCGCGCTCCGCACGGGAATCGTCGAGTTTTCATCTGCGTCCCGTTCGCCGGAGTGTTACCATCATGGGTTTGGTGGAATTGGCTTTTGGAGATTTTTCAGGAGCTGAACGAACCAGGCTCACAACCCACGTTTCACCGATGACCAAGGAGAAAAGACAGATGGCAGTTAAGGTTGGAATCAATGGCTTCGGCCGCATTGGCCGCAACGTTTTGCGCGCCGCTTTAGGCAACCCCGAGATTGAATTCGTTGCCGTCAACGACCTCACCAGCCCGGCGACGCTGGCCCACCTGCTCAAGCACGACTCGATCCTGGGCAACCTGTCCAACGACATCACCTCCGGCGAAGACTTTATTTCCGTCGATGGCAAGAAGATCAAGGTGTGGGCGGAGCGCGACCCCGCCAAGCTGGATTGGGCTTCTGTCGGCGCGGAGATCGTGGTTGAATCCACCGGCCACTTCACCGATGCCACCAAGGCCAAGGCGCACCTGGGTTCAACGGTCAAGAAGGTCATCATCTCGGCTCCGGCCACCAACGAAGATCTGACCATCGTGCTCGGCGTGAACGACGACAAGTACGACGCTTCCAAGCACAACGTGATTTCGAACGCCAGCTGCACCACCAACTGCCTGGCGCCGGTGGTGAAGGTTCTGCTGGCTCACTGCGGTATCGTGAGCGGCATCATGACCACCATCCACAGCTACACCAACGACCAGGTCATCCTCGACTTCCCGCACAAGGACCTGCGCCGCGCCCGCGCTGCCGCGATCAACATGATCCCCAGCTCCACCGGCGCCGCCAAGGCCCTCAAGCTGGTGATCCCGGAGACTGCCGGCAAGCTGGACGGCTTTGCCATCCGCGTCCCCACACCCAACGTCTCCATCGTCGACCTGACCTTCATCAGCGAGAAGGCCACCGACGCCAAGGCCGTCAACGCCGCTCTCCAGACTGCTGCCGAAGGCGAACTCAAGGGCATTCTGGGCTTTGAGACCAAGGAACTGGTCAGCTCCGACTTTAAGGGCAACAAGCTGTCGTCGATCGTGGATGCGCCGTTGACCAAGGTCGTCGGCAACAGCGTCAAGGTGCTGAGCTGGTACGACAACGAATGGGGCTACTCCAACCGCGTTGTCGACTTGATCGGCTTCCTGGTGAAGAAGGGCCTGTAAACCACGACAGGGGGCAGGGTCAGGGTTCAGATTTTGCAAACTCCTGCTTCTGTTCCCTGCCCCAGGGCGGGACAGACACAAGCCTTGGCGCACCTTTCTTCTCGCGCTGCACAAACCTTCCGTGCCCCATCCATTCCGCGTTGTTTGCGGAATGGGTGGGAATCCACCAACTCATCGGACCATCCCATGCGCCAGAACATCACGGGCGGTTCTCCTTATGAGCCCATCATCGGCTTCTCCCGTGCCGTGCGCGTGGGGAGCTCGGTCCACGTTGCCGGAACCGGGCCCGTAGGCGCAGAAAGCGAAGACGCAGCCGGGCAGACGCGGCGGATCTTCGCCATCGCCGAGGAGGCTTTGGCCAGGGCCGGCGCAACCTTCAACGACGTAGTCCGTACCCGCATGTACCTCACTCATGCCGACGATTGGGAGGCCGTGGGCCGCGTTCACGGCGAGTTCTTCGCGGACATCCGTCCCGCCGCCACCATGGTTGTCGTCGCCGCCCTTCTCAACCCCGCCTGGCGCATCGAGATTGAATTCGACGCAATCGTCGCCTCGGGCCCATTCAAGTCCGAACCCTGATCCCTGAAACCTGATCCCTCAAGGAAGACACCATGGCAAAGCTCTCCATTCGCGACATCGAACTGACCAACAAGCGCGTCTTCATCCGCGTCGACTTCAACGTTCCGCTCACGGAAGACGGATCGACCATCACCGATGACACGCGCATTGTGGCCACGCTGCCCACCATCGTGTATGCGCTCAAGCGTCGCGCCAAGGTGATTCTTGCGTCGCACCTCGGCCGTCCCAAGGGCAAGCCGAATCCAAAGTACTCGCTGCGTCCCGTCGTCGACCGGCTCCGCGAGCTGCTGGATAAGGAACTTTCCAGCTCCATCAACGTGGCTTTTGCGCCCGACTGCATCGGTGATCTTGCGCGTGAGTTGGCGCGGCAACTGGAGTCCGGGCAAGTGCTGCTTCTCGAAAACCTGCGCTACCACGCCGAAGAAGAAGCCAACGATCCGGTCTTCTCGAAGGCCTTGGCTTCGCTGGCTGAAGTCTACGTCAACGATGCATTCGGTTCGGCCCACCGTGCGCATGCTTCCACCGAAGGCATCACCCATTTCCTCAAGCCCGCGGTTGCCGGACTCTTGATGGAAAAAGAAATTACCTATCTGGGCAAGGCACTGGAGAATCCGGAAAAGCCCTTCGTCGCCATCATCGGCGGCTCCAAGATCTCCGGCAAGATCGATGTCATCGACAACCTGCTCGACAAGGTGGACACCCTGGTCATCGTCGGCGGCATGGCGTACACGTTCCAGCGAGCGCTCGGCGTCACCACCGGCAAGAGCCTGGTGGAAGAAGACAAAATCGACATGGCGAAAGCAGCACTCGACAAAGCCAAGGCCAAGGGGGTCAACCTCCTGCTGCCGGTCGACAACATTCTGGCCGACAAATTCGCACCCGACGCCAACACCCAGCCATGGGACACTTCTGTCAACTTCCCCGCCGACTGGCAGGGCCTCGACATCGGCCCCAAGTCGATTGCGGCCATTGAAGACGTGGTGGCCACGGCGCGCACCATCGTGTGGAACGGCCCCGCGGGCGTCTTCGAGTTTCCGAAATTCGCCGTGGGCACCAACGCCATTGCCAAGGCGGTTGCGGCCAACAAGGCGGCCATCTCCATCATTGGCGGCGGCGACTCGGTGAGCGCCATCAACAAGACCGGCCTGGCCGACCAGATCACGCACATCTCGACCGGCGGCGGCGCTTCTCTCGAGTTCCTGGAAGGCAAGAAGCTGCCCGGGGTCGAAGCGCTGACCGACAAGTAGCACCTGCGGTGCGGCAGCCGCCTTCGGCCTGTCGCTCGCAACAATCATGGCCGCATCCAGCGAGAATCTCCTGCGAGGTGCGGCCTTCTTTCGATTCATCGATGGTCCGGATTGAAGGTCCTCCGCGGGCGGGGGCCGGAATCATTTTTGCCAAGGGACTCCCAGCCTTCGTGACGATGACATTCTCACCCGTGCTTCAGTCTCTTCTCCCATGCGCTCCCCGCAAGATCCCATTCAGCCCCAGAGTAGTAGCATTTAGGGAGTCATTCTGCGGAGACTCGCCGCAAGGAATCACAACATGCCTTACTTCTCGCGCGTCCTCTCGAAAGACGAAGCGTTCCCGACTCTCGACGAATTGCGCGAGGTGCTGCGCGCGGCCCATCCCGGCTTCCGGCTTACGCTGGAAAGTGGCGAAGAGGACGGGTGGGAGTCCTTGCTGCTTTCAAGTGACGACGAGGTCGAAGTCGCCGTGCTGGAACGCAATCCGGTCTTCGACGGATCAACGGGCCAAGACGAGATTGCCGACTTCCTCGAAGATCTGCACGACGCCAAGCCGGAGACCGGCGTCGCATGGCTGACCGAATATCTGGAAGAAGTGAAGACGATTTATGCGTTCCAACACCTGCAAGGTGCGGAGCTTGAGGACGGCGGCAATGCCCTGCATGCCCTCCGCTCTGCCCTGTGGGAACGCGGCGACGCCATCATCCAGGCCGATGGCGAAGGATTCACCAATGAAGAAGGCTTTCACATCGTGTGGCAGTTTTCCGACTCGGTGTCAGGCCCATGGAACATGGGCATCTTGCAGGACGATCACTGGCACCACTTCAAGATGGACCTGGGCGACCCCGATCATCGCGCCGCCTTCCTGGCGGGCGAAGTCCCCGAGGATTTGACCGGCGTGCAAGTAGCCGCTCCCCGCGGCTAGATCTACTCAAGCTCGATCCACTCAATTTGGCGGCCTCTACACCCCGCCAACCCAAAATGGGGACGGGCCCGTCTCACCGAGTTCAATCCCATTCTTGTCCCCGCTGTGCCCACCGTCACCCCGCCGCCAGAATCCCATCGACTAAAATCAACTCGAGGAATCCCAAACAAATGTCACGTAAAGCCCTGATCGCCGCCAATTGGAAGATGTTCAAGACACCCGCCGAAGCCCAGGCATTTGTCGATGCCTTTTTGCCCCTTGTTGCCGGCCATACCCGCGATGAGATCGCCCTGTTCCCTTCTCCTGTGCTGCTGCCCACGGTGATTGCAGCCGCGAAGGGATCGAATGTATCGGTCGGCTGCCAGAATATGCATTTTGCCGAAGAAGGCGCCTATACAGGGGAAACGTCTGTGGGCCAGCTCCAGGCGGTGGGAGGAACCCACACCCTGATCGGCCACTCCGAACGGCGGCAATACTTTGCCGAGACGGATGAAATCGTGAACAAGAAGCTGCACACCGCGCTGAAGCATGGCGTGATTCCCGTAGTGTGCGTGGGCGAAGTGCTGGCCGAGCGCGAAGCCGGCCAGACGGCGGATGTGCTGAAGACGCAGATTACCGGCGCTTTTGCCGGCATCACCGCTGAGGTCGCAGCGCCCATCGTCATTGCGTACGAGCCGGTGTGGGCCATCGGGACTGGCAAGACGGCCACGCCGGAGATCGCCGTCGAGGCGCACAAAATCATCCGCGCGGAAGTGGCGAAGCTACTAGGCGCCGACGTGGCCGCCGCCATCCGCATTCTCTACGGCGGCAGCGTGAAGCCGGACAACGCAACCAGCCTGATCGGCGAAGAAGAGATCGACGGCGCTCTCGTCGGCGGCGCCAGCCTCAAGCCGGACTCGTTCGCGGCCATCGTCAAGTACTGAGCTTCACTCGATGCAGGGTCTCCCAGGTCTGAAACTCCAGACCTGGGGCATCTGCGGTTCAGGATGAAATCGCACGAACCAATCGGGGCCGCGAAACGTATTATGGGCCATGGCTAGCCGCGAACCGTACATCGACCGCCTGCGGTCCGTGATGACCGCAATGGTGATCCTGCACCATACGGCCATAACCTACGGGGCTCCGGGAGGCTGGTTCTGGACTGAGCTGAAACCGTCCCGCAGCGTTTCCGGGTTGCTTCTCACCCTTTTTGTTTCCACAAATCAAGCCTATTTCATGGGCTTCTTCTTCCTATTGGCCGGCTACTTCACGCCTGCCTCGCTGGAAAAGAAGGGCTACGGGCGCTTCATCTGCGACCGGTTTCTGCGCCTTGGTCTGCCCTTGCTGGCCTTTGGTTTGTTCCTTGGGCCGCTCACCGCGGCGATTGTCGACTTAGCAGAGGGCCACGGTTTCTGGTCCACGTTTGTGTCCCTTTGGCAGCGAAAGCAATTTATCAACGGCCCGTTGTGGTTTGCGCAGGCCCTCCTCATCTTCAGCCTTGGCTACTGCCTGTGGCGCGCGGTAGCCGGCGCACAACTTACCCAATCCAACCGCACTGAAAAGCTGGTTCCTTCACGGCTCTGGTGGTCTATCAGCGCCTTCGGCGTTGGGCTCGCGGCGCTCGCGATTCGCCAATTCGTTCCCACTGGCGTCAATGTATTCGGACTGCAACTCGGCTATTTTGCCAGCTACATCTTCCTCTTTGCTGTCGGCATCGCTGCTTGGCGCAACGATTGGCTCCGCCAACTTTCCTGGACCAATGCCCGCCCCGGTTGGAGGGCATCCCTCATCGCGTGGCCCACTCTCCTCATCGGGGTTTTCGTTGCTCGTGCAATGAGCGGCTCCGGCAAGGCTTCGAGCAGTTTCTCGGGCGGGCTCTCATGGACCGCGATTCTCTATGCACTCTGGGAACCATTCGTGGCGTGGGGCCTGATCGCCATATGGCTGCTGGTGTTCCGCGCGCACATGAACCAGCCTTCCACCTTCTGGGCATGGCTCAATCGCCGCGCCTATGCGGTGTACATCGTGCATCCCCCGGTCCTGGTGGGGATCGCTTTACTGCTGCATGGCTGGGTTGCGCCAGCGCTGGTCAAGTTCGGCGTGGTCGGGCTGCTGGCCTGTGCGGCTACGTGGCTGGTGAGCGATCCGCTGGTGCGGCTCCCGGGGATACGCAGCATCGTCTGAAAAGCGCCCAAGTGTATGGGATGATGGGAGAATCATGCCAGCAATCACCGCACGCGCACGGGTTGCCTTTCTGCTTCTATCGGCTGCGCTGGTGGGTGCGGCGCAGCCCCAGCCCGCCCAACTGCCCCCGGCACGCCTGCTGCTGCGTGGCGACGTGGTGACACCCGAGGGTTTCATGCGTGGCGCGTGGCTCGACATTCTCGATGGCCACATCCTGCGCATCGAACGCGAAAGGCCCAACCTGCCTGGGGTTCCCATACTTGAAACCGATGACCTGATCTTTCCCGGCTTCATCGACCTGCACAATCACCCCATCTTCAACGTCTTTCCGCGCTGGACGCCGCCGCGCAAGTTCCCCAATCGCTATGCATGGCGCGACGCGGATATCTATCGCGCAGCCCTCGAAGACCCTGAGAAAGCGCTGACCGCCAGCGGCGCCAACTTCTGCGACATCGACGAATATGTGGAAGTGAAAGCGCTCCTCGGGGGCACCACGTCGATGATTGGATTCACAGGCCGCGGGTCGAGCAAGATTCTTCCCACTTGCATCCAGGGCTTGGTGCGCAATCTCGATGTGTTCACCGGTTTCTACGGCACGACACAGGGCCACGAACGCATCGTCAATTCCATTGGCGTTTTGCCGCGCGATATGGACACCAACGCAGCGGCAGAAGTGGCGCAAGGCATTGCCAACGGGAGAATCGACTTGCTCACCATACACATTGCCGAAGGCCTGCCCACGGATGCAGAATCGGCGCAGGAGTTGGACATGCTGGAGGCACGTGGCTTGCTGACGCCGCATACCGCCCTGGTTCACTCCGTCGGGTTATCGCCCAGCCAGTTGGCACGTGTGCATCGCGCGGGAGCTTCCATCGTGTGGTCGCCGCGCTCCAACTTCGAGCTATATGGCGCAACCGCCAATGTGGCCGCGGCCTTTCGCGAGGGAGTCACCCTCTCGATTGCGCCTGACTGGTCGCCTTCGGGCTCCGACAATCTCTTCGACGAGATCAAGTATGCGGATCGCGTGAGTCGCGAGCAGTTCCACAGGCTCTTCTCCAGCCGCCAACTTGTCGAGATGGCATCGGCAATTCCCGCGCGGGTAGCGCACATCGACGATAAGGTGGGCACTCTTGCGCCGGGCATGCTCGCCGACCTATTCCTGGTGCATCCAACTCACCGCGACCCAGAACGAAGTCCCTACGAATCGATCACCAGCGGGTCTTTCGGCGACATCGACCTGGTGATGATTAGCGGCGTTCCGCTCTACGGCGACAGCGCCATGCTACACGCGCTGCGTGTGCAGACAGAGGCACTGGATGTGTGTGGCGTTTCCCGCGCGCTCAATGCGGATGCTCTGCCCAGTGGCTCGTTTTCCGCCGTCGAATCCAGGCTGAAAAAAGAGATGAAAAAAGTGGGGGCGGAGTTGGCGCCGCTTGCCGAGTGCGGCCGATAAGGTGTCGGCAACGGATCCCAAGATCTACCGAAACGCAAACGCAGATCGTTCCACTTCGCTGCGCCGCGCTCAGGGTGAGCTTCCCTTATGGCAAGTTAAAAGGACAACGCACACCCACTCGGCCCAACTCGCACCACTACCATAGAGGAAGGCAGTTCCAGTCTCTTCTGCCAGGAAACTTCATTCCATGCCGCGACCCAAGCCTGTCTCCAAGTCCACAGCTCCCCACGCCGAGTACCCCACCGTTTCGGCGCGATGGTTGCTGAGCGCGGCCGCGATCTCGCTGGCGGCAGCGGCCGCCTGCGGGTGGCTCACCCTGTGTCTGCTGTTTTGGCAAGGAAGCTGGCAGTTGCTCTACCACCCGATTTCCCCGGTTACGGGCACGCCCGCTAGCGTGGGCATCGCGTTTGAGCCGATCGCCTTCGCCGCGACGGAAGCCGGAGAAGCGCGTCTGAAGGGCTGGTGGATCCCCGCTGCGACCGACGCGCGTTCTCGCCGATTCACCGTGCTCTATCTGCATGGTCAAAAAGGCAATTTGGCCAATACGATCGACGCGCTCGCCGCCCTCCATCGACTCGGCCTCAACGTCCTGGCCTTCGACTATCGAGGCTATGGGCAGAGCCAGTTCGCTCACCCCAGTGAGGCACGCTGGCGCGAGGATGCGGAGTGGGCGCTCACCTACTTGACGACGACGCGGCACGTTGCGGCTGACTCAATCGTTGTCGAGGGGCGGGAATTGGGCGCCAACCTGGCTCTGGAAGTCGGCGCGGGACATCCGGAGTTGGGCGGCGTGGTTTTGGAGTCGCCGATGCGTTCACCGGTCGAAGCAATCTTCGGGGACCCGCGAGCGCGGCTTGTGCCCGCCCACTTGCTCGTCCACGACCGCTTCGATGCCCAGCAGGCTGCCGCGTTGCTGCGGGTTTCATCGCTGTGGTTCGTGGAGCCTTTGGCTACCGGGAAAGCGAAGAGCGATCCACCCGCCGGCTATGGCCAGGTGCGGGCACAAAAAACGCTGGTGTGGCTCGCCACCTCTGTGAACGATTCGCCCGACCGTGCACAAGCCTACACCCGCTGGCTCGACGATCTGCCAGCCATTGAGGCTGCCCACTAGGTGCCCAGGCTGAATGGCAGATCCGGCCGCGTTTGTGACTGCGCCGGCCGGGCTGTTCGCCGTGGCGATGCTCGCCGCGTGGCTCCCTGCCGAGCGCCCAGTAACGATCGAAGCAATCCGCGCTTTGCGGACCGAATTTCTCCCAGCAGTTGCTTGGCGTCGTGATGGTTCTGTTTTGCCGATGCCATGGAAGCACTGCCGAGAAACAGCAAACTGCATGCGAGGACGACGCCGGGGCGGAAAAAACTCAGGGACGAATCGGATTGGGACGGCCGTGGGGATATCCTACCGCGGCATGTCGCGGTGCACGGCTTTTACCTGGTAGCCTGCCAAATGGAGGCGCTTGCTCA
>Ga0302320_10021146_pt1 | contig 12935 bp, 12 predicted proteins | sample Bog_T0_3_FD_202130 | JGI IMG/M metagenome (GOLD analysis project Ga0302320, IMG submission 202130) | Peat permafrost microbial communities from Stordalen Mire near Abisko, Sweden - Bog_T0_3 | ecosystem: Environmental > Terrestrial > Soil > Wetlands > Peat | place: Sweden: Abisko, Stordalen Mire...
GACCTTGCGGTTGGGCAGCCCCCAGTAGATGAGGAAGAAGAGGCCGATGCTGGCGGCCACGGCGCAGATCTTGAGGAAGCTGTCGCCAATGAAGTCGAAGATCATATTGTCCGTATGGCCGAAGAATATCCACGCCATGACGGTGCGCTGCGCGGCGGAGAGCGCGATGGACGCCATCGCCAGCACGCTGACCCCAAGCGCCATGCCCAGCGAGACGATCTGGTTGTGCAGGTAGCTGCGGTTCTTGCGCACACCCCATACGCTGTTCAGTGCGACCTCCAGCGGGAGGAATACGCCGGTGGCGGTGATGAACAGCATGACCAGCGAGAAGACGCGCACACGGGTGTGCGCAAAGGCCAGAGCGCGCATGTTGCGCATGACGAACTCCTGATTGTTGGGCAGGAAGTTGGTCATCATCTCACTGACGACGTCGACCATTTTGGTGGAGTGGAAGACGCGCTGCGAGAGCGTGAGCATGAGCACGATGAACGGGAAGAGCGAGAGGATGACCTGCGCGGCGACCGAGAAGGCGTAGGTGTGGACCTCGGTATGGGTCATGTAACGTGCCAGCGCGGCGATCTGCTGCCAGGTGGCTGCCGCGCGCACCGGTACGGCCGGGGCCGCGGCCAGCGCGGTGGAGAGCGGCTCCGAGCCCGCTGCGGGAGCAAGCCGGTCACGCGCGGCGCCTGCGGGCGGCACGAGTTCGATGCGGGAGCGTTCGTCGGCCATGCTGGTTAGTTTACTTGTCTCCCGCGGAGGAGGCTGCGCTGGAAGCTTTGCGCAGCCGTGCGGCGGCCCATGCGGCTGCTTCGGCGAGCACCGCATCGCCGCCGGCGGCCCATGTGTCGAGTTGGGGAAGGAAGCTCAGTTTGCCGCTGTTGCCCATGGCGATGGCCAGGTTGCGGCGAAACTGCCTGCGGCGGCTAGTGTCTCTTCGCCGGCGCTCCACCGGCGAGCCGCGGAAGACCTGCGCAAAGCCCGTGCCTTCGAGCGATGCCAGCCAATCGAGCGCGGGGTTGATGAGTGCTTCACGCGGGGGTAACGGCGATGCGGAGGCTATGGGCGCGGGCGCGGTCTTTGCGTTCTTGCTCTTCGAGTTCCAGGGACATACATCCTGGCAGATGTCGCAGCCGAAGACCTGGCGGCCCATGGGCGCGCGCAGATCTTCCGGGATGCTGCCCTTCTTCTCAATAGTGAGATAGGCGATGCAGCGCGAGGCATCCATCTGGCGGGGTGAGTGCTTGTCCTTCGAGCCGAGCAGAGCATCCGTGGGGCAGGCGTCGATGCAGCGCGTGCAGCTGCCACAGCGGTCGGCGGCGGCCAGCGGGAGTGCCTCCGGTGTGAGTTCGAGCGAGGTGATGATGACGCCCAGCAGCAGCCACGAGCCCTGCTGCTGGTTCAGCAGGCAGGTGTTCTTTCCAGTCCAGCCGAGACCGGCGCGGACGGCGTAGTCGCGCTCGACGATGGGGCCGGTATCGACGTAGCACTGCGTCTTGCAGGCGAAGCGGCGATGAAGCTCGGCCTCGATCGTGTGCAGGCGCGGCAGCAGAACATCGTGGTAGTCGCTGCCTTTGGCTTCGCCCGCTGCGTTGGTCTTGCCGCTCGACTCCTGAACGCTCCACGCGTAGCGCGCGATCCAACCAGCGCCGACGGGGGCGGGATCAATGGAGAGCGGGGCGGCCGCGATGTTGTAGTTGAGCGCACAGACCACGACCGACCGGGCCCAGGGCAGGACGCGGCGCAGGTCTCCGCGCACGAACTCGCCAGCGTCGTCAGAGTGCTTGAGGTAGTGCATCTCGCCGGCGCGGCCCTCGGCAATCCACGCAGCAAAGCGGTCCTGGGCCAGCTTCGCGTCGGCACTGGTGGACTCTGGTACGGCAGCCACGCCCGCGAGATCAAATCCCTGGCTGAGAGCGCGCTGCTCTATCCAGACGCGGTCTGCGGCGGTGAGCGCTGTTCGGTTTGAGCTGAGCGCCATAAGGCGGGGATGGAAGGTGGCGGAGAGTGAGGGATTCGAACCCCCGATCGCCTTGCGACGATGTCTGATTTCGAGTCAGGTGCATTCAACCGGGCTCTGCCAACTCTCCTGCTGCTTTGAGTTTACTGGAAACAGCAGGATGAGAAAAGCCGCGACGGACAAGGCCCGCCGCGGCCTTCGCAGGCAAACTGGATTAGGCGACGGCGGCTTGGCCGCGCTTCGGCTTGACGGCCTCAACGGCCTTCTCCGGGCCGTCCTCGGGCACCGGCGGGACGTCGGCTTCGTCGAGCGCGCGGATACCGAGCTTCTTGCGCAGCTCGCCGTCAATGCGGGCGAAGATGTCCTTGTTCTCCTTGAGGAAGGCGCGCACGTTCTCGCGGCCCTGGCCTATGCGTTCGCCGGCGTAGCTGTACCACGCGCCGGACTTGTCCACGATGTTGTGCAGCACCGCGAGGTCCAGCGTGTCGCCTTCGCGCGAGATGCCCTCGCCGTACATGATGTCGAACTCCGCATCGCGGAAGGGCGCGGCGACCTTGTTCTTCACAATCTTCACCTTGGTGCGGCTGCCGACGACAACGTCGCCTTCTTTGACAGCGCCGATGCGGCGGATGTCAATGCGCACCGAGGAATAAAACTTGAGCGCCTTGCCGCCGGTGGTGGTCTCCGGGTTGCCGAACATCACGCCGATCTTCTCGCGGATTTGATTGATGAAGATCAGGCAGGTGCGCGACTTGGAGACCGTTCCGGTGAGCTTGCGCAGTGCCTGCGACATCAGCCGCGCCTGCAAGCCCATGTGCGAGTCGCCCATCTCTCCGTCGAGTTCGGCCTTGGGCACCAGCGCGGCGACCGAGTCCACCACCAGCACATCGATGGCGTTGGAGCGGACGAGGGCTTCGACGATCTCCAGCGCCTGCTCGCCGTAGTCCGGCTGGGAGATCAGCAGGTTGTCCGTGTCCACGCCGAGCTTCTTGGCGTAGGCCGGGTCGAGCGCATGCTCGGCGTCGACGAAGGCGGCGAGGCCCCCGCTGCGCTGCGCCTCCGCAATAATCTGCAGCGTGATAGTGGTCTTGCCGGAGGACTCCGGCCCGAAGACCTCAATCACGCGACCGCGCGGCACACCGCCCACACCCAGCGCCGCGTCAAACGAGATGGAGCCGGTGGAGATGACCGAGATGGGCCCAATGGCCTCCTTGGCGCCGAGGCGCATCACGGAGCCTTTGCCGAACTGCTTTTCCAGCTGCGAAAGGGCGGTCTCTATGGCTTTGCTGCGGTCGTCTGCCACGATGTTGGTCTCCTCAGTGGTTCAAGGTGAGTGGAACTAGAAGCCGAGTCTAGCACCAGCGCGAGAAATAAAGCAAATAAAAAGCGAAAGTTACTTGTGGAGATTCAGGTACGCTTTGGGGATGCGCCGCTTTCGCTACCTGGATGCCCTCACCACCGCCTTCGTCGTCATCCTGCTGGTCGCCAACCTGGTCGCGCAGAAGGTCTTTCGCGTGGGGCCGTTCCACCTGGGGGGCTCGATCTACTTTCCGGCGATCTCGACCTCCGGCGCGATGGTGCTCTTCCCCATCACCTACATCTTTGGCGACGTGTTTACCGAGGTCTACGGCTATTCGGCCTCGCGACGGGCGATCTGGCTGGGGTTCTTTGGGACGGCGCTGCTGTATGCCGTCTCCGCACTGGTGATCGCGCTGCCGCCCGATCCGGAGTTCCGCAACCAGCAGGCGTTCATTACGGTCTTCGGCATTCTGCCACGGATTCTGATCGCCAGCCTGATCAGCTTCTGGGCGGGCGAGTTCGCGAACTCCTACACGATGGCTAAGCTCAAGCTCATCACCAAAGGACGCTGGCTGTGGACGCGCACCGTCGGCTCGACCGTGGTGGGGCAGGCCGTGGATACCACGCTGGTGATCCTGATTACGTTTGCCGGGACGTTCACCCCGCGCAAGATGTTGGAGATCATCCTCACCGGCTACCTGCTGAAGGTGGCCTATGAGGTGGCGGCGACGCCGGTCACCTACCTGGTGGTGAACTGGCTGAAGCGCGCCGAGCACTCGGATGCGTTTGATGGGCAGACAAACTTTAGTCCGTTCCGGTTTGCGGGGCAGACGGAAAAACCTTGACGCAAAGTTCGCAAAGTTTAACGCAGAGTTTCGCGAAGTTGGTCGCTGCGAAACTCTGCTCCTTTTGCGCACTCTGCGTCAAGGAACTTCAAAACTGATTGACCCGGCGATATATCCCGCTCTTGAGGCTCTCTACATTCAAGTTGATGAGCAACCCAAGCCGCCGATTCGAGAGCTTCAAATACGATGTAAGTTGCGATAGATGGACTGGGGCGATCTTCTCCAGCGACTTAACCATAGATCACGGGAACTGGCACTTCCGTCTTCACGTCGAAACCCGATTTTCGCAACTCGTACACTAGAAGTGCTGTGTAAGCGCTCTCAAGCAATCCTGCTCCAAATGCAGTGTGTATGCGGTAGGCGGCGTTGAGTGCTTCCTTGGACAGGAGATTCAGCTGCTCTTTTGTCACGGCTCACCTCTTCAGCAGGTCCACCGGCAGGTTCACATCCTCAATCCGGAACAGCCCCGCCAGCGCAGGATGCCTTGCCGCAATGGCGCGGTACATCTCCCACGCGACCTTGCGGTAGCTGAAGTGGCCAGCGATTCCCGAGCGCAGCTCGGCGATGTACAGCGCCTCGGCGAAGTCCATCTTGAACATGGCGCGGCAGCGCATGCCCATGGGCAGAAGGTACTGCGCAGACTGCTTGGCTTCGAGTTCCTCTGAATCGCACAGCGCGCGGTAGGCCGCCAGCGCCGAGTCCATCGCGGCCTTGTACGCCGGTTCCAGGCCAGCTTCAGCGAGCGTGGGCTGGCCGGGGCAGACCGGCTCCTCGTAGCCGTGGACGTCGGAGAACTCCTGGATGAGCTGGATGCAACGGCGGTGGCGATGCATGTCGCGGAAGGCGCCGATGTCCATGAGGATGTCGAAGCGGAAGCCGTGCCCGGAGCTGAAGGCGCGCAGCAGCTCGTCGTGCTTGCCGCGGTGGGCGTGGCCGAGCTTCAGCAGTTCATTACGACGCGGCTCCGAGAGCGCGGCGACGGCTCCGCGAAGCTGCCGGTAGCTGTAGTGGCAGCAGCCATACAGCAGCGAGGTGGCCAGCTCGACCTCTAGGTCTTCGTCGTCATCCAGCAGGTCGACGGTCGGCGCGGGATAGATCTCCGCCGGATTGCCTTCGGCGTCGCGCATCAGCTCGCGGGCGGCGTGCGAGAGCTCCTCGCGGCTGGCGATCTGGTACTCGCTGGGCTCGGCGTACTTCACCAGCGTGGGCGCGGTGCGGACGGGCGGCATCAGGTCGTTGAGGATCTCGCTGGTGGCCGCGGCGTCCACCGCGCCCTCGCCGGCTAGCTGCTCCAGCTTGTCGCGCTGTACGTTCCAGGCGGGCTCGCTTGCAGCTTTGCGGAGACTGACGCCGAGGTTGCGTATCTCCGCGAAGGGGCTCGACAGCAGCCGCGAGACCTGCGACTCCAGCGTGCGCGCGTTGACGATCTGGCCCAGCGAGGTGTTGGTCGCCAGCGGCAGCAGGTAGCGCGCGGCGTCAAAGGCGCGGGCCTTGAGCGTGCGGTGGTAGTCGGCCGGCTTCATCTCGGCGGGACAAGGGATGGCCGCCTTCAGCGCGTCGAACATGCCCAGCGAGATCGCATCGTAGGAGAGGAAGAGCGCCTCGATGGCGTGCTGGTAGTTGCGCCGCGCGACCGTGCTGAGTTGTGGGACGTACCAGCCGGAGCGGCGGAAGTCCTGATAGCGCGTGGAGCGCTCCTGGCCGTCCCAGCGTGCCTCATCCACCAGCGCGATGGCCGCCAGCATGGAGAGCTTCTCAATGGCGAAGGGGATGTGCGCGAGGTCGGCGATGGAGCGATGGCCGTACTGGAAGTAGAAGGTGTTCAGGAACTGCTCGGCGCGCTGCGAGCTGATCTCGGCGAGCGACTCGCGCATGGTGAGCGCGGAGCGCGAGTACTTGGCCATCGCGTAGGCGAGCACCTCAGGCTCGGCGCCGTGGATGGCGTAGACTTCGGTGGTGTTCTCAGGGTGCTTCTGGTCGGAATTCGTGGCTTTGCTTTCGGACATGACTCGCTCAAGAATATAGCGTGGGATTGTGAGTTTTATACCGTGCGTGAGATAAACCTCGGATAGGAGCGGGTTGGTTTGAATCAATGGTTTCTTAAGCGGTTCTTGCTGATTGTTCTGGCCGAGGCTGCGGTGCTTTCTGCCATTGTGATCTGTTTCGTCACCAAGCACCTCGATGGACAAGGCCTCGGAATTGCCGGCTTGCTGAACATAGTCGTGTTTTTCTTCGTCTTCCTTGTATTCCTTCGCAAGGCTAAAGGGAAAATTCAAGCTGAAGAATCTTTACTGGGTGCGACTCAGGCCGCTGCAGCGCAGTCTCAGCGGCTTCGGCGCGCAATCAAGGCGTCTAAACGGACCATGATTTTCTTTGCTGCTTGTCTTGTCATCGGCGAATTAGCAAATTGGGATTCTTCGCCTTGGATACGAGTCTTTGGCGCGGTCCTCGATCTTTCCTTCATTGCAATCTTTTACCGGTCCATGCGCCAAGCACAAGCAAAGCTAAAGTCATCAGGAGAAACACCATGAGCACTCTCGCAGGAAAAATCGCGCTGGTCACCGGTGCATCGCAGGGCATTGGACGCGCGTGTGCGCTGGAGTTGGCCAAGGCCGGCGCGACCGTCGCGCTGGCCGCACGCAACGTGGAGAAGCTGGAAGCCGTCGCTGCGGAGATCGACGCGGCAGGGGGTGCAGCGAAGGCCTACGCGCTCGATGTTTCCAGCGAAGAGTCGATCAGGACAGCGGCGAAGGCCGTGCTGGCCGACCACGGTGCGGTTCACATCCTGGTGAACAACGCGGGCATCACCAAGGACGGCCTTGCGCTGCGCATGAAGCTGGCCGACTTTGACGACGTGCTGCGCACCAACCTGACCGGCGCGTTCCTGCTGACGCAGGCCGTCATCTCTTCCATGATGAAGGCCCGCTGGGGCCGGGTGATTAACATCACCTCCGTCGTCGGCGAGACCGGCGCGGCCGGCCAGGCGAACTATGCGGCGTCGAAGGCCGGGCTGATCGGCCTGACCAAGTCGCTGGCGCGGGAGTTCGCCTCGCGCAGCATCACGGTCAACGCCATTGCGCCGGGGTTCATCGAGACCGCCATGACCCACGCGCTGACCGACGAGCAGAAGGCGGGCATCCTCGCGCAGATTCCGCTGGCCCGCTACGGCGCGGACGCCGACATAGCAGCGGCGGTCGCGTATCTGGCGTCGGACGGCGCGGGCTACATTACAGGCCACACGCTGGATGTGAACGGCGGCCTGTACATGGGGTGAGGACTGCATCTCCGGCCCAAAAGCAGATCCTTCGACTACGCTGCTCGCGATACGACCGCGCGCAGCTTCGCTCAGGATGACAATTCTGAGGAGGGTCTGCCGGGAATCTAAAGCGGCCAAAAGGGGAGTCACGCCGCGTACACGAATCTCATAAGGTACGAATTCCCTGCGCGATTTTTGACTTCCCCCTTGCCACACCCGCGCGCGGTGGTTACTTTAGCGTTAATGGCAAATCTGCACACAGTTCCCCAGGACCTTCCACCCATCGCCCCGGAGCCGGCTCCGATCCAGATCGGCGCGACCATCCGCGGCTACCGGCTGCAGCGCGGGATGTCGCAGGGCGACATCGAAAAGCGCACCGGGCTGCTGCGCTGCTACCTCTCGCGGGTGGAGAACGGCCACACGGTCCCCTCGCTGGAGACGCTGCAGAAGATCGCCGGCGCCATGGATATCCCGCTGGCGCAGTTCTTCGCCGAGGACCCAGTCAAGGAGGTCTCGGGCATCGCCCTCAGCCAGGACGAGATCCGCTTCCTGACGCAGGTGCAGCGCTACTCCGCCCACCTGACCGAGCCCGACCGGCGGCTGTTGCTGGCCATGGTGCGCAAGTTCGCCGCCACGGCGAGCACGTCAATCAGTTAGCCTTCTGACCGGAGTACCCCCCACGGTTTTCCCGCAAAGTTGGCAGAACATTGGAGTTAGCGGTGGACCCATCTGTACAGTAGTTGCGTACAGAACCGTCGCGCCAGCCCCGCGCCCATCCTCAATTCCACCTGTCTTCCATTGTATTAGCGCTGTCAAGCGCCTTACGCCAGCCTGGCCTTGGCCAGGGCGTAGGCGATCAGGCAGAGCAGCAGCGCCGCCACGGTGAAGGCCGCGCGCTGGCGGGCGCGGTAGGCGGAGCGGCCGGCAGTCATGCGCGGAAACAGCGGCAGCCCCAGCGCCAACCCCGCGGCAAAGCCTCCGATGTGGGCGGAGTTGGAGATATGCGGCAGGCTGTTGGGATCCAGGTGCAGCGGCGCCAACTGGCTCTGCGAGGCCATGCCCAACACGTTAGGCGCCATGCCGAGGGCCAGGTTGGCCACCGCGAAGAAGATGACCTGGCGGCGCAGCCCGCGCAGTTCATTCCAGGGCACGGCCAAGCCGCGGTTGGAGAGCAGCACAATCAGGATGCCGGCGATGCCGAAGACCGCGCCGGAGGCTCCGGCGACCAGGCCCGGGTTGACGGCAACGGAGAGCAGCATACCCGCCGTGCCGGTAAGCAGGTAGACCACCACCAGCCCGCGGCGCCCCAGCAGCGGCTCGCCGAAGAGGCCGAGGTTCCACAGGCACCACATGTTCAGCGCGATGTGCAGCATATTGAGGTGCACAAACGTGCCTGTGATCAGCCGCCACCACTGGCCATGCAGCACCAGCACGGCGTCTGTAGCGCCGAAACGGAGCAGCGTGTCCACATCAAAGCCCGCTGTGAGCACACCGGCGAGGTCGTGCCGGCGGAGCAGCCCCGGAACCGGGCCATAGAAAAACATCAGTGCGTAGACCAGTACGTTGATGCCCAGCAGCAGGTAGGTTGCCGGGTAGTTCCACAGCGAGAGCGAGCGGGCACGCGAGCGCTTCGCCGGAGCCGCGCCTTCGTCCAGCGAGGCTTCGACGGCGGCTATGGACTCTTCAGTGGGAGTGGCGTCAGTCACAGGCGTTGGCGGAGGGCTAGGCGGCCTGCTTGCGGAGGCGCTCGCGCAGCTCCGGCGAGAGGCGTTCGCGGAAGATGGTGGAGACCATGCTGGGGATAGGCGTAGCGATGGCCACCAGCGTCCACAGCAGCATGGAGACCACCACGCCGGCGATGGCCACCGCCTCCAGGCTGAGGTTGAAGCTGGCGGGGATGTGGGAGAGCGCGGCGAAGGCGTCGTCATGCAGGTGCAGGCGCACGGCGGTGATGTGGCTGACGGCCTCCAGGCGGCGCATGACCAGCGCGGCGAGCAGGAAAGCGGCAAAAGAGAGGGAGGTGACGGCCAGCAGCAACACGTCTACGGTGCGGTGGATGTGCTGGCGGCGGCGGCAGTGGGAGCAGGTGCGGAGGTGGGTCTCGTAGTCGACACGCAACTCCGGGGAGATGCTGGAGATGTCATACCGCCAGCCGGAGAGGATGGCGCCGACCACCTGGTCGTTGCAGGTATCGTGGCGATGAGCTCGGGAGCTGGGGGGGAAAGCCGCCATCTAATAACCTCTGATGAATCCATTTTACTCCAGGTTGCAATTTCCGCAGTGCAAATCGGCTCTCACAGGCAGATGGGTTCCAGCGGGGTGTCCTGGCGGGCCAGCACCACGCGGTTGCCCAGCAGGCTCATGCGGCCGCCGATGGCCTGCTCCGCGGCCAGCCGCGCCAGCTCCGGCAGGTTGTTCTGCTCGGAGAGATGCCCCAGCACGATGGTGTGCGCGCCGCCGTCGTAGTCGCGCAGCAGGAACTCCGCCGCCGCGTCGTTGGACAAGTGCCCCACGCGGGAGAGTACCCGCTGCTTCACGCTCCACGGATAGGGGCCGTCCTTGAGCATCTCCAGGTCGTGGTTGGACTCCAGCAGCAGCACGTCCACCTCGCGCAGCGCCTGCTTCACATTGGGTGGGATGTAGCCGAGGTCGGTGGCGATGGCCATATGGATGGACTCCGACCGAGCGTGGAAGACGAAGCCGCAGGGGTCGGCGGCGTCGTGCGGGATGGTGAAGGGGTTGATCTCGATCTCGCCGATCGAGAAGGCGTGCCCGGCGCGGAAGTACTCGACGGCGGGGAGGAAGGTGGGATCGGGCTGGGTGCTGGTGGCTGGTTCTTGGTTGCTGGTGGTTGGTTGCTGGTGATGGGCGGCTGGGGATTCCGGCTCCGACTCCTGCTCCGGCTCGGCTTCCGCAACAGCAACCGCCGCGAGCGTGTGTGCGGGAGCGTGGGCAGCATCCTCTTCGCTGCTCTGCTGTTCGGCGGCGCGCAGCTCCAGCCACTTGGCATAGCTCATCGTGGTCTTGGGCGTGAGCGAGCGCGCCCAGGCGCGGTGCGTGGGCTCGGTGAAGAAGACGGGGATGCGCAGCCGCCGTGCCAGCACGGCGAGTCCGGAGACGTGGTCCACATGCTCATGGGTAATCAGGATGGCGGTGAGCGCCTCAGGGTCTTCCCCGGCGGCGGCCATGCGGCGCAGCAGCTCCCGGCAGGAGAGCCCGGCATCGACGAGGATGCGCGTCGCGCCCGCGGCGATCACCGTCGCGTTGCCCTTCGAGCCCGAGGCTAAGACCGTCATCCGCACTGGCTTCAACGATACGCCGGGAGGCTGTGCAAGGGGACGGTTGTTGGTTGTAGGTTCCAGGTTCTAGGTTTGGAACCAATGCTGGTTCCTCTCAGCAACAACTAAGAACTGACAACTTCCCTCTTCGGCGCGAGAAAGTTCACCACCGTGCGCATCACCGTCTCACCGCGCTGGTTGAAGGTCAGGGTGCGGGACTTGACGACGCCGTAGAGCGGCCGCCGCCGGGAGGGGCGCATCTCCAGGATCTCGGCCTCGGTGCGCAGGGTGTCGCCGGGGCGGACGGGCTGCATCCAGCGCATCTCCTCCACGCCCGCGCCGATCATGCCGCCGGCGATGTGAAAGCTCTCCACACGCAGGCGCATCACGATGGCCGCGGTGAGCCAGCCGGAGGCGGCCAGGCCCTTGAAGAAGGAGCTCTCGCCGGCGGCCTCATCCAGGTGGAAGGGCTGCGGGTCATAGCTCTCGGCAAACTGCTTGATCTCCTCCGCCGTCACCTTGTAGCTGCGGCTGGAGTTGACCTTCATTCCGGGATAGAGATCTTCAAAGTACAGTTCTGTGGGCACGGCTTCACCTGCTCGTCTGTCTACTCAGGGGAGTGTATCCATGCGGCCCGCCGAACTCAAGCGGTCGGGCCAATCGCGGCCACAAAGCAGGCCTCTTCGCTGAGCCGGTTCATGGTGTTGTTCACGCCGAACGGTATTCGGCGCTCCAGCGCGAAGAGCAGGCGGGGAATGTGGTTTGGCGCGAGCGGGGTGAGCAGGCGCGCGGCCCAGCGCAGCGGGCTCAGCAGCAGGGTATGAAGCACGCGCGCGGTACGCCGCAGGCGGGCGAGTTCGTTTGCGGTCACTGCCATGGGGCGGCCGAGATGCCCCGCGCGCTGGTAGATGCGGACGCCACTAAAGCCGGCGCGGGCCAGTGTGGCGGCGAGGTCCGCCGGGTTGGTCTTCCACGGATGGCCGAGGTCGAAGAAGACCGCGTCGATGGGATGGACTTTACGGTGCTGGGCCTCGCGACGCTCGGTCTGCTCCGCGAACTGCCGCACGCGATCGAGGAACGGGCTGCCGGGCTGGCCCATCAGCGGCAGCGTGGAGACGATGTGGCCGCCGGGCGCCAACAGGCCGGCGAGCGTGGCCAGCGTGGCATCGGGCGCGTACAGGTGCTCCAGCGTGTGGTTGGAGAAGACAAGGTCGAAGCCGTGCGAAGACTCCGCGCCGAGCGCGAGCAGGTGGGCGTGCATGTCGCCGGTAAGGAGCGTGACGCCGCTGGCCGCGGCGATGCCCGGCAGCAGTGCGTCGATGTAGTCCAGCGCGGTGAGCCGCGCGGCGGGCAGCACCGCGCGAAGAAAGAGCAGCTCGATGCCGTCGCCCACGCCGAGGATGACGACGTTGGTCGCGCTGCGCGGGACGAGGTTGGCCTCCCAGCCGAAGTCGTCTCGGTGCGTGCGCTGGGTCCTGGAGGAGATCTGGGTGCGGTCGAAGAGGGCTTGCAGGCGCGCCTCTTCTTCGTCGGCCAACAACGTATCCAGGGGTGCGAGCAGCGTCACCGCGAACGGCGCGCCGGGCTTGCGCAGACGGATGGCCGCCACCGCCGCGAGGCCGCGCGCGTTCATCGCTTCATCCGGGCCGCTGGCGAACGGATAGCGCTGCAGGTAGGCCTGCAACTCGGCGTCCGCAACGTCAATCTGCAGGCCGGGCGCTGCGGTGGCGGGCGCTGCTGGCTCCTCGGGCGGCATCCTCTCACGATACACTTGGCGCTGACCGACACCGCTCATGTCCAACCGCATCCTGCACAGCGAAAACCTCGCCGCCCTGCGCACCCTGCCCAGCGCGAGCGTCGAGCTGATCTACATCGACCCGCCATTCAACACCGGCACCACCCAGAAGCGCACCCGGATGAAGACCGTCCGCGATGCGGCGGGCGATAGAACAGGATTTGGCGGCCAACGCTACCGCACGGAGAAGACCGCAGGCGGCGACGCGGCCTACAGCGACAGCTTTGACGACTACATCGGCTTCCTGCGCGCGCGCATGGTGGAGGCGCACCGCATTCTCTCGGCCACCGGTTCGCTCTTTCTGCACATCGACCCGCGCGAGGTGCACTACGCCAAGGTGATGCTCGATGAGGTCTTTGCGCTGGACGGCGGTGCGGGTCGCGCCTGCTTTCAGAACGAGATCATCTGGGCCTACGACTACGGCGCGCGCGCCACCAAGCGCTGGCCCGCCAAGCACGACAACATCCTGTGGTACACGAAGGACCCCGCGCATTACACCTTCAAC
>Ga0302320_10021148_pt1 | contig 12933 bp, 12 predicted proteins | sample Bog_T0_3_FD_202130 | JGI IMG/M metagenome (GOLD analysis project Ga0302320, IMG submission 202130) | Peat permafrost microbial communities from Stordalen Mire near Abisko, Sweden - Bog_T0_3 | ecosystem: Environmental > Terrestrial > Soil > Wetlands > Peat | place: Sweden: Abisko, Stordalen Mire...
AATGCGCATGGATCGATTCTCGCTGATTCTCTCTCTGGCCTCAGCCGCGGCGGCGCAAACACCGAGGCCGACCGTCATCCGCACCGAGACCCGCATGGTGCTGGTAGACGCCGTAGTGACGGATAAGACCGGGAAGTCCGTCCGCGACCTGACTGCCAAGGATTTTCACGTCTGGGAAGATAGCAAAGAGCAGACCATTCAAAGCGCTGCGTTCGTGGCCAATCCCACCGCCGCGCCGGCGCCCACTTACCTGGTGCTCTTCTTCGACGATGCCTCGCTTACCGCGGGGGCGCAGAGCCGCGCGCGCGATGCCGCCGTTCAATTCATCGAAGCCAATGCCGGCCCGAACCGGTTTATGGCCATCGCCAATTATGGCGGCGCCGTTTCCATCGCGCAGAATTTCACCACCGATACCGACCGCCTGAAACGCATCGCCGCGCAAGAATTCCTGGGCGCCGAAATGGATACCGCCCCGGCCATCGCCGGGCGGGGGATCTCGACGAGTTCGCAGGCAGCGGCCGCCGGGTCGGGCGGGGCCGGTTTCGCCTTGGGGCTGCGGCTCCTGGCCGCCAATCTGGCGAGCGTGCCGGGACGCAAGAACGTGGTGGTCTTCAGCCAAGGCTTTCCCTTCTCGCCGCAAATGGACGCGCAACTGAGGAGCGCCGTTGCGGAGTGCAACCGCAACGATGTGGTCCTCTACCCCATGCTTTTCCGGCCGGCCTCCGACGACCCTACGGTAGTCCAGGCGGCAGCAGGCCGCGGAGGGAGAGCGAGGAGCGGGGGGCAAACCGATATGGCGGTGGCGCCTTCCACGCAAAGTCTCGGGTCGCTGGCCACCGGGACCGGCGGTTTTGTCTACGACAATCCCAATGACCTGCTCGCCGGTTTGATGAAGATCGGCCGCGAACAGACGGACTACTATCTGCTGGGCTACACGCCCGTGGAATCGCCCGAAGGAAGCTGCCATCCTCTCAAAGTCAAAGTGGACCGGCCGGGCATCAGCGTGCGCGCGCGCGCTTCCTACTGCAACGTGAAAGCGGTCGACCTGCTGGCCGGCAAGCCTGTGGAGCAGGATCTGGAATATCGCATGACCGGCGATCAGCCCGGCACGATAACCGCCTCCATGCAGGTTCCTTTTTTCTATACCGAGGCGGACACCGTGCGCCTGAATGTAGCCATGGAGATCCCCTCGAACGGCATCCGTTTTGAAAAGGTCAAGGGCAAATCGCACGCCGAATTGAATATCGTGGGCATCGCCTACCTGCCCGATGGAAGCGCCGCCGCGCGCTTCAGCGACACTGTCAAATTGGATTTCGCCACGCAAAAGGAATTGGACGCTTTCCACGCCCGTCCTCTCCATTACGAAAAGGAATTCTTCGCCGCCCCCGGTACTTACAAGCTGAAAGTTGCCTTCACCGCCGGCGGGGAAGCCTTCGGCAAGCTGGAGGCGCCGCTCATCATCGAGCCGTACGACGGCAAACAGTTCATGCTCAGCGGTCTGGCTCTCAGCAAGGAAGTGCATCCGGCGTCCGATTTGGGCTCGGCACAGGATGCGGAGTTGTTGGAGGGCCGGACCCCGCTCATTTACAAAGACGTGAAGGTGATTCCCTCGGGCTCCAACCAGTTCCACAAGACCGACCCGTTAATCATCTTCGGCGAGGTGTATGAGCCGCTACTGGCCGGCGCGACTCCGCCGATTGTCGAACTGCGCATGCAAATTGTGGATAAGGCAGGGGTGGTGAAGAATACCGGAGCGATTCGGCCGGAGATCGCGCCGAATTCCGGACGAACCGTGCTGCCCTTTGCCTTGAAGCTGAAGGTGGATACCCTGGAGCCGGGCGTCTACCGGGCGGACGTGGAAGCCGTCGACTCAGCCGGCAAAACCATGCTGCGCTCGGTGAACTTCGAGATGAAGTGAAGCGCGGCTGGACCAGGGCGATACGGCGCGATACGGCCGTGAGGATGGACATTCCCCGACGCCTGGGCTACAAATGTGGCTCAAGAGGTGAAAGCCATGCCGGATAATGCCGTAGTCCGCGCCCGCATCGATGAACGCACCAAGAAAGAAGCGTCGGCGGCGCTGAAGAAGATCGGGCTCACCGTGTCCGACGCCTTTCGCCTGCTCCTGGTTCGCGTTGCGGCGGAAAAGGCGCTGCCCTTCGAGCCGCTCAATCCCAACGCCGCAACTATCGCAGCGATGAAGGCCGCACGCCGGGGCGATTTGGTCAAGGCCGGCAAGCCGGACCAACTCCTGCGAAGTCTGCATGCGGGAGATTAGGTACACCACCTATCCGGCGAATGGAGCGATCACCGCGACTGCCACATCAGGCCGGATCTCGTCCTGATTTACCGCAAGCCGGATCACCACAGCCTCGAACTTGTGCGCCTTGGCTCGCATAGCGAGCTGGGGTTATGAGGTGAACCCAGCACGACGCCTGGGCGCTTACTGGCCACCGCCCCCCGGCATCGTGCTCTTCTTCTCACCCGGCCGGTAAAGCGTGGGGGCTTTCCGCTGCTTCTCTTCTTCCACGGCTTTCTGCTGCTCGGCCTTCTTATCCGCGGCCTGCTCGCCTTCGCGTTCCACCGGGCTCATGGCGCTCTGCCGCTCCTGCTTTTCCTTGCGGTCGCGGGCTTCAACCTCGCTGGTGCGCAGGCCCAAATCCTCCTGCGCGGCATCCAGGCTGTCGCTGGTGGCGGCAATGGCCTGCTTCAACACAAAGTCGTAGCGCTCCAGGTCCTTGGGATGGCCGTCCTGGAACTTCTGCAGCAGGGGCAGCGCCTGCTTCTCCACCGAGGCCACCGAATCCAGGCCCAGCTTCACGTCCGCGTGGCGTGACAAAGCATCGTCGGCGACGGTGTCGATGGCGTCGACGATTTTGCAGTACTCGTCCAGCGTGTCGTGGATCAGGGCGGAGCGTCCGGTCTTATCTTTGCCGAGCAGGTTCTTGATCAGGTCGACGCGTTCGCGGGCGAATTCCGCGTAGAGCTTCAAACGCAGGTTAGGCTCCTGCGCCTCGCGTATCTTGTCCACCTCGTCGGCGGTCAGGAAATCGCGCTGCGCGGCTAGCGGAGCGGCCAGCAGCAGGCATACCAGCAAGGTCCTCATTTCTTTTTCGCGCCCTCCATCACTCCCAGAAGCAGTTGGTCGTGCACCTGCTGTACCCGGGCTTTGAGCTTATCGAGCATTTCCCTATCCATGTAACTCATCTGTTCCTGGAACGCTTCAATGCGGCGGGAAAGGTCGCGGGTAGAGATTTCGGCCTTCTTGAACGAGTCGCTCCTCCGCGGGTTCTTGCCGCTTTGGGTGAGCGATGTGGCGGCCAGATCCACCGATTCCAGGATTTCGGCGGCGTCTTTGGCAACTTCGTCGTTATCCCCCTTGTCGTAAGCCGCGCGCGCCGATTTCAGCGCGGCAGAGGCATTTTCCAGAGCCAACCCGGAGCGCTTCTCGAGGTTGGGTTCGGCCAGCGCGCGCTTGAGGTCGGCGGGCAAAGGGGCGCCGCAGAGCAGCACCATCGTCACGGCAGCCGGCCAGCAGCGGATCCGGGTCATCGCTTGTCCAACTCCTTCTGAATGATGCGCGCGCGTTGCCGCGCCTGGAATTCCTGGTCGGGGCTCTTCCCCTGGCTGAGGGCGAGGAAGCGCTGGTAGGCTGCCAGAGCCGGTTTGAGCTGGTGCGCGGCATCCAGCATGATGGCAGTCAGAAACCAGGTTCCGGGGGTATCGTCGCCCAACTTGCGAGCCTGGTCCAGGGCAGCAAGGGAGCCCACGTGGTCCCCGGTCATGTAGAGCATGCCGCCCAGTTCCGTCCAGGTACGAGCTTCCGCCGGCTTGAGTTTGGCGGCTTCCTGGAACTGCGCGGCGGCGGCGGGATACAGCTTGCGGTCCCGCAAGGCGTGCGCGTAACCCAGGCGGAGGTCGTAGTTGGAAGGCTCGTCGGCCACCGCCTTTTCGAGCAGCGGCAGCGCCTTGTCGAGTTGCTGATTCTGCAGATAAGCCGCCGCCAAAGCTTTGCGATTGGCGGGAGTGGGGGTTTTCTGGTAAGACTGTTCCAACTGCATCACGGCCTCGGCATATTTCCGGCCTTCGAGCAGCAGATTACCGGCATGCTCCTGGACGGCGGCGTTGTCGGGAAACTCGCGGTAGATGGCCAGCGCCTGAGCGACCTGTTTGTTCTCCTCGTAAAGCTCGGCCAGCGAGAGCAGGGAGTCGTGGTACCGGGGATCGAGTTGGATGGCCTGCCGGAAATGCGGTGCGGCATCGTCCAGCTTCCCCTGCAAGGCAAGCGCCCTACCCCAGCCTAATTCGGCAGCCGCGGACTTGGGGTTCAGCTCTACCGCCTGGCGGTAATTCTCCGCCGCCTTGTCGGCCAAGCCGGTCTGTAACTGAGCCTCCGCCAGGTAGAAACGCGGGCCGTATTCGCCGGGCTTTTGGGTTGCGGCGTCATCGATGAGCGGCAATGCATCGGCCGGATTCTGCTGGCGCAGCAACAGGATTCCACCGTTCAACTCGGCTTCATAAAGGCCGGGTTTAATCTCCAGGGTCTTGCGGTACTCGGCGGTGGCATCGCCATCTTTGTGCAGGTAGGTGTACGCCATGGCAAGGTTGAAATGGGCGTAGTAATCCCGCGGATCGGCGGCAATGGCCTTGGTGAAAGTATCGGCGGCAAGCTCATACTTCCCTTCCTCGAGTGCCTTGCTGCCCTCGGCATCGTAGTCGGGAGTCTGCAGCAACAACAGCATTACCGCGGCAACCACCATACATCAATTCTAATTGGTGCCGGCCCCGCGCGCTTGCCGGAACGAGGTAAATCTTATTTCTTGATGTCGGGTATGCCACCCGAGCCGTTACTTCCCGGGAGCGGCAGCGCCATTATTCCCCGGGAGCGGCAATTGAGGTGTCTCGGCATTGAAGCTGAGGGGGATATCGATCAGTGCCGGCTTTTCTCCATTTTCGTCGCTGACTTTTAGCCGGTAGTGCTTGGGCGCGGCGTCGAATACCACGTTGCCGGAGACGGAGTCGGCGGGATGGGCTTTGCGAAGGTACCCGATCCACTGCGGGACTCCTTCGCCGTTTTCCAACTCCTCAATGTTATTGCCCTGATCGTCCACCAGGGTCATGTTGGGGATGAGCACCTCTTCGCTGCCGCTGTTGACGGCGGAAAGGCGGATCAGGAAGAACCGGTTCGACGGTACGCGCGCCGTATCGCCCGCGCCGATTTGCGGCAACCACTGGGTCTCGAAGACGGTGTAAATGATGTGGCCCACCTCGGCATGGGTGCCCACTTCGTAGACCTTCAACGAGTTGTCCTTGCCTGCCGAGCAGGAGGACAGGGTGAGCAGTGCCGCCACGGCAACAAGGCCGGCCAGGGAGTAGAAGGTGCGCATCATGGAAAAACCATTGTGCGCGTAGTAGCAGAGGCTGTCAAGCGGGTATTTGTTTGATTTTGAGCGGGTTGGCCGGTTGCACGGAAGCGCGGTCAGCGTTTTTGCTCCTGCAGCAAACGCGCGAACTTCAGACGTTGATCGGCCGTGAGCACCTGCTCGATCCGCGTCCTGCCTTCACTCAACACGGTGCGATAGTATTGCCAAAAATCGTTGAGAATGGACTTGACCTGTTCGGATTGCGCCGGTGTAAGGTCCAATTCTTTCTGCAAGCGTTCAAAGTAAAGGGTTTGCCCTTGGGCAGTTTCGAATGCCGGCGGGCGCTGGCGGTTATGCACTCCCAGGTCCATCACCAGGGCGCCGGTCGCTCCGCCGCAGAGGAACACCAACGCCAGGCTCGCTAGGCACATGAGCTTGGGGTTCCAGGCGCTACTGACCACCATTTTGTCCAGCAGGCCCTGGCTAGTGCTCATAGGCTGTCAAAGTCACCAACATATTGTCTTCCGCGCGGGCGGTATCAAAAGCGGGCGAATTTTGCTGCGCGAAGAGGGCTTCCGGAGAAGGACCCGCCGCAAACGCGGACTCATGGCTCACCAGATATCCGCCCAATACAGCCAGAGTCAGCAACGACGCGAAAACCAGCCGCCTGCCGAACGCCATATCCAGACCGAAGAGGTTGGCGAACGCGGGAGCGGACCGGCGCCGGCTCACCTGATCCATTACCCTGGCATAGAATCCGGGCGCGACCTCGCAAGCCTCGTGCTCTTCCAGCCGCAGGGATGCGAACAACCGGGTTACATCCCGCATGCCGTGAATCTCTTCCCGGCACCCGCGACAGGCGCTCAGATGGGCCGCAATTTCCCGAGAAGCTGCCGGCTCCAGCGTGCCGGCCAAATACTCTTCGAGCCTATCCATCACTACCGCATGCATAAGTTTCTTCCCTTACAGACTAAAATACTGCCGTTTGCAACACACCCTCTCGCGGGTCTTTTTTTGCCCTTTACGAGCTGCCCGCTTCCGAGGGAAACCAAAACCGCCGGGAAAACACCCGGCCTTTCCTGTCAACCGGTCACCAAACCGGGCGCACGGTCGAGCCGCTGCGCCGCCTTAACCAGTTTCTGCCGCGCACGGAACAGTTTCACCTTGATGGTGTTTTCATTCATGCCCGTCTGTTCCGCCAGTTCTTCTACGGAATAACCTTCAACTTCCTTCATCGTCAATAACATGCGCTCCTCTTCCGATACCCGGGAGAGCAGCTTGAGAACGTAATCGCGGCGCGCCAGATCGGAATCCGCCGGAACCTGCCGGTCGTTGGCGGGTTCGGTATTCTCCACGCGGCGGACTTCGTCTTCGCTAAGGTCGCTTTCGTACACCAGCTTGCGGACTTTCCGCTTGCGCAGGTAGTCGAAGCACTCGTTGACCGTAATCTTATAAATCCAAGTGATCAGAGAACTGCGGAAATCGAAGTTCTTCAGGGACAGGTAAACCTTGGCAAACACTTGCTGTGCAATATCTTCCACGTCGTTGCGCTGGCGCACAATGCCGTGGATGATGGCGAACACTTTGGACTGATAGCGTTCCACGATCTCGCGAAACGCCGCCTGGTCTCCAGCCTGGGCCCTGCCGACAAGGGCGCCTTCCGGGGTGTTTTGGTAGTCCACTCTTGGTTTCGCCGCAACCTTGCTACCGAACCCGGGGAATGTGAGAGCGCCTGTCAGTGTTCCCATACATCCACTCCGACGTCCCCCGCGGTTTTCGGGTTTCAATCACCTGCTGACCTTCCTATTCTGCCAGATCGCGTCAGGGCAGACTGTCAATTTAGGTGTTCCGCGGCCGGAAACGACTGTTCGGCCCGGTTTTACTGCGACCCAAGGCGCCAGAAGCACATCTAAACGATTGAGCGATGGAAGAATCCGGTCCGGTCTGTATAATAGGACGGAGCAAAGCTCGAATTCGAGGAGTCTAAACGCATGGTGCAATTAACCGAAAAAGCGATCGGCAAGGTCAAGGAGATCATGTCCTCTCAACAGCCAGCTCCGCAGGGACTGCGCATCTCCGTGGTGGGTGGCGGCTGTTCCGGGTTCAGCTACTCGATGGCCTTCGAGAACACGCCCAACATGTTGGACAAGACCTACCAGTACGGCGACCTCAAAGTCTTCGTAGATCAAGCCAGCTTGCTCTATCTGGACGGCGCGGAAGTGGATTTTGTGGAAACCCTGGAGGGGTCGGGCTTTAAGTTCAACAACCCCCAAGTGAAATCCACCTGCGGGTGCGGCAGCTCGTTCCAGGTATAGAATTCGGCCAGCCACGGTTGTTTGGGCGCTCCTCCGTTCCGGGGGAGCGCCTTTTGTTTTGTCGGGCCCAACGCTAAGTCCTTTATATTGATACAATCCTCTCTGTGGCGGGTCAGGCAAGCTCTAAAGGACTACTGCGAAATGGCCCGTATTATGGTGCCCGTTTGAACCCGCCGCGTATAAAATAGTTGTGTAACCCTAGGCATCTACTCAGATGTGAGGATTGCCTTCGGGAAAATCGCTGGATTCAGACGCGGACATGGAAGTACACACCTCCCCAATGACGAAGACATCAAAACCACGGCGGTCGGGCCTGCGATGGTTATGGCTGCCGGTGCTTGCCTTGTTGGCCGCCGGCGCCTGGTATCTCTGGCCAAAAGGTGGAACCACAACTCCTACCGCCAGCGCGGCGGCGAAGGGCGGCAAGAAAGGCGGGGGCACGGTTCCCGTAGTCGCCACCAAGGCGCGGAAGGGCAACATCGGAGTTTACATCGATGGTCTGGGGACGGTCACGCCGGTCTACACGGTGACCGTAAAAAGCGTGGTGGACGGACAATTGATGGGCGTCCATTACAACGAAGGCGACCTGGTTAAGAAAGGCGATCTGCTGGCGGAAATCGACAAGCGGCCCTTCCAGGTGATGTTGGAGCAATACCAGGGGCAACTGGCGCGGGACGAAGCCACGCTCAATAACGCCAACGTCGACCTTGACCGCTATACCAAGCTGCTGGCGCAGAACGCCATCCCGGAACAGCAATTGGCTACCCAGAAGGCCACCGTGGCCCAAGCCGAAGCCGTAGTGAAGATCGACCAGGGCCAGATCCATAGCGCGCAGTTGAACCTGACTTATTGCGATATTCCGGCCCCCATCACCGGCCGGGTCGGCCTGAGGCTGGTGGATCCGGGGAATATCGTGCATGCTACCGACGCCAACGGCCTGGTCGTGATCACGCAAATCCAGCCCATCAGCGTCATTTTCACTGTGGCGGAAGACGACCTCCCGGTGGTTCTGCGCAAGCTGGCCGCCGGCGAGCACCTGACGGCGGAAGCCTACGACCGCGCCAACACCGCGCGAATCGGCAGCGGCACGCTGGCTACGGTAGACAACCAGATCGATCCCACCACGGGATCGCTCCGCTTGCGCGCCAATTTCGATAACAGCGCCAACCTGCTTTTCCCCAATCAGTTTGTCAACGTGCGTCTGCTGGTGCAGGAAAAAGTCGGCGTCACCCTGGCGAACCGCGCGGTCATCCAACGAACCAGCAGCAGCGAGTACGTTTTCGTGGTGAAGGACGACCACACCGTGACCGTACGGCAGATCACGGAAGGCGTCAGCGAAGGCGAAAGCACCGAAATCACCAGCGGCGTAGCCCCCGGCGACGTGCTGGTGATGACCGGTGTCGACAAGTTGCAGGAAGGCACCCCGGTCACGGTCCAATTAGCCGATGACCAGCCGGGCGCCAAGCCCGCGGCGCCCTCCGGCGCCAAATCCGGAGGGAAGAAGAAGTGAGTCCGTCCCGGACGTTCATCCTCCGGCCGGTTGCGACATCGCTTCTCATGGTAGGCATCCTGCTGGCAGGCGGGGTGGCCTATTATCAGTTACCGGTTTCGGCGCTGCCGGAGGTGGACTACCCCACTATCCAGGTAATCACGTTCTACCCCGGCGCCAGCCCGGATGTGATGGCGTCCTCGGTGACCGCCCCGCTGGAGCGGCAGTTCGGGCAGGTTCCCGGACTGCAGCAGATGACGTCCACCAGTTCCGACGGAAGCTCGGTCATCACCCTGCAATTCAACCTGAGCCTCAGCATCGACGTGGCCGAGCAGGAAGTGCAGCAATCCATCAACGCGTCGGGAACGTTTCTTCCCTCGGACCTTCCCATTCCCCCGATATACGCCAAGACGAACCCCGCCGACACGCCCATTCTGACTCTGGCCCTGACCTCCAAGACGAATCCCCTCTCCCAGGTGGAGGATCTCGCGGATACGCGGCTCGCTCCCAAGATTTCGCAATTGCCGGGTGTGGGACTGGTCAGTATGAGCGGCGGACAGAAGCCTGCCGTGCGGATTCAAGTGAATCCCACCGTGATTGCATCGTACGGGATCAATCTGGAGGATATCCGCAGCGCCATCGTGGCCGCCAACGTGAATCAGGCCAAGGGAAACTTCGATGGGTTGCATCAGTCGTACCAGATCGGCGCCAACGACCAGTTGCTTTCCTCGGACGATTACCGCCCGCTGATCATCGCCTACAAGAACGGCGCCCCGGTGAAACTCACGCAGATTGCCGACGTGATCGACGATGTCGAAAACGTGCGGCAGGCAGCCTGGATGAACGAGCAGCCGGCGGTGATCATGAACATCCAGCGGCAGCCCGGCGCCAATATTATCCAGGTGGTGGACCGCATCAAACTGTTGCTGCCGAAACTCACCGACACGCTGCCGAAATCCATCGACGTGAAGATTCTGACCGACCGCACCAACACTATCCGTGCATCGGTGGAGGACGTGCAATTCGAGCTGTGTCTGACCGTGGGACTGGTGGTGCTGGTCATCTTTCTGTTCCTGCGCAACCTGGCGGCGACCATCATCCCCAGCGTGGCCGTTCCGCTCTCCCTGGTGGGTACGTTTGGGGTGATGTACATGCTCGGGTACAGCCTCAATAACCTCACCCTCATGGCGCTGACCATCTCCACCGGTTTCGTGGTGGACGATGCCATCGTGATGATCGAGAATATCGTTCGCTACATCGAACAGGGCGAGCCGCCGCTGCGCGCGGCGTTGCGCGGCGCCGAACAGATCGGCTTCACCATTATTTCGCTCACCATCTCGCTAATTGCGGTGCTCATCCCGCTGCTTTTCATGGGCGACATCGTAGGCCGTTTGTTTCGCGAATTCGCCATCACCCTGGCGGTCACGATTCTGGTCTCCGCGGTGGTCTCGCTCACCTTGACGCCGATGATGTGCTCGAAGCTTCTGAAGCACAAACCCGAGGCCTCCCAGGGCCGGTTGTTCCGGGCTTCGGAACGCGCCTTCGAGGCGGTGATTGCACTGTACGGCACGATTTTGCGATTTGTCTTGCGCTGGCAAGGGGCGACGCTGCTGGTGGCCGTGGCCACGCTGGCGCTCACCGGCTACCAATTCTGGACCATTCCCAAGGGCTTTTTCCCCATCCAGGATACCGGCGTGATTCAGGGCGTTTCGGAAGCCGCGCAGACGGTGTCGTTTCCCGAGATGTCGACCCTGCAGCAGAAGCTCACCAAGGTGATCCTCACCGATCCCGCGGTGGACAACCTTTCCTCGTTCATCGGCATCGACGGCACCAACACTACCCTCAACAGCGGCCGCATTCAGATCAATCTCAAGCCGCTGGCGGAACGTAAAGTCAACGTAACCGATGTGATTCGCCGCCTGCAACCGCGCCTTTCGGGAATCGCCGGAATTACTCTATTCATGCAGCCGGTGCAGGATCTGACGGTGGAAGACCGTGTCAGCCGCACCGAGTTCCAATACACCCTGGAAGATCCCAACGCCGACGAACTGAATACCTATGCGCCGAAAATGGTGGCACGGCTTAAGGAGCTGCCGCAATTGACCGATGTGGCCACCGACCAGCAGGTACAGGGGCTCCGCGCCAAACTGGTCTTCGACCGCGACACCGCTTCACGCTTGGGAATTACGCCGTCCACCATCGATCAGACGCTGTACGACGCCTACGGCCAGCGGGAAGTCTCCACCATCTTTACGCAGCTCAATCAGTATCACGTGGTGCTGGAAGTGAAGCCCTCGTTCCAGCAGAATCCGCTGGATCTGCGCAACCTGTTTATACGGACCGGCGTGGGTTCTACGGCCGGCGCCGCGGGGCTGGTGGCCGGCGGCTCGTCCACTTCGGCGGCGCAGCAGGGGCCGGGTAACACCAGTTCGGCCGCCACCTCCGCTGCCAATTCCGCTGCCGCGGGCCTCACCAGCTCGTCCTTGGGAAATTCCAGCATCGCGTCCTCGGCGATCTTTCCCACCGGCGGAGAGGTTCCGCTCAGCGCCTTTACTCACGTCGAATCCGTAGCTGTCCCCATTACGGTGAACCACCAGGGTCAGTTTCCGGTGATTACGCTTTCCTTCAATCTTGCCCCCAACGCCTCGCTGGGCGATGCCGTGAATGCCGTCAACAAAGTGAAGGACGAAATCGGATTGCCTCCCAGCATTCAAGCGGCGTTTCAGGGTACCGCGCAGGCGTTTCAAGCCTCGCTGGCCAACGAATGGGTGCTGATTCTGGCGGCTCTGGTCACCGTGTATATCGTCCTCGGGGTGCTGTATGAGAGCTACATCCATCCCATCACGATTCTGTCGACGCTTCCCTCGGCCGGCGTCGGCGCCCTGCTGGCGCTCAACGTATGCGGTCAGGATTTCAGCGTGATTTCTCTCATCGGCATTGTGCTGCTCATCGGCATTGTCAAGAAGAATGGCATCATGATGATCGACTTCGCTTTGGACGCGGAGCGGCACCAGGGCATGGAGCCGGTCGAAGCCATCTACCAGGCCTGCCTGTTGCGCTTCCGTCCCATCATGATGACTACCATGGCGGCCTTGCTGGGCGCGGTGCCGCTGGCTCTGGGCACCGGCACCGGGTCGGAACTGCGCCGGCCGCTGGGCATCACCATGATCGGCGGCCTGCTGATCAGCCAGATGTTGACGCTCTTCACCACGCCGGTGATCTATCTGTTCTTCGACCGGCTGGCGCGCCGGTTCTCCCGGCATGGTGAAACCAGCCACGGCATGGAGCCCGTTCCCGCGGAGTGATGCTATGAGTATTTCACCGCCGAGACGCCGAGACGCAGAGGAACACGAAGGCACGAACGGATTCGTTGATTGGCGCGCGAGGGGACTCTTCCCCGGGCTGGGGCGCAGAGGAGGCAGAGGGCGCGGAGAACAGACGGTCGAGTTTGACGGCGGGCCAGATCGTATACTGCGGCGGCAGGCGCGCGCCGGTTCTCCCGGCATGGTGAAACCAGCCACGGCATGGAGCCCGTTCCCGCGGAGTGATGCTATGAGTATTTCACCGCCGAGACGCCGAGACGCAGAGGAACACGAAGGCACGAACGGATTCGTTGATTGGCGCGCGAGCGGACTCTTCCCCGGGCTGGGGCGCAGAGGAGGCAGAGGGCGCGGAGAACAGACGGTCGAGTTTGACGGCGGGCCAGATCGTATACTGCGGCGGCAGGCGCGCGCCGGTTCTCCCGGCATGGTGAAGCCAGCCACGG
>Ga0302320_10021150_pt1 | contig 12932 bp, 10 predicted proteins | sample Bog_T0_3_FD_202130 | JGI IMG/M metagenome (GOLD analysis project Ga0302320, IMG submission 202130) | Peat permafrost microbial communities from Stordalen Mire near Abisko, Sweden - Bog_T0_3 | ecosystem: Environmental > Terrestrial > Soil > Wetlands > Peat | place: Sweden: Abisko, Stordalen Mire...
GAGCTGTTCCTCGGGCCACGGCTGAAGTATTCGTCCTGCTGGTGGGGCGAGGGGGTGGGCGATCTCGCCGCGGCGGAAGAGGCGATGCTCGCCCTCTCGTGCCAGCGGGCCGGGATCGAGGATGGCATGAGCGTGCTCGATCTTGGCTGCGGCTGGGGTTCGATGTCGCTTTGGATCTGCGAGCGCTACCCGAACGCTCAGGTCGTCGCCGTCTCCAACTCGGCGTCGCAGCGAGCCTGGATCGAGTCGGTGCGCGACCGGCGCGGCTTCCAGGATCGCCTCACCGTGGTGACGGCCGACGTCAACACGCTGGACCCCGCTCGGCGCTTCGATCGCGTCGTCTCGATCGAGATGTTCGAGCACATGCGCAACTGGGAGGCGCTGCTCGCGCGGATCGCCGGCTGGCTCGAGCCGGACGGGCGGCTCTTCGTACACGTCTTCTCCCACCGCCGGCTGGCCTACGAGTTCGCCGGGACCTGGGCGGCCGAACGCTTCTTCACGGCTGGGCGGATGCCGTCGCACGAGTTGCTGCTGCGCTTTCAGCGCGACCTCGAGGTGCGCGAGAGCTGGGCGCTCTCAGGCACGCACTACGCGCGCACGCTGGGGGCGTGGCTGGAGCGCCTCGACGCACACGCCGACCGGGCGCTGGTCGTGCTCGGCGAGGCGGTCAGGGCCGAGAGGGCGAAACGTGCCCTGGCCGGCTGGCGGCTGTTCCTGCTGTCGACCGAGCAGATGTGGGGCTGGCGCGACGGGCAGGAGTGGATGGTCTCCCACTACCTGCTTGGGCCGCGCTGAGTCCTCGCGCGACAGCACCGCCGCGACCGCACCAGCTCGACCGCACCACCTCGTACGGCGCCTCGACCGCACCGCCTCGCGCGGCGCCTCGACCGCACCGCCTCGATCCGGATCTCGACGCGCGCGCGTGAACGCGCACGCGCGGCAGGTGTCGTACCGTGCGCGCCTGGATCTGGCAACAAGGGGAGGATTCGGTGGCAGGCTTCGACGGACAGACGGTGCTGGTGACTGGCGCCTCGCGCGGGATCGGGCTCGCCGCGGCGGAGCATTTCGCGATGCTGGGCGCGCGTGTCGGGATGGTCGCGCGCGATCACGCCGCCCTCACGGCCGCCGCGCAGCAGATCACGGGGCAGACGCATGTGGTGGCGGCCGACCTGACGCAGCCCGCTGAGTGCGCGAGGGCGGTGGACGACGTCGTCGCCGTGCTCGGGCCAATCGATGTGCTGGTCAGCTGCGCGGGCGTGCTGCACCGCGACTTCGTCGAGGACGTCAAGCCCGAGGACTTCGAGGAGTCCTGGCGCCTGCACGTCGGGGCGGCGTTGTGGCTCAGCCAGCGCGTGCTTCCAGGAATGCGCGATCGTCGCCGCGGCGCGATCGTGCTCGTCTCCTCCGAGCTCGGCCTGATCGGCGGGCCGTCGTATGCGTCCTACTGCACCAGCAAGTGGGGGATGGTCGGGCTGGCGGAGGTTCTCTACCACGAGCTTGCGGGCAGCGGCGTGCACGCCTGTGCGCTCTGCCCCGGCGACGTGCGCACCGACCAGATGCGCGGCGAGATCGCGTGGGGGCCGACCGGTGGTGCGACGCTGGAGAAGGCAATGGCGCCCGAGCGCGTCGCGACGGCGATCGCTGCCGCGGCCGCGGGCGGCAAGGCCGTGGTGATCGTCGACCGCCCGCAGATGCGGGCGGTCTTCGGGCTGTTCGGCGGGCCGCGGCGCCTCAGCCGGATACTGGTGCACGGCGCCTACAAGCCGCTGCTGAAGTCGCGGGGGACCAGCCAGCGGTAGCGGCGAGCACGTCCCGTTGCGCGCGCAGAGGCCCGCGCGCACGGGCGCGGGCCCCTCGGTGAAGCGGTGCCAGATGGTCTCCCGGCTAGCGCAGCACGCGGTGCTCGACGCGGCCGTCGGCCGTGCCGATCAGGACGTCGGCGGTGAGCGAGGGACGGAAGATCCCGTGGCCGATCACGCCGGGCGAAGCGTCCAGGCGCGCCGCCAGCGCCTCGCGGTCGTCGAACTCGCCCACGTAGTCGGCGATTGCGCCGCCATCGGGGCTCTCGTGCACCGGGCGCCGGCGAACCTCGCCGAGCTCCGCGACCGTGGCGTCGAGGCCGAAGCGCAGCAGCTCGAGCGGCACAGGCGGGCCGATCCGCTCGACCGCCTTTTCGGAGGAGACGATCACGACGAAGCGCGAGGCCGCCTGCGCGACGACCTTCTCGCGCGTGTGCGCACCTCCGCCGCCCTTGATCAGCCAGCCATCGAGGTCGACCTGGTCGGCGCCGTCGATCGCTATGTCGAGGCGTTCGATGCCGGTGAACGCGACGACGTCCAGGCCGAGGCCGCGCGCGACGTGCTCGGTCTGCGGTGAGGTGGCGACGCAGGTGATCGCGAGCGCGCGCGCGGCGAGAGCGGGCAGCAGGTGGGCGACGGTGCTGCCGGTTCCAAGGCCGACGAACTGGCCATCGGCGACGAGCGCCGCGGCCGCCGCTGCGGCTTCGCGTTTCTGATCTTCGCTCCCCGCCATCGCCTGCAGAGGCTAGAGGCTGCCGGCTCCGGAGGCCCGGTTGACAGGACCGCGCTAAGCGTCCAGACTCATGGATTCGACGGGTCCGGGACCGTCGGCACGACGGGGCGGTTAGTTTTACACCCACGCCACGGCCGGTCCTGCCCATAAACTCGCAAGTGCGGTGAGCTCTAAGCATTCTCAGACCGATCCGATCGCCGACTCGGAACAGTCGAGGCTTGCTTCTCCACGTCCGCCGGCGCCCCCGACCACGCTGGCGACGGCGCCGTCGTGGGAGGCGTTGCGCGGATACGCGACCCTGATGCGGGGTGTCCTCGACGCGCTGCCGTTCGGCGTCGCCGTGCTGGATCGCGGCGGCGTGCTGACGACCTGGAACCACGAGCTCGCATCGATGCTTCCTTCGCCGCCGTCGCGCGGCGGCACGCACGATCTATCCGTGCTGGTGCGCGAGGTTCACCGGATCGTTGCCGACCCGCAGGAGTTCGACGCCCGCCTGAAGCTGGCGCTCCAGCCGCCGGAGACGGAGACTGAGGGTGAGCGGCCGGCCGGCGAGTTCGAGGTCGCGCTGCTCGGCGACGACAACGGCGCGCTGGCCGTGTCGGTGACCGGCTTTGGCGACAACGACGAGAGCATCGTGATCTGTTTTCGCGACGCGACCGGCGAGCTGCGGGCGCGCCGGGCGCTCGAGCACCGTGCGATGCACGACCATCTCACCGATCTGCCGAACCGCGAGCTGCTGATGGATCGCCTGTCCGTGGCGCTGGCACGCCTGGGGCGTCAGGGAACGGCGGTGGGAGTGCTGTTCATCGACCTCGACGGCTTCAAGGAGATCAACGACGTCCACGGCCACGACGTCGGCGACGTGGTGCTGGTCAACGTCGCCTCGCGTCTGCGGCGTGAGGTGCGCGACGGCGACACCGTGGCGCGCTTCGGCGGCGACGAGTTCGTCGTGTTGTGCGAGGACCTTGTTCGCATCGAGGCCGCCGAGCCGCTCGCGCGGCGCCTCGCCGAGGCGGTCGCGCAACCGGTCAGCACCGGCGACCGTCTGCTCGTCGTGCACGCGAGCATCGGCGTGGTCGTCGAGCAGAACCCGGCGACCAGCGCCGAGTCGCTGGTCAAGCGCGCCGACGAGGAGATGTACCGCGTCAAGCACGGCTCGCGCTGAGCGCGAGCCGGCGCGGCGGAGTTACGGCGCGGGTTGAGCGTCGCTGAGCACCTCGGCGATGTGCTCGCGCTCCGCCTCGAGCGCACGGATCTGGGCCGCCAGCACGCCGGCGGCCTGCTCCAGGCGCTCGGTCTGCTCGGCGAGCGCCGCGAGCATGTTGCGCTGACGCTCGAGCAGGATCTGGAGATGTCCGGTGGACGGCGCCGAGCGCTTGTCGGCTGAACGCGCGCGCACCGCGGCGGCCTCCACCTCGGCGCCCGCCCGGATCTCCACGGCAGCGAGCTCGGCGAGCGTGACAACGCTCTCGACCAGGTGGCTGCTGCGCTCGGCGAACGTCTCGCGGGCGGCGGACGGCGGACGCTTTGGCTCCGATTGTGACCCGGCCTTGGTCGGCGGCCCGGACTTCTGGCGCTTCGGCGGCGCGCTCGCATCACGGCGGGGGAGGGGGGCCGGAGGGAGCGCGACGTTGGCGGCGGGTCGTGAGACGCGCGGCTCCGCCGCGGGCGACGCGACGGGAGCGGCCGCCCCGGCCGCCTCGCTGGTCCCGAGCGCCCTCACCTGCTCGGCGAGAATCGCAACCTGGCGGCGCAGGTCCGCCGCGACCTCATCGGCCGCGGACAGCCGCTCCGCCTCGGTGTCGACCTCCCGGGCGCGGGCTTTCTTGGAGTGGTGGTGTGAGCCGGACATCGTGCTTGCGCCTGGCGAAACTAGCGCAACGGCGGGCCTTCTGGCTAGGCATTTTTGCCCCACGTATGCTTGAGTCAGTACACGGACGGGCCGTTCGGCCGCGCCAAGGTGGGGCCTCAAGGAAAACGCTTCGGCGGCCGACAGGGATAGCGATGACGCAGACCGACGAGCACGCAGACGATTCGGGGCTGACGGCCCAGGATGTGAGTGCTCGTGTTGGTGAGATCCTCGGCGCAGCCGAGCGCGAAGCCCGCGCGATCCTCGCTTCCGCGCGCGGCGAGGAGGCCGACGAGGGGTCGGCCGGCGAGGGCGCGACGCTCCAGGATCTGGCCCGTGCGCTTGAGCGGCTGAGTCTGCGTTTCGACGCTTTCGAGCTCTTCACCGCCGCTCGCATCGAGGAGCTGGGGCGATCCGTGGCCGTTGGCGCGGTGCCCGCTCCGGTGGGCGAGGCGACGCCCCCGCCGCCTCCGTTCGATCCGGTGCCGGCCGCCGCGGCGGCCACTCCCGAGCGTGAGGACACGCCCGAGCTGGCGGCGGCTCGTGTGCGCGCGATCGATCTCGCACTTGCCGGCTACACACGCGATTCGATCGCCAACGAGCTCGCCGTGTCGATTGAGCGCACCGAGGTCGACGCGCTGCTCAACCGCGTTCTGGTCGCCTGAGACTGCGCCCGCGCGAGCGGGTCACTACGGCTGACCGGGCTGTTAGGCTCTTGCCGCAGTGAGCACGACGAGCCAGCTGTTCGACGCCGCGCAGACGCGCGAGATCCTCGAGGAGCTCGATCGCGACGGCTACGTGCACATCCCGGGCGTGCTGTCGGCCGACGAGGTGGCGGAGCTCCGGGAGGTCGTGGAGCCGCTCGCGCGAGAGCATTTCGATCCGGAGCTCGGCTTCACCCACGCGCTCGGTGCCGCCTACCTGCACCCGCGCCTGACCCAGCTCGCCTGCGATCCGCGGCTGATGGGGGTACTGGCGGGTGCGTTGACGCCAAACCTCCACATCTACCACTCCCACATCGACGTGCACCCTCCTGAGGAGGACAAGCCGAACGCGTGGCGCTGGCACGAGGACGGAGGCCGCCAGACCGCGGATCTCGACTACCGTGCGCGCCTGTCGGCAAAGCTCGGCTTCTGGCTGAGCGACTGCGACGAGCCGGGCATGGGCAACCTCGAGGTGATCCCCGGCAGCAACCACTGGACCGAGTTCCTGCCGCGCACGCCCGGCCAGACGCCGGAGGGAGCGATCCAGGTGCTGGCGAAGGCCGGCGATGTGACGCTCTTCGAGCGCCGCATCTGGCACGGCCGCAGCACCAACGGCTCAGACCGCACCCGCATGGTCGTGTTCTTCGGCTACTCGCCCCGCTGGATCGTCCAGCGCGAGTTCCCGAGCCCGGAGCAGCTCGAGGCGGCGGTCGGCGATCCGCTGCGCCGCCAGCTGATCGGCGCCCCCGACTGGGACTCCTGCCACGTCGGGCGAGCCGAGCTGCCCCTCACGCAGTACCTCGCCGCCGCCTGAGCGTCAGGAGGGTGGCGCGTCCCGGGCCGCTGAGTTCGGCCTTTCGAGGTTGACCTCGAACCAGAAGGTGCTGCCCTGTCCGGGTTGGCCTGTCGCGCCCATCGTGCCGCCCATCAGGTTGACGAGCTGGCGCGCGATCGCGAGGCCCAGGCCGGTGCCGCCGTAGTGGCGTGTGGTCGACGCGTCAGCCTGGGTGAACGGCTCGAACATGCGCTCGAGGGTCTGCGGGTCGATCCCGATCCCCGTGTCGGCGATCTCGATTCGAAGGGCGATCCGACCGTCGTGGGAGGCCGTGCTCGCGCGAACGACGATCGATCCGTGAGCGGTGAACTTGACGGCGTTCGCGACCAGGTTCGTGATGACCTGACGCAGCCGGCGGTCGTCGCCGCGCGCGCGGGGAGGCAGGCCGGCGTCCGTTTCAAGCTCGAACGTGAGGCCCTTCGCCGCGGCCTGGAGCTTGGCCGCGACGCACGCCTGTTCGATCGTCTCGCGAACAGCGAAATCGCAGACGTCGAGGGTCAGCTGGCCGGCTTCGATCTTCGAGACGTCGAGGATGTCGTTGATGATCGCCATCATCTGCTCGCCCGAGCGGGCCACCTCCTCGGAGTAGAAGCGCTGCTCGTCGGTGAGGTCCGTTTGCAGGAGCAGATCGTTCATCCCGATCACGCCGTTCATCGGCGTGCGGATCTCGTGACTCATGTTCGCGAGGAACTGCGACTTGAGCTCCGACGCGGCAACCGCCTGCGCGTGCGCGGCCGCGAGCATGGACTGCGCGTGCGTCTGGTGGGTGATGTCGCGCCCCACCGAGGCGACACCGACGACGCCGAGCGTCGGGTCGACGATCAGCGTGCGCGTGACCGAGACCACGACGATGTGGCCGTCCTTGGTCATGCGCACCGCTTCCAGGGACCGGACCGGCTCGTCGTTGAGCAGGCGCTCCCAGTTGAGGTGGTCGGTGGCGCGTTCGCCGGTCGGGATGATCAGGTCGAGCGGCTGCCCGATGGCCTCCTGCGCCGTGTAGCCGTAGAGCATCTCGGCGCCGCGGTTCCATGTGAGGAACACACCGTCGAGTGAGCAGGTTGTGATCGCGTCGTCCGACGCGTCGAGCACGGACGCCAGATTCTGGTGCACGATCTCGGTCCGGCGGCGATCGGCGACATGCTGAGCGCTCTCGCGCAACCGCGCAGTCGGAAGCGCCACGACCAGCTCCTGGCGCTCCTCGCGCGTCGCCACGTCGGCGTCGAATCCCGCCTCGACGGGCGCCACGGCATGTCCTTCGGCTCCTCGCATCACGCTCGCCTTCCTTTCTCTCCACGCGGTGGAGTGTCGGAGTAACCAACCGGGGATCTCGACCCGGTGCGCGAGCGTGCGCCGACGTTATCGGCACCACCCGGGCGCGGCATGAGCGCAGCCGATTGATCCACGAGCGGCGACAAAATGGGCTCGCGGGCTCTGGGCCGGGGAGCGCGACCGTCGAGCGTGTTAGCCGCGAGCCTCGAGCGGATGTGTGGCGAGCGCCGTCACCCGAGCATCGATCCAGGGGAAGGCCGGCAGCGAGGTGATCGCCCGGTGAATCTCGTCGGCATCGGCGCCGTCCCAGATGCCGACGTTGGCGGTTCGCCCAGGGATCCGCCAGATGCGCAGGATCGTCCCGGCCTCCTGCAGCTCCCGCCCGCGAACCGCTTCCTTCTCGACCACGGCGGCGAGCTGGTCCGCCGGCAAATCGGGCGGGAAGTTGAGCTGGATCTGGACGAGGAAATTCATCTACGGCGCGAGGCAGTATAGGCCGACGTACACGCGCCGCCCGATGACCACGCCGCCGTACGGCGCATCCGCGGGCGCTCGCTGACCACGGCCTGACCCCGGGGCCCAGCCGCTCGATCCTGTGCCTGGTTGCGCTATCTTCCGCCGTTCGGTCGACATGCGGCGTACATCGTGCCATCGGGCGCATACGGGCAACGATTCGGAGTCGTAAGGGCAATGTCCGACAGCTCAGCCGCGAGTACACCACGCCGCGCCCGAGGCTTCAGCAGCGCACGCCTCGCTCGTCGCTTCGGGAAGTGGCTGCTCCTGAAGAGCGCGCGCGTCGACGCGCTCATCACCGAGCGGCGGAATCTGCGGACAGCCAAAGGAATCCTGCAGATCGAGAAGGGCGAGCTCGAGGCTGTCGTGCGCGAGCTCAACCACCGATTCGTCAATCCGCCTGCGCCGCACCCCCCGACAAACCCGGCTGCCCACATTCCCGCGACGGTGCCGCGTAGCGGCCAGGCTTACCGCGAGTACCTGACCCGCCAGATCTACGCGGGGGCACCCAGCCCGACAATCGCCGGCCTCCCGAACGCGAGCGAGTTCCTCCAGATCGTCAAGGGCTCTGGAGGCACCGGCAGGTTCGGGCCACGATGGACCGTGTTCGATATATCTGACTCGACGCCGGCAGTCGGCTCACGCGGCGATGCATCCTCGCTTCCGGCCGACTGGACGGAACGCTTCGCCCTGGTCCTGTGTAACGCCGTCCTGGAGCACATCGCGTATCCGCAAAGGGCCGTCGATGACTTTTACCGGGTTCTCACGCCCGGTGGATATCTCTATCTCGAGGTCGCGTTCTGGCAGCCGTATCCTGCCGGCCGGGACCCGGACGCTGTCGGCGAAGCGCGGTCCTACGAGGATTATTGGCGCGCAACCGTCGAGGGGCTTCGTGTGTGGGCGGCCGCGCTCGATGAGATCTCGTGTGGCTGGGCCGACGAGGGCGTCGTCTACTACTTTGGTGTGAAACCGAGCAATTGATGGGCCGCGCCGCGCAGGTTTCAGCTCCAGGTGAGGCCGTTACCGGCTTGCGAGCCACGGGCCGGCGGCAGATCAAGCGTTTTCTCATTCGGTTCAGGCCGGTCGCGGAGTTCATGGTCGAACTCGCAAACCTGCGGCGCGACGTCGCGATTTTGCAAATGGAGAAGGGATATTTGGAGGCGGACGTTCGCATGCTTCAGGATCGCATCATCAATCCTCCGGAGCCTCATCCGCCGAGCAACCCGCTGGGTTACGTGCCCGCGACGATCCCGGTGGCCGGGCAGGCATATCGAGAGTTTTTCGCCCGCCAGCTGTACGGGACGTCCACGCCCACGATCACGGGGGTGCCGGCGGACGGCGAGTACCTACAGGTCGGCCTCGGACGTTACGGTGACGGCAAGTGGGGACCGCGATGGGTTGCCGTCGACCTCTACGATCCGTCGCCGGCGGTGGACTATCACTATGACGTGCATGACCTACCCCCTGACTGGAGTGGACGATTTGCGCTGGTGATGTGTTGCGCAATTCTCGAACATATCCACTACCCGCAAAAGGCCATTGATGAGCTGTACAGAGTCTTGGCGCCGGCGGGTGTCCTGTACGCCGAGTTGCCGTTCTGGCAGGCCTACCACAGTGGCGGTGATTCGACCATAGGTGAGAAGTATGAGTTCGGCGGGGATTTCTGGCGAGCCACGGTCGAGGGCCTGCGGGTCTGGACGGCCGAGTTTGACGAGATCTCGTGTGGATGGGGGAAGACTGAAGGCGTCGTCTTTTTCTTGGGACGGAAACCGGCGTGAGCGCGTCGCAGCGAGGGCACAGGTGGGGCGCTCGTTGGCTTCGGGTTCGGCCGGAATTGACTGCCGCCATCGCAGCGCACGCGCGCAGGTGCGCTGGGCGCAACACATCCCTCTGTCAAGGCAGATCCACCGCAACGCCGGCGAACTGCCGGTGAACGTCCTGTCTATCCGCAGCCGGTGTTGTTGCCGCAGCTCGGGCAGGTGTAGCAGGAGCCGGTGCGCTGCATCATGCCGCCGCACTGGGTGCACGCCGGGCCCAAGTCGAGTCCCTGGAGCTTGGCCGGAACGACCGGCGGGGAGTCGGTGAACGCGACGCTCGCAGGCTTCACGACGCTGCCGCCGTTGGCCGGCGGCGCGGCGAGCTCACTGGCCGGCACCGAGGTGTCCGAGGAGTGCACGGCGACGGCAGCGTGCTCGGCCGACTGGCGCGCGCGCACGGCTGGCGTGAGGATGCCGAGCTCCTCCTGGGCGTCGGTATCGAGGAAGCGCGAGGCGAGCCAGCGCATGATGTAGTCGGGCATCGACTTGGCGAACGGGATCTCCGGGTTTGAGGTGATGCCCTCGGGCTCGAAGCGCATGTAGCTGAACTTCTCCACGAGCTTCTCGAGCGGCACGCCGTACTGCAGTGCGATCGAGATCGCCGTTGCGAAGGCGTTCATCATGCCGCGCAGCGTCGAGCCCTCCTTGCCGATGTCGGTGAGGAAGATCTCGCCGACCGTGCCGTCGTCGTACATGCCGGCGGTGATGTAGCCCTCGTGGCCGCCGAGTGAGAACTTGTGCGTGATCGACTTGCGTTCGCGCGGCATCCGATGGCGTTGCGGGCCCGCCTTGGCGACCGCCTCAGCGATCAGGGCGCTCAGCTCGGCCTCGTCGACCGGCTTCGCGGCGTCCTGAGCGTCGGTGCGTAGCGCCTGCGCCGTCTTGGAGCCGTCGCGGTAGATCGCGAGCGCCTTGACGCCGAGCCGCCAGGCCTCCGTGTAGGCGTCGGCGATGTCGTCCACGGTCGCGGTGGCCGGCAGGTTGACGGTCTTGGAGATCGCGCCGGAGATGAACGGCTGGACCGCCCCCATCATCCTGATGTGGCCCATGTGGGAGATCGCGCGCTCGCCGACCGCGACGTCGAAGACGGGCAGGTGCTCGTCGAGCAGAGCGGGTGCGCCGACGATCGTGCCGTGCTCGTTGACGTAGGCGACGATCTGCTCGATCTGCTCGTCGGAGTAGCGCAGCGTCTGCAGCGCCAGCGGCACGGTGCGGTTGACGATCGTCATCTGACCGCCGCCCACCAGCTCCTTGAACTTGACCAGCGAGAAGTCAGGCTCCACGCCGGTCGTGTCGCAATCCATCAGGAAGGAGATCGTGTTGTGGCTGACGAACCCGTTGGCGACGTAGGTGACGTTGTCGGGCACCGAGAGGTCGAACGTCGGCTGGTCCTCCAACAGCTCGCTGCTCGCCACCTCGTCGTAGAAGTAGCCGAGCAACTGCTCGAGCTCCGGGCTCGCCTCGCGCTCCAGCAGGACCGTGGCTGAGCGTCGGGATACGGCGCCCCTCCGTGCCAACTGCATGAGCATGTTCTTGCGAAGCGAGTCGTTGGCGGGGGCAAGCCGGTCGACGAGATCTCGGGTGACCGGGATATGGTCGTGCCGCGCGGCCTGCGGGTGCTCGCCGTCGCGCAACGCGTCGTTCTTTCGATGCGAGATGAAGCCGATCTCCTCGACGAAGCGTGCGGCGGCCGAAGCGTTCAGCAGCCGGAGGCGGTGGCAGGGTGCGCCCCACTTGGCGCGCGAGTCCTGCAAGTCACGCGTGGACACGAATCCGAGCACGAGCAGAAGCGTCTGGACGTCGCGTGAGAAGTCCTCGCAGGTCGTGTTCCAATACGCGTATCCATGGCTGGCATTCCCGTCTGCTTCAAAGAGGCCGCGCACGAAGGCTGCGTAGACGTCGCGATCGTTCGAATGCAGCACTGCGTCCGGGACGAGTGGTGACCAGCCCTTGCCGCTGTGTCCCTCGAACGGAGGCAGCTTCGCGAATCCGCATGCGTCCCACCAGATCGTCAGCGGCACTGAGTGGAAGGCGACCTCCGTGTACCCCTCGCAGGGAAGGAGGTGCGCTTCGAGCCCGAACAGCTCGCGGCCGAGCCATGTGAGGCGCTCGACCACATCGTCGTCGCCGTCGGTAACGCACATCCGCAGTCCCTTGGCATGCAACGAGCCGTCGCCCATGAAGTAGCCGACGAACTCCGCGAGCTCCGCCGACATGCGTCGCGGCACGGTCGTGCGTTGCCCGACGTTCCAGTGAAGATCCCCGAGCGGCGGCAGCACGACATCGCACGGCTCGCCGACGATGCCGCCCAGCATCATTGGCACGCGATCGCCGGGCTCAATCTCTGCCATCCGCCGCCACACCCAATTGCCGTCGGCCTCGACGACCTTGATCCGGTGGGTGGGCGTTCCTTGGATTCTGTAACCGCGGTTGGTCTCGATCGAAACGACCTGTTCGCTGCCGTTGACGTAGAACTTCGTCGCACGACGCGGACCCTCGTCTGTCGAGACCTCCAGATCGAGGTCCTGCCACTTGGCGCCGTCGACGTCACCGAGGCTGCGCATCCGCACCAGCCCGCGGCTTGTGCTGATCAGCGAGCCGGCGACGAGGCACCCCGTAGGTGCGAGCACACTGGCCTGCGCGTTGCGATAGCCGTGCAGGTCGCCCAGCTCGACGGCCTCGTCCCAGGCGGTGCGGGCGGCGCTGAGCAGTTGCGGCTCGCACAGCCCGTCGTCGGTGATTGCGTAGCTCGCATCACGGTGCATGCGCATGACGGCGTTGTGCGCGTCGCGGTTCTCGGCGTAGCGCTCGTAGGGGCCGAGCGCGGAGGCGACTCGGGCGGACTGCGCATAGGCGCGGCCGGTCATCAGCGCGGTGATCGCGGCGGCGGTGACACGACCCTCGTCGGAGTCGTAGGGCATGCCGTCGGCCATCAGGAAGGCGCCGAGGTTGGCGTAGCCGAGGCCGAGCTGGCGGAACGCGCGCGCGTTGACGCCGATCTGCTCGGTCGGGTAGCTCGACGGCCCGACGACGATCTCCTGCGCGAGCAGGATGATGTCGACAGCGTGCGTGAAGGCGTGCACGTCGAAGCTGCCGTCGGCGCGGCGGAACTTCATCAGGTTCAGCGAGGCGAGGTTGCAGGCCGAGTCGTCTACGTGCATGTACTCGGAGCACGGATTCGACGCGTTGATCCGGCCGCTGACCGGGCTGGTGTGCCAGCGGTTGATCGTCGTGTCGTACTGGACGCCCGGGTCGGCGCAGCGCCAGGCCGCCTGCGCGATCTCGCGCATCAGCTCGCGGGCGGGGATCGGGTCGCCGATCGGCTCGCCGGTCGCGCGGGCGATCAGCCGCCACTCGCCGTCCTCCTCGACGGCCTTCATGAACTCGTCGGTGACGCGGACCGAGTTGTTGGC
>Ga0302320_10021151_pt1 | contig 12932 bp, 3 predicted proteins | sample Bog_T0_3_FD_202130 | JGI IMG/M metagenome (GOLD analysis project Ga0302320, IMG submission 202130) | Peat permafrost microbial communities from Stordalen Mire near Abisko, Sweden - Bog_T0_3 | ecosystem: Environmental > Terrestrial > Soil > Wetlands > Peat | place: Sweden: Abisko, Stordalen Mire...
AATCCCGCCGCCACCGACCTCTATTGGAAATACGCAAGCGAGGGACTTTTCTCCAAAGGCGTTGACGGGTGGTGGATGGATTCGACCGAGCCGGACATGGTGAACGCGCTGACCAAGGAGGGCGAGGAGTACGAGATGAAGCGCGTCAAGGACAACCATCTCGGCACCTTCGCTCGCTATCTCAATCCATACTCGCTGCTCGACACGGACGCGATCTACAAGAACCAGAGAAAAGAGACAGACCGCAAGCGGGTCTACATTCTCACGCGCTCAACCTTCGCCGGCCAGCAGCGGGCCGCGGCAACCACGTGGTCCGGAGACATTGGGTCCAGTTGGGATGTCTACAAGAAGCAGATATCGGCCGGCGTCAATCACAGCATGTCGGGCATTCCCTACTGGACCTTCGACATCGGCGGCTATTCGCTCGGATGCCAGGGCGGTGTCTTCATGAACGGCGGCAAAGACCCCGCGTACCAGGAGCTCTATACGCGCATGTTCCAGTTCGGTGCGTTCAGCCCCATCTTCCGGTCGCACGGTTCCGAGACTCCGCGCGAGATTTGGGAGTTTGGCGCGTACACTCCCGTGCTGGAGAAATTCGACCGTCTGCGTTACCGTCTTTTGCCCTACATCTACTCGCTCGGCTGGCAGGTTACGCACAACGGGTACTCGATCATGCGCGGCCTGGCGATGGATTTCACCGGCGACCACAAGACCTACTCGATCGACGACGAGTATATGTTCGGCCCGGCAATCCTGGTTGCGCCGGTCACCGAGTACCAGGAGCATCGCCCGCCTGAGCTTGGCGAGTTAGTCGGCCCAGGCCAGTTCACAACCGTGGACGGCAAACCCGGCCTGAACGCGAAGTACTATTGCGACGACGAGTTCAAGAACCTGTGCCACGAAGCTGTAGAGCCGGATGTGAATCTGGATTGGTATACGGGCTGGGCCAGTTTCATCCCCAACCCCAAGTTCTCCATCCGTTGGGAAGGCAAGCTGATCCCCTCTGAGAGCGGGCGTTATCGCTTCAACCTGAAGAGCTTTGGGCCCAGGCGAGTGTATCTGGATGGCAAGGAGGTTCCGCACAACTACGACTCGATGGAATCCTGGACCGAGCCTGTGACGCTGGTGGCGGGTCAGAAGTACGACTTCAAGTTCGAAACGGCGAACAGCTCGCTGGGCGCATTCAGAGCCCAGGTCTACTGGAAGACTCCTGCGATTCACGCTCACGAAGCTGTCGTTGTGCAGCGACAGAAGACCCGGAGTGTCTATCTGCCTGCCGGAAGTTCGTGGATCGATTTCTGGACGGGGGAGACGATGGATGGCGGCAGAAGCATTGCCGCAGATGCTCCGATCGAGAAGATGCCGCTGCTGATCAGGGCTGGATCCATTGTGCCGATGGGGCCGATGGTTCAATACGCCGCGGAAAAGCCCGCCGACCCCATCGAGTTGCGCATCTACCCTGGAGCCGATGGCAACTTCACGCTGTACGAGGACGAGAACGACAACTACGACTACGAGAAGGGGGTCTATTCGACTATTGCATTTCACTGGGACGACAGCAGACGCCAGCTCACGGTCGACGCCAGGAAGGGCGCGTTCCCCGGCATGCTACGGACGCGAAGTTTCCAGGTGGTGCTGGTGAAGAAGAACCACGGGACGGGAGTTGAACCTGCAGGCGATCCAGACAGGGTGGTCGTGTACAAAGGAGATCGGCAGACCGTTCAACTGTCCCCACGTTGACCGTGACCGGAGGCGGAGCCGCGGCGCCCGCCGTTGCGGCTTGCTCAACCACCAAGCCGGCAGTGGGCAAGCACTCGATTGCCGGCATTGGCTGTCCGTGACCTCATGGTCGCGGCCCATGGATCTCAGCCGGGCAGGTGCGTTGGAGGGATGCGCCGCTCGGGCCGTGGAGCAGAAGGACTGAAGCAATCGAGGTGCACGCTCAGCACCTGGCCGGGCAGCCTACCCAATTGGGCATTCACGATCTTCCGCACCTGGGCTGGGTCGCCTTTCGCACGAAGGTTCACCAGCAACTCATGGCGGGCTGACGGCGATGCATCGAGGCTGCCTTCCAGGCGCGGCTCGTCGCCGTTGGCGCAGATGGCAGCTTTTACCCAGCCGCATGCGGACGACGCAAAGACTTTCAGGTGCACGATTGCAATGCCTGCCTCCGCCAACGATCTGTCCAATCGATCAAGGAAGGGGCCGATGGCGAAGGCTGGAGCGATGGCCGGTTCGGACTCGAGGACGAAACTTAGGTTGAGCCAGGCGAGCGATGCCTCGGCCTGCGCATAGCGCGCGTAGTCGATGTCGAGGATCGTGCTTCCTGCCTTGACGCCATCGATCAGGATTTCGTCCAGCCACGCCTCCACGCCTTCCGCTGCCGCGGCACTGATGCGCCGGGATGCGATGCCCGGAATCTCCACGGCTTGCGGATACACATCGGATTTGGTCAGGCAGACGAGGTCAGCCTCTTGCAGTTGCTTTTGGAAGAGAAAGGAGAGGTCGGGATCTGCGTCAATGGAGAGCAGCGCCGCGGCCCGGGACGGATCGACCAGCACGGTAAACGGCGCCAGACGATAGCGATCGAACTCCTCACGCAATGGGGCAAAGACAGTGGCCAAGATGTCTGTGCAGCTTCCCACCGGCTCGGCGAAGATGACATCCGGAGACCAAGCGCGCAGCTCCTCGATTGCAGACACCAGCCCGGAGAGCTTGCAGCAGAAGCAGCCTCCGGACACTTCGCGAGCCATCAGGCCCCGGCTCTCGGCGTGACGCCGGTCGACCAACTCGTTGCCCTGGTCGTTCAGGATGGCGGCACAGCACATGCCGCGCCGCTCCAGGACTTTGGCGGCTGCAAGGATGAGGCTGGTCTTGCCTGCTCCGAGAAAACCTCCAACGATCACGATCCAAGGCCTTTTCTCAGGACTCTCTGTCACGCACGGACCTCGATGCGGATCTCGTCGTTGGCGATCAACCTGGCAGTATCCTCGAGGCTGACCACCGTGCGTCCGTCGCGCCAGGCTGAATGGGATTGCACGGTCCTGCCGGCGATTGCCACGGAAGCTGTTTTCCCAGACGCAACAAACTCGCAACTGCGGCAGGCAAGGGTTCCCGCCAGGATCTTGATCGAAAGCTGAGTCACCCCGGTTGAGTTTCGAAGGGCAAATGTGCCCCAACCGGTTCCGGTTGACCAGAAGCATTGAAAAGCTGCATCGGCAATGCGGGGAATGGCAACGACCGCCGCCCGCGCGCCGTCGTAGCTGAAGCCGCTGAGCGCCACCACGGACGACCATGCGGCCATGGCCCGGGCGTAGTGGTGGCCGCACTCGGCCTCGTCCCAGGGGTTCCGCTTCTCGCCGTCGTAGCGCAAGCGCGTATTGCGCACGCACTCCAGGCCTTCTTCCACCATGCCCCAGGAGATCATCAACGCGGCCGCCGTGTATTCAAACCCGGTCATGGTCTCGGCAAAATAGGGAAAGGGCACGAAGGGCCGTTCGGCTTTGCCATAGTCGCAGATCACCACCGAAGCTTCGTCATTGAGGGCGAAGGTACGCTCCGTGTTATCGTGCTGGACCAGACTGCGCTTGTAGTTGTAGCGGTAAATGGATTGCAGCGTGGCGCGTATTTTCTCCGGCGAGACAAGAGGCCCCAGACCGCCGATGTCCGCGAGATACTGGCCCATCAACTGGTCCACCAGGCAGCCAGCGCCTACCTGGTATTCCGGGGATTCCGTGTTCTCCGATCCCATGTCACTGCGCAGGTGATCCGCGATCTCTTCCTTGCGATAGCCACGCGGTTTCTGGATATAGAACTCTCCGTTGAAGAGATTGGCGTCAATCCAACTGCTTCCTTTTTCGAAAAGGGCTCTGTACGTCTGAGCAGCGGCTGCGTCCCCTGCTGCACGCGCCATCTCTTCCGCGGCGCGCAACGCGCCAAGGTAGTAGATGCCGCACATCGGGTTGGGGCCGTAAAACTCGACATCGTAGGTATTGTGCTGCACGCCCTCCATCACGCCATCTTGATTGGCGTCCCACCCGCCGGGCACCCAGGCGAACTCCAGCGCCTTCCTGGTTGGCGGCCAGGTCTTGCGCAAGAGTTCCCGGTCGCCGGAGATCTTCCAGTCGAGCCATGCATGGATGATCTGTCCCATCTGTCCGTCGGCGGCCGCAAACCCGGACCGGCCCTTGCCTTCCGGCAGCAGTTGCCTGAAATGAATCGCGCCGGCTTCATCCATGGAGTAGCCGAAAGCATTTCTGCGCAGCGACCTGGCGAAGGAAGGAAACAGAAAGGGCGTAACTGTCTCGTAGTTCCAGACGTGGGTGCAGTTGCCAAAGCAGCAGCCCCGCGTATCGTCGCTGCCCTCAAAGCCATGAAACTCGCCATCGGCGGTACGAAAGCAGGTGGTGGTAGCGAGGGTGGAGAGGTTGGCGCTGGCTGCCTCCTTGACGACCGCCGGCAGCGTGCTGGCGCGCAGAGCATCGGCGAACAGACGGGTCCTGGCTTCCAGGTCATGGCGATGTTCCGCGGCGTAGGCCACAGCGTCCCACGCGCTCTTGAATCGAACCGCATAGGCATTGCCGATGATGGTCTTTCCCTCGCCATGCGGCGCCTCCCAGCCGCACCAATCGGGTGTGCGATTGGGGAAGCGCCAGCCAAGCAGGAACTCGAAGTTCGCCGTCTTTCCGGCGGGGATGGTCCTGCTCAGGCACAAGGCGCCAACGATGTTGCGCGCACCCGGCTCGGCATCGAGTTCGCCGGCCTTTGAGAAATAGTCCCAGAAATGAAGTGGCGCGTTCCACCAGCGGCCGGCGGGCCAACCGGTCCAGTGCGACACCTTCGCGCCGCCGGGAACCGCCCCCAAGACAAACTCGCCTGCCATGGGATCGTCGAGGGCCAGGGCTGAGTTGCTCATCACCAGCCCAGCCAATTCGTTCGCGGAGCGGAATTCGTTCTTGCGCCCCTGGTCTGCCTGTTGTTGAGCGGCTCCGCCATTGTCCGCCTTGGAGGTAACGGGATTCTCAATGGAAAATGCAATGCTCACCTTTGCTGCCGCGCGGCCGGGATTCCTAACCGAATAGCGAAGGATGGCTACCGGAAGGCCGGAGTCGTCCGGATCGTGAGGGATGAAAGGCGAGAAGGCGTCGAGCTTCACTTCAACCGGCAGAGTACGATCCTCGAAATCGATGTGCGCAAGCGGATACTCGCCGGTGAAAACGGCAGAATCGAGCCGGCTCAACCCTGGCGCGTTGCCGGAACCCAGGCCGTCCTGGCCTTCGTAGGGCGGCTGAATGCGGGACTCAAGCACGCGCGTAACCGGCTTGCCACCCGCCGCCTGCGCCCAGATGGAAGGAAAGGCATACGACGGGCGATAGCCCTTGTTGGGCCTGTTGAATATCTCCCAGTTGACAAGCTGGCCGCGGCCACCCAAGCCGATACTGCCGGCGGCGACTCCACCGAGCGGAAAGGAGATCATCCGCAGTTGCCGCCCACGAAACTCTCTCGGGTAGCCAATATCCTCCCCGCGACAATCATGCGCCAAGGCGGAGTGCGGGACACGATCCTGGGCCAAACTTGACCCGCGTTCAGGCAGGGTTGCAGCACCGATCGCCACGGCAGCCTGCTTGAGAAAATCGCGGCGATCCAGTCCGAGTCTCTTTGTCATTGCGGGATTCCTTCCAGAACAAATTCGCTCAAATTGCACTGTCCGCGGGACGCAAGCGGGGAAGACCCAGTCTTGTCAATTGCCGGCGGTGACGGTGACCTTGACGGCTCCGGAGGTGACCACCAGGTAGTTGCCATCTCCCCCGTACTTTGCCGTGATGGTGTGCGATCCCTTTGTCAGTTTGCTGGTGGAATAGGTGGCTGCGCCGCTTGAAAGGCTGCCGGCGCCCAGCGCGGTGGTGCCGTCCACAAAGGTCACTGATCCGCTTGGCGCAACCAAGCCAGGGCCCGCCACAGTCGCCGTGAATGTGACCTGCGCCCCGGCAGCGATCGTGTTGGCCGATGCCGTCAAGCTGGCTGCAGGCGTAGCTTTGTTCACTGTAACGACGATGACGCTGGATGCGGCGGGCGCGTAGTTGCTGTCGCCACTGTAGCTGGCCGCGATGCTGGCCTTGCCAACGGGAAGCGAGTTCAACGCGAACGTGGCAACACCGCTGCTGTTCACCGTGCCGGTACCCAAAGACGCGGTTCCGCTGAGGAAGGACACTGTGCCGCCTGGCCTGGCGCCGCTGCCGGTAAGTGTGGCCGTCAAGGTCACCGGCGAGCCATAGCTCACCGATGAGGAGGATGACGCCAGTTTGATCGTTGGCGCGGGCAGGGTGACGGTCTCTGTGAGTGCCGTGGAGGTCGCGGAAGCATAACGGCTGTCGCCTGCATAGCTGGCGGAGATGCTGTAAGTTCCAGCGGGGAGAGTTGAGACAGCGAGCGTGGCCACGCCGCTGGCATTCAGCGTCCCATTGCCGAGTACAGCCGTTCCGTTCAAGAAGCTGACCGAACCGCTGGGCTTCACGCCTCCGCCGGTCAGCGTCGCGGTAAGAGTGACCGATTTACCCAGGACGACTGCGGCAGCCGACGCTGCAAGCGCGATGGCGGGGATCCCTTTTGTAATTGCGATGGTTTGTGAAACCGGCGCAGCCGCGGCGTAGTTTCCATTGCCGGGCTGGGCAGCCGTAACCACAACCGTGCCCGCTCCCGCGATGGTCAACGTGGCGCCGGTCAATGTAGCCGGTCCGGTTGCGCTGAAGGTGACTGGAAGGCCTGAGGATGCCGCTGCCACAAGCTTCATTGGGCCCGCTCCGTAGGCCAGGGTTGCAGCAAGCCGGACAAAGTCGATCGTCTGCGGCGCCTTGCTGACCGTGACGTTGATCGCGGCCGAGGTTGCGGCGCTGTAATTGGCGTCGCCGGCGTAACTCGCCTTCAGGCTGTCAGTACCTACGGGAAGCGTGGTGATTGTCAGTGTGGCCACGCCGCTGCTCAACGAGCTGGTTCCGAGCGCGGTTGATCCGCATTGGAAGGTTACCGAGCCGGTTGGCGTGTTGACCGAACCTGTCAGAGTTGCCGTCAAGGTGACCGATGCGCCGTAGATTCCCGCGGCTTCAGAGGAGGCGACAACGGCCGTTGCGGCGGCCTTTGAGACCTTGATGGTCTGCGAAACGGCACTGGCAGCAGCGTAGTTTGCGTTGCCTGCCTGATTGGCCGTCACCACAACCGAACCTGCGCCCGTGATGGTTAGGGTGTTGCCGCTTAAGGTGGCCGGACCGGTTGCACTGAAGGTCACCGCCAAGCCGGAACTCGCCGTTGCTGACAGCGCGATGGGACTTGCGCCATATGCCACGGAAGCAGGCACCGGTGAAAAGGCGATCTTCTGTGCGGCTTTTGTGACCGTAACGGTCACCGCGCTGGAAGTTGCCGGAGTGTAATTGGTATCACCGGAGTAATTTGCGGTAATGGAATGCGAGCCGCCGCCAAGGCCGGTGGCTGTGCAGGTGGCTACCCCGGCGTTGCTCAATGTCCCAGTTCCCAGTTGCGCAGTCCCGTCCAGGAAGGTCACTGTGCCCGAAGGCGCCGCTCCGATTCCTGAGACCGTTGCGGTCAGGTTCACCGATGCGCCATAGCTGATGGAACTGGCCGAGGATTTCAGAACGGAGGATGACTTTGCCTGGTTCACAACCAGCGGAACTGTGGCGCTGGCCGTTGTGTAGTCGCTGCTGGCGATCGGCACAAAACTGGCAGACAGGGTATGCGTGCCGCCGCTCAGAACCGTTCCAGCCGCCGGGTTATATGTGAATGTTCCGGCTACCGAAGCCTGGGCATTCAGTTGAGTTGCGCTCAGAGCTGTGCCGTAGGAGATGGGAGCAGGCGTGGCCCAGGTGATTACAGGCAGTTCCTTCGCATTCAGTGAGACCGTTCCGGAAACGCTTGCGCCGAAGATGGAGTCGCCGGGATAGCTGGCGTCAATCTGGTGAATGCCACTGCCGAGAACTGAAATCCTGGTTGCAGTTGCGGTCGCCGACCGCAACATGCTCGCCAGCAGAACCGTCATGGAACTGTCGTAGAGATGCGGTATCGCCACGTCCTGAAGGCCGTCCCCATTGAAATCCGCCGATGCCACGCACAAGGCGCGGCCGCCGGTCGGAAACGACGTCTCATAGGTAAACGTTCCGTCCCCGTTGCCCAGATAGAACACTTCCGTATCGCCATTCGAGCTGGCAATGGTCAGGTCGGCGATGCCGTCGCCGTTGAAGTCTCCCACCGCAATGGCGGAGGCGCCATTGCCGGCACTCAATGGTTGCCCCTTGCTCGTGAATGTTCCATCTCCGTTGCCCAGGAGAATCGTCACAACGCTGGGACTGTAGTAATTGACCACAGCCAGATCCACCTTGCCGTCGCCGTTGAAATCTCCCACAGCCACCGCGCCGGATCCACCCAAGGATGGCGGGCTGACCGCTGTTCTGCTAAAAGTTCCGTCTCCATTCCCCAAGAGAATGGCGATGCTGTTGCCGCCAGCCAGGACGAGGTCTGGAACGCCGTCGCCATTGAAGTCCGCGACAGCGACCGAGAGGGGGCCTGCTCCCGTTGCGGGGTATGACCCTTCAAGAAAGGTCCCGTCTCCGTTGCCCAGGAGAATTCGAACCGCGTTGTCGTAGAAGTCCGCCACGGCAAGGTCGGGAATGCCGTCCCCGTTGAAGTCTCCCACCGCCATCGAACTCGGGTTGCCGCCCGTGGCGGCTGTCGATGGCACGGCTGTAAATGTACCGTCTCCATTCCCCAGGAAGATGGTCACGGTTCCGGGGGCTGCACCCGAGTAGCTGGTCAGCACAGCCAGGTCCTCGTTCCCATCTCCATTGAAGTCCGACACCAGGATTCCCTTGTTGTAGCTGCCTGGCGCCGGGTCGATCGCGAGGGTTGCCGGCAAAGTGGTAAATGTCCCGTCCCCGTTGCCCTGGAGGATCACGACCGTGTTGTCGGTGAGGTTGACCATGGCCAGGTCGGGAATGCCGTCCCCGTTGAAATCCCCCACTGCAATCGACTGCGGAGCAAAGCCGAGTGGCAATGGTTGCGGAGCCGGCCAGGTCAATCCTGAAGTGCCCGGCGTTAACGCGGCTGTCCCCACGACGGAGTTCGCATTCGTTGTATCCAGGAACGAGACCGTCCCGCTCGGCGAAGATGTTCCGCCTGCACCGGTTACTTTGGCCGTGAGCGTATAGTTTCCGACGACGCCGGTCTGCGTAATGGTGGTCGCCGTCTGGAATGGCGTTCCCGCCGCGGGGCCCACGGCCAGCAAGACCGCGCTGGAATAGCTGGCTGGATTGCTGTAGGTTCCCAGAAAGGAAGCCTGGTATTTGTGGCTGCCCATTCCTGGACGGAGCTTCACCTGAGCCGTACCCGACTGCGTCAACTGCGCTGTTCCCAGCAGATGGATGTCTGTGCAGGAAGCGTACGCTGCGTCGCAGAAGTTCACCTGTCCTGCGGTCACCGGAGTTGCTCCGGCACTAACTTGAGCAGTCAGCGTGACGACGCTGCCCAAGGAAACCAGCGACACGGGAAATCCAGCCGAAGATACTGCCAGGGTTGTCGTTGTCGGGGTGCCCTGGGCTTTCACCACGATCTCAGTGAGGCTGGCGCTGCTGGGCGCGTAGATCTGGTCGCCGCCATACGTCGCGGCGATGGCGTGTTGGCCGAGCTTGAGCTTGGAGGTACTCCACTGAACGGTTCCCGAGCCGAATACGGCATATGCGGCGCCTGTGTTCCCATTGTCGAGGCTGAAGGTCACCGTACCTGTTGGCTGTCCTGTTCCGCTGGCCGTTTCCAGGTCGGCAGTGAACACCACCGTTTCGCCGAATTGTTGCGGATTGGCGCTTGAAGTCAGCGTCAGTGTCGTTGCATCCTTTGGCACCGGGTTGAGCTTGGCAACAAAAGCATTGGATCCCCAGGAGGACCATGCCTGGTTGGTGGTTTGAAAAGCCCCCTGCGTCACGGGAAAGTCGCTGGAACATGCTATGCCAACTGCATAGACAGCGCCCGAACTGTCCAGAGCAATCCCCAGTCCGTCGTCGGCGGGACAGTCGCTGGAGCTTATGCCTCCGCTTCCGCCCAGGTAGGTGGAGTAAAGAAGCGCAGCGCCCGAAGGAGCAACTTCAGCAATGAATGCATTTCCAGCAAGGGCTGCCCCGCCCTTGGTCTGCTGAAAGCTCCCTGTCGTCGTGGGAAAATCGCCGGACAGTGTGTAGCCGGTTACAAAGGCATCGCCGGCGCCGTCCACCGCGAGGGCAAAGGCCTGGTCGGCAACGCTTCCGCCAAGGAACGTCGAGTAGATCTGGGAGCTACCGGCCGCATTGAGTTTGCAGACAAATGCAGTGATGCCGTGAGTCCTTGTCTGAAAGGCTCCCTGAGTCACCGGGAAGTCCGGCGAATCGGCTTGGCCGGTGATGTAAGCGTTGCCGCCGCCGTCCACGGCCAGGGCGTTCCCAATGTCGTCACCGCTCCCGCCCAGATAGGTGGAATAGATCTGCGCGGTCCCGGCGGCATTGAGCTTGGTCACAAATGCACTGTACCCAGGGCTCAAGGTGGAGTGGTTGGCCGTTTGGAAGGCTCCTTGCGTCACGGGAAAGTCCAGCGACGTGGCATACCCGGTGACGTATGCGTTGCCGGTTCCGTCCACCGCGAGGCCGTTCACAACGTCTCCATACGCGCTGCTCCCGCCTAGATACGTGGAGTACACCAGCGCGCTTCCGGCCGGGTTCAACTTGGCGACAAATCCGCTGTTGCTCAACCCTCCCGCAGGATTCGTAGTTTGAAAAGCCCCCTTGGTCACAGGGAAATCGGTGGAGGTGGTCCACCCGCCGATGAAGGCATCGCCGGATCCATCCAATACCAAAGAAGTTGCGCCGTCCCCGTAGCCGGGGCCAACGCTCCTGGCGGAACCGCCGCTCCCGCCCAGGTATGTGGAATAGACCAGGCCGCTGCCGGCGGGATTCAGTACAGTGACGAATGCATTGGAGATACCGCTGTAGGCGGATCCGAGAAACGTGCTCTGAAGGGCCCCGGCAGTCACGGGAAAGTCAGAGGACCATGTCTTGCCGGTTACATAGGCGTCTCCAGCGGCATCGATTGCCAATGCGGTCACGGCGTCGCCGCTGCTTCCGCCCAGAAATGTGGAGTAGACCAGCCCCGTTCCGTCCGGATTGAGCTCTGCGATAAAGGCCGTGGAAGAGAGGTTGCTGGACTTCAAGGCCCCTGGCGTCACAGGGAAGTTCGTGGAGTAGGTGAAGCCGGCAACGTAGGCATCTCCCGAAGCATCCACAGCCAGCGCTTTCGCCGCGTCGCCAAAGCCGTTAGAGCCGGCGCCGCCCAGATAGGTGGAGTACACCAGCACTGGATCGATGACCAGCGGTATCCGGCGGTCGTAGGCCCCCAGCCGAAAACCGACGGTGTGCCTGGCGAGGAGCGCAAAACCGCCCTCGATCGTCTTCCGATGCCCATCGACGACCTGGTAGACCAACGGCTTGTGAAAGGTAAGGCCTCCACCCGATGCGGTCACAACCAGATCCCCGTCCGCGTCCAGATGCAGTTCCCTGGTTCCGCCGAAATGGAGACGGATGGGCTTGGCGTCAGCACCCGGCGCAACGATGAAGTCATACTCCAGTTGCCGCTGGTTGCCGTAGTACACCAGATCCACTCCGGAGTAAATGTTGCTGTAGCGCACCTTTCCGTAGGTAGGAACGCCCGTATGCCACTTGGCCGGATCGTTGCCGACGATATAGTTTGCGATTCCTGAAAGGTGCTGCTCGCCCGCCGGAGTCACCTCATCGCGCCTCGTTCCCACAAGCCGCATCCGCACCAGGTCGGTCTGTCGTGTGCAAGAGGGAATGTCACGCCTGGCTGCGAGCGGCTGGCTCCATGAAACGGCATTCCCTGCATTCGCCCCGGCCCGTTCCCTGCAATCGCTCTTGTCGAGCGCCAGTACCAACTCCTCGCCGGTCAGATACAAGCCGTATCCCGCGCCCCTGGAAAGAAACCGCACGCTCTTGTCCGCCTGCCCCCTATTGGCTTCAAAGCTGAGTGGGAGTTTGCCGAAACTTTCAACAACATTTGTCTGTCGTGGAGAGAAGGGCCCGAGGGAGTCCGATCCAGCAGGAACGGAGAATGCCCCCACCGACGAAGATGCGAGGAGTGCAGAAAGAAACAGGACCCGAAGATGCGAGACTGCCACGCCGAAAAGCATAAAGCTCTCCCCAGCAGCCGGAGCGGTCTGGGGACCTTGCGCCGCGAGTTCTTGGCTGCCCTTACACTATAGAGCAATGCAAGACGCGCCGACTGCCTGGGTGCCATCGAAGACACCCGTCGCGTGGGATCGCCCCTGCAGGGGTATTTTGAATTGAAGTACACCAGAGCAGGATCGGCGGTGCGGAAGACTTGTGTACCCACTGGCGAATCCGTTCCCTGCGGGGACCAGACCCTGGAATAAGCGGCAGAAATGCCAAGGGAGCGTCACAGGGGGAGGGTGACGCTCCAGATCCTCCTCGTTGGGACGAGGCGGCGAGGGCGGCTGAGGTCCAGGATTCCTGCTCAAGGGGATAAAGCGAGTCTGAGCCGGTCCCTGCATGGTATACCTCCGCGCGAATTCGGAAAGATCGTTCGCTCGGCGTTCGATTCTCTGCCTGTTTCCGCTTCACTCGGGAACGATCTTCGGGCAAACCAGTTCAGATCCGATCCGAATCGACTGGGCTCTGTGGTGTCTTGTTGAACTGCAACCCGGGTCACCGGACTCTCCCCCCTTCCAAGACTCCGCCACAGCCCTCTGTGGACGGAGCCAGGTATGGCGGCCCGATCACCCTTACAGCAACGGGAACAGGCACAGTCAGCATCGCCGGCCGACGGCTCGTCGGTCCGGTCCGGCACCGCGGTCACGTTGACGGCCGCTGTTA
>Ga0302320_10021157_pt1 | contig 12930 bp, 12 predicted proteins | sample Bog_T0_3_FD_202130 | JGI IMG/M metagenome (GOLD analysis project Ga0302320, IMG submission 202130) | Peat permafrost microbial communities from Stordalen Mire near Abisko, Sweden - Bog_T0_3 | ecosystem: Environmental > Terrestrial > Soil > Wetlands > Peat | place: Sweden: Abisko, Stordalen Mire...
GACATCGTTCAGGAAACGGAACCCCAACGCGCTCGCGCGCCAATTTCCGTGGCTCTTTTCCAGCAGATTGCGCGTGCGCAATGATTCGAGCGAGCCGATCAGTCCCTCAGCCGGAAGTCCGGTGCGCTGTTCGAATTCGGGCTCCTCGAAACCTTCCCGCAGGCGCAGCACATTCATAAGAAACTCGAACCGCAGATCCTGGCTGGGCACGAAACGCCGCAGCGGCGCGCTGCTCGAATTTCCCAGATAGCGGCGAGGCTCGCGCTCGCGCCACGTGCGCTCGATGCGAAAGCCGTCCCCGATCGTGGAGATCTTGCCGTGAGCGCCCGCGCCGAGCCCAAGATAGTCGCCAAAGTGCCAGTAATTGAGATTGTGGCGGCAACGTCGATCGGTGCGCGCGTACGCCGACACTTCATATTGTGCGTATCCGGCCTGGTCCAGGCGCTGCTGACAGGCCAGCTGCATCTCGAAAGCGTGCTCGCCGTCGGGTAATCCGGCCGGCGGCCGGCCGCCGAACACCGTGCCCGGCTCCAGGGTCAGTTCGTAGTGGGAGATGTGCGTCGGCCCGAGCCGAACCGCACTGTCGATATCGGCCAGCGCTGCGCCAAGATCCTGGTCAGGCAGCGCATACATGAGATCGAGATTGAAGTTGTCGATGCCGGCGAGTTCCAGCTCCGCCACCGCGCGCTGAGTATCGGCCGCGGCATGAATGCGCCCAAGCTGCCGCAATGACTCGTCGGCAAAGCTCTGTGCGCCCAGGGAGACACGGTTGATGCCGGCGGCGCGGTAGCCGGAGAAGCGGCCGTGCTCGATCGTCCCGGGATTGGCTTCGAGCGTGATCTCGATATCCTCGGCAAACGCCAGCCTGGATCGCAGCTGCGCCAGCAACCTTCCTAAGGACTCCGGTGAGAAGAGGCTGGGTGTGCCGCCTCCGAAGAACACGCTGACGATCTGGCGACCCTGGACGGCCTCGCGCTGCGACTCGAAATCCGCGAGCAGCGCCGCGATGTAGTCGCTTTCCGGCACCTCGCCATGCAGCGTGTGAGAATTGAAGTCGCAATACGGGCATTTGCGCACGCACCAGGGGAAATGCACGTACAGCGACAGCGGCGGCAGCGGCAGCGGCAGCGGCGTTGATGAGGACAGAGCCGACGAGGGCTGCGCGAGCGATGCCGCCTTCACCAACGTGCCTGCTGCATGAGGCGCAACAGCTCGGCAGCTGCCTTGGCGCGGTGACTCAGGCGGTTCTTGAGATCCGTGGGCAACTCGGCGGCACGCTGCGTGAATCCTTCCGGAATGAATAAGGGATCGTAGCCAAAGCCCAGATTGCCGGCAGGCTCAAACGCTATCGATCCCTCCCAGACTCCGGTCGCCAGCAACGGCGATGGGTCTGATCCATCGCGTACCAGTGCCAGCACACAGCGATAGCGCGCCCGGCGGTCGCGCGTGGCCACGTCCGACAGCTCGCCCAGCAGTTTCGCATTATTGTCGGGATCTGCGGCCGATTCGCCCGCATAGCGCGCCGAGTGCACGCCGGGACGCCCACCGAGCGCATCAACCTCGAGGCCCGAATCGTCGGCCAGCGCCGGCAGGCGGCTACGCCTCGCCGCGTGACGCGCCTTCAGCAGCGCGTTGGCCTCGAAGGTAGTGCCGGTTTCGGCGGCGCTGGCAATACCGAAGGAGTCCTGCAGCAGCAGCTCGATTCCGTGTCCGCCCAACAGCGCCGCGAATTCGCACTGCTTGCCGCGATTGGAGCTGGCAAGCACCACCTGCCGCTGCGCCACGGCGGCAGTCTCAGGTGTCCAGTGCCTGCGCCTGCAGCGCGCAGAGCTCGCCGATTCCCGCCGCCGCCAGGTTCAGCAGCGCATCGAGTTCGTGCCGACGGAATGCGTGGCCTTCGGCCGTGCCCTGCACTTCAATGAAGGCGCCGCCGTTGTTCATCACGACATTCATGTCAGTCTCGGCTTCGGAGTCCTCGGCGTAATCGAGGTCCAGCATCGGCACACCGCGCACGATGCCCACCGACACCGCGGCGACCTGGCCGTGCAATGGGCTGGAGGACAACAGGCGTCGCGCCTGCAGCCCGCTGCAGGCATCCGCGAGCGCCACGAAGGCACCCGTGATCGATGCCGTACGGGTACCGCCATCCGCCTGCAGCACGTCGCAGTCGATGGTTACGGTCCGCTCGCCGAGCGCGCCGAGGTCAACCGCCGCGCGCAGCGAGCGGCCAATCAGTCGCTGGATCTCCTGGGTACGGCCGGTCTGCTTGCCGCGCGCGGCTTCGCGCGGGCTGCGCGTGTGCGTGGCGCGGGGCAGCATGCCGTATTCGGCGGTGACCCAGCCCTGGGATTTGCCGCGAAGGAACGGCGGTACGCCTTCCTCGACACTCGCGGTGCACAGCACGCGCGTGTCCCCGAACTCGACCAGCACCGAGCCTTCGGCGTGAAGTGTGAAGCGTCGTGTAAAACGTACCGCCCGCAGCGAATCGGCGGCGCGGCTATTGTGGCGCAGGGATCGGTTCAAGCCATCACTCCTGGTCGAGAAAGCGCAGGGCGCCGACTGACGTGTTGTCGCTGGCGGCGCCAGCATTGAGCAGCGCCTGGTTGGCGAGGGCTTGCAGCGTATCCTGAAGCGACAGTCCGAGCGTGACGAAAGCGCTGGCGATCAGGGCTTCGTCGAGATTGGCCCAGAAGCCATCAGTACAGACCAGCAGAACATCGCCCGGCAGCAGCGCATGGCGCGTGCTGATAGCCATCTCGGGCAGGATCGCCTCGCCGCCGAGGCAGGATTCGACGAAATTGCGCATGGGGTGATTCTGGACCTGACCGGCGCTGATGACGCCTTCGCGCACCAGCAGCTCGACGTGGCTGTGATCGCGGGTCCGGTCGCGCACGCGCCCGGCACGTAAATGATAGATGCGGCTGTCGCCGACGTGAGCCCAGTAGGCCGAGGATTGCTGCACGATACAGATCGCACAGGTGGAGCGCGGCCGCAGCTCGATCGGCTGTCTGGCGCCGTAGACCACGACACCCTGGTGCGCGATCCCCATCGCCAGGTGCAGGAAGCCGAGCGGATCGAGCATCGGCAGCTGGGACTGCTGGAAACGCTCGACCACGGAACGCTGCGCGATGTCGGCTGCCGCCTCACCATCGGAATGGCCACCCATGCCGTCGCAGGCGACCAGCATCGCGGCATTTTCTGCCATTGCTATCGCAACGCGGTCCTGATTGCTATCGCGCGTACCCTGCAGGCTCAGTTCGGCACATTCGACGCGCAAGCGATCTCCAGCGTATTCCGCTAAACTTCGCGCGCTTTTATACACCATTAGCCTCCCATGATCTCAAGCATGACGGGTTTCGCGCGGCACGAGCGCACCGGCCCTTTTGGCACGCTTGTATGCGAAATCCGCAGCGTGAATCATCGCTACCTCGATGCGACGCTGCGCCTGCCCGACAGCTGCCGCGCCCTGGAAACGGAGCTGCGACAGGCGCTGGCGCGCGACCTCAAGCGCGGCAAAGTCGACTGCACGCTGCAGCAGCGGGCGCCCCAGGCGGACGCCGTGGCCCTCGATATCGATCAGGCGGCGCTCGACCGTCTGCTGGCACGGCTACGCCAGCTGAATACGGCACTCGGACAGACGGCGCAGGTCGACCCTATTGAACTGTTGCGCTGGCCCGGCGTGCTGCGCGAGGCCGAGGACAACACCGAGCAATTGCAGGAAGCCGTGCGGGACTTATTCGCGCGCACCCTGACTGATCTGGCCGCCGCGCGCGCCCGCGAGGGCGCGCGATTGGCGGCGCTGATCGAGACACGTTGCGCCGCACTGGCGCAGATGGTCGCCGGATTGCGCACGCGGCTGCCCGAGGCCCAGGCACGCATCGGGCAACGCTTCACCGAGCGCGTGCTGGAGCTCAAGGCGCAGGTCGATCCGGAGCGCATCGCACAGGAAATCGCACTGCTGCTGCAGCGCTTCGATGTGGCCGAGGAACTCGACCGATTGACCGGCCACATCGAAGAGACGCGCCGCACCCTGGCGGGCACCGAACCGGCCGGGCGCCGGCTCGATTTCCTGATGCAGGAATTCAACCGCGAAGCCAACACGCTCTCCTCCAAGTCGCAGGATCTGGAGACCACGCGCATGGCGGTGGAAATGAAGGTGCTGATCGAACAGATGCGCGAGCAGGTGCAGAATATCGAATAGTTCCCGGGACTATAGAGCGCCGAGTCTCCCGTTCTGTCGCCAAGTTTCAGCACCCATATGAAGAAAGTGCTCATCACCGCAGGCGCCTCCGGCATCGGTCTCGCGATCGCCCGCGCGTTCCATCGCAGCGGCTCACGCGTCTATATCTGTGACATTGATGCGGCGGCAATGGAGCGCGCAGCGAGCGATCTGCCCGGGATACGCACGCGCCTCTGCGATGTGGGGGATCGTGCGGCGGTCACAGCCATGGTCGCCGATGCGGCCGGACGCCTGGGCGGCCTGGATGTGCTCGTCAATAACGCCGGAATCGGAGGACCGACCAGGCCGGTGCACGAACTCGATCCCGCGGATTGGGATGCCGTGGTTCGCGTTAACCTTACCGGTACGTTCGATGTAACGCGCAATGCGATCCCGCACCTGATCGACTCGGATGGCGGCGTCGTGATCAATATGTCATCCGCGGCAGGTCGATTCGGCTATGCCAATCGCAGTCCATACTCGGCAACCAAGTGGGCACTGATCGGCTTCACCAAAACGCTGTCCATCGAATTGGGCCCGTATGGGATTCGGGTGAATGCGATCGCCCCCGGGGCCGTCGCCGGAGAACGTGCCGAGCGTGTGTTCCAGGGGCGCGCCCATGTATCCGGGCGATCGATCGAGGAAGAGAAGCGCGCCGGCCTGGAAGGCCAGTCCTTGAAAGCGCTGGTGGATCCGAACGACATCGCCGCGCTGGCGGTGTTTCTCGCCTCGGATGCAGGAAAATCAATTTCCGGACAGGTACTGCCGATAGATGGGGACATGCAGCGCGCATGAGGCACCTTTAAGTCGTGGGACAGCTATTCGTCATCTCCGCCCCCTCCGGCGCCGGCAAGACCAGCCTGGTTCGCGCGCTGCTCGAGATGCGCCCCAACCTGGTCGTGTCGGTGTCCCACACGACCCGCAGCCCCCGCACGCAGGAAGTGGATGGGCGCGACTATCACTTCGTGACGCCGGGGCAGTTCCACGAGCTGGTCGGACAGAAGGCGTTCCTCGAACACGCCAGCGTGTTTGACAATTTCTACGGCACCGGGCGCGCGCAGATCGATGAAAAGCTCAAAGCAGGCAAGGATGTGCTGCTGGAAATCGACTGGCAGGGGGCTGCCCAGGTGCGCCGCGCGATGCCCGGCTGCAAGAGCATCTTCATTCTGCCGCCCTCCCGGACCGCGCTGGAGCAGCGGCTGCGAGAGCGCCGCACCGACAGCGCCGCGACCATCGCGCGCCGCCTCGCCGACGCCGCGGCCGATATGTCGCATTACCGCGAGTTCGATTACGTGGTCGTCAACGACGAATTCGGGCGCGCCAGGCGGGAGCTGGGGGAGATCCTGGACGGCGGTGGCGCGGCCTTAAACTCCACGCGCCCGGAGCTGAAGAGCCTGATCGATAGCCTGGTGCGCTGAGGCCGCGCCCCTGCAGCGTGCCCGGCGCAGCCCAAGCTGGCGGCGCTGGCCGCGGGGGCATGCATGAAGTACACTTGATCGGGCAACCCCCGGTATTTTCAGGATATTCAAGCCATGGCCCGAGTGACCGTCGAAGATTGTCTGCAGAACGTCGATAACCTGTTTCAGCTCGTACTGCTGGCCAGTCAGCGTGCGCGGCGGCTGGCCAATGGTGCCGAGCCGACCGTGCCGATCGAGAACGACAAAGCGACGGTGCTCGCGCTGCGCGAGATCGCGGCCGGCAACATCACGCCGGAGATGCTGCGCGAACCGGAGACGCGTCCCGAGTCGTTGGTACCGGACGCCGACAACGAGGCCACCTTCCGCGCGCCGCAGTTCGGTCTGATCGACCGCGAGCTCTGAGGCGCAAGCTGCGTCCCGAGGATCCCTCTCCGAGGCGGCCGTGGACTATGCGTCTTCGCTGTTAGGGTTGTTGCCCGGCGCGAAGCGCACCACTCCGGGCGTCAAGGAGCTGCTCGCCAAAGTCTCGACCTACCTGCCGGCTGAGCAGGTCGAACGCGTGCGCACCGCTGCCGAATTCGGCGCGGCCGCGCATCAGGGCCAGACGCGCGTCTCGGGCGAACCCTACATCACGCATCCGGTGGCCGCGGCCGTGATCCTGGCCGACCTGCATCTGGACGCGGACACCATCGTCGGGGCCATCCTGCACGATGTCATCGAAGACACACCGATCGCCAAGTCGGACATTGCAGCGCGCTTCGGCAACGACGTCGCCGAAATCGTCGACGGCGTCACCAAGCTCGACCAGATCCGTTTCAAGAATCGCGAGGAAGCGCAGGCGGAGAACTTCCGCAAGATGTTGCTCGCGATGGTGCGCGATCTGCGCGTGATCCTGGTCAAGCTCGCCGACCGCACCCATAACCTGCGCACCATCGAAGCGCTTGCGCCCGCCAAGCGCCGCCAGATCGCGCGCGAGACGCTCGACATCTACGCGCCGGTGGCCGAACGGCTCGGGCTGTATGCCATGAAGCTGGAGCTCGAGGACCTCGGGTTCCAGAGCCTCTATCCGCAGCGCTATCGCGTCATCGAGCGCGCACTCAAACGCGCGCGCGGCAATCAGAAGGAATTCCTGGCCAAGATCCGCGCGCAGCTCGAAGCGGCGCTCAAGAAGGCCGGACTCGTGGCGCACGTCGAGGCGCGTGAGAAGCATCTCTACAGCATCTACCGCAAGATGCGGCGCAAACGCGCGCCGCTGTCCGAGATCGTCGATGTCTACGGACTGCGCATCGTCGTCGACTCGGTCGATAACAGCTATCGGGCGCTGGGCATCGTGCACAGCGTCTACAAGCCCATGCCCGGCCGGTTCAAGGATTACGTGGCCATACCCCGCGTCAATGGCTACCAGTCGCTGCACACGACACTGTTCGGCCCCAATGGCGTACCGATCGAAGTGCAGATCCGTACCGAAGACATGAACCACATCGCCGAATCCGGCATCGCCGCGCACTGGAAGTACAAGCACGATGAGAGCGAGGGCTCGGCGCAGCAGGAACGCGCGCGCAAGTGGCTATCGAACCTGGTCGAGATGGAGGTCGGCGGTAATTCCGAGGAGTTCATCGAGAGCGTCAAGGTCGACCTTTTTCCCGACAAGGTTTACGTCTTCACACCGCGCGGCGAAATTCTTCGCCTGCCGCGTGGCGCCACGGTCGTGGACTTCGCCTATGCGGTCCACACGGACATCGGCAACCGTTGTGTCGCGGCCAAGATCGATCGCCGGCTGACGCCGCTGCGCGCGGTGCTGCGCAATGGCCAGACCGTGCAGATCATCACCGCCAAGGGCGCGACACCGAATCCGTCCTGGGTCAATTTCGTGGTCACCGCCAAGGCGCGCTCCGCCGTCCGGCACTACTTAAAGGGCCTGCACCACAACGAGGCCGTCGAGCTCGGACGGCGGCTGCTCGGCCAGGCGCTGGCCGAGTTCGATATCGAGCTCAAGAAGATCCCCGAGCAGACGCTGCAGTCCGCGCTGACCGAGTTCGGACTGGAGAATGCCGATCAGCTCTACGAAAAAGTGGGCTTGGGGGAACGCCTCGCGCCGCTGGTCGCACGCCGGCTGCTGCCGCTCGATCACGTCGATCCCACCACGGGCGCGGCGGCGTCACCGCTCGCCGTGGCGGGAACCGAAGGCCTGCTGGTGAGCTACGCGCACTGCTGCTATCCGATTCCCAATGATCCGATTTTCGCGTTCCTGAGCACCGGGCGTGGCATCGTCGTGCATCGCGAGACCTGCGCCAACGTCGAGGACTACCGCAAGCAGCCGGACAAATGGTTGCCCGTGACCTGGCAGCACAAGCCCGGGCGGTTGTTTCTCGCGGAGATCCGCCTCGATATCGTCAACCGCCCGGGCATGCTGGCGGCACTCTCCGCCGCGATTGCCGAGACCAATACCAACGTCAACCATGTGACCATCGATCAGCGCGACGCTGAGACGCAGGTGCTGATTTTCATCGTCGAGGTAGAGGATCGGGCGCAACTGGCGCGCATCATGCGGGTCGTGCGCCGCATGCCCGATGTGCTGCGCGTGGTCCGCGCCATCGCCAGCACTTCACATGGCCACCGCCGCGGGCTTCAGGGCGATACGAGCGACACGTCCGATGACTTGGGCGATTCAGCCCCGGATCAGGCGCAGCAGGGTTAGAGTTCCAGGAGGAACTGAAGATCATGAAACGACAGATCATCCAGACCGCCGATGCCCCCAAGGCCATCGGACCTTATTCCCAGGCCGTGCGCGTCGGCGACACTGTCTATGTCTCCGGCCAGATTCCACTCGATCCGGCCAGCGGCCAGCTCGTCAGCGGCGACATCGAAATCGAGATCCGGCGCGTACTCGACAATCTCAAGGCGATCGCCGCGGCCGCGGGCGGATCGCTTGGCTCGGTCATCAAACTCACGATCTTCCTGACCGATCTGTCGCACTTTGCAAAGCTCAATGAGATCATGGCCACGTATTTCAGCGAGCCGTACCCGGCGCGCGCCGCCGTCGGAGTCGCCTCGCTGCCGCGCGGCGCTCGGGTCGAGATGGAGTGCGTTCTGAGTCTCGCTTGAGCCGCCCGGCGGCACGGCCGCGGGCGGACCGGCGCAACGCCAGCGGTGTCAGCACCAGCCTTGCGCGGCTGGGCGTGGAGCAGCCCGCGGATGTGCTGTTCGTGCTGCCGCGCAGCTACGAGGACCGCACGCACGTGGTCCCGATCGGCGCTCTCATCGAGGGGATGCACGCCGTTGTCGAAGGCGAGATCCTGCTGGCCGAAATCGTCTTTCGCCGCCGCCGCCAACTGCTGGTGCGCCTGGCGGACGGATCTGGCTCACTGACGCTGCGCTTCTTTTATTTCTCCAATGCGCAGCGCGAGGCGATGACGCGCGGGGCGCGGCTGCGCTGCCACGGTGAGATCCGGCGTGGGCCGCTGGGCCTTGAGATCGTGCATCCGGAATACCGCCACATCACCCAATTGAGCGAGCCGCTGCCGCAGACCCTGACGCCGATCTACCCGGCTACGGAAGGTCTCACCCAGGGGCGACTGCGCATGATGGTCGATCGCGCCCTGCGCCAGCTTGGGTCAGAAAGTGTGACCGAGCTGCTGCCCGAAGCGCTGCTCGAGCGGCTGCGGCTGCCCTCGCTGCGCGATGCACTCGAATTCATGCACCGGCCGCCGGTCGGCACGGCACTCGCCGAACTGACCTCGGGTGTTCATCCGGCGCAGCGCCGGCTGGCCTTCGAGGAATTGCTCGCGCACCACCTCTCGCTCATGGAACTGCGCCGCCGCTCGCGACGCGAGCCGGCAACGCCTTTGCCTGACGCGGCCGGACTCGAGTCGCGCCTGCTCCAGGCGCTGCCGTTCCATCTGACGGCGGCGCAGCAGCGCGTGCTGATCGATGTGGACCAGGATCTCGCACGCGCACAACCGATGGCGCGGCTGGTCCAGGGCGATGTGGGTTGCGGCAAGACAGTCATCGCCGCGGCCGCAGCCGCGCGCGCCATCGGCAGCGGTGCACAGGTGGCGTTCATGGCACCGACCGAGTTGCTGGCCGAGCAGCATGCGCGTTCGCTGTCGGGGTGGTTCGAGCCGCTGGGCATCACCGTCAGTCTGTTGACCGGCTCACAGAATGCGCGCGCACGTCGGGCGGTCTTGCGCGCGGCCGCCGGCGGCCAGGCACGCCTGTGCGTAGGCACCCATGCGCTCTTCCAGGGCCAAGTGGAATTCGAGAACCTGGCGCTGGCGATCATCGACGAGCAGCACCGCTTCGGCGTGCAGCAGCGTCTGCAGCTTGCCGCCAAGGGCAGTCGGGGTGCGTCGCGCACGCCGCATCAATTGATCATGAGCGCGACACCGATACCGCGCACGCTGGCGATGACCGTCTACGCCGATCTCGATGTGTCCATCGTCGATGAGTTGCCTCCCGGACGCACCGCGATCCGCACCGTGGTTTTGCCCGAGCAGAAGCGCGCGCAGGTGGTCGAGCGCATCGATGCGGCCTGCCGCGCCGGACGACAGACATACTGGGTGTGTCCGCTGATCTCCGAATCCGAGGAACTCAACGCGCAGGCAGCCGAGGAAACCTGCCAGGCGCTGACCGAGGCACTGCCGGCAAGGCGCGTCGAGCTGCTGCATGGACGCATGCCGCCAAAGCAGAAGGATCAGGTCATGCAGCGCTTCGTCGCCGGCGAGATCCAATTGCTGGTGGCGACCACGGTCATCGAAGTCGGGGTCGATGTGCCGAACGCGAGTCTCATGGTCATAGAGAATGCCGAGCGCATGGGGCTGGCGCAATTGCACCAGCTTCGCGGGCGTGTCGGCCGCGGTCAGCACGCCAGCAGCTGCGTGCTGCTGTACCGGGCGCCGTTGTCGCCCATGGCGCGCTCGCGCCTCGCGACCATCCGCGACAGCAGCGATGGCTTCCGCATTGCGCAGCGCGATCTGGAGCTGCGGGGTCCGGGTGAATTACTGGGGCGACGGCAGACCGGCCTCGCGCAGCTGCGCGTCGCGGATCTGTCGCGCGATGCCGATCTGCTGGCGCATGTGCGCGCCGCCGCAGCACAACTGATCGAAGCCGAGCCACGGTGTGTCGCGGCGCTGCGGCTGCGCTGGATCGGGGAGCGGGAGCAGTATGGACGCGTCGGCTGACCTGCCGCTTCCGGGCGGCGAACCACGGCCCCGCACGCCACGGCTGCTGCGGCGCACGCATGCGTTCGTGCAATTGACCCGGCTCGATCGTCCGATCGGCATCTGGCTGCTGCTGTGGCCGACGCTCTGGACGCTGTGGGTCGCAAGTGCCGGACATCCGCAGCGGCGACTGTTGCTCATCTTCACTGCCGGCACCGTTGTGATGCGCAGCGCCGGCTGCATCGTCAACGACCTCGCCGATCGCAACATCGATCCGCACGTGCGCCGCACGCGCGCGCGGCCGCTCGCGGCGCGAATCGTCTCGCCGAACGAAGCGCTGGTACTCTTTGGCGCACTGCTCCTGATCGCGCTGTTGCTGGCGCTGCAGCTCAACATGCTGAGCATCAAGCTCGCCTTCATGGGCGCGGCACTCACGATCTCCTATCCGCTGCTCAAGCGATTTTTTCCGCTGCCACAGCTGTACCTCGGCATGTGCTTCGGCTGGGCCGTGCCCATGGCCTTTGCGGCGACGCTGGGCATGGTGCCGCGCGAGGGCTGGCTGCTGCTGGTGGCGACCATCCTGTGGGCGGGCGTCTACGACACCGAATACGCCATGGTCGATCGCGACGATGACTTGCGCGTGGGCGTGCAATCGAGCGCCATCCTGTTCGGTGATATGGACCGGCTCATCATCGGCGCCATGCAGGTCATGATGCTGCTGGCCCTGATACTGCTCGGCAAATCGCTGCACTTCGATCCCTGGTACTACGCCGGTCTCATGATCGGCGCCGGATTCTTTATCTGGCAGCAATGGCTGATCCGCGATCGCGACCGCGCATCCTGCTTCGAGGCGTTCAGGAACAACCGCCTGTTCGGCATCGCGGTATTCGCCGGCATCCTGGTGCAGTACGCCACGGCGCGCTGATGTGCGGATGGTCAGTAATCGATCAATCGTCTACTTTTGGTGACTCAATGAGTTGACAAGGTCGCGCCGCGCTTCGAAGATGCGGCATGGATGAAGATGCGGCACGGGGGCGCCGCGCCACGTCTGGATGCGCTGCTCAAGGCGCTCGCCGGGGTCTTCGCATAAAGTGGCCGCCGTGATCACCGCGCCCTTTTCTATCGACCGTCGCGCCGTGATGCGCGCGTTCAGCCGCGCCGCGCCCGATTACGAGGCCGCCGCCCGCCTGGAGCGCCGAGTGCGCGCGGAGCTGCTCGACCGACTGCAGTTCTTCCCGCTCAAGCCCGCGCAAGTGCTCGATCTGGGCGCCGCCACCTGCGAATCCACGCGGCAGTTGCACGAGCGCTTTCCGCGCGCGCAGGTTCTGGCCGTCGACCTCACCGAAGCGATGCTGCGTGCGGCGCCCGAGACGCGCTGGCCGTGGCAACGCGCCGGATTCGCCCGGGTCTGCGCCGACGCTGCCGCTCTGCCACTGCGCGCGCAAAGTGTCGATCTGATCTTCAGCAACCTCATGCTGCAATGGTGCGATCGGCCGCAGGTGGTGTTCGAGGAATTCGTGCGCGTGCTCAGGCCAGGCGGCCTGCTGCTGTTTTCGACCTTCGGGCCCGACACCTTAGGGGAGCTGCGCGCGGCCTGGGCCGCGGCCGATGATGGCAGCCATGTCTCTGCGTTCGCCGACATGCACGAGCTCGGTAATGGGCTCATGCAGGCGGGGCTGGCCGAGCCGGTACTGGATGTGGAACATCATCGGCTGCACTACGCGGACGCACGCGCGCTGATGCGCGAGCTCAAGCTGCTCGGCGCACGCAACGCTGCCCACGATCGCGCGCGCGGCCTCACCGGTCGCCGTCATCTGGATCGGATGCTGACTGCCTATGAGGGCGTGCGGGAGGAGAAGGGTTTGCCGGCCACCTTCGAAGTCATCTCGGGGGCGGCATTCGCCGATGACGGCACCTCCCACGCCGGCCGGCACAGCCCGCACCAGAGAGGCGAATTCGCGATACCGGTCACCGCCATACGGAGCGCTCGCCGATGAACGGCAGTCGGGCGCGCGGCGTGTTCCTGGCCGGCACGGACACCGATGTAGGCAAGACCCGCGTCGCCGTGGGCCTGATCCGTGCCCTGACCGCTCAGGGCTGGCGTGCCTGCGGCATGAAGCCCGTCGCCAGCGGC
>Ga0302320_10021165_pt1 | contig 12928 bp, 11 predicted proteins | sample Bog_T0_3_FD_202130 | JGI IMG/M metagenome (GOLD analysis project Ga0302320, IMG submission 202130) | Peat permafrost microbial communities from Stordalen Mire near Abisko, Sweden - Bog_T0_3 | ecosystem: Environmental > Terrestrial > Soil > Wetlands > Peat | place: Sweden: Abisko, Stordalen Mire...
GGTCGGGCGGAATGGGATTGCTCTTCTGCCAGCCGCCGCAAGAATACTTATAAAAATTGACGCAGGGGTCAACCGACTTATCCATGGAGTCGAGATTGAGGCTGGGCGAGTAAGGCAGCGCCGGAGCGGGTGTCTGCTGCGCGTTGGCCCGCGGAACAAAGACCAAGGCACACGCGGCGAGGATGATCGCGAAAAGAACTAGGGCATTTTTCATAAGCATAAGAGTGATGGACGAGCGTGCTCGGGAATCGTTACAAAGCGGGATTAGTATAACCGGAGGTGGGTGGGTGCGGGATTTCGGGAGCGCGTATTCTCCGTCGGGTCAGTCGGTGTCCACCCCCATTTCGCCCCGGAAGCGCCCATCGCGCCTCGCCCGTCGGCTCCTGTAGCCACACCCAGCACGGCAGATCAGGCGACCATCGGCAAGTCTCTCGTCATCAAGGGCGAAGTCACTGGCTCCGAGTCGCTTTACATTGACGGCAGGGTTGAGGGTTCGATCAATCTTGCAGGCAATCGCGTAACTGTCGGACGCAACGGAGTGGTCGCGGCCAACATCAACGCCCGCGAAATCGTCGTCCTCGGCAAAGTGCGCGGCAACCTCACCGCCAGCGATCGCGTGGACATCCGCAGCGACGGCTCGCTCACCGGCGACGTAGTCGCAGCCCGCATCTCCATCGAAGACGGCGCATTCTTCAAGGGCGTCATCGACATCCGCAAAGGCGGCCAAAAGGTCAACGGCGTAGAAGAAACCGCCAAGCCGGCGGTCTCAGCCCCAGAAGTAGTCGCAACCAGAGCGTAGATTTCTTAGTTAGCAAAACAGGGTGCCCCGTCCTTGTCGCGCAAGTTGCGACAGGGCGGGGCTTTTGACGTTTTACGTCGTACCTGAGCACGGATCGAAGGCAACCAAGCGCTCAGTTATTGTTCATCGCATTGGATGTGAGAGTAGCCATCCGTAACTGCCCTTACTATCGTAGGGATCGAACGTTTCCCAGCCGATGAACTCTCTGTCATTGATCTCGGTGATAAATTCACCAATCGACCTTGCTTGTGGGTCGGATGTCGTTCCGTTGGTTACGCGGACCCCCGCAAATTCGTGGAAGCAGTGATCGTCTTGGGAGAAGTCACCACTGCTGTAGAGGAATACTTCTGGGATACGAACTTGCTCCGCGATAAACAAACCGTCCGGCATCAGCTCCTCGTGAATTAGCCGGCTGATCTCGTCCGTGCCAAGGTCCTCTGGGTTCGCAAATATTACGCTTCCATACTTTTTATAGTTGCCGCCGTCTCGGTATAAGTATCCGAACTCTATATTCGCCATCTGATTCCTTCCATCTTAAATTACTTCAGAAAAACAATCTTGTTATGGTAGTTCAGAAAATCTGCGTCCGGCGCAAATCGGTGAGGCGCGGAGATAAGCGCTCCGTCGTATCGCGATAGCAGCGCTTGCGCACCCTCATCGGCGCGAAGCGCTCGTACTTTAGCTGAGACCTTGACTCTCAGCTCGCTCGTGACAGTCAGCAGGCCGCAATCGAAGGCGCGGTCATGAATTGCGCTGAGGCACAGTCCATTTCGTGGGTTGGTGCGATTCTTAATATCCACTGACCAAGGGACGATATGGCTCGCGTTCAGTAATTGAGGAACAGATAGGCCACTTATGCAGCAGCGTGCGCCGTACGCAGTGAGAACAGCCGACCGGAAGAAGCCCTGATTTATGCGGGTTCGAACGACGGCCTCGCGGGTGGGGCCTTTCGGGAAACGCACAATCTCATCACTGACTTCGGACAGGCGCCCCGTCATCGTTTCAAGCAATCGTTCGCTTTCATAGGATAGTGCCTCCCAGTTGTCGTTAAACTCATCCCATATCTGAGCTTCTCCGAGTGCGCCGTGAGTCGCCCCGGTGATATTTCGTTCTTGCAAGGACGGATCGAGCCTAGCGAAGTTGGCGAGTTTCCATGAGACGGCGGAGGGCGTGCGCCCGATCAGCTTTGCTAGTTCTATCAACTGCGGATTGCGTCTGTGAATCCGGCCGAAGGGGATCTTGCAGTAAAGATTAAAAGCGAGAATGAGTTCTTCGCGGGTCCAGTTTCGGCGAGTCATGCTTCACTCCGTCGGGATGCCGCAAAAGCATAACACGTGGAGAGATGGCCGAAGTTCTTTCGGAAGAGGAAGAGCCATCAGTCGCCCGCGACCAGAAAATTCAAAATCCCCGCCCTGTCGCACAAAATGCGACAAGGACGGGGCACCCTCCCGTCCTATCTTCGCCCTCACATCTTCTCCCTACCCACCCCCGCGCCAATCTGCGACAATAGTATTTCCCTTATGACTTCTACCGCCACCGTTGTCATTACCCCGGAGCTGATTCGGGAACATGGGCTGACGCCGGACGAATACGAAAAAATTAAGACGCTGCTCGACGGACGCGAGCCCACCCTCACGGAGCTGGGAATTTTCAGCGTCATGTGGAGCGAGCACTGCTCCTACAAGTCTTCGCGGGTTCATCTCAAGCGCCTGCCCACCCGCAGCAAGCGCGTGCTCCAGGGGCCGGGCGAGAATGCCGGCATCATCGACATCGGCGATGGATGGGCCTGCGCCTTCAAGATCGAGTCGCATAATCATCCGTCGTTTATTGAGCCGTTTCAGGGCGCGGCGACCGGCGTCGGCGGAATTTTGCGCGACATCTTCACCATGGGCGCGCGCCCGGTGGCGATCATGGATTCGCTGCGCTTCGGGCCAATTTCACAGTCAACGGCAGCGGACAAGAGTGTCCGCTCCACACCAGCTCTCACACAAGCCGAACTCCACAAGAATCGCTCAATACTCGAAGGTGTAGTCAGCGGCATCGCGTCTTACGGAAACTGTTTCGGCGTTCCCAATCTCGGTGGCGAGACGCAATTTGAAAATTGTTACTCCGGCAATCCGTTAGTTAACGCGTTCGCTCTCGGACTCGTCCGGCGCGAAGAAATTTTTTATGCCAAGGCCGCGGGCGAGGGCAATCCTGTCATTTATGTGGGATCGAAAACTGGCCGCGACGGCATACATGGCGCGACCATGGCCAGCGAAGAGTTCAGCGAGGCGTCCGAGGCGAAGCGGCCCAATGTGCAAGTCGGTGACCCGTTCATGGAGAAGCTGTTGCTCGAGGCTTGCCTCGAAGCCATGCAGACCGGCGCGATTATCGGCATTCAGGATATGGGCGCTGCGGGACTGACCTGCTCGACTTGCGAGATGGGCGCGCGCGGCCACGTCGGCCTCGAGATTGAGTTGGATCGCGTGCCGCAGCGCGAGACCGGCATGTCCGCCTACGAGATCATGCTGAGCGAGTCGCAGGAGCGCATGTTGCTGGTCGCCCAGCGCGGCCGCGAAGGCGAAGTGCTCCGCGTCTTCGAGAAGTGGGGACTGGACGCCGTAGAAATTGGACGCGTCATCGCCGAAGACACGATGCGCGTGTTGCAGCACGGGGAAGTCGTGGCGGAGATTCCTAATCCCGCGCTCACCGACGATGCGCCGCTTTATCATCGTCCGCTGGAGCGCTGGGAGCCGAATGTATCCCGCGAGAAGCCCGACCACATATCTTTAGGCAACGCGCGCGATTTCACCGACGACCTCAAGCAACTGCTCGCCAGCCCGAACATTTGCAGCAAGCGTTGGATCTGGCAGCAATACGATTCCATGGTGCAGACCAACACAATGGAAGGCCCCGGCGCGGGCGATGCCGGAGTGATCCGTATTAAAGGCTCGCAGCGCGGACTGGCCCTCGCGCTCGACGGCAACAGCCGCTGGTGCTATCTCGATCCCAAGCTGGGCGCGCAGCACGCGGTCGCCGAGGCCTCGCGTAACGTCGCTTGTGCGGGCGGAAAAGCCGTCGGCGCGACCAATTGTTTGAACTTCGGCAATCCCGAGAAGCCGCACATCATGTGGCAATTCTCTCAGGTGATCGATGGCATCACCAAGGCTTGTGAAGAACTCGACGTGCCCATCACCGGCGGCAATGTGAGTTTGTACAACGAAACGCTCGGCGAAGGAATTTATCCCACGCCGGTGCTCGGAATTGTTGGCCTGCTGGAAGACGCAAGCAAAACGGTTCCGATGGGCTGGCGCGAATCTGGCCGCGCGATCGTTCTTTTGCGCGGCGCGGAGCCGGGCGATTTGATCGACGCGGAAGTTGAGTTCGGATCGTCCGAATATACCAAAGAGATTTTCGGCACCATGTGGGGATTCCCTCCCGCGCTCGATTTGCCCGCCGAAGCAGGATTGCAGCGGGCCATCATCCAGATGATTGACGCCGGACTGCTCGATTCCGCGCACGACTGCTCGCAGGGCGGACTGGCCGTTGCCCTGGCCGAATCTGGCTTCCAGAAGGGTATCGGCTGCAAAATCGAGCTCGCCAGCAACGAATTACCCGCCGAATACGTGCTTTTTGGCGAGGATGCCAGCCGAATCGTAGTCTCATGCGACTCAAACCACCTGGCGCGAATCAAACAAATAGCAGCACAGCAGGGCATCTTTGTAGACTTGCTGGGCCAGACGCAAGACGAGTTCGCGGAAATAAGGCTCGATGGACGCGTGGTTGTGTCGTCCGCGATCAGCGCGCTCAAGCGGTCGCACGAAGATGCGTTGCCGGACATATTGCACTCTGAACCTGAAATTCCGGTTACGAATTGACGGCTAAGTCGTAAGAAAGCATCCCAGTCAGACAGGACTGAAATCGAAATGATGATGCGCTCCGACAAACTTCACGAAGAATGCGGCGTAGTGGCGATCTATTCGCACCCTGAGGCCGAGAAGCTCGCCTACCTTGGCCTTCACGCCTTGCAGCATCGCGGGCAGGAGTCGGCCGGCATCGCCAGTTCCGATGGCATGACGATGCGCATGCATAAGTCCATGGGACTGGTCGCCGACATTTTCACCGAAGCAACGCTCTCGAAGATTCGCGGCACGCTCGCGATTGGGCACACGCGCTATTCCACCGCTGGCGATTCTTCGCTGCTCAACGCGCAGCCCATCATGGTGCAGTCGAACAAGGGCGTGATGGCGCTCGCCCACAACGGCAACCTGGTGAACGCTCCCGAAGAGCGCGCGCGGATGGAAGCTCTCGGCTCGATTTTTCAGACCAGCAGCGACACCGAAGTGATCGTGCACTTGATCGCGCAATCGAAAGAGCACACGCTGCCGGAAGCGATGGCCGACGCGCTGCGCCGCGTCGAGGGCGCGTTCTCGCTGGTGATGATCAGCACCGACCGCATCTTCGCCGCCCGCGATGCGCGCGGCTTTCGCCCCCTCGCCATGGGGCGCATTCCCGGTGCCGCGGGCAAGCAGGACGCGATCGTGTTCGCCTCCGAGACTTGCGCCTTCGATCTCATCGGCGCGAACTACGAGCGCGATGTGAAGCCGGGTGAGCTGGTGATTGTGGGGCCGGAAGGCATCCACTCCATCTTTTATGCGCCCCAACTTCCGCAGTCGAGCTGCATTTTCGAACACGTTTATTTTTCTCGTCCCGACAGCTTGGTCTTCGGACGCGCGGTGCAGCAGAGCCGCGAGGAACTTGGCCGGCAAATGGCGCGTGAGGCTCCGGTCGAAGCGGATATCGTCGTCCCCGTACCGGATTCCGGCGTCACGGCCGCCATGGGATTCGCCGCCGAGAGCGGCATCCCGCTGCGCTTTGGCTTGATCCGCAACCACTACGTCGGGCGGACGTTTATCGAGCCGCAGCAGAGCGTGCGCGACTTCGGCGTGAAGCTGAAGCTCAATCCCGTGCGCAGCCTGCTCGAAGGCCGCCGCGTCGTGCTGATCGACGACTCCATCGTGCGCGGCACCACCAGCAAGAAAATCGTGCGCATGATTCGCAACGCGGGCGCGAAAGAAGTGCACATGCGCATTTCCTGTCCGCCGACCATCGCGCCCTGTTTCTACGGCGTGGACACGCCCTCGCGCAAAGAACTGATCGCCGCCAACAAAACCATCGAAGAAATTCGCGAATACATCTGCGCCGACACCCTCGCGTTCCTATCGGCTCCCGGCCTGAAAAAAGCCTGCGGCGAGGGCGAACGCACCAGCTACTGCACCGCCTGCTACACCGGAAAATATCCCACCAACTGGGTCGACATCGCAGAGATTCAGCCCGCGATGAGCGTTAAGGCATAGTTGAGACGCTATATCTGGGACTTGGCTTGGGGTTTTGGGGTTAGGCACTCATTCCATATTGGGTGAGGAGACTCTGAAGCCTCCCCATGTTTATAAGCTCCAGCCCCACTCGCTCTGCGAACTCACGCGCTTGAGCTGTGAAGTCGGAGGTCGTGATCAGTACTCCCTTCACTGCTTTGTCCGCGGTCACTGCGCCATAGAAGTCCCTGACCGTCGAAGCCCCGACCAGATTGTTTGGGGCATACCTTTTGCACTGAAATAAATACTTGCCGCCGAGAATGGGCCTGTCGAGAACTGCTACGACGTCGATGCCGCCGTCACCCGTCGCCCTCGTGGTCTCCGCACGAAATTCCATCCGAGAGAGCAGCGCGGCGACTAATCCTTCGAATTCCACTCCAGACATTTGCCCTAGATCGGAATGGGCACCGAGTTCGGAATCCAACTTGACCCTCATGTCGAAGTCCGCAAAAGCCTGCATGGCATCTTCGACGGCGATCCTGTCCTTTCCAGCCGCCTTGACTATCCTCCGCACCAAGGCCTCTATTTGGCCCGGACGCCCGCCAGAATTAGCGGCTATTAACCGCGTCGCATCTGGATCGATGGCCGTTCCCAAACTTAACGCAATCTTTTGAGCGAGGTGCCCTAGGTCCTCAAGTGAGTAGGACCGCAAAGGAAGCACTAGCGAAAAACAACTCAGCAGCTCCTCTGAGCAAGCGGATTTCTTGTCCGCAGTGGCGACCAGCGTAAAAGGCTGTGCGTCGAACTCGAAATCTCGAGCTCGTCGGCCCATCCCGACGCGTACCGTGACCTTGCGTCCGCCTCCGAGCGCACGCGTCAGCATTTCCTGCGAAGAGTGTTTCATTCGGTGAATCCCGTCGATTATGACGATTTTGCCCGGTACCAGGATAGGAAGTGCCACGGTAAAATCTCGTTCGGTTTGTAGCTGCGAGCCGCAAACCTCCTTGCAGGGGCCGCCGAGCTCGTTCGCGAGGGCTTCTGCGACGGTTCGCTTTCCCATGCCGTTCTCAGCAAGGATCAGGACGTGCGCCGCATCGGGTGATCCCGGCGGACGGGAGGAGTAAAAGGTCCGAAGGCGGGCAAGGGTCTCTTCCTGCCCGATGATGTCGGCATACCGAATGAGAGGGTCGGTCATAGTCTCGATCTCGTCACACTCCAAAGGCCGCCGCTTGGTTATAAAGGTCACCACGGCTGGCGGTCAAGCCCTCGCGCCGGAGACAGCCTCAGGAGACATCACAGCCGCTCATTCCACGTCTCGCTACTGCAATCTTCTGCCCAAAAAACGTCACCTTCTCATCATCACTCATGACGCGCTCCGGCTCGAAGGTGACCAGGATATTTCAGTTCGGCAGTCCTAGGCATCCTTCATCAACGAACTCCCACGTCCCCCAGTACGCGCTTTTCGGGTGCCTCAGCAACCTGACCGAGGGGAATTCCCCGGAGAGCAGTTCTTTAATGAGCGTTTTAAGTTCCTCAAGAGACCGATTTGAGTTATCCTCCCTGGACTTGGGGTGGGTAACAATTTCCGCATTGATAGTCATGGCGTTTAGCCTCCACTAACAAAATAAACCTTAGGCGGAAAAAGTCATAGGCGGAGGCGGGGAGGCAACCCACATTTTTTCCCGCGCATTCTCTTGCGGTAATGATTTTGGTGTTCTTCCAGAATCGCGGGAAGTGCTTCAGATTGCCTGTGATGAGGTAATCCGCACGAGCCGCATCGGCCCCTGCTCCAAATCAAGTTGCACTTGTAGCACATATTTGATACCCTTGCATGGGTTGCACTTATAGCACTTGACGCAGCTTGAGCTATCAGAGGAGCAGAACCATGCCCCAAGCCAAAACCATCAAGACCGATATCGTCGTTTCGGGAAAAGATCAGAAAGAAGTCAAGCAGCTATACGCCCAGCTTCGAGAAGCGGAGGCGAAATTGATCGGGCCAAACGGAAAGGCGGAAGTCCTTCCCAACAACGTCAATTCTTTCCTGTATCGGCTCCTCGGCGATTTAAGAGCCGGACATTCCGTCACCATCCTGCAAAACAAAACTCAACTGACGACGATTGAAGCCAGCAAAGTGCTCGGAGTCTCGCGACAGTTCCTGGTTGAATTGCTTAAGAAAGGCGACGTTCCCTTCCACATGGTAGGCACGCATCGGCGCATGTATGCCCGCGACGTGCTCGCCTATAAGGCGAAGCGAGACGCGTCGCGTAGAAAAATTCTGGACGACTTGGCCCGCGCAGAGTACGCCGAAGGCATCTACGATCAAGTCTCGGATGATTTCCACCCAGGACAATGAGTACGCCGTAGTTCTCGACGCCTGTGTGCTGGTTCCGATGCCCCTGTGCGATACCTTGCTGCGACTGGCAGAAGAACCAGCGCTCTACCGGCCTCTCTGGAGCGAAGAAATACTTCGAGAGGTCGCAGACACGTTAGAAAAGAAGTTGCATCGAACGGCGACCCAGCGAGAGCGAAGGATTTCGAGTATGCGCGATGCTTTCCCTGAAGCGATTGTAAACGTACCTGACGACCTCGTCCAAGCAATTACAGGTATGCCAGATCTCAATGATCGTCATGTGGTCGCAGCCGCCATTCGCGGCTCAGCCAATGCGATCATTACGGCAAATACGAAACACTTCCCGGCCGAGTGCCTCGGCGAATATGACATCATTTGTCAAACCCCCGATGAATTCTTAGTTCATCAGTTTCATCTGACACCCGAGCAAGTGCTGGAAAAGCTCGACGCTCAAGCAGCCAACATCGGCGAGAAAAGATCATTCATCGTTGAAGGATTGAGATCGATGACGCCAGGCTTTTCCAAGCTCATCGATCGCTGATTCTCTCCGGCAGAATAGCGATCTTTCGACTGCGTATCGTTCGCTGTCACGAACGGACACTTCGCTCAAGATGACATAAATTATTGTTTAGCAGCTTGCTCCGATAGAGTCGAGGTCCGCAATCACTTCTGCCGGAATCTTCAGCGCCGCCGCTTGCAGATTCTCGCGCAGATGGCTGAGCGATGAAGTCCCCGGAATCAGCAGGATGTTCGGCGAGCGGTGCAGCAGCCACGCCAGCGCAATCTGCATCGGAGTCACGCCGAGCGACGCGGCAGCTGCATCGAGCTTCGTCGACTGTAGCGGCGTGAATCCTCCCAGCGGAAAGAACGGCACATACGCGATGCCTTGACTCGCGAGGTCGGCGATGAAGCCGTCGTCGGTGCGATTGGCCACATTGTAGAGATTCTGGATGCATACGATGTCCGTAATCTTCTGAGCTTCCAACAATTGCTTGGGAGTGACGTTGCTCAGGCCAAGATGCCGAATCAATCCCTGGCGCTTGAGCTCGGCAAGTACGGTGAGCGGCGCTTCGATGGAACCGTCCGTCGGCGAGGAAATGCCTCCGACGCGAAGATTGACCACGTCGAGCGCGTCGAGTCCGAGATTTCGGAGATTGTCATGCACGCCATCAGTCAACTCTTGGCGCGAAAGAGCATGAGGCCAGGATTTGTCTGGACCCCGGCGAGCACCTAGTTTAGTGACGATAACCAGACCATCTGGATAAGGATGGAGCGCCTGCTTGATGATCTGATTGGTCACATGCGGACCGTAGAAGTCACTGGTGTCGATGTGATTGACTCCAGCCTCAACGGCCTCGCGCAGCACAGCAAGCGCGGCATCCATATCGCGCGGCGGACCCCAAACGCCTTTCCCGGCGAGTTGCATGGCGCCGTAGCCCATGCGATGTACGGTCATCGAGGTGCCGGGAAAGGTGAACGTGCCGCCAAGGGTTGCCGGTTCTGTTTTCGTAGTCATTCTTTCTCCTGTAGTTCGCTCGTGCGGCCGTCTACAGAGTTAGATGAAGGAAGCTCAGCATTAGGCGCAGAGGCCGCGATCAGCGTGGTTCAGACTTGAGCTGCTTCAGAATCTCTTTCGCGGCATTTGCGCCCGACCCGCCGGTGAGCCCCGTGCCGGGATGCGTCCCGGAGCCGCATAGATAGAGGTTCTGAATGGGCGTGGCATAGCGCGCCCATCCCAGCAGAGGACGCATGGTGAAAAACTGGTCGAGCGAAAGCTCTCCGTGGAGAATGTGGCCGCTGGTGAGACCGTACACGTCTTCCAAATCCTTCGGCGTGATCACCTGATGATGCTCGATCAATTGCGGCAGTTCAGGCGCATATTGTGTCAGCGTTTTCACGACCGTCTCGCCTAGCTCGGTGCGCTGGGTATGCCATGTGCCGTTCCTCAGCTTGTACGGCGCGAACTGCATATAGATCGACATCACATGCTTGCCCGGCAGCGCCAGCGCCGGATCACTCACCGTCGGAATCGCAACTTCGAGCACGGGATGCTGCGAGAACTCTCCGTACTTCGACTGGTCGAAAGCACGCTCCAGGTAATCGATATCGGGGCCGACGTGGAGGCGTCCGCTGAGCACGCTGCTTCCGCTCAGTCCGATAAATTTCGGCAGACTCGACAGCGCGAGGTTCACCTTGGCGACCGTACCCATCATGCGAAAGTTTTTCAACTTCATTGCGAAGTCAGGCGAGAGATAAGAAGGATCGACGAGTCCCAGCAGAGTTCGCTTGGGATCGGCATTCGAGATCACGGCGCGCGCGGGGATTTCTTCTCCGCTGGTCAGCACCACGCCGGACGCAGCGCCGTCTTTGACAATAATTTCGCGGACTTCGGCGTTGGTGCGAATTTCCACCCCAGCTTGCTGAGCGGCGGCGGCCATGGCTTGCGTGATCGCGCCGACGCCGCCCGCGGCAAATGATGAAGACCCGCCGGGATGCGGCTCTGCTGCCGACTTCAGCAGCATGACTAATGCGCTGCCCGCCGACCATGGGCCCAGAAAGCTGCCGAAAATTCCGCGCGCCGCGAGCATCGCCCGCAGTAGCTCAGTCTCAAAATATTCGGCGACCAGATCGGCCGCCGCCATCGGCCCCCAGCGCAGCAGCCGGTACATATCTTTCTTGCCCAGCTTACGAATCGAGCGTCCAGCCTTCAACAATCCCCACAGATCGCCAGAACTGGGATGATCGATATCCGGCGCGGCTTGGGCCAACACTTGCGCAATGACTGCGCCTATCTTCGCCATCGACTGAAGAAACTCGGCGTACTTGGCAGAATCTTTCTGCGAAAAGTTTGCGATCTCGGCCTGCGTCTTCTTCAAGTCGGAATAAAGTGTAAGCGTCCGTCCCTCGGGGGAAAGCGCAGTCAGTACGGCATCCGGCGCGATCATGCGCAGGCCATGTTTTTCCAGATGCATGTCACGCGCAATATCAGGGCGAATCGACGATGCGTGCGCCAGGGTCGGACAGCGAAATCCGGGATAAAACTCTTCCGTGATCGCCGCCCCGCCCAGCACTTCGCGGCGTTCGAGCACCAGCGGCTTGAATCCAGCCTTGGCTAAATAGAACGCAGTGATCAGCCCGTTGTGTCCGCCGCCGACGATGATGACTTTTTCAGAGGCCATTATGCAGCCCCCTTGAAGTCTTTGAGGATTTCGAGCGCCGCCAGACGCCCATTCGCACCCATGATGCCGCCGCCGGGATGCGTCGCCGATCCGCACATGTAAAGGTTCTTGACGGGAGTGCGATACTGCGCCCAGCCCGGCACCGGCCGCAGGAAGAACAGCTGTTCCAGCGAAAGCTCGCCCTGAAAAATATTGCCTTCACTCAATCCCCATTCGCGTTCAAGATCGAGCGGCGTCACGATCTGGCGATGCAGAATGATGTCTTTGATATTGGGCGCGTACTCGGCAATGGTGTTGATGACCGTGTCGCCGAAGGCTTCTTTCTGATCGTCCCAGTTTAGCCCGGGGCGCAGCTTATAAGGCGCGTACTGCACGAAGCACGACATCACATGCTTGCCGGGCGGCGCCAGTGACGGATCGGTCAGCGTCGGAATCACCATGTCGATGTAAGGGCGGCGCGAAAAATTGCCGTACTTCGCGTCGTCGTAGGCGCGCTCCATGTATTCGACGCTGGGCGAAATGGAAATCGCTCCACGCAGTTGCGCGCCGGGACCGGGCAGGCATTTGAAATCCGGCAGCGCGTCTAAAGCGAGATTCACTTTACCGGACGATCCCCGAAACTTGTAGCGATTGATTTCTTCGAGGAAGTCGTCCGACAGATTTCCTTTCTCGATCAGCTTCACAAACGTCATGCGCGGATCGACGCTCGATGACACCACATCCGCATGAATCTCATCGCCGTTGGCGAGCACGACGCCCTTCGCGACACCTTTCTTAATAACTATCTGCGCGATTGCAGCTTGCTTGCGAATCTCCACGCCCGCTTCCAGCGCGCCTTCGGCGATGGCGTTCGAGATTGCGCCGGTGCCGCCGCGGGCGAATCCCCAGGAGCGAAACGCGCCGTCGATCTCGCCCATGTAGTGATGCAGCAGCACGTAGGCGGTGCCGGGCGAGCGCACGCCGAGAAACGTGCCAATAATTCCCGACGCCGACATCGTCGCCTTGAGCACATCGGTCTCAAACCACTGGTCGAGAAAGTCGATGGCGCTCATGGTCATCAACTGCACCTGATTGTATTTATCGTCGTCGGTCATGCCCTGAAAGCGGCGGCCGAGGAACATCAGCTTGGCCAGTTCGCGCGGATTCAGCGTCGCCGGATCGGGCGGCACCATCGACAAAATCGGCTTCACGAAGCGGCACATGGCCTGCATCGCCTTGCCGAATTCGTCGTAAGCTTCGGCGTCGACCTTCGAGTGGCGCGCGATCTCGCGATGCGTCTTGCCATGATCGTTGACCCGCCACA
>Ga0302320_10021166_pt1 | contig 12928 bp, 13 predicted proteins | sample Bog_T0_3_FD_202130 | JGI IMG/M metagenome (GOLD analysis project Ga0302320, IMG submission 202130) | Peat permafrost microbial communities from Stordalen Mire near Abisko, Sweden - Bog_T0_3 | ecosystem: Environmental > Terrestrial > Soil > Wetlands > Peat | place: Sweden: Abisko, Stordalen Mire...
GCGAAGTCTGGGGTTACCACTACGACATATACTTTGGCTACGGTCCAAAAAGGCACTGTCATCACCACCGTGACGGGTACAGGACAGGTTTCGGCCAATAATCAAGTCGCCGTCAATGCCCAAGTTGACGGAACAATCGATGCTATCGACGTTTCGGTAGGCCAATCAGTTATAGCAGGCCAGACGCTTGCACACATAGATTCTACTAGCGCGCAACAGAGCTTGCAAAGCGCACAAATTTCTTATAATCAGCTTGTCCAAGCGGCAAAACCCGGAGACATCACTGATGCCCAAAATTCCTTGGCCCAATCATACAGCAGTGCTTTCAGCGCTGTGGCGAGCACTTTTACCGATTTGCAGACCATCATGCCAGGCATCAACAGCACCCTATATGGACAGAGCGGATTCTTGAGCGATCAACATTCTTCATATTTAACAACTACAGGTCAAGGCTATCGCAACACAGCAGGCCAAGAATTTGACAAAGCCAACCTGGAATATCAAACAGTTTTAACCGAATACAAAGGCCTTTCACTTTCCAGTGCCACCTCGAGCATTTCGCAACTTTTGACCGATACTTATTCAATGGCTAGCGATGTGGTCAAATCTTTACAAGATACCCAAAACACCATTACCTTCATCGTCAGTAGTCAACCGAATTATGATCCAAAGGACGTCACTACGGCTGAATCTGATGTTACAAGCTGGCTCAATCAGGCGACCAGCGATAATAATTCCCTCCTCTCTGCAAAAAATAGCATTGCTTCAAACGACAATAGTTTGAATAACCTGCTGACCGGCGCTGATTCTCTTCAAATTCAGGCGCAACAGCTTTCCTTGTCGCAAGCCGAGCAAAATTACGCCTATCAAAGCGTGACATCGCCGATCGACGGCGTTGTGGCAAAGATAAGCGTCACACCTGCCGAGCAAGTGTCGAACGGTACGGCTGTGGCCATAATAGTTACGCCTAATGAATACGCTACTATTTCTTTGAATGAAGTAGATGCGGCGAAAGTACAGCTCGGTCAAAAAGCCACCTTGACGTTCGATGCCGTGAATAATCTTTCACTCGCCGGCACGGTCAGCGAAGTCGACGGCATAGGCACAGTCAGTCAAGGCGTTGTCACATACAATGTACAGATCGCCTTTGATAGCGAGGACAGTCGTGTCAAGCCGGGTATGAGCGTCAATGCGACCATCATCACGCAGGCTGATCAGAATGTTCTTGTCGTCCCTTCGGCGGCTGTCAAGACCCAAGGAAATATTTCGTATGTCCAAGAACTCGGACAAAAGTATTCGGCGGCGCAAGAAACAGCTGGCGTGACTTCGGCGACAGCGCCAAAAAACGTACCAGTCGTCATCAGCTTGTCCGACGGTTCGAACACGGAAATCGTTTCCGGATTGTCGGCTGGTGATCAGGTCATAATAAAGACCACAGTTACAACCGGTGCATCGGCGAGCACGAAAACTGCCGCAACTGCCGCAACAACTCGCACCGGCGGTGGAGGCGGCTTCGGCGGAGGCGGAGGAGGAGCGAGTGTCTTGAGGGCGTTGTAACCTATGATCGACGTACGAAACATAACAAAAACATACTCAACCGGAGACAACGAGACTCGTGCCTTGCGCGGTGTTTCCTTTACCATCAAAGATGGCGAATTCGTTGCAATCATGGGGCCGTCAGGCTCCGGTAAATCCACTCTGATGCACATACTCGGCTGTCTAGATACGCCGACGTCCGGGCAGTATTTCCTTGACCAAAAAGACGTCTCGAAATTGACAGACGAAGAGCTGGCCGATATACGCCGCGAGAAAATAGGTTTCGTCTTCCAGTCTTTCAATCTCCTGCCCCGCGCCACCGTCCTGCGCAATGTCACCCTGCCCCTCATCTACGCCGGAGTAGAAGAAAAGGAGCGAGAGAAACGCGCGGTCGCATCTCTGATTGCGGCCGGCATGGATGAAACTCATTTCATGCACAAGTCAAATCAATTGTCAGGCGGCCAGATACAGCGCGTGGCCATTGCACGTGCCCTCGTCAATAATCCGACGCTCATCCTGGCAGACGAGCCGACTGGCAATCTAGACACAAAAACGAGCGAAGTCGTCCTTGGTACTTTTCAGAAACTAAACGAAGAGCAAGGCCGCACCATAGTGCTCATCACGCACGAACCGGACATAGCCTTGCACGCAAGACGCATCATCATGATACGAGACGGATTGATCGTTGAGGACAAGACGTCGCATGCGCAAAAAATAATACGATATGAAAAATAAAATAATAGTCCGTAAAGTCCTTAAAGTCTATAAAGTCCGTAAAGCGGACGTGATCAATTTTGACTTTATGAACTTTAAGGACTTTCAACTTTATGACTTATAAAGACATCTTCCACGAAACATATTCCGCCCTCTCCGCAAACAAAGTGCGGTCTGGTTTGACAATACTCGGTATTGTCATCGGCATCGGCTCGGTCATCGCCATGATTTCAATTGGTCAAGGGGCCCAAGGCAGTATTCAATCGAGCATTCAATCTATTGGCGCAAACCTGATCATGGTCATGCCGGGCGCACAAAAAACTCCGGGCTATTCGGTATCGGCCGGACGTGGCACGTCTCGCACCCTTACAAATGAAGATTCAGCGGCTGTTGCCGCAGGCGTCGATAATGTCACAGCAGTAGCTCCACAGCTTTCCGGACGTTATCAAGTGACTGCAAAAGGCACTAATACAAATGTTTCCGTTGACGGTGTGACATCTTCATATACGGCAGTGCGTGATGTAGCTGTGGAAGAAGGTTCTTTCATAACCGACCAACAAAATACTAGTCTTTCAAAAGTAGCTGTCATCGGACCTACAGTGGCAAGCGATCTTTTTGCAACAGGTACCGATCCTGTCGGACAGACGATAAATATTAAAAATCTCCAATTCAAGGTTATCGGTGTGACTGTGGCAAAAGGTGGCTCCGGCTTTAACAACCAAGATGACATGATATACGTGCCGATAATGTCCGCCCAGAGATATTTTGCCGGCGCCGATTATCTTTCAGAGCTCGACATAGAGGCGGGGAGCCAAAGCGCCATGACCCAAGTGCAAAATGATACGACTACACTCCTTCTCTCGCGCCACAATATTTCCGATCCGACGCAGGCCGACTTTAGCACACTCAACCAAGCTGACATTGTGGCGGCGGCATCGTCAGTCACCGGAACCTTTACAATACTTTTAGCGGCGGTAGCAGGTATTTCGCTGGTTGTCGGCGGCATTGGAATCATGAACATGATGTTGACTACTGTCACCGAGCGCACGCGCGAGATCGGCCTTCGCAAAGCCATCGGCGCCAAAAAGAAAGACATCTCCACGCAATTTTTGTCCGAAGCAGTCATGTTGACCTTTGTCGGTGGCGTCGTCGGCATCATTCTCGGCTTGGCACTCGCCTACGGCATCTCGTATTTCGGTGGAATCCAGACTCAAATCACCTGGGAACCAATCGCCCTCGGCTTTGGCGTCTCGGCGGTCATCGGTATCGTCTTTGGCTACTATCCGGCTCAGCGCGCCGCGCGATTGAATCCGATCGAGGCGTTGCGGTATGAGTAAAACTTATTTACTTTTACCTTTTAATATACCCCGTTTAAGACGTTTTATTGTCTTGTAAGGAATAGAAAAATTCACTTCACCAGTGCGGACAAATTGTTTGAGAAAGCAGTTGATGAGAGTGCCGAGAGGAATACCGATTTCTTTTGTAGCCTCTTGTGCCGCTATCTTCAATTTTTTGTCCACTTTTACTGTTATGAGAGTTTTGGTGTTAGTTGCTGACATAGGATAAAGTATATACTTCGGTATAGTGGCGTGTCAAGGGAAAAAGTGGAAAAAGAAAAGCCGCTCCGAAGAATGGCGTTAGTGTTAGAAACATTTTTTTGCTTCTTTGTAAGTTTCAATCATCGTGGCAAGATTCTCACCACGACGATAGTCGAATTCATGACTAGTCATTTGCCCAATCAAAGCTCGAAAGAATTGCGGTTCGCGGCAACCTTTGATTACGGCCATCCTGCCACTGATCATCATGCTTCCACGCTTGTAATATCCAGCAAATAAGTAACTACTTCGGCTTATTGTTGTATTAGAATCGAACACCGTTTCCTTGTCATCATGATACTTTTTTAGGACTTCAGGCAGTCTTGCCCAAGATCCGACAATGTTCATGACATGCAGATGACAATGATCAATGCACTTGCATCCTGAATTGCCGACTATGCCTCCGTGCTCAAACACCAAAGCGTGATAACATGGGAACATTCTTTCATTTCCAAGCAATCCATCGATGAGTTCGAGCATGGCTTTGCGTTCCGAAGTGTCAGCATGCAAGAAAGACGGATGACAGACTTTTGGAATTACAAGAATATATGGAGTATTTGGCACAACTGGTCCTAGTCCTGGAAAAGCCATGGCTAGATCATTCCTAGCGATTATCCGATCGGAAAAAGGCCACTCTGGCACAACCGACTTGAATGAACGAGGATTAACAAACTCCTCGCAAAATGGACATTGCATACGATCCTCCTTTCTATTTTTGTGGATTGATTATTGTCTGAATGGTATCTGGATATGAGACAAGTTTATTCATCTCATTAATCCATTGAATTATAAAGTCGCCAAGTTTTTCTTTTGCAACTGCATCTTTCATGCCAGCAATCATGCCGTCAAGTTTCTTTGAAACAAGTTCAATATCAGATTTTACAAAACGTCCGATAAAGAATTTGTAATGTGTGACTTCCAAGTAATCTGCAACTTTAACCAAGCGTGCTTCATCCGATTCGGCGTCTAGGATTTCAGAAGATAGCTCGGAAAAATGTTTGGACTGCGAGCCAAAGAATTTAGAAATAAATTTCTGATTCTCTGCTTCGAATTCCTTGGCATATTTGCGGGCTTGCGGGTTTGCTTTTGCATACGGCATTGATATGTCGCCTCCGAAAAGTTCGCCAACATCATGGATAGCGGCAAACTCGAAGACTTTTTCAATGTTCAATTTGGCTCCTTGCTCATTGAGATTTGTAGCTAACTGCCAAGCAAACATGATGACAACGTAGTGATGCTCGGCAAGATTGCCCATTCTCACGTTACCTCCCCAAATGGCATAACCTGTTTGAGGTTGATTGCGAGTGAGTTCCAACAAGTGAAACAATTCAGTAAGATTTTTCATATATTTTGTTTTTATTTTCTAGATGACATTATTATAGCAAGTTTGGAAACAAAAAAGCGAGGACATCCTCGGTAAATAAAAAACGTGACAGATTTCTCTGGCACGTTATGATAACTGCTTTATTTAGTAGTTTTTTCAACTACTTTTTCAACAGAACGAAAGAAAGCGAAAAAATCCTTGTCCTTACGAAAGACTTCAGGATATTCTGATCCTTTCCCGTAGTTGGTCTGAAGACTTTGATTAAATTCATACTTATAACCGCCACTATCAACACAGAAGGATGGGTAATGAATTTCCAACTCATCAGACTCGGTTTGTGCTTGCGCATATTGAGGATTTCTGATTAATCTGACTTTAGGAAAAATAATTCTCCCACTTGCTCTACAGACATCCCTCCAATTTGGAGGTATGAATTCCTGATGATCAAACAACCAATCTGCATGCCAGAAATTGGCAAACTCAATTTTGATATTAGGACTTGTTATTCTCCTTAATGCTTCTTCAAGGTTTATTTTCTTTTCACCAGGAAATAATGGCGACATTATGTCCAAGCGAGTCAGATCAATCTTTGACTCGAATAATTTTTGATCATCTTTGTGTATAGCATATTCAGCCCATTTACATTTTCTGAAATACGCATTTTCTTTTTCAGAGAAAAGATTCTGATCATACATCTCGATAACTGCCGGTTTCAACGAAAATTCAGCAAGGCCGATGTAGGCCAAATATAATTTTCTGGCTAAACCTTTTGAAGCGTTACCAAAACGACAATCCGGTAATTTTCTCACAAGTTCAGCAAATGAACCGGGAGTAAATCCTGCTTGGGACATTTTTTCTGCAAATTCAGCAAACGTTTTTACACCAGCACTAAGATCATTCATATCCATCTTTCTAGATTCTAAAAGAATCATTTTATTGTGTTGCAAAAGCAATGGTTTTTGTTAAGAACGGTTTATTGCAATATATAATCTGTAAAATATAAAACAACCGAGGCTGCCCTCGGTAAAAATAAACTAGTTCAAGTCTCAGTTTCCCTTTAAATCAATTCCCCACTCTGAGTATCTTCATCGTAAAAGAAGGGCATTTTAAGTATTGAACCATCTTTTACTGCTTTCAAGACTTTTTGCAAAGATTTTATAGAATCAAATTCTGCAGATTCATTCTTTACCGCTTCATCAATATCGACCCACATATTATGGCCATATTCGCTGTCTTCTATAAGTTCCCCCTCAAATTCATCTGAATAACAAATCGGAAAAATAACATCAGAAAAAAGCTCGTTCTTTACATACATTACTCTGCGTTGGATGCCGACAAGTTTGAAATTTGCCTGCAAGCCGGTTTCAACTTTCAATTTACGAGTTGCGGCATCTTCAATTGATTCGCCTTTTCTAACAACTCCGCCCATGACGCCGATTTTTCCGTATGAGGGATTAGATTTTCGTACTTGGTTTAAAATCTTAATTTTCTTTTCATGAACGCGCGACAGAACAGTGAGCACGTTCACCTTGAATAGATTAGCTGTGCCACTATCGTCTGTCGCAGGATTGAAATCTGCCACATGCTTGACACCAAGTTCCGATAAAGAATATCCTTTATCACTCTTGTTGACATAGCCTTTCTTGACCAAAAATTGCAGATGATAGTTAAAGAGGTCGTTCGGCACTTTTTCAGGCCAGAGCTCACTGTAACGCATAGAAGATGCGTTCTTTAATTTCGAGATGATACAATTTTGGATCGGAGAAAAGGTGTGGGGCATGGTGATGTTATATGCTTACTTTAATTTTTTCTTTTCATTTCTTTCCAAATAATTATTTCCACTGATTACTTTTCGGCCAGTTTTTTGCTCCAGTTCAAGACGAGCGTTTTTGGCAATCGTACCGCCTTTTTTTGCTGGAATCTTGTTTTCTTCCAAACCCTTGGTCTCCATGGTTTCAGCAATCTGTCTTGTTGAAAGTTCCGCCAAAGCAGTAAAAACCAGCTCGGCGTCTGTCATGTGGTCACGCAGGTTTTCTCTCTTTAAATCTTTCAAATTCTTGTGCTCACGCACCGATAGGTCGCTCCATTCTTCATGTATGATGTTGGTCAAAATAGCATATTCACCTTGGCCTTTGACTTCATTGTCTTTCCAATAATCTGTCAGTTTGTTCCTGATTTCCTGACCCATCATTCTCTGTTGAATCCATTTCTCACTTCTGCCCATTCTCTGCCAATAATTGCGACTGCGATTGAGAGCTTTTTCTGGATCATTTATTTCTTGTACGCGTTCATAACCTACCTTGGCAAGCCAAACCTTTATTGGTTCAGCTTTTGGAGAAGGAATCGATTGAATTATACGAAAAAGATATTCTGGGCTAGTAGCATCTGTTTCGCGCATTTTTCCGTCTGGAGCAAGCATTTTCAACTGGTTACATTTTGTAACCACTTCACTTCCCTCAGCTTTTAAGCGGTTTTTTAGCACTTTCCAATAATTTCTTGGATCATCACTCACTTCAAGAGCACCAACGATATCAACCACAGATAAATACCACATCTCTGTTTTCTCGTCATAATGCCGCCTAATTTTCTTGCCTTCAAAAATAGCTAGATTTTTTTCTGAGGAGTTGTTCATGGCATAATTGTACGCTCATGAATAAAATGTGCAAGATTGCGAAGCAAAAAAATGTGTGATGAAGAAAGAATTAATTCCTACACCTCCACCCTGTTGAACAGCCACGCACCGAGGGAGACAAAGAGCACGATGACGCCGGCAACGACAATGGCATCGATGCCAATATTATATTGCGAGACGCCGGTGAAGGCGGCACGAAGACCATCGACGCCATATGTCAACGGGTTGAAGAAAGCAATCCAGCGTATGAAAGCAGGAGCAGTTGTTAAAGGAAAAAGTGCGCCGGATAGGAAAAATAACGGCATGTTGACGAGGTTTATGATGAGGCCGAAGCCCTGCATGTCCTCCATGGTCGAAGCAATGGCAGTACCGAGTGCAGTAAAAACGAGACCAATGCCGAGCATAAATAGCAAACCCCAGAGAACAGCAGCAGCATCAGGCCGGAAACCGATGACCAGAGTCAGAATGAAAACTATGACTCCTTGGATAGTGGCCGTAGTTGCACCGCCGAGCGTACGACCAAACATGATGGTCATACGGGAGACCGGCGCCACCATAGTCTCCTTTAAAAAACCAAACTGGCGATCCCAGATGAGCTCGATGCCGGAGAAAACTGCCGTGAACATTATGGACATGGCGATGATGCCCGGCGAGAGGAATTGTATGTAATTGCCTTGACCAGCGCTGGCGAAAATAGAACCAAAACCAAAACCGAGCGCTACCAGAAAAACGATCGGCTGGGCCAAGCCTCCTATGATGCGCGATTTCGAGCGGAAATAGCGCTTTATCTGGCGGAGCCAGAGAATATAGATTGGATAAAAGATTTTTGATTTCATATTTGTTAAAGCGATTTTTATATCTCGCATTTCTTTACGGCATATTCAAAAGACAATTTCCTCGTGGCAAAGGTACGAGGCATTGCGGCAAATCCCCATCGAGATACCACTTGCCATTATACAAAACTATTTTTATCACTTGACCTCCGCCGGTTCTGCAAGTGCCTGAATCGGTTGTCGTAGCAAGAAGTTGGACACAGCCTCTGAAGGCATAATAATTTTCAAATGTGCTGTGAGCTTTGCGCAACATCACAACCTGCTGAATGAATAGGACAACCAAAAGGATAACAATAATTACCGCAGAAATTATTACAATCTTTTTATTTTTTGAATTAAAGTTTTGCATTTTGCGTTTTGACTTTTGAATTACCTTCGCCCCCACCTCTTTGCCATATTGCGGAGTTGATCGATGCCACCAGCTTCCTGCTCGCGAATGGCGCGGCCGGTCAATTTTATAAAAGCATCTTCGAGGTTGGCCGTGCCGGAAGCGGCCACGATGTTTGCTGGCGTATCGGAGGCGATTATTTTGCCATGGTCAATGACAGCGACCTTTTGGGCAGTGCGCTCGGCTTCTTCCATATAATGAGTGGTAAAGAAGACCGTCAATCCCCTTTCCTCGTTCAACTTTTTAATATATGTCCAAATATAATTGCGTGTCTGCGGATCGAGGCCTGTCGTCGGCTCGTCCAAAAACAAAATCGCTGGCGTGTGCAAGAGGCCGCGTGCAATTTCCAAACGTCTCTTCATGCCGCCGGAAAATGTCTTGACCAAATCGTCCTTGCGGTCCCACAGCTCGACGAACTTCATCATATCCTCAATTTTTACCGGCGTATCTGCGCGCGGCACGCCATAGAGCCCGGCATGAAAATACATGTTCTCATACGCCGTCAGCTCGTCGTCGAGCGAAGGGTCCTGGAAGACGATGCCAAACGACTGTCGCACATCGTGAGGCCGCCGCACCGGATCCATGCCGTTTATGAGCAAGGTGCCGGACGTCGGATGGAGCAAGGTCGTCAGCATCTTGATCGTCGTGGTCTTGCCGGCGCCGTTTGGTCCAAGAAATGCAAATATCGAACCCGTTTCCACTTCAAAAGAAATGTCATCGACGGCCACAAAATTGTGGTCGAACTTTTTGGTCAAGTTTTTGACGGAAATGGCGGATGTTGCTTGTTCGGGCATGTAGATAAAGACGTATGAGTAGTCTCGGTACTATATATACTATCAAAAATGGCAGAAGGGTGCAATTTTAGCCATGTTTTAAGGGGTTGTTTGGGCTTGACTTTTATATGTAAGGGTGCTATAGTTGAGACAGTAAACTGAAATATTAACCATCAACCACGGAGGAAAGATTGAAAACACTGCTCTTTTTAAGACACGGCAAAACGGCTTACACTGGACAATTTCCGGACCTGACCGACGAAGGCAAGCGAGAAATTAGCGATGCGGCTGATCATATTGCTGAAATCGTCGGCAATAAGACGTTCGTGCAAATCGTTAGTTCGTCTGCACCGAGAGCACTCGGTTCGGCAGACATCATCAACAAACGGCTAGGGATGCAAAGTGTAATTGAGGAAGAACCTGCCATCCGCTGTATGGACTTCTATGACAGTGAGAAGGCAAAGGCTATCTGGGCAAGCTTTCCCAATGCACGCGCTGTTGATTGTGCTTACGCCACAGACTCACAGTTTGAGGAAGGCACTGTCATCGAAAAACGCTCTGCTATTCAGCATCGTTTCTTCAACTATCTCAGCACATTGTTTGAGCGGTTCGCCGCCAACAAATCACATGATGTGAGCATTTACGTCTCACATTACGAGGTTCTCTGGTCGTTGGTGAAAGCCACGATTCCTACGCAAGAGCCGTTAATTCATGGTGAACTCATCGAGTTAAACTTGGACAGGCCGGGTGTAATTGTCAGATTCAGGGGCTACCGTGAGGAGTTCGATTACGGTGTGCTTGTAAATCTGTTTGCAGGCCGATTCAAAGTCTGATTGTTTTATCACTTACAGGGCTCTGTCGCAAGACCGAGCCCTTTAACTTGTCCGAAAAAGAGCTATACTTGTGCCATGAACATCATAGAAGTTTTTAATCAAGGTAAATCAGCAGAATTAAATAAAGCAAAGCCACAACACATCGTCACGGCGATTTCTAATGTATTTGTCTTTGATACTAAGGTTTACAAGATATACAAGAATGACAGCGACTTTTTCAATAAAAATTTCAACGACCTTTCAAACAAAAATAACCGTTTCCTCTTTACCAGAAAAGATTTTGAGTGGAACAATAAATTGAGTCCGGAAGTGTACACAAAATTGAGAGGCGTAGTCTTAAAAAACGACGCCGTTGTATTTACAGAACCGACAGATGATTCTGATGAATTGGTTATCGAAATGAATAAGATCGATATGTCTAATCAGCTTATAAAACGACTGGTTGATAAGCGTGTATCTCTTGATGATTGCTTTGAAATCGGAAAGCAATTCGGAGAAAGAGAATCTCATCTGCCAAAATTGACAGCAAACAGGACTGCTTACGAGGATTTTCTCACAAGGTATCAAGATTTAATTCCGTGGGTAGGAAACGTTAAAGATATACCGAAAGATGAAGCGGAAAAATATCTGAATTATGTAAAAGATTTTATTGAAAATCACAAAGACGAACTTAATTCAAAAGATCTCATGGGTGTTTGTGTTGATGTTCATGCAGATAATGCCGTGCTTATTGGTAAAACTTTTTTGCCCATTGATACATATGCACCGAAAGAAACATGGTTGCATGGATACAAGTTTATAAATATATACAGAGTTGCAACCGACATATATGCTTTCTTAGGAAAGAAATATTTTGAAAAGGTGCTACAAGGGTATGAAGAAGCTACACAGCAAACCTTGCCGAGAAAATACGATAAATTCCTCCTTGTATATTGCGAGTTAATTACATGGCCATATCAATACATGCTATCGGAAAAAGAGCCTTGGAGATTAGATGTGGCCAAGAAGTATCAGTCTTTCATCGAGAAAATGCTCAAGGCAACATAATTTTGCAATAAAGGTCTCTTGATAAAAAACCCTGACCCTTCAATATTTCAGGTAGCCCGACGCAGTTGTCGGGCTTTTTTCATGGTTGAGGCCGAAAATCGAACAGAGACTTAACCCCGCGATGCTGAATAACTATCTTAATTTTTATTGAAAGTTATAGCCTTTGGAGCTCTTTTTATAACCTTGATCAAAAGATCGAAAACTAAATCAACTGTATCGACTTCGCACTTAACACTCCGTGGTTTCGTAAGATGAAAAGTATTGCGTATATCATTAGCCTTTAAAATATCTTCTGCAAAAGAATCAGACATTAATCCGCTATTCTCCATAAATTCTACCATTTCAACAAGACCAATTTGGTGATCAGCTTTTTCTTGTCTTTTTTGAACAGCTACAACGACAGGATTTTCAGGAACTTCTTTATGAATGAATCCGCGAGGCAAAGAAGTGACATATTTATAGTCTATATATTCAATTTTCTCACCTCGAGTTTTGAGAACATATAAAAGGACCGCCTCAATCACAGAGATCACATAAAGCACAATTACTCGATACGTTTCTTCTTTATAAAGTGCGCTATCACTGGTTTCCGTCTGATCAAAAATAATATAGATATACTGAATGGCATCCTCGATCGTTTTTCTCAAGGATTCGTCCAAAATAAAATCTAGCGCCTGACCAGCGGCATTTTGTCTATCCATATTTTTATCGTACCCTCCTATCCCTCTTTGTCATCTTCAATAATATAGATAAAGACGAAAGTCCTCTGTCTTGCAAGACAGTATGTAGTTTAGCATCAGACCGATAGCCAAGATCGACACCATATTTTTTTTCTATGGTTCTGACCAACGTATCGGATCTTTTGTGACGAATAGTTTTAGGCATACAAATACTATAGCATAATATCCTGCCGGTAGATAGCGGAGTGATGTGGAATACTATTTAGTATCACTATTATCCCGCACCCAATTCCCTTTCACCAACGTATTGTTTGTATTATAAAAAGCAAGAAAGCTTCACACAAAACATGAAAAAATCAACGCAGGTCATCGTATCAATCGTCATCGCAGTCGTATTCTTTGGCGCAGGTTGGAGCATCAAAGGTTCTTCTTCGTCATCACCAACAACAGGCGCTTCGACCATGGCCGGATTGTATAGCGGCGCAGGTGGCACGCGCTCGTTTGCAGGCAGAAGTGGCGGCGCAGGAAACGGCCTTGTCGCCGGCAAAATTGTCTCTGTCGATCCTACTTCTA
>Ga0302320_10021171_pt1 | contig 12925 bp, 10 predicted proteins | sample Bog_T0_3_FD_202130 | JGI IMG/M metagenome (GOLD analysis project Ga0302320, IMG submission 202130) | Peat permafrost microbial communities from Stordalen Mire near Abisko, Sweden - Bog_T0_3 | ecosystem: Environmental > Terrestrial > Soil > Wetlands > Peat | place: Sweden: Abisko, Stordalen Mire...
AAACTCACCCACTCGCACCACGTCCAGGTGAGCCTCTTCCATCAGGTGCAGATCCTGATCCCAACGCGACTCCGGCCACTGCTCCGGATACCACGCAGAGCCCAGAAGCAATGAACCGCTTTGGGCACAAAGGCCGCCACTTGCGAAACTAATCGCCCCGAACATAAGCGATAGCCAAACACTACGCCGTCGCATCGCCCTGCACAAAATGGTCTTGACATTCACAGTGCACGCTCGCAAGTCTCGTATCATACGGAATGCTGACGAATTACAAATTTCAGCGCATCGACATGGCGAGGCGGATACAATCCTACCGGATCGGGGGAATGATTCAACAATGGCTGACTCAACCCGGTCACGCGCTCGCGAATCTGAACAGCAGCTTGATTCCGCTGAGCGGAACTGCATGGCGCCACGTGAATACCCGGTCGCGGATCACGGGGGAAAATAGGGACTGGGTTTGACTGTGAGCAACATGCTCATCGAAATTGTCTTGTAGCGAAATCGGCTCGGGCCCCGACGGCTGGGCGCGACCTCCCATTGAAAGGCTAGACCTTGTCTTCCATCTCATCTCCATGTCTTGCATTGATTCATACAAGTTCCACTCTTGTGCCCGCATTCGCTGCGCTTTGCCGCCAGCACCTTCCTGAGGCAAGGGTATTTCACGTCGTGGATGAGAGCCTGATTCAAGACACAATCCGCGCCGGCACTTTGAGAAAGCTGACCATGCGCCGGTTGGTTAACCAGATCGCCTCAGCGGAAGCCGCAGGCGCGGATGCCGTGCTGGTTACGTGTTCCTCTATCGGGCCAGGTGTCAAACTGGCGCAGCAACTATTCGACTTCCCCGTGTTGCGTATCGACGAAGCCATGGCTGAAGCCGCCGTGCGTCAAGCTACAAGGATCGGAGTCCTTGCAACGCTGCGCACCACGCTCGACCCCACCACTGCGCTGCTGCGCGAAAAAGCCTCGGACGCCGGTCGTTCTGTGGAACTGGTAGAGTGTCTGTGCGAGGAGGCGTTTCCAGCAGTGCTTGCCGGCGATACAGCAACGCACGATCGCATTCTGCGCAAGGCCCTGGTTGAAGACCTCGATGCGGTCGACGTCATCGTGCTCGCTCAGGCCTCCATGGCTCGCGTGGTAGCGACAATGGCGCCGGGCCTTTTGCGAACGCCGATTTTGTCAAGCCCAGAGCTGGCCGTGCTCCGTGCGCGTCAGTTGCTGTCCCTTCCGGCTGTGGAGAGGTCTGCCGATTGAGGCAACGCTACAAGGTCCTTGGTTTGCTGGGCGTGCTCTCCGTCCTTACCTTTCTTGATCGCATGGCCATCGCCGTGGCCGGCCCCGGCATTCAGGCGGACCTTCACATTCAACCACAGCAATGGGGATGGATACTCAGCGCCTACGTGCTTGCCAACGGCCTGTTTGAAATGCCCTCAGGCATGATGGGCGACGTGCGCGGCCAGCGTGGCGAACTCACGCGCATCGTATCCTGGTGGTCGGCCTTCACGGCACTCACCGCGTGGTGCCGCGGCTTTTGGCAACTGGTCGCGGTTCGCTTTCTCTTTGGCATGGGCGCGGCGGGGGCGTATCCAAACTCCGCCGGCGTCATTGCGCGGTGGTTCCCGGCGCGTGAGCGCGCACGCAGCCAGGGATTCGTGTGGGCAGCCAGCCGGCTTGGGGGAGCCCTTGCGCCGCTCCTGATTGTGCCTCTCCAGCATTACTTTGGCTGGCGAAGCGTCTTCTGGGTACTGGGGCTTGGCGGCTTTGCCTGGGCCGTTATTTGGCACGCATGGTTCCGCAATCGACCTGAGGATCATCCGGCAGTGACCTTGGCCGAGCTTGAGGAGATCGGAGCGGCTCGGCCCGCGCATTTACCTGGCGCTGAAACATGGAAACAGTTGTTTCGCCTGCCTTCTCTTTGGCTCATCGTTTTGGCATACGGTTGCTACGGTTGTGGCAGTTGGTTCTACTTCTCATGGTTCCCCACCTGGATGGTTCATAGCGCCAACCTCTCCCTCGATGGTGTCTTGTTCACGTCTCTTCCCTTCCTAGTCGGCCTCTGCGCCAACCTGGCTGGCGGAGTGCTCGGCGACCGCTTGACACAGCGCTGGGGCGTCAAAACAGCGTTACGCACCATCACCAGCGTTTGCCTTGCCCTTGCCGCGATCACGCTCGCCGGCATGGCGCTTAGCCACAACAAGGTTGCGGTCGTTGCATTGTCCAGCCTCGGGTTCGGCTTGATGGACCTGATGCTTCCTTCCGCGTGGGCGATGTGTCTGTCCATCGGAGGCAGATCGAGCGGCGCAGCCACGGGCGCGATGAACACTGCCGGGCAGGCGGGGGGATTTCTCTGCACTGTCCTGTTCGGGTACATCGTCAATGCCACCGGAAGTTACAGCCTGCCGGTTTGGCTGATTGCGGGGATGGTGCTCACCAGCGCGCTACTCTTCTCCCGCATTGATTGCACCAGGGGCTTGGATACTGGCTCGGAAGTTGAAATAGCAGCGCTGGAAACCTAGCGCCTCTCACCCGCCCGAACGCACGTCTGAGAAAAATGTCTCCGGTCCGATCTGTCCACCCTTGAGCACGAGTTCCAAACCATCCAGAGATGAGCCCTTTGCATGGCAAATGCACAAGGGCGCGCCGGGTGAAATCTGCGCGGCAAACGTCAGCGCATCAATTCCCAGTTGTTTCACAGCATGTGTTGACGTGTCGCCGCCAACGACCACCACACGGCGAATGCCGGAGGCGACCAGCAGTTCCTGTAGAAGGTTGCCCAGCGCAACTCCAAACTCCTCTCGGTGTTTGCGGCCCATAGGCTGCGGACCAAGCGCGGTGTAAAGCACGACACTTTGCCCCTGCGCCAATGCATCAAGGGCTTGTCGCGTCTGGAGTCCCCACGTCCCCGGAGATTCGAGGTGCAGAACTGCGAAGCCCTGTTGCCTGGCCTTGCGAATCTGTTTCGCTGTGATCGGAGAACAACTTCCGCTCAACACCAGCAGGCGATCAACGGCCGCGGCCCGCGGCTGTTGCGGTGGTTCACCTATCAAGCCCAGGCGACGCCAGTGCCGCAGCAGACCATAGGGCAAACCTGAACTGGCAATCGCGAAAAGAGGTCGTTTGCTGGCGCGCTCCCACAAGAGGCGGGCCGTCTTGTCGAGCATCGCGTCGTCGCATCCATCAAAGACAACAGCTTCGGCATTCGCCGCGAGTTCAGACTGTAACTGCTGCCCAGCGCGGCACGTTTGGAATGCAATCAGATCGACGATGCCCATGGTCATCTTTGTCTGTTTGGCCAGGTGCAACCGCAGATCCGCTTCCTTCATTGGGGTCACTGGATGTTGGCGCATGGTCGGATGGCGGTCGATACGATAAAACACACCCTCTTCCGCGGCAAACAGATTGCCAAAAATCACCGCCCGTCCCAGATGGGGCGCGCCCACAACCACTGGCACAAAATCCGAATTGAATGCCGCTCTGCCCAGTTCCATCGCGCGGCCAATGCTGCCCACCTCGGGTGCGCTGTCAAATGTGGAACAGACTTTGTATTGATTGACCGGCGAGCCCAGCCCTCTCATCCGCATGAATATCTCAGGCAGGTTCTCAGTCATCCATTCCGGGCCGCGGCTGCGGCTCTCGCCCGCGACGCCGATCGCACGACAGTCCGGGAATGACTCAAGCTCGTGCTTTTCCGGCGGGTGGGTGAATAGCACTGCTTTCACCCCATGCAGACCCAACGCCTCCAGCACATCGGTAGAACCTGTGAAGTCATCGGCATAATAGGCGTAGAGAAGACTGGATCGTTTGGGGACCATCACGCCGCAAACGCCTGCAATGCTTCGCGCAATTCCCGATGCCCGATTGCATATTCCGCGAGTGAAACGCCGGCAGCAGCGGCCTCCCATGCCTGACGCAAGCTGCGTACTCCCGCGGCTGGTCCCCCGGGATGCGCCAGAATTCCACCGCCGCAGGCGTAGATCAGATCCATCGAACCGAGTGCCTTGTAAGTGTCCGGCGCCTGCCTGGCCGACTGGCCCGAAGAAAATACCGGCATGATTTCGCAGCCGTGATTCGGAGCAGCAAACATGGGCGTCAGGCATTCGCGCGCCGAGGCCACAACCGACGCGTCTGCCTCGCAGAATTTGTTGCGCAGGCCGTTGACGTGAACGTGGTCGATTCCCGCCAGCCGCCAGAACTTCTGGTACGCAATGAAGCTCATTCCCGTGGCATGTGAGCGGCTGAACATGCCCCATCCGTTGCGATGCCCGTGAATCGCAATCTGCGCCTGACGCCTGAGCGCGGTCAGAGCTGGCAACCCGATGCTATTGATGCTCACCATGACGCAGGTTCCTCCGGCCGCCGCGACCAAATCGTGACGACGCAACATCTGGTCAATCTCTCCCGTGATGTTCGCGGCATACATCGGTCGCCTGCCAGTCTTGTCGGCGTAATCGTTCAGCGTTCCGAGCACCGCGGCTAATCGCTTCTCGAATGGGCAATGCGGACCATCCGACTGAAGTTCGTCATCTTTGATGAAGTCCACGCCTGCCTCAGCAAGCATGCTCACCTGCGTAGCGGTCTGCTCCGGGGTCATTCCAACGCTTGGCTTGATAATCGTGCCGATCAACGGCCTGCCAAACACGCCCGTCAGTCGCCGAGTTCCCTCTACGCCGAACTGCGGCCCCTGGTAGGCCCCAAGAAACTCCGCAGGGAGTGTTACGTCCAAAAGTGTGAGACCTGAAAACGGCTTCAATTCAAACAAGTTGCCTGCCACCGTGGCCATCAGGTTGGGCAGAGAGGTGCCCATGCTCTCGAGCGGCCAAGACAGTGTCACCTCCGCTGTTCGCCGCACCACCGGTCCCACGGGGCCCTTCGGCAATCCTGAGCCGGGCAGCGAAGGCGCATCCACCGTTCGCAGTTCAAAAATATCCTCCACGCGCGCGGCATATTGCTCACGCAGCGCGTCCGTCTCTCCCGGAACCCGGATGAACGTCCCCGTCGACTGCTCTCCGGCCATCGTCGCTGCGGCCTCCGCCAGCGGATACGCCGTCTCTATCCAATAGCGAGCTTTCACCCGGCTTGTCATTACGCTTCCGTTCCCCCTGGTCTTGCTCGAACAGGCCGCTGCCTAGCTCTTTTCAAAGTACGTCGTGTAAGTTTCATTGCGAACAAAGTAGAGCGGCGCATAAACGCTCTCGCGTCCCGGTGCCCGCTCCACAAAAAGTCCGGTAGCCCCATCAAGCGGCTTTTGGCCAGCAAGCTCTCCAAGAGTTCCCCGTCCTGGTGAAGGGTTCAACTCCACATACACGAGTGGGCCGCGAAGCACCGCGACCGTCTCAGGATGCAGATCGTCGATCGCCTCGGTGCGGAAGCTCTGGGGCAGATCGAGCGTGACCGTATCGCCCGATATCCAATGCCGGTTGAGAATCGCGAAGCCGCGCCGCATTTCGGCTGAGGCTGGCTTTCCATTCACCTGGATCGTCACTGGCCTATCGAGCCAGCCGGGAATTCGCAACCAAATTTCAAACGAGGCAGGCACAGCGCAATCAACGCGCAGACTCACTTTCAGTGCCAGAGGGTATTCGGTCTCCTGCGTCAGAGTGGCCTCCACTCCGTTCTGGCTCCAGCGCACGGTGGACGGAGTATAAAGAGTGACAGCCACCCCATTTGCCGCGCGAAAATAAATATTCTTCACGTAATCGGCCACTCCCTCGATGAGAGTGCCAGAGCAGCAAGGCCACTTTTTCGGGTAGTACACTTTGCGCGCTCCCGCGCCATAGTTCGAGTAGTACGGATAGTCTCCATCGCTGTCCGGCTCCTTGACGGCAAGGATCGTGTTGTAGACCACCTTCTCCAGCCCGTCACCATAGCGGCCATCCCCAGAAGCGCACAACAGATACCGCGCCAGCTTCATTGCGGCATAGCTTCCGCAAGGCGTCTCAAAATGATCGTCCGTCGTTTTGAGGCTGTCGAAGAGTTGCCCTTTGTGACCCTCAATAAATGTCTCGTTCGGTCCCCAACCGCCAGTCGCGAATTGCTGCGTCGTAGCAAGGAACTCCCACGCGTTTTCCATCGCTCGCAGATACTTTTCATCGCCCAGCTCAAGGTGCGCCTTGCCCGCCGAACTCAGCGCGATGGCGTGGCTGTACGCGTGACGACCGGGCAATACATCCTCGTGACGCGCCAGCGGATCGAAGAACTCACGGTCCAGCATGTAGGCCAAAGCCCGATCGCGCAGCGCGCCTTCACCGGTAATGTCATGCGCCATGAACAGGCTCTCTGGCAACACGTACGTCTCGTCGTAAGGAGGGTCTTTCTTGCCCGCACGATCCCGGCCGTGTTCAGGGATAGAGGGCAAAGCACCGTGGAAGACCCGTGGCAAGAGTGCGCGGGCCTGCTCCACTCCGCAAAGATTCCACGCGTCCACCAGGCCGGCGATATGCTTGTCGAGAATGTAACAAGGCCAGACCTTTTCGGCATTGGCTCCGGCAAAAATCCGATCATGGCTTCCCATGGTCGCGGCAAAACCTTCAACAAGCTCGCCAACCTTGGCCTGACTTGCCGCATCTGCATTGGTCTTGCCGAATCGCGCCAGGCCCGAGATGTACTGCCCGAGAGAATGCCCCGGCACAAACCCATCGGCATCGTACCAGCCCCCCATCGCCGCTCCGGGAGCGGCGAGGCCCGCCGCCTCGCGGTAAACCTTCAAGAGTCGGTCATTGTCCAAAGCGAGATATGCCGCATGCACGCGATCGTACTGCTGCTTCAGTGGCCCCGCAGTCAGTTTCACCTGCCCGTAATCGAATTCCCGAAGCAGAGTGGGCTCTGCCAGCGTGGCCGCAGCCGTGATGCCGGGCATTGCGCTGGTTAGCGCGACCGCCCCAGCGCCGGCGAAAAACTCCCTGCGTGAGAAACTTGCGCTCATCTGGCCCGGCCTGCTTTCCATTCCCTAATGCACCTTAAGGCTTCCCAGCCGATGCCCTGCAAATCAAGATCGTGCACGCGATGGATTCCGGAATGCGGAATTAACCATCTCAAGCAGGCACCCTCCGCGGTTGATTTTGACCTGCCCTTTGTACTGCAGCCGGCTGCTTGTCGAGTGGATAAACCAGGTCAACATTGCGCGGCGTGAGAAGCTGATGTTTGACGAAAATGGTTGAAGGCGCGGGCTTTTGTCGCAGAATGTTCAGCGCCAGCGGAATCAGTTCCTCGCCGTAACGCTCCGGAAAGTAGGCCACCGAGCCCACCAGCCGTGTTCCAGGGCGACGCAATTCCGCTCGCGCCGCGCGCAACGCATTCTGCCCCATCACAGCGCACTGATGAGCCGCACCGGCCTCTTCAAAAGCGCGCAGCGTGGCCAGGGCGCAAATGTCGTTTACCGTACCCACCAGCGTGCGCCGGGGACCACGCCGTCGCAGATACTTGCGCAACACATCCAGCACCTGCTCGAACGTTCCGCTGCCATTGAGCCGCGCCAGTGGAGTTTCGACAATCTTGGGTAGTTCCATGCGCAATCCGTCTACCAGACCCGCCAGGCGCAATTCCAGGAGCGATCCCGCGATGGGCAGTTCTACCAGCACAAGCTGATCCACCTGGCCATTCCAATTCTCGTTTGCCCACCGGCCCAGAGCCTTGCCGCCGAGAAGTCCCGCCTTGTAGTTATCCACGCCAAAAAACGTAGCCCCTGGATGAGGAACCTCGATTGCGATAACGGGCGTGTTGGCAGCGAGAAACTTCGATGCGATCACCGATGCCACGCGCTCATAGGTCTGAAACTCCAACACCAGATCGACTCGTTCGCGAATCAACAAATCGGCATTCCGAAGAGCCTCGCGGGCGCTGTAGCGATTGTTCAGCGTGATCAGTTGCACATGCTCGCGAGCGGCCACAACTTCCACGCTCTTGGTCACTTCGCGCGCAAACTCCGTGTCCCCCTGGGACGCAAATCCGATGCGGAAAGACTGTGCCGTGATGGGCGCGAAGTTGTTGCGATAGACACCGGCGTTGGCGCGCTCAATCAGGCCGCCATGGATCAGAGTTCGCAGCAGCCGGAACGTCGTTGTCTTGGGCAACCCGGTGCGATCCATCACATCGGCCAGGAGCAGTTCCTCTCCCACGTGCCGGAATGCCTTGAGCACCTCGCAAGCTCGCAGCACTGTTTGCGACTCGTTGCGATCGCCATTGCGCCCGCCGGCTTCCAACAGTTCAGTCTCAATCATCGACGGATTTCTCCTGCTCCCGGCCATCGCCCACCCGGATTCGTTCCATTGTGGGATGTAGACTACATTCCATTTGTCGGAATTGACAAGTCCGAATCTGACCGCACGCATCCATCAAAATGGACCCGCATGCATATTTATGCTGGCGAGAGTGTAAATGGTATGATGTTTCCGGCTCTAAATTTGTGGGCGGCTCGGCGGCAAACACTTGCTTATGACTTCTTCTTCTGAAATCGACCTCGCACGACTCGCGAGGCAGGCGACGCGAACCCGTATTCGCAGCCTGCAAATGGTTCACCGGGCAAAACTCGGGCACCCAGGCGGCGATTTCTCCTCGGCCGATATCCTGACTGCCCTGTACCAGGCTGTCCTTCGCGTGGATTCGTCCAACCCCTGCGATCCCTCGCGCGACCGCTTCATCATGAGCAAGGGGCACTGCTCGGGCGGCCTCTATGCCACGCTCGCAGGTGCGGGATTTATCGCCGATGAGGATCTTGATACCTACATGGCCCCGCTTTCAAAACTGAACGGTCATCCCGACCGAAACAAGATTCCAGGGGTCGAGGCCAACACGGGCCCCCTCGGCCACGGACTCCCCATCGGGGTCGGCTGTGCGCTGGCGGCAAAGATCGACGGCGCGTCCTGGCGCACCTTCGTTCTGGTCGGCGATGGCGAACTGCAGGAAGGAAGCAACTGGGAAGCGGGCATGACCGCGGCCCAGTACAAGCTGGACAACCTTGTTCTCATCATTGATCGCAACCGCATCCAGCAGGGCGACTTTACTGAAAACACAATCCGCATGGAGCCAATGGCCGATCGCTGGCGAGCCTTTGGCTGGGAAGTCCGCGAAGTGGATGGCCATGATATGACCGCTCTTGTTGAGTGCTTCCGCTCCACGCCATTTGTGCCCGGCCTCCCGAGCTGCGTGGTGGCCAACACCATCAAGGGCAAAGGAGTGTCATTCATGGAAAATCGTCCATCGTGGCATCATCATGTTCCCACGGCCGATGAACTTGATCGAGCAATCGCCGAGTTGCAAGGGGGCGCTTGTTGAGCCGATTGGTAGATTGCCGCGATGCATATTCAAAATCTCTTGAAGAGATGGCTTCGGCAGATCCGCGCATCGTCGCCGTTGTGAATGACTCATTAAGCTCGACCAAACTCAAGGGCTTCGCTTCAAGGTTTCCCGATCGCCTCATCAATGTGGGCATTGCTGAGCAGAACATGGTTGGCGTTGGCGCCGGCCTGGCCAACGGCGGCAAGATTCCCTATGTTTGCGGCGCGGCCTGCTTCCTCACCGCACGCGCAATGGAACAGGTCAAGATCGATCTCGGATATTCGAACTCCAACGTCCGACTGGTGGGCATCTCCTCAGGCATGGCCTACGGCGAACTCGGCCCAACACACCACTCCATCGAAGACATGGGTTGGATGCGCATCATTCCCAACATCGCGGTCATCGTTCCTGCCGACGCGATTGAAACCGAAGCGGTGATGCAATACAGCGCCAGGCATGTCGGGCCCATGTTCCTTCGCATCAGCCGGATTCCCGTGCCCGATGTGCTCATACCTGGAGAGAAATTCGAACTCGGAAAGGCCCTTTGTCTCCGAGAGGGAACCGACATTACTCTGATGGCAAACGGAGTGCTGGTGTGCCGCGCACTGCAGGCCGCGGAAGAACTGCAAAAGGACGGCATCTCAGCCCGCGTGCTGAATATGTCCTCGATCAAGCCAATCGACCGAGAGGCTATCGTCGATGCGGCAAAGAATACCGGCGGCATCGTTACCGTCGAAGAGCATTCGATCTATGGCGGCCTTGGCGGCGCGGTGGCCGAGATTGTGGCGCAGACACATCCCGTCAAAATGCGTATCCTTGGCGTTCCGGGTGTGTTTGCTCCCACGGGATCCGCGGAATTTCTGCTTGAACATTTCGGACTCACATCCGAGGGAATTCGCGCCGCAGCTCTTGAATTGCTCAAGTCGAATTAAGCCGTCGAGGTAGTTCAAATGGTTGGCCGTTTCATTCTCGCGCTCGATCAGGGAACCACCAACACCAAGGCCATCTTGGTAGACGATGCAGGCAAGATTGTTTTTCGCGCCTCGGCGCCGATGCGCACCGCAACCTTTAGCGACGGTCGTGTCGAACAGGATGCAAACCACATTTGGGATGCGAGCCGACAAGTCATTCAAGCCTGTTGCGCGGCTGCGAACGCCGGCGACATTGCCGCCATCGGCATCGCCAATCAACGCGAGACAGTAGTCCTCTGGGACCGGCACAGCGGCGAGCCCGTGGCTCCGGCGATTGTATGGCAGTGCCGCAGAACAGCCGCGCGCTGTGCGCAATTGGCGCGCGACGGCAAAGAGCCGTTCATCCAGAGGCGCACCGGCCTTCGTGTCGATCCTCTGTTCTCGGCCAGCAAGGTTGAGTGGCTGCTCGATCATGTGCAGGGTCTGCGCGCACGCGCCGAAGCGGGCGAAATATGCCTTGGGACCATCGATAGTTGGCTCATCTACAAGTTGACTGCGGGCGCAGTTCACGCAACCGATGCCAGCAACGCATCGCGAACACAACTGCTCAGTCTCTCCACAGGGGCATGGGACGAAGAGATGCTAAAACTCTTCAGAATTCCGCCAGCGATGTTGCCGTCACTTGTCCCTTCCTCCGGCGTCATCGGCACCACCGCAGTCATCAGCGGAATCCTCGAAGGCACACCGATAGCCAGCGCAATCGGCGACTCACACGCGGCCCTCGCCGGACACGGCGTGTTCTCTCCCGGGCCCGTAAAGGCCACCTACGGCACCGGCTCCTCTCTGATGACCTTGAGTCCAATTCCTGGCGTTGAAGGCGGCGTTCTCGCACGAACGATAGCCTGGTCCACGGCGGGCAAATTGCAATATGCCCTCGAAGGAAACATCACCATGGCCGGCGCGTCTGTGCAGTGGGTTGGCGACTTTCTTCAGTCGAATTCGCCGGTCGAAACCGCGGTTGCTCTGGCTGCCTCTGTCCCCGATTCCGGCGGTGTAGTTCTGGTGCCTGCAATGAGCGGTCTCGGAGCGCCTTACTGGGACAGCGAAGCCCGAGGCGCGATCTATGGCCTAACCCGGAGTTCGACTTCCGCGCATCTGGCCCGCGCAGCCATTGAAGCCATCGCGCACCAGGTTGCCGATGTCTTTGAGGAGATGGAGCGCACTCACCCCGGCATGGCTTCCGGACTGTATGCCGATGGCGGCGCCACCGAAAACATCGAGCTCATGCAGTTGCAGGCCGATCTATTGGGTCGCCCTGTTCTTCGCTCAAAATGCGCCGACCTTTCAGCTCTGGGTGCCGCATGGTTTGCCGGCTTGGCAATCGGCATGTGGAGATCGACTGAAGAGTTGACGGCAATGGCGCCGGAGAAAGATACTTTCTCGCCTGCGCTCAACGAGAAAACCAGGGCAAACCTCAGAGAAGGTTGGCGCTTGGCTGTGGAACGGACGCGGCTGCAAAGTCCAACTCATTCAATTCGGCAAACCCAAGCACAACGGTGACAAAATAGCTTCTATGTCTCGTCAAGATGAAGTGCGCCTGATGGCGAAGGTAGCTCGGATGTACTACGGACTCGGAATCCGGCAGCAGGAGATTACCCGGCGGCTGAATATCCATCAGTCGACCATCTCCCGCCTGCTCAAGCGCGCCCGCGAGGCCAATATCGTACGCATCACCGTCAGTATGCCTTCCGGCATCTTCTCCGAGTTGGAGGAGGGTCTCGAAGAGAGGTATGGACTCTCTGAAGCTGTCGTCGTCGACTGCCTGCCCGACGAAAACCAAATGGTCAAAGACCTCGGCAATGCAGCCGCGTTTTATTTGGAGTCTACGATCAAGGAGCGCGAAGTCGTCGGCATCTCTTCCTGGAGCCGGAATCTGCTCGCCATGGTGGATGCGCTGCACCCGACGAAGCGTGGAAATGGCGGCAAGGTCGTGCAGATTTTGGGCGGTGTTGGAAGCCCTGTAGCCCAGAGTCACGCAACCATGCTGACGCAGCGCCTTGCGAGCCTGATTGGAGCAACCGCCGTACTGCTTCCGGCACCGGGCGTTGTCGGATCACCTGAAGCAAAAAAAGTGCTCGAGAAAGACACCTTCGTCCAGCAGGTGCTGGGTCTCTTTCAAAAGATTGACACCGCCTTGGTCGGCATCGGCTCGCTCCAGCCGTCGAAGTTGCTCGCCAGCAGCGGCAACACTTTTTCTGAGGACGAGATTGAGCAATTGCATGCCAAGGGAGCTGTGGGCGACATTTGTCTTCGCTTTTTTGATGCAAGTGGCCAACTCGTTTCTACGCCACTGCACAACCGTGTCATCGGCATGGAACTTGAAGCTCTCAAGTGCGCCCGGCGCGTGGTGGGGGTTGCGGGCGGCCCACGAAAAGAAGCCGCCATCCGCGGCGCTCTCAGCGGAGCATGGATCAACGTCCTGATCACCGACAAGCAGACAGCCGAACGATTGCTGAACAACGATGAGGCAGGCGATCGATCAGCCGTGTCGTCGCGAAAAAGTCCAAGAAGAGACCCCGGCATCAAGCCGGCGAGAAGTCCCCGCAAATAGTTGTTGCTCCTGAAGGAATTGAATTGCCACAAACGAAGCAGCAGACGACCGCAACAACATCGCCCGATGAAGAGATCGTCATCGAGGCGCGCAACGTTGTCCGCAAATATCCCGGCACCACGGCGCTCAA
>Ga0302320_10021172_pt1 | contig 12925 bp, 17 predicted proteins | sample Bog_T0_3_FD_202130 | JGI IMG/M metagenome (GOLD analysis project Ga0302320, IMG submission 202130) | Peat permafrost microbial communities from Stordalen Mire near Abisko, Sweden - Bog_T0_3 | ecosystem: Environmental > Terrestrial > Soil > Wetlands > Peat | place: Sweden: Abisko, Stordalen Mire...
GGTCGAGGCCACGTATTGATCGCGATGTTTGTGTTGGACCGAAATCGAATCCATAGCAGAAGGTCGTTACGAGATACCGCTCGGCGGGATTGGCGAGTTTGCTGTCGTGGCCTGAGATCGGACCGAAGTGCCTTGTCCAGTTCAGCCACTCTTCGGTGTCCGCGAGGACGTCCAGAATGCCGACAGGAATCATCCGATCTTTCAAGAGGCGCTCAAATGATCGAAGACCGGCGGGGTCTGGGTTTCGCCGGAGTCGCTTCAGGATCGCCTCTCCCTTTTCGATGCGCAGATACTCGTTCTTTGGGAATCCTTGATCTGCTTTGCGCGCCGCTTCTTCCAGCTTGTCTTGCAAAGCGCCAACAAAGGCTTTCGGTTCAGTGGGCACGCCAGAGCGCTCCCCATAAGATACCAGGTTCTGAAGGTACTCCGCTTCGGTCACGAACTGCTCTCTGAAATCGCTGTAACGGTCGCTGCCGGGGATGCAAAGGTCGCCGGACTTCAATTCACGCATCACCTCCGTGATCGCGCACAGTTCGAACCAGCGACGGGATACATGAGTTGGTACTTCTTTTGGCTTGGTTTCCGGCACCACAAGCGGCCACCACGGCTCGCCCACGAAGGAGAGATCGAGCCACGGAGCGGCTTCCAGACCAGCCGCCTCCTCTCTGATATGTAGTCGTTCCTGACGGCTTTTCCTGTGCGTAACCAAGAATGCAATAGCGTCCGTCATGCTCTTGTCGGGCGATGTTGAGAGTAGTTCCACGCTCTCCAGAAAACTGAAGAGGGCCGCTCGTTGATGGGAGTAGAACCTAAGGAGAAAGGGGAGATAATTCCCTCCAGCAGTTGCCTGATGGGCCTCGCACTGCTCCAGGATGCGGTCGGAGTTGGGTTCGATGAATTCCCCAATGGCGGATAACCGCTGCTCCGCTGAGCCCTCGGTCCGGTAAGCCAGTGTCACGCCATGAAGCGTTTCTACGAGACTGTCTGTCCGTTCCACATGCTCGGCCTGATACTCCAACAGGGCGGTGCGAGCTTGATTGTGCAACCGATGCACGAGCCGCACATACATATCCGCAACATCGTCCAATGCCCGGCCCATCTGAGCAAAGACAAGCGTCGCCGCCAGGGCAAGACGCTTTGTGTCTGTCAAATCGTTCATCGATGTGACATCAAGCGATCGAGCCTCAGCAGCAAATTGCTTCAGTTTCACATCTGGAATTCCTCGAAAAATGCTCGGACCGATTGACTGCTCCTTCAGCCAGGCCAGATGGTCGAGGAACTCGCGGTTATTCTGAGTCGTCGGCTGCTTTGGTTCCCCCTTCAGCCGATGCCACGGGCTTTTGGTCTCGTCTTCGACTCGGGTCAGCATGATACTCAGCCGTTCTCGCGTCGCCGCATCGAGCCGATCGCAAACCAAAGAGTGATACTCTCGATTAGCAATGGCCCGGGCATGTTGCGCGGCCCGATGGAGAGCGTAAAATGCCGGAAGCTCGAACCGTTGCCGGACCAATTGCTCCAGCGCCACATTGATGATATCGGGAAGATCTTCCAGCGTCCGCGCGGCGTCCTGGCTAGCGTGCTCCATCGCCTGCTGAGCATCCTCGCCCCAAGCCTTGACCCCGGAGTAATCGCGAATCAGGACCATGTGCCGGCGGCGGGACGAACTGACGCCATAACGGAACAACTCTTCAGGGATTGAACAGTATCCGGCGCACTGTGCCACATGTTCGAGGATGAGGCGTGGAACGTCCACTAGCGATACGAAGTACCCGAGATGCTGAAAGGTCTTTAGTAATACCAGAAGACCCACGCGCGGCGCCGATTCTCTGGTCCGTTCCTCCGCCCACACCAACTCCAGGAAGTTCGGCGTGTACACATCGGCCAACTCCCTGACGGACGGGGCACTCTTCATCTGCGGATACGCCGTATCCCGGATTCCAGACATATGATTGGAGGTTTATGGCTACAGCGCCCCATTTTAAAGCAAGACGATCCAAGTGTGACAGTTTTACACGAATCCTTACCGTGGGTGTATAAGAACGAGATCAAATCGCTAAGAGAAGACGCCAAGATGACGGAGAGACTTCTTAACCCGAAGGCCCCGTCGGTGTGGTCCAGCGTCCTGTTGGCGGCAGTGCAATCGTCGAACGCTGTTCCGTACACGCCTTCATCAGCCCCGAACTCGCCTCCTCCCCCGATAAAAGGTGTATCGGCCCCGCGTTGCAGTTCGGATACGCCAGCTTGTGAGGCAGTCCCGAGCACAGGTTACACTTCAAAATAGCCGGTACCAGCGGGCAGCTTTCGAGTGCAACGACCCGCAGCAGCCGGCCACAGCCTCGATTTACTCTGAGACTTCGGTGGTACCTTGACGTGCATCAACTCAGGAGAAATATGCCTGCTTCTTTTGTCTCCCTTTGCCGTGTCCTCTCCGCGCTGCTTTGCCTGGTCTGGTGCAGCAAAGCCGTCTGCCAGGCTAGCCCGACTCCCACGCAGTCGCAACCTCAAGGTCAGGGTTAAACAAGTCCGACGCTGCCCGAGACAGCAACGTGGCTCAATCAGCATCTTGTCGGCCTTGAATGGAGCTATGAAAGAAAACAGGTAAGCCTCAATCGGAAGGGGGACCCTGACGAGAAGCACGCAATAATGACTCCCGTATCTGAGACGGTCACCACCGCCCGTGTTAGCGGGTGCCAGATGGAATTCTCGATCCAACGCAAAACCAACGATGTTACCGGTAGCCCACTCTCCACCCTCAGAAACTATCGGGTCCCCTTAGACTCTGTGAACACGTCGGACGTTTCTCCCCAAAACAATCGCGAGAATCATAGAAACGACAAATTTCTGGTTACTACCACGCCTACCTCATATTCACGGCTGGCAATCGGCGGGGACAGAGATGTTATATCAACATCGGAAACGTCGGTCTATTCTAGCGGCGCACCCAGCCGTTCAGATTCGGAAATGACTTCTGTCGCGTTCATCTTTAGCGACGATGCAGATCTATTGCAACGCGTAGGCAAAGCCATAACTCACGCCATCCAACTTTGTCATGGTCCGAAAGGGCCAGACATCTTTTAGAAGCTAGCCATCGGGAAAAGCATCCATTTGCCGAACAATACGATGGCCCGAGATGAATCAAGAAAGGATATCACATTATATGAAGCAACATTCAGCCCTAGTTCTTCTCTTGACGGCAGCAGCATTCGCTCATTCGACGACCGGACAGGATAATGTGACCAATACCACACCGCAACAGCCCACATTGAAAGAAACAACCGCATGGTTGGAGACCCATTTAGTTGGCTTAAGTCGGAAGTCCAAAGGCACAACGAATTACAAAGCTACGAAAAAGTACCACCCCAAGGACGCAGACCGGCAGACCTCCACGTTCTCCAACGTTGTGTTGGAAGCAGGATTCAACCAATGTCTTCTGAATATTCACGAGCAATCCTATGTAAATGACAGCGTTTCATCTGAAACATTCACTTCGATTAGTTTAGATCGCATGACACAAGCTTCGTGGAAGTCACAAACGCAGCCGGGAGAAAATACCGACAAGCTCTCCACAACTTTCGATCCAGATACCTATGTCGAAGTCCGAATGAACGGCCTACCTGCGTCGGCCAAGTGGCGAATGGTCAGCATCCCAGCAGACGATACAGATCCCCCGAAAGCCGGCTCAGACGATTGGTATTCTTTTGCAACAGACGATAAAGATATCGCGCCTCGACTGGTCAAGGCCCTCAACCACGCCATCGAGTTATGTCACGCGGGCGCTAAACCTGAGCCTTTTTAGAGACCAGGTGAAGAGCAGGCCTGAACAGGACGCCGTTGTGAAGCACCGGGGAAGTAGCAAAGTCAGCACGTTCACATTGCTGCGCTCGCCACCATGTGCGCCTGGAGTGCCCTCTCTCTGTGAAGCTCAAAAGGGCTCAGTGTTCCCGTTCGAATGGCAGAGTTTAATTGCATGATTGAATCCGTTAACGAGCCGCGGAGCTAACTCACTGTCATCCAATTTGACAGTGAACGAGCTAGCAGTCCCATCTTTCAACCGGGTATCCCTACCCCGGTGCTCGCTCGCCCGATGCCAACTCACAACTTGTGATGAACTCACAAGCTCGACCGAAGAAGACATTGCGGGTAGGGCCGTATATTTTGTGTCTTCCTCATCCGTAGGAGCATTTTGGCCTTGGTGGGAGGCAGCGGTGGTCATCTGATCGAGCGGCACCTTCGACGATGTAGTAACAATGCCGGCTTCGTCCTGATAGGTGGTCGTGATCAGCAATAGACATTTATCGAAATGCACCGTCGAGATTGTTTCCGAAAAGTGTGTCACGTCTCTTTCTATTTCCTTCGGAGGCTTTTTCTTTGTGTCAAGGGTCACGGCTGTCAATGCGAATGTGGAACGCAGGTTTATCAAATGCGACTCAAGCCAGCTCGTGGTCTCCTGAAGCGTAGCTTGCTTGGGAGCCGCAGCATCTTGTGCGGCGCTATTAAGGGACCATACCTGTGCTTGCAACCAGGCTGAAGGGTGAAGTGACTTGCGCACCGTTTGCGGGAGTCGTTACGGTGATTGCGTGCGCTGGGACGATGATTGTCACAAGCGCAAAGATAGAACCAAGGAACTGTTTCATTGATCAGCCTCATTTGGAGATGAGCGAGCGCGCATTTCCGTTAACCGGGGCGGCGGTCTGCGCCACCGTTGCGAAGAGCATGTTAACCATGGCTGTGCTCAAAGAGCAGTCCGTACAAAAAGTCGCGGTCTCTTTTTTCCTATCGGCATTCTTCTCGTAGGAATAAAGAGGTCTTTCGGTGAAGAAGTCATGGACTTATGTAGGCGCGGAGGAGATACGCCCGTTGAATCACCGAGAGAGGTGAGCACTTAAAATCAGAACTTAGCCGGCAAAATCGTTGGCAATTACTTGCAAGACACGGCGTTCTGTCAGGTCAAAGAAGTGGTCCCAAATGCTCAGCTCGAAAAGCGATCAAAATTGCTCACTTTGAAAAAGTGGCCAAAGTGCCCACTTCGAGAAAGCGATCATAATTGCACATTCGCGACGAAAGAGTTACGTTCGTCATGCAAGCGCAACGCAGTGCGCTCCAAGGTTTCTTATTCAATTTCGGATAAGGATTACCTAAAATCGAGTATATGGTAACTTAAGGTGGTCAAAATAGCACTTTATGGTTACTTAAGGTGCTTAGATGGGATCTTATGAGAAACTTAGAAGGTTGTAACTTTTCGTTTGACAGCTGCAGAACTGCGTTGAGTGTGCCGATAGCCATTCAAAAAAGCCTAAACCACCAAAGGAATGGAAGATATTTTGACTGCTTGCGATTCCTCGTTATGAATAGGTAGCATATGGCATCAATGAATACACATATTCCAAGAATGCCACAAGCTGCCAGCGGCTTCGCAACGAAGAAAGAGACAAGGGACAATGTGATCACTACGGCGAACGCCAGAAATATCTCAAGGGAGTTTGGCTGCTTGTGAACCCCATATCCCAGATATTGCATGTGGTCCATTTTGCTCAGACGATGACGACCCAGGTCACTACGCTGGATAGCCGAGGGACTTCGTTGAAGGCCCCATGCGCGAAGAGTAAACAATCAATTGCACCAGGCATAGTGCGTGATGCTGGATTCTTTGAGTGCGGCTAGCGACGCCGGCGAACTGGCGCCAATGCGACGATGTAATAATCACCGGTGCCGTCTCCAAGAAGGAAGTTGACAAGAGCTTTCCCGGCTATAAGATGGTGAACAATGCGTTTGCCATATGCCCTTTTAGTTAGAAAGTAGACGCGGTTGGAGCAGGCTGGCCAGTTGCTCCGGGGGTATTGGACGACTGAAAAAGTTCCCCTGTGCTTCGTCGCAATCATGCTCCCAGAGAAACTCCAAATCCTCAGCCGTTTCAACGCCCTGAGCAATGACTCGCAAGCGCAGCCTTTGACCCAGGCCGATGATTGTTTTCACGATTGTCATGCCGGCGGGGACAGTTGTGATCTGGCGAACCAGCGACCGGTCGATTTTGAGGGCGTCGAGTGGTAACTTCCGCAAAATGCTCACGTCGGAGTTGCCAGTTCCGAAGTTATCGATTGTTAACCGGACTCCTCGATCTTTGAGGGTCCTGAGAACAAATGCTGTCCGTTCGGGATACGCCATGAGAACACTCTCAGTTAGCTCCAGTTCCAGTGATTCAGGATCAAATCCCGTTGCACCGAGAATTTCGAAGAGACCAACCAGAAAATCCTCGTTCTGAAACTGCGTTCCTGTGATGTTGACGGCGATCGCCTTTACGGGCATACCCGCATCCGCCCATTCTCTAGCTTGCATGCATGCTTTACAGAGCATCCAGGAGCCGATTCGGAGAATCAAGCCGGACTCTTCTGCGATCGGTATGAACTTCGCTGGAGGAACAGAACCAATCGTAGGATGTAACCAGCGAGTAAGTGCTTCAGTGCCCGAAATGGTCCCAGTCTTGAGATCGATTTTTGGCTGATAGTGCAACGTCAATTCATTCCGTACCAGTGCGAGCTGTAATTCTTGCTCGACGGATTGTTGTTCTACTACAATGGCACTGATTTCCGATCTGTAGAATTGATAGCTGTGAATGCCGCTCTTCTTGGCTTGACTCATGGCAATTTCCGCGTGCATGATGAGCGTCTCCGCATCGAGGCCATCATCAGGGTAGACACTTACTCCGATGCTGGCGGTCACGTGCAACTCGTGGTGGTCCACGAAATGAAATGCTGCAACCGCTTGCAACAATCTTGCTACCGTGTTGGCGGCGTCTTCCGGTTGATGAACGTTTTGCAAAAGCACCACGAATTCGCCATCTCCTAGCCGGCTCACAGTGTCAGAGTTGCGTAGACAATTCCGCAAGCGTGTTGCGACAGATTGAAGAAGATTGTCGCCGGTGCGCTGTCCCAAAGAACCGATAATTTGCTTGAATCTATCCAAATTCAGAAATAGCACGGCGGCGTGCACCGCGTGTCGCCGGGCAAGTGAGATCGCTTGCTCAACCCGGTCGTAAAATAGCGATTGTTTGGACAAACCAGTTAAGGCATCGTGTTCTGCCAAATTGGCTAATCTTTCCGGCTGCTCCCGCCTGGAGCTCACATCGCGGAAAACGACAACCGTTCCAGCAGCGTTCCCCTCCTGGTCTTTGACGAAGGACACAGAATGCTCGATGAAAAATTCATGCCCGTCACGGTGAATGAGAAGACAATTTAGCGGCGGTTTCTCCTTCCAGTCGTCCGATGCAGCATTCGCCATCGGAACCAGAATTGCTTTGCGATTGGTAGCGCCCACAATCCGGAATATCTCAGGCAGGGGCCGACCGGCCGATTCCTTTAGCGTCCAGCCTGTCAGCCTTTCCGCGATGGGATTGAGAAGGACGATATTTCCCGACATGCTTGCCAAGATTTGGGCATCAGCGACGCTTGAGAGCGGGATCTGGGCGGCGACTCGATCATTGAACAGCACCTCTTCCGTCATTCTCCGCTCAACGACATTCCTCAGGACGTGCATGAGCTTTAGCGGCTCGATCTGGCCCTTGATGAAATAGTCGTGCGCGCCCTCTTGAATGGCTTGAATTGCGATCGGCTCTTCGTCCAAACTTGACAAGAGTACTATGGAGATGCGGGGCGTGGAGGCGCGAAGCCGTCTAAACCCCTGTAATCCTTTTGGTTCGGACAATCCCAGATCAAGTAGAACGATGTCAACCGAATGTCCGGCAAGGAAATCTTCGGCTTCACTCATCCGCTTTACGCAGGTCAATTCGAAGACGTATGAGCTCTTATCGTTGAACATCGCGCGGATCGACAGAGTTTCTTCGGCGTCATTATCGATCAGAAGAATCTTCTTTTCTGTGCTTTTCCCCATAGGTTTCACCTCTGTTCGGCGAACCTCAGAACCGGCATCCAGAAATCTACTTGCGCTGGAATGCGCTTTCGCTCTTTCGCGAATAATCGCAAGAACTTGCCAAGAATTCTGCTCAGTTTTGATCAGGAAGATTTACTTTTAAGATCCCTGTTCTCCAAAGTAAATCTTGGCTTCGACAGAAAATAACGGGTCAGCCCAAGAGGTTCAGTTTCTATGGAATGAGGATCCAAAGGTAAGAGGCGGTCACGGTACGCTTTCAACCAACTCACCATCCCTCCCGCAGGGATGGGGCGGCTAAAAAGGTATCCCTGAGCGCGATCGCAGCCATTCGCCCGCAGCAGATCGAATTGTTCCTGCGTCTCGACCCCTTCAGCCATAACTTGGATGCCGAGATCGTGCCCCATTTCAATGGTCTTCTGGATCAAGATTCGGTCTCTGTCGTCGCTGATCATTTCCCGGACGAAAGACCTGTCGATCTTCAATTCGGTTGCCGGTATGGCTTTGAATTGCTGCATCATGGCATAGCCTGTGCCATAGTCATCGATCGATAGCTTTACCTGTTTGATCCGCAGCCGGACCAGAATATCCGAACTGTTTCTCTGCCTGAGTGTTCAGCAGGACGATCTCCCCGCTCGGGTTCACCACCACCATTCCATCGGGGGCCGCTTCAAGCAGTCCCCGATATCTGGCCTCCATCTGAGCCAGATGCCTTTCCACGTTCTTGCGCACGGTGATATCGCGTATCGCAGCTGTCACCAGGGTTCCTTCCGGGCTTGGGAGGGGGCTCAGCATGATCTCGATGGGAAACTCAGTACCGTCCTTGCACTGCCCGATTAGCTCAATCCCCGTGCCAATTTGCTGAGCGAGGGCTTCGGCCGCAGTGCGACTTCCGTCCGCGATCAGCCGCTCCGCAAAGCCCTTCGGAATGATGCTCGTCACCTCTTGACCCAGGAGTTCATCGCGTCGGTACTGGTGCTGGTATGGTCTCTGCACAGCCCTTGCACCGGACAGCATAGTCACACAGCCGGGATTGGGGCAGGTTCCACACACGAACAGCATAGGCGAATAAGAGGCGAACTATACACAGGCGGGTTTTCATGCGGCTGGCGTCCTGGCGAACCGAAGTGAGGCAGTCCATGGAAGCCCTGGCACTATCGCGATTACTAAGGAAAGCGTGCAAAAATGCACAGACCATTTCGTTTGGAGAGGTTTTACCAGCTCAAATCATCGAGGCCAATGAGGAGGTCACCAAATGGCAACGCAGACTCTAGAACCCGTTTCCCGCACCATCCAACCGGTGTCCCAGCAGAGTCGAGTTCTCAGCAGGTTTAGGGATGCGATGCATTCACACCAACTCGATCTGCGTCTCAGCATCAACCACATGGAGACCATCGTTGGGTGCCTTGCCAAGAGTACTGACGCAGAAGTCAGGGAGCACATACTCCAATCCAATCTAGCCATCTCGAATCTTCGAGAATGCCTCTCAACGCTCCAAGTCCAGTGGCAGATATTTGACGGTTGGCAGGAAAGAGAGAACCATGCTGGAGATCGACCTGAATAAAGTTTGACCACACAGATTAGAGCCTTTCTCTCGGAAGCAAGGTTCGATCAAGGGTTCTCCCCAGGATATGTCATGTATCCAACATAGTAGCGCAACCACCTGACGGAGATGATCGAATATTTACTATTTATATGCATAATCATTGCAGATTTGCTCAATATTGAACAGCTTGTGGGTTTCTCATGGAATAATCTGCGTTCAGAAATGAAACCAAGCAATCTCCCCTGCCGCCTCGCATGGGCGGCAGGGCTTTTTTGCCATTTATTGCCATCGATCTTCTGGGTGGTGTCCTAGGAGTGCGTCGCTGGGAACCTGTCATGAAATTTACAAAACTCCGAATCTCTAACCCCGAGATGTTCTGCCTGTTCGCCTGCCTGTTCTGCAATCACCCAGCTATAGATCACCTCTTTTGCGGCGATCACATCTGCGGTCAGGCTCAATGCAGATGTCCGGGCTTTTACGCTCCATTCAACTCTGAGGCAGAACGGATCGAATGGGAGAAATCCATTTTCGGCATCGAAGACTCTCGGGCCTGACAGTGTGCGTTGCTATCCTTTAGAACCAACCTTTTCTTACCTTGCTGCGGATTCACGAGTCGCTTCTGGAACAAGTCTGTGGGAAAACGGTATTGTCCCTTAATCCGTTTCTACTACTATTTGAGCAAAATTGAACAGTTTTTGGATTCCCAATGTGATACGTTGTAGCCAGAAAAGTGACCAAGCAGAAAAATCGCCAAGTAATCTCCCCCGCCCTGCCGTCTCCCCTGGGGGAACGGCAGGTCTTTTATTCACATCGATCCCCTGTAGACGAGACGCTGGGACGTGTCGAAAACCATTCGGAATTGGAGAGGCACACAAAAAGCATAATTATGTGTCTGGCGTCAACTATTCTTTCCCCTCGGGAGTTCTAATTGTCGCCCGTCAATTATGACCAAAATTGCACAGACGCCTTTTCCAGTGATGACTAGCCTAAACGGACTACGACAAATCTAGTTCTGGAAGGGGTGCATCATGGTCCATCAATACAGACCCAACTTTCCTCACAGATTTAATGCGGATGGCACATTCGATTCGATTTGCACCTTGTGTCATCTGACCGTTGCCAGCGTTCAGATTGAAGCTGAACTCGTTCGATATGAGCAAAGGCACAAGTGCAATCCGATTCGTCTTTACCAACTCACCGAGTACCCACTCTGGCCCGTCGAACCATCTAGCAACGGTCCTAGACCGCGTAGTGCCGGAGCAAGGATCGGCTAGGTGGAGCCGGTGGGAATCTATGCGGGGATGGGCGGTGGAATCCGGGTGCGTACCCGAGCCAGCTAAGAAGCTTCTGCGGTTCCAGTCGTCAGACTAGTGAGGTGGCGACCGTCATGAAACACCCAGCGCAACTTGAGTCGTAGGAGCCGCATCCGTTTTGCATGTGGTGAAAGTGATTACCGAACCCGTTGGGCATAATGCACCTCGCTGAGGGCAAAAGTGCAGATTCGGGTCAATCGTGACCCCGACGGTCGAGGTTGTCTGTATGCGTCTGAGTAACGCACCCTGTTTTACGGCGCGATTTGGTGTTGCACTTGATTCATGAGCGAAGTGGGCGTGAAGCAGAGGCGGCGCAGTCGGGCCGAGGTCGAAGCGCTGGTTGCGGAATATGAAGCGAGTGGACTGAAGCGGGAGGCGTTTTGCCAGCAACGCGGCATGGCCGTAGGGACGCTGGATAAATATCGTCGACGCGCGCACGCGGGGCGGCGATCGAGTGGCGGGCCGATGCTTCCTGTGGAGGTGGTTTGGTCCACTGCACAAAAACCAACCAGCGATACCGGGCGCGACGGTGTTCTGGTGGTGGAGTTGCGAAGCGGACGCCGGATCGAAGTGCGTCGTGGATTCGATGCGGAAACATTGGAGCGCCTATTGATCGTATTGGACAGGTCGTAGGCGATGTTCGGGTTTGGACCGGCGACGCGGATTTATGTTGCTACCGGAGCAACGGACATGCGGAAGAATTTCAACGGCCTCTACGGCCTGGTGCGCGATTATCTTAGCTGCGATCCGGAAAGCGGCCATGTTTTTAAATGTCCCTTCGATTGCACCCATTCCCAGCCATGAAGTTCGCCAAATACGGATCACACACCCATTCCATCCAATGAGCGGCCAGCAGTTTGACTTGGTCGAGCATCGGTGCATTTTCGCCGAGAGCTTCGTGTACTTTCACGATAGCGATGGGCATCTACGCGAGATTCCATCGGCTTGGACGGATTCTGTGAAGGGTGACGCGTTCGTGGAAATGGCGTCGGGCCGGTCGCAACTACATGCTGGCTGCCTGTTGGAACTGGTCGATCTGATAGATCGGCTAGGGAAAGTGAGGGCGCATGGCATGTAAATCAAATTGCGCCGCATATGTAATGATAAATACGCCCACGTGCGACAGGAACAGCGGCGGATTATATGAGTTAATCCCCATTATAATCTTGGTTCCATATAGAGAATCGCCTGTTATTTTCCTAAATGTGGGCGTAATTATAGTTACATATGAAAACTCTTCGATCCAATCCCAAGACAGCTGTAAAGGTCCAAGCACTTCGCCAAAGCGGAACGTTCAACCCCCGTGCCGGCGCAATCCGGGACCGTTTGTTTCTGGAGGAGAGATTCTTCGATCCCCAGGACCTGACCCAGGTCAAATACGAAATGCTGCGCCGGGTCGAGAAGGAAGACTTGCCCATCAGCGCCGTTGCCGCCAGTTTCGGCTTCTCGCGCCCGGCTTTTTACAAGGCTCGGCGCGACTTCATCAGCGAAGGTCTGGGGGGGCTGATTGCCCGACGCCGGGGCCCCAAAGAAGGGCACAAGGTGACGAGGGAAATCGTTTCGTTTGTGGAACGAACTCGCGCACAGGAATCGTCGATCGCAATGCCGGAACTGGTGCGGCGGATTCAAAACGAATTTGCCGTGCTGGTGCATCGCAGAAGCGTGGAGCGGGCGCTGGTGGCCGCGAAAAAAAAACGGGGCAAGGCCTGAGTTGGAGCGCTGGCCAAAGACACGCGTTGGCGCCGGTGGTGCTGGTCGAGCAGTACGAAAGACTGCGTTCCTATGTACTGGAGCGGAACAGCACTTCTGGTTCGCGGCTAGGCCAAGGGGCTTTGATGGCCTACGGAATGGTGAAGTGGATCGAGATAGCGGGCGAGTTGATTGCGCCTGTGCGATCCCCGGCAGAGCCCACAGAGGAAGTGATTCCTATGCCGTTCCCCGTGCAGGATGAAGTGATTCGATTTATGGGAGGAGCTGTCATCACTCTGGTCTATGGAGGAGCCCTATGAACAGTGAAGCTCATCAAAAAGTCCAGGCCGAGCACCTGAGCCGAAGCGCCTTCCTCTATGTACGGCAATCCACGATTCGGCAGGTTCGGGAAAACGTGGAGAGCAGCCAGCGTCAATATGGCTTGCGGGACCGGGCGCTGGCTCTGGGATGGCCGCTGGAACAGATCGTGGTGATC
>Ga0302320_10021174_pt1 | contig 12925 bp, 12 predicted proteins | sample Bog_T0_3_FD_202130 | JGI IMG/M metagenome (GOLD analysis project Ga0302320, IMG submission 202130) | Peat permafrost microbial communities from Stordalen Mire near Abisko, Sweden - Bog_T0_3 | ecosystem: Environmental > Terrestrial > Soil > Wetlands > Peat | place: Sweden: Abisko, Stordalen Mire...
ACCGCTATCCGCGAGAGGAACCACCAGTAGGGGTGATCGGGACTGTCCGGACCCTGACTCAGCTGCAAGACAAGAGTGACGGCAAATACGGGCGTTGCGACGGCCAGGAGGGCGACGCCGTAGCCGATACGGCCCAATGGCATGAGGCCGAGCGCCGCACTGATTACGGCCAGAATCAGCACGGCCAGGGTCTCTCCCGCACGAGCCGCCAGCTTCGGTCGGACGGCCAGTCTGTCCAGGTTGATCGAGAGTGCGACGAAGATCAGCCCCGCCAGGCCAGCTCCAGCTCCGACGGTTGCCGCCAGGAACGCTGTCCAGGCCTGCAGTTCGTAGGCTCTCATCCCGGGTCCTCGTCCGAGGTTCAGCCTCGAGGTGTTCGGCGATTGCCCTTGCCGCCTCAGCCAAGCCGTCGAGCTGCGCCGCAGTGAGTACATCCGCGAAGCAGTGGCGAACATCCGCGACATGGAGCTTCGCCGCCTTGACGATGGATCCGAGCCCGGCGTCGGTCAACACCGCCAAACACCCCCGGGCGTCGGTAGGACAGGGCTCACGCTTCAGAAATCCCCGCTTTTCCATCCGATCGAGTTGATGTGAGAGGCGGCTGCGCTGCCATTGGAGCGCACGGCCGAGATCACGTGACCTCATTCGGCGATCGGGTGACTCGGAGAGCTTGACCAAGACCTCATACTCGGCCTCCGACATACCTGACTGTGCAGCCAGTCGTCGCGTCAGGTGCCCGAGCAACTGGGTCCTCATGGCGTGGAAGGCCCGCCATGCCCCCTCCTGGCGCTGGTCCAGCCAGATGTCCCCCATGGAGGCCTTCTACCCTTTTGTTGATACAGCAACAAAAGATCTCGTCTGTTGATCCAGCAATGAAGAGGATGGCGAGGTGTCGTTCCAGTTGGAAGAGTTCAGGCTGGCGACGCACGCTCGCGAGCCGCAACTCTGACGGGACGGATCGCTCGGCGAGGATGACCATGCTCTCGGGAGACTACGAACTGTCGTCGAGTAGAGCAGGTCAATGGTGGCTCAGCACGTGTCTCAGGCGACAGAGCGCTCGCTGAGTGGACGGCGGCGCAGCTCAATCTTCTGGATCGCCGGCGGAACATATGACTGGTCGAGAGTGCCGATGTCGGTTCCGGGCGGGACGATCTCATCGATCCGGTCGAGGACATCGTCGGAAAGGACGACGTCCACTGCCGAGAGGAGGTCATCGAGTTGCTCCAGGGTGCGTGCCCCGACCAGCGCGCTCGTGACGCCCGGGTGCGAGATCGAGAATGCCATCGCCAAATGGGGCATCGACAGTCCCGCTTCCTCTGCGAGCAGTATCAGTCGCTCCACCGCATCCAGGCGGCGTTCATCACTGAACGCAGTGAACAATTTCGCGCGAACGACGTCCGTATCCTGCCCTCTGCGAACCCGACCTGTGAGCATGCCCTGCCCGAGCGGGCCCCACACCATGATGCCCATGCCGTATCGTTGCGCGACCGGGAGCACCTCCCGCTCGATGCCGCGGGTCAGGATCGAGTACGGCGGCTGCTCGGTGCGAATCCGCTCCAGACCCCGTCGTTCCGCCACCCAGCGCGCCTCCACGAGGCTTGATGCCGGCATCCCCGAGGTCCCGAAAGTGCGGATCTTGCCGCTGTGGACGAGGTCTGTTAGCGCGGAAAGCGTCTCCTCGATATCCGTGTCGGGATCGGGACGGTGGATCTGATAGAGATCGATGTGGTCAGTTTGGAGGCGACGCAGCGAGTTCTCGACCGCCGTGGTTATCCACCGGCGGGACGCCCCCTGGCCGTTGGGATCGCTACCGGTGGGTCGGCCGACCTTGGTGGCAAGAACCACGTTGTCACGACGGCCCTTGAGGGCCCGACCGACAATCTCCTCCGAGTCGCCGTATGCGTCGGCGGTGTCGATCAGGTTGATGCCTGCGTCCAGCGCCTTGTGGACGATACGGATCGAGTCCTCGGGGTCGGGGTTGCCGACCTGAGTAGCCAACATGAGCGCGCCCAGCGCGTACGGGCTGACGTGGATGCCCGTTCCGCCAAGGCTTCGGTACTGCATGAGGGTTCTCCAGACGTGAGCGTGAGTGCGTAGACGCCCCGTGCGACATACGCTGCCACCAAAGTGGAAGCCCTTTCCGGTACTATACGGAAGCTATTTCCGTTTAGCAAGGGAGGGTCATGGGACTCGAGTCGATCAGGACAGCGGTTCCATCGACGGTGGCCGGCGACTACCCGCCTCGGCGTCAGCGTTCCGACGCCAGACGGAATGTCGTCGCCTTGGTGGAGGCAGCGAAGACCGTGTTCGCGGGCAGTGGCGTAGATGCGCCGGCGAAGGAGATCACGGATTGTGCGGGAGTGGGCGTTGGAACGCTCTACCGGCATTTTCCTCGCCGATCCGACCTCATCGTCGCGGTGTTGCAACATGAGATCGATGAATGCGTCGAAGCTGCGGAAGAACTCGGGACCACCCTCGGTCCCTGGGAAGCACTCATGGATTGGATCGAGCGCTTCACGGAATTCGTAGGCACCAAACGTGGCCTCGCCTCGGCACTCCATTCCGGTGACCCGGCCTACGATGACCTCCCGCAGCACCTCTTGGCCCAGCTTGAACCGGCGCTCCAAGCCCTTCTCACCCGGGCGGTAGACGGCGGATACGCCCGAAACGGAATTGCGGCCAGGGAAGTCCTGATCACCGTTGCGCTCATCTGTCAGCCGGTCCGCGGCGAACAACCGAGCTTCAATCGGCGCATGGTGCGAGTGTTCATGGAGGGACTGAAGCGATCGACCTAATCGGCCAACCCGGTTGATGTCCGACGACGAACTCTGACGGTCAAGGCACGTCATGCGTCTACGAAGTGGTCGGCTGCGCCAGCAGGTGGCGTACGGTCCGCGGCTCGTTGCCGCCACAGTCGACCGCGCTCACGCCACCTTCAGGCGTCGCGCCGGACGAGTAGCGCCATGGCCAAGCCGATCGTGGCTGCTGCGTAGGCGAGCAACACCAGGAACCCGGGTCCTGGAGCCAGCAAGTTCGGGAAGCGAACCACAGCCGACATGGCTGCTCCGGCCGAGCTCGGGAGGTACAGGGTGACGTCGTTGTTCCACGGCTGGGGAAGGAGCTGAACGAGCCCGGGAATGATCAAGAGGACGGCGAAGAGGACAGCGACTGCCCCGGCAGTGTGCCGCACGATGGCGCCCACACCCACGGCGATGACCCCGATGAGAACCATCTTCGTCGCACCACCGAGTACCGCTCGCAGGACCCCGGGGTCGGTGATCGACACCCCTGCGGGTTTGGAGGCGAGCATGGCCTGGCAGATGAAGAACACCGTCACGCACGAGATGAGACTGACGATGGCAACCACGATGCTGAAGGTCAGCACCTTGGCCCCAAGTAGGAGACGCCGCTGGGGCGTGGCGCCGAAGGTGAGCCTGATCACCCCGGTGGCGTACTCGGAGGTCATGACCAGAACCCCGAGTACCCCGACACTCAGCTGGGCCACGTTGAGGCCGGCGAAACTGTAGAGGAGGGGATCGAAGCCGGTGATCTCGGAGAGGGACCGGTGGTCCCAGTGGCCGACCACGATCGCCGAGAGCAGGACGCCGAGGCCGATGATGCTGATCACGGTGAAGACCAGGGCCCACATGGTCGACCGCACCGTGCGGAGCTTGGTCCATTCCGAACGGCACGCCGCTAGAAACACACCGGGCAGCCGCTCATTGGTGTTGGGGAGAGCGGTTTGGGGGAGTACCAGCTGGGTCGTCACGATCGGCTCGCCTCCGGGCCCCGGGTCGTCCCCTGGTACTCAGCGTGCTCGTGGGTGAGTTGCATGAAGGCATCCTCCAGCGAAGCGCGTTGGGTGGACAGCTCGTAGAGGGTGAGCCCTGCTCCGGACGACAGGACTCCCACGTCTCGTGACTCGAGCCCCTGGACGCTGAGCTCCTGAGGTCCTTCGACGGTGACAGTTGCACCTTTGTCTCGCAGCAACACGACGAGCGCGTCAGCATCGGGTGTGACCACTTTGACATGGTGGCCGGCACTCTTCTCGATGAAGTCGGCCATCGGGCCCGAGCTGAGCAGGCGGCCTCGCCCGATGATGATCAGGTGATCAGCGGTCAAAGCCATCTCGGTCATGAGGTGGCTGGAGACGAGGACCGTCCGGCCTTCGGCGGCCAGGGACCGGAGCAGATGGCGGACCCAGAGGATCCCCTCGGGATCGAGCCCGTTGATGGGCTCGTCCAGGATCAGGACCCCTGGGTCGCCGAGGAGCGCGGCGGCGATGCCCAGTCGCTGGCCCATGCCGAGCGAGAGTTCACCGACCCTACGGTGTGCTGCTTCGGTGAGACCGACAATGGTCAGGACTTCGTCGATGCGGGTGCGGGGGATCTTGTTGGAGTCGGCCAGCCAGTTGAGATGGTTGCGGGCCCTACGACCAGGGTGGGCGGCGTTGGCGTCGAGCAGCGCGCCCACTTCATGCAATGGGAAACGGAGCGAACTGTAGGCGTGTCCGCCGACCGAGACGGTCCCCGAGGTGGGAGAGTCCAGGCCCACGATCATGCGCATCGTGGTCGACTTGCCGCTTCCGTTCGGGCCAAGGAAACCGGTGACCTGCCCGGCTTCGACCGAGAAGCTCAGATCGTCCACCGCCAGTGTCTTGCCGTAGCGCTTGGACAGAGCCTTGGCTTCGATCACGGAGTCGAACGAGCCGTGCTGATCCCGGCGAGGTCGTGGAAGCCTGCGGTCGCTGTAGCCAGGAGAAGGACGCCGGCAGCGATCCCGGTGGTGGCGGCCAACGACGAGCCTGACATGGTGGCCACCAGGATCACCGGACCTACGGTCAACAGCCAGCCGACGGCACGGTACCGGGGGATGTGCACCTCGTGGTCGAGCCACAACAGCAGCGGTCCGATGGTGATGGCGATGGAGGGGAGTACCCAGTCGCTGTGACCGGCGGCGCTGACGATGACGGGGAGGACGAACGCGGCGACCAACTCGATCACCGTGGCGATGGTCACCGATCGCTCGATTCGGTTCGCTTCGGGACTGCTCAAGCGGGGACCGGTGCCAGCCGAAACCCGGACTCCGTACACCACTACGACCACGGTGACAACGACGAACGCAAGTGACAATGGGCGGCGGACGTTCCCGTGGAGGTTGAAGGAACCGCGCACCAACCAGAAAACGGCGAAGGCGAGTTGGATGAAGCCGCCGACCCGCCTCACCCGTTGCGACCATGCCTCGACCGGGGTGAGGTCAAGCCGTTCTGTGATCGTCATCTCGGGCTCCCTTGTTTGCGATACCAGTCGACTGTCTCATTGACGGCGACGTTCATGGGAGTGCCAGCCGCTCCGAATGCGGACTCGAACTTCGTGGTATCGAGTACGAACGGCTGATCGAATTGGTAGGACATCTCGGCCAGTCCGCGCATCATCGGGTTGGCCAGTCCGAGGGTACGCAGCACAAAGTGCGGCACCGAGCGGACCGGGACGGGATGGCCCACTTGCTCGGCGATCAGGTCGAGCACGGCCCGAGTGGTCAGTGTCTCCGGTCCGGGAAGGTGCCACACCTCCCCGACCGCCCGCGGGTCGGTGCCGAGGATGGCCAAGCCGGCAGCGATGTCAGGAACGTAGCTGTAGGTGTGGAGCAGATCAGGGTTGCCGATGAAGTCGGCGTGCCTGTCCGCCACTGCGTGGGCGAAGACCCGCTCACCCAGCGTCGACTCCGTTACGCCGGCCCCGAAGAAGTCCGATGCCCGTCCGATGGCGATGCGTATGCGCCCGGCCTGCGACACCGACATGAGCTCCCGGGTCATCGCCACTCTGGTTCGTCCCTTGACCGAGGTCGGTGCCAACGGCGTAAGTTCAGTCATCGGTGTGCCACCGGTGGGCCCGTAGCCGTAGATGTTCTCCAGCGTCACAAGGAGTGCATCGGACCGCTCGGCACCCGCCATGACAGCTCGCTGCAGCGGTGGGAACTGCTTGGGCCAGTCGGTGTAGGGGGCATTGAGGCACTGATAGACGACGGAGGCACCTTTGGCCGCGTCGGCGGCGGCCTCACCGTTGGTGACGTCGACTACTCGGGAGTCGACGTCGTCGGGCAATCCTGGCGGGCGGTGGCGGGAGACGACCCGGACATCCTTACTATCGCCTGCCAGATGGGCGACTAGAGCACGGCCGACCTGACCGGCGCCGAACACAACGTGAAGTTGCGAACCGGTCATCGCCGCGACCTTTGACTTGCCGACTGTGCAGCGCTCGTAGTCGCAACGTCCGATGTGGCAAACACAGCTCGTCTCCATCCAGTTAGGAGGCGTCGGGCCCGTACAGAGCGACTACCGCTTCGCGGTTGTCCTGCCCGAACCTGGCGTCTCAAATCCTGCGACGCCCGCTAGTCACAGGACGCGGGACAACATGCATGTGATCGTGAAGAGAGGGTCGCAGTAGCAACCTAAGCACCCATCGGGTGCCACCGACAGGGTCGTTAGTCCCATGTCCCTCTGTTGATGCGATGCACGTCCGCCATGACCAGGATGACGGAGAATGGACGATCCATGGCAATGCAGAAGTCGCGCTGGGCGGGCAAGCCACCTGCGGGCTGGTCCAGTTTCCACAATGCCAGAGGCAGGCTCCACTTCCGAGCCTGCCTCGATGTCCTGCCGGGGTCAGACTACGCCGGCGATCTCGGCAGCTCCGAGGTTGACAGTTTCCTTCGTCGTACTGGTGAACATCGCTGTCGGCGGCTGACTTGGTAGGAAGGCGACGGCGAGTACCACGCCAACCGCGGCCACACCCCCTGCCACGTAGCAACCGGCGGTGAGTCCATCGATGAAGGCGTTTGTGGCCGCGTGATGGATTGCCGTTCCCAGTCCCGGATGACCAAGTGCGGCGGCTCGCCGTCCGACCGCTAATGCGGCTCCCACCGACTGGTGGGCGATCACCGCATCGTGTGTCGGCAGCAGCGATGGAAGGTGACGTCCCAGTCGGGATCCGTAGATCGAGGCGTAGACACTCCCGATGATGGCCACCCCGAGAGTGCCACCCAACAGCCGGGTCGAGTCGTTGACGGCGGAGCCCACGCCGGCCCTACCCAGAGACACTGCGCCCATGATGGAGTCGGTCGCGGGAGCCGAAGTGAGGCCCATCCCAAGCCCGAACACCACCATCTGGGTGGCGATGAGGAAGTAGCTCGTGGTGGGTGTGACCGTCAGGGCTGCCCAGAGATAGAAGATTGTGATGGCCACCAGGCCTGCGGCCACGATCACCTTCGTTCCGACCTTGACGGCGAGTGGGGTACCCACAACCGATCCGATTCCGACGGCGATGGCCACAGGGAGCACACGGACACCGGCCGACAGCGGGCTCCAGCCCCGGATGAACTGCATGTACTGGATGATCAAGAAGATGAACCCGAACAGGGTGAAGAAGGAGATCGTCACGGACACACTGGCTGCGGTGAACCGCAGGTTCGAGAATATGCGGACGTCGAGCATCGGATGGTCGGAGCGGTACTCGATAATGACGAAGACACCGAGGAGCAGCGCCCCGCCGACGAAGCCAGCGATCGTGCGCCCGGCTCCCCACCCGTAGGTCGGGGCCTGGATGACGGTGTACACCAGCAATGCCATAAACGCCGCCGACAACCCCAATCCCGGGAGGTCCACCGCCTCGGGGTTGGGATCACGGGAGGTGGGCACACTGATGACGATTACTCCCATGCCTACGGCCGCCACCGGGCCCATGGCGAAGAAGATGCTGGACCAGGTGTAGTGGGCCAGCAAGAATCCACCCACGATCGGCCCGATGGCGATTGCCGCTCCGGCCGTGGCACCCCAGAGGCCGATGGCCTTGGCCCGCTCCGTACGTCCGGTGAACACGTTGGAGATGATCGAGAGCGTGGCCGGGAAGGTCATTGCCGCACCAAGCCCCATGACTGCGCGAGCGGCGATGAGCGCGTCGGGGCTCGTCACTAGTCCTCCGACCACGCTGGAAAGTCCGAATACCGCTAGCCCGGCCAGCAGCATTCCCTTGCGTCCGAAGCGGTCGGACAGGCTGCCGGCCGTGAGGAGGAAGGCGGCGAAGACGAGGCTGTAGGCATCGACGATCCACTGCAGCTGGTTGGTCGAGGCGTGGAGCTCACGCACCAGCACGGGCAGTGTCACATTGACCATGGTCGTCTCCAGATTGATCAGGAAGGAGGCGACGAGCAGTGACGAGAGGATGAGGGGCTTCGTTCGCATGGTTGCAGTATCGAGGCAGTCACTAGAAAAAGTCAAGTAGATACTCTTGATTATCAAGTTGAGTGCCACTACGCTGGAAGAATGAAGACATACGGCCAGTTCTGTTCGGTGGCCAAGGCGCTCGACGTCATCGGCGACCGGTGGACCCTCCTGATCCTGCGCGAGTTGTTGCTCCAGGGACCGTGCCGCTACACCGACCTGGCCCACGGGCTGCCTGGTATCGCGTCGAACCTGCTGGCGGAGAGGCTACGTATGCTCGAGGAACAGGGCCTGGTCGAACGCGAGGCCGCCCCTCCCCCGATAGCCGCCACGTTGTTCCACCTGACCGACCGCGGACATGCCACCGAGCCGGTTGTCGCGTCGCTGGCCCGCTGGGGCGTCGACTATGTGGAGAAGCCCATGACCACCGAGGACCAGTTCAGGCCCTACTGGTTCCCGCACTCGGTGTCGGCTTTCCTACGGGACAGGCCCCGAGGGGCTTCCCCGGCGACGATCCAGCTCATCACCCCGATCGGCTCATGGGTCATCGATGTATCGGAGGCCGGGATCGACGTCCACGACGGCACCACCGACGTGCCGGACCTCGTGTTCGAGGGACACCCCCAGCTGATCCTCCGGATGTTGGGAGGGTCGTGCTCACTGGACGAGGCCGTCGGGGAAGGGTTGTCCCTGAATGGCGATCCTGCCCTCCTCGGATCCTTCCCGCTCATTCCGGTATGACACCCGACCCGCTTACCTCGATGGCGATCGAAGTCAGCGTCGTCTTCGACGCGCCGATCGACGCGGTGTGGGCGCTGGTTTCCGATGTCGAGCGAATGGCGGGACTCGGACCTGAACATGTAGCCGCAGCGTGGAATACCACTGGTCCGGCCACAGGTGCTCGTTTCACCGGTGTCAACCGCCGCGGTGATTTCGAGTGGAGTGTGCCCTGCACAGTCACGGCGTGCATTCCACGCGCCCGCATCGAGTGGAGGGTCGGTGACTTGGTCGCGCCCTCCTCTATCTGGTCTTATGAGCTGGAGGAGAATCCCGACGGAGGGACCATCGTGGTCGAGCGCTTCCGGCACGGGCCCGGGTTCAGCTACGTGAGGATGAGTATCGACCGGGCGCCCCACGAGGCCAACGCCATCATCGAAAGTCGATGCGCCTCACTTCGGACGGGTATGGAAGCGACGTTGGCTGCCGCCCGGCGGTTGTTGGCCGAAGATGGAGCCATCGCCGGCTGACTCCGCATACCAGTCGACATCACTGGACGAGTGTCTCAGCCACAACCATGGGCTGTCGACCCTTGGTGATGACTGAGATGGCCGCGTGCAGAACGGTCCGGTAGCTATCGGCGCGCTCGGTAGTCACCATCGCACTGGGGCGACTGCCGGCCGATCCGCATCATGCGTCCCTCCGGCCCACCATGACGAGGGCAATAGCGAGGCCGACGGCGGCATAGGCGGCGAATACCAGGAGACCGATCCAGGGCGACAAACTGCCGGTGTCGGTGTGGAGGAACACGGCTTGTCCGGCATTGGCGGGCAGGAACTTCTCCACCGAGCCTCGAATCGAGGTAGGTATGGCCTGGGAGAGGGTGGGGAGGACGAGCAGCAGTCCGACCAGTGCGGCGATCCCACCAGCACTGCTCCGGATGATCGTCCCCAGGCCGACAGCCAGCACGGCCAGAATCCCTAGGAAGAGCCCGACGCCGATCACCGAGCGGAGGGCTCCAGGTGACCCGAGACTGAGGTGGGTTCCATGCGAGGAAAGGATGGCGGCACTGACGAAGAAGGAAGCGAAGCTGGCAACGGTGCCGACAACGAAGGTCACCAAACCCACCACGCCGGCTTTGGCCACAATGACCGCTCGTCGCTGCGGGGCGGCAATGAAGGTGGAGCGAATCATGCCGGTGGAGTACTCACTGGTCACAGTCAGCACACCGAGGACGCCGATGGCCAGCTGAGCGAGCAGGACCCCGGTGAAGGTGCCCGAAAGGGCGTCGAATCCTCGCCCACTGGTGCCCGTGTGCACCGCAGCCACGATGGCACTGATGCCGACCATGGCCACGACGGTGATGATCAAGCTCCAGAAGGTCGTCCTGATGCTCCGTAGCTTCTCCCACTCCGAGCGGAGGAGGTCGGGCATGAGGCGGCGTGCAGGAATCGACGTCGTCGCCGGGTCGAGAACTCCCGGTGTGGATGGGAGGGAGGTTTCCGTGGGGGAAATGGTCATGGTCATGGCTATGCCGCGCTTTCATCGAGGGAGGTGAATGGCTCCGCTTGGTAGGTCAGGCTGTCGTGGGTGAGCTCCATGTATGCCTCTTCCAGTGACGCCTGGACGAGGGTGAGCTCATAGATGGTGATGCGGTGACGAGCGGCCAGTTCCCCGATCCTGTCGGTCGAACCGGTGTCCACCGTCAATTGGTTGGCGTTGTCCTCCCTGGAGCTCAGTCCCTCGGAAGCGAGCACCATGACCAGCTCGTCCGCTTGTGGCGTTCGCACACGAACCGAGTTGTGTCCGCTGGCTTCCACGACGTTCTCGACGGAGTCGTCGGCCAGTAGGGCCCCTTGGCCCACGATGATCAGCTGATCGGCGGTGAGGGCCATCTCGCTCATCAGGTGGGACGACACCAGCACGGTGCGTCCCTCGCTGGCCAACGACCGCAGCAGGTTCCGGATCCAGAGGATCCCGTCGGGATCGAGGCCGTTGACCGGCTCGTCGAGGATGAGGATTCCGGGATCACCGAGCAGGGCCGAGGCGATGCCCAGCCGTTGGCCCATGCCCAGCGAGAAGCCACCGGCCCGACGGTCACCGACCCCCGCCAGCCCGACAGTGTCGAGTACCTCTTCGACCCGTTCACCGCTGATGCCGTTGGACAGAGCCAGGGTACGGAGATGGCTGCGCGCACTGCGGCCCGGGTGGAACGCTTTCGGGTCGAGCAGGGCACCGACCTCGAACAGCGGGCGTTGGTGCTCGACAAATGGTCGCCCATTGACCAGGGCCTCACCGGCGGTGGGCCTGTCCAGGCCGAGGATCATCCGCAGGGTGGTCGACTTGCCTGCCCCGTTGGGACCGAGGAACCCGGTGACCTGGCCTGGGTAGACCTCGAAGCTCAGTTCGTCGACGGCCAGGGTGCTGCCGAACCGCTTGGTCAACCCTCGAGCCTCGATGCTGGCTGTCTGTCCGTTCATGATGGGCTCCCTTCGTGGGCTTGCGGATCGCCTGCCCTGTCACCATCCTGCGCTCGACCGCCCCCACCGTCATCGGCCGCCGGGCTCGTTCTCTCATCCGGCCCACGGCCTACGTGGACAGGGCCTGCTACATCCAGCGATGTACGGAGGTACCCTCCGGCGGCCGATGTGCCGGAGGGCAGCGCCCCCTAGCGTCGGTAGCAATGACCTCTCGTCCCGACGACGTCGAGCTGCGGCCACCGTGGCTCCACCGCGTGACGCCAGCCCAGTGGCAGCTACTTGATGTGGGGCTCGCCCTGTTCTTCATGCTGGGCGTCCTCCAGGTGGCCGGCCTGATCAGCCCGGGGGCGCAGACGGCCAGCGGTCTCGAGATCGCCCTGGGCCTGGCGGCGAGCGGCGCCGTGGCCCTGCGGCGACTCTGGCCGATTCCGGTACTGGCGTTGGTGGCGGTCCTCGTCGGCGTCGCCATTGGCCTTGGGCAGTCGTTCGCTGCAGTACCGATCGTCGCCTTCCCCATGGCCACCGTGGCCATGGGGTACGGCCGGAGGGTGTCGCTGGTGGCCCTGGGAGTGGCGGAGATCGCACTCATCGCCGGGAGCGCCGTCGCGCTGGCACTCTGGCCGCAGTCTCCTGGGTCCTCCAACATCATTGTGACCGCGGCCGCCTGGTTCATTGGCGACAGCATCAGGGCCCGTCGCATCTATGTGCAAGGGATCGCGGAGCAGGCAGAGCAACGGCTCCGAGATGAGTCGGAGCGGGCGGAGCGGGCGTTAGTGGACCAACGGACGGAGATCGCCCGTGAGCTCCACGATGTAGTGGCCCATGGAATGAGCGTGATCGCCGTACAGGCCGGAGTTGGGCGCCACGTGATCAATGATCGGCCGGACGAGGCCGCCAGGGCACTCGAAGCCATTCAGGAGACCAGCCGGTCAGCCCTTGGTGACCTTCGCCGGGTGCTTGCGCTCCTCCGGCGTGATGGCGACCAGGAACCAGCCAACCTCGAGCCATCGCCCGGCCTCCGTGAGCTGCCGTCCCTCATGGAACAAGTGCGCAGCGCCGGCGTCAACGTGCTGATGGAGGTGAAGGGAAAGGCGGTGGGTTTACCGCAAGGCATGGACCTGACCGCCTATCGGATCGTGCAAGAGGCACTGACCAATATCGTCAAGCATGCCGGCGGTGCAACGGCCTCCGTGCTGGTGGAGTACAGGTCAGACGCCCTGGTCATCGAGGTTGCCGACAGTGGCAACGGGTCGGGTGAGCGGGTGACCACACCCGCCGGCTCGCTTCGGTCTCCTGTCGGAGTCCACCACGGCCTGGTGGGCATGCGCGAGCGGGTCGCGCTGTTCGATGGAACGCTCGAACTGCGGTCCATCCCTGGTGCCGGCCTGGAGATCTGTGCATCACTGCCCCTGGCCTCGGTGACGTCATGACCATCAAGGTGCTCGTGGCAGATGATCAGGCTCTGGTTCGTGCCGGCTTCCGTGTCCTGGTGGAGAACGCTCCCGACATG
>Ga0302320_10021178_pt1 | contig 12923 bp, 4 predicted proteins | sample Bog_T0_3_FD_202130 | JGI IMG/M metagenome (GOLD analysis project Ga0302320, IMG submission 202130) | Peat permafrost microbial communities from Stordalen Mire near Abisko, Sweden - Bog_T0_3 | ecosystem: Environmental > Terrestrial > Soil > Wetlands > Peat | place: Sweden: Abisko, Stordalen Mire...
CCGGCTCGCGCAGCAAGCCGTCGCAGTCGATCCCGTTACCCTGGATCAAATCATCCATCCCGATGCGAAGGAAAAGACGAAACCACAACCTGTTGGGCCTACCTGAGTCAAGCAGATACCTATCTTCGTCGATAAGTGATCCACATCTCAACAAACAGCGCGCCCCACCCGAAGGTGAGGCGCGTTGTTTGCAAAGAGGAGCAGCTTGCGGTTCATTTACTGATACAGCACGGTGACCGCCATCGGTCCTGCCGATACCGCGCCACTGACAACTGGCGCCGTCCCTGTTTCAACATTGGAGTTTGCCACCGCCACATTCCAGCTTCCCGACGCCAGCGTAACGGATTGCGCGCTAGTGCTTGAGTTGTAGATGATCAAAGCCTTGTTCCAGCTTTCATTCGCCGCCGCCGAGGCATTGATGGTGGTCACTACCAGCGATGCGCTCTCCTGGCTCGACTGCACATTGCTGTTGATCTCGCTCCAGGTGCTGAATCGCAAGGATGGGTGCGCCTTGCGCAGCGCGATGAGCGCCTTGACAGTTGCATAGGTCGCGGCATCATCGGTATTGCTCTGGAGGTTAGACCAGAGGAGATCGTATTCCATGTTATAGCTGTTGCCGTTGTCGCCCTTGGTGTGCTGGAATTCGTCGCCCTCATACATGAATGGGATCCCCTGCGAGGTAAGGATCATGCCAAACCCATAGGCGATCAGGCTATTCGTAAGGGATTGCCCAGTCCTGCTGTTGGCGGACTGCCATTCAGTGACTTTGTCATGCAGGTTAAGGTTGTCATGCACCGAGACGTAGTTGATGCTTTGTTCTGGTGCGGCCGCAAAGGCCGCCTCCCACTCGTCGGAGTTTTCCGTGGCCGGAAACGACGGCGCCGGAGACCCCGCAACACCCAGTGAAATGGGGCCATAGCCCGCATTACCTGTGCCTGGCCATGTCCGCCCAGCGATGTAACCTCCAAAGTAACTGTCGCTCGTAGACTGGCCGAACAGGAATCCAGTATTCCCGCCAGCGTCATCATTGGTACCCTTGAGGGCTCCGCGATAGCCTCCATTGAACGCGCCGAAGTGCGACGAAGCAATGGTGCCGACATTTCCGAGATTGAATGCCGTCGTTGCCGGAGTACCATCAACCCACGGTTCCCCATAGAGGAGCAGATTGCGCTCCGGATACATGGTCGTCAAGTAGGTTCCCCATTGATTGACGGTCTTAAGAGGAAATACGCCGAGCAGGTCGAAGCGGAATCCGTCCACATTGTATTGCGTGACCCAATACTCCAGTGAGTCCTGAATCATGCGCGCAACCATGGCATTTGAGCCATCGATGGTGTTACCGCATCCAGTGATGTCGGTGGTCAGGTAATAGTCGGAACTGATCCCGTAAAAGACTGATTCGCCGCTGGTGTGGTTATAGACCACGTCCATGATCACGCGAATGCCCTGCTGGTGGAAGTTGTCGATCATCCTCTTGATTTCAAGAACGCGGTTCGAGTAGTTAGTTGGAGTTTGCGAGTAGTTAGCCGTTGGAACGTTGTAGTTCAGTGGATCGTAGCCCCAGTTGAAGCAGTCGTTTTCCGCCGTGGTGCTGATGCAGTCGTTGAAGTCGAAGAAAGGCATGATCTGAATATGGGTAACTCCCATATCGGCCAGATGGCTGATACCGGTGCTGTCAGCGCCTCTAACACCATTCACCGTCGTCCCGACATCCGTCATGCCCTCGAAGTATCCGCGATCCGCCGCCGGCACGCCAGAGCTGGAATCGTTGGTAAACTCCCGCACATTAGCTTCATAGATGATCGAATCAACCCGATTGGTGAGCGTTGGGCGCGGCGTCCATCCTGAGGTCAAGGTAGTCAGGCTCGGGTCCATCACAATGTTGTTGTTGGTGCCAGGCTCCACCATCACCCCATAGGGATCGCGCGTGGTGACTCCTCCAACGCGGAAGTTGTAGGCCTGCAGCTTCATATCTCCCGGCACGGTTACTGAGTAAACATCGCTGTAGCCGTTTTCGTTCGCTATCAGGGACATCGGGTACAAGGTCGAGTTGAGGTTCAACTCCACGTTGCTGCTGTTAGGAGACCAAATGGAAAAAGTGGATTGAGCCAGAGTGTACATCACCCCCAGGCGAAAGGATTTGGCAGCCATGCAGCTACCCGTGCTCACGGTGCCGGCGCTGGTCAGGGAAGAGAGATTTCCGGAAGCATCGTAGGCTTCCACCGAATAGCTGTAACTTGTGCCCGCCGCTGGCGTGGCATCGTTGTAACTGAGATTGGCAGTGGTGGCCAGGGGGCTGCCGTTGCGTATAATCTGGTAGCCCGTGATGCCTATCAAACTGGTAGAGGCATCCCAGCTCAGGATGACGTTGCAAAAGGTCGCGTTCTCCACGGCGGCAAAGCTGGTTGGCGCCGTCGGTGCTGTCTTGGTGGCGGCGAGCGTCGTGACCGGGAGCGCGGAGCTGAGCACCGAAGTATCGCCAACCGAATCGTATGCCGAAACCGTATAGGAATAGCTTGTTGAAGCGGCAAGCCCCGTGTCCGTGAAGCTGGTGCTCGTGGAGGTTCCAACCTTGTTCCCATTGCGAAGGATCGTGTAGCCCGAAATCCCCTGGCTGGCGGTTGACGCCGTCCAACTCAGCGCGACACTGCTCGATGTGACCGTGCCAGAAGCGAGAATTGTCGGTTGGCTGGGTTGAGCGAGCGTTGTGACCGAGATCGCAGTGCTGGAAGTCGAGGTATCGCCAGCCGCGTCATAGGCCGAAACGGTGTACGAATAAGTGGTATAAGCGGCGAGGCTGGTGTCCATATAGCTAGCCGTAGCGGAGGTGCCGGTCTTGGTCCCATTGCGCAGGACATTGTAGCCAGCCACGCCCACACTGGAGGTCGAGGCCGTCCAGCTCAAGGCGACGCTGCTGGTGGTGACGGTGCCCGCGACCAGCTTTGCTGGTTGAGTCGGCGGCTGTGTGGAAGCGGACGAACCGGAGGAACTGCCCGACCCGCACCCAGCGACAGCCAACATGGCTGCCATCGGTAAGAAGATGAACACAAATCTGCAAAACTTCATGAATGCCCTCGTATCCTATGCGCAAACGATTTCTCCGCCTGCGAAAATCCAGAAATCAAATGCCTTTCGTTTCTACTGGCGCATTCGTTCCGATTCATCCTAATTCGATTCTTTGTCTCCGAACTGGTCTGCTTGGCCTTTCGCAACAAGAGGACCATGATGAGCGATCTGCCGAATCTACTGCTCAAAGCGCAACAGATGGCTGCCACAAGAACCCGACTTGTCGCTATTCAGAAGGCCGCGTCACATGACCGCTCTTACACTTTCTCGTCAAGAGCCCAAAGGCTGATCATCGTTTCGTCGGAAATGATGGACTTGGGCGCGGAACGTTCTGGCGTTGGAGCAGGGTCAACGCCCTGCTCGATGCAACTTGCGCAGGCATGATTCTCGTCCATGATACGAGTCACAGAGAACTCAGCCGGCTTCCTGTCTGTAACTACGGTAACGTCATAGCCGAAAGCCTTGCTATCGCCGCCGCACCCGTTGCAGGTGCGGATCTCTGGCCGGCAGGCAATGATCTTGTCAACACGCTCCAGATGCTCGGACAGTTCGTTGCGACCGGGATGATTCTTACGGCTGCGTCGTCTCTTGAGAGCCGTATTGCTTCTCTCGGCCGACTCCGGCCTGCAAAACTACGGATTCAGAATGAGCAACGGGCCGTTTCCTGGCACTTGTAACGTGTCGGACAAACGGCCCGTTGTCTTACTTCAGGTACGGAATTACTCCACCGTGAGTGGGAAGACCGTGGTCTGTTGTATCTTTCCGGAAGTTGCAGTTACACCAATCATTGTTGAGGACGGGTAGTGCACCCCACCGCATCCGTTCACCGTGGCCATTACCAGGATGCATACAACGACCATGAGCAGCCGCTGCAGCATTTTCCGCCGCCTAAAGCTGAAGCAGCAGAACAGTGCGGCCAGCACCGAAGCGGGATACAGCGCTTTGGTCCTGTTGAGTGCTGAAGCGGAAGTCGATTTGGAAACGGTCATGGTTGTTGTCACAGAAGTAGTCGACGTCGGTGTGACACTGGCCGGGCTGAAGCTGCACGCCACATTGGCGGGCAGACCCACGCAGGCAAATGTAACCGCCGCACTGAATCCATTCTCGGGCGTGATGGAGATGGTGGCTGTTGCGCTGTTTTGGTCGGTAACTGTCAACATCTTCGAAAGACCGGTGGATGCGCCAGTGATCGTAAAGGTCGGCACTACCACGGTCACCGCTTCCACCGAATAGGCCAGCGTGCTGTCGTTGAATGTGAAGTTGTAGGTGGTCCCGGCTCCAGAGGTGAAGTTGATGTTGCCGGCGCTCACGGGGCTCAATGCGGCTACGCCCGTGGTGCCGCTGGCGCCCCAGCTTGAGGAGTTAGACCAGTTTCCATACGCATCGTACTTGTACGCGTAGGTGGTATTGGGAGCCAGGGTTACCAGGACCTGCCATGTGTCGTCGGCGATCAGGCTCATGGATGAGGTAGTCCAGTTGTTCATCGAACCACGCAGGTCCATCGTGGGGTAGGTGGAGGTGAACGCCGAAGCGGAGGCTGTGGTCGCCGACACGGTGGAAGACGCTGGCGAAGTACCCGCGGCATCGGTAGCCGTCACGTTATAGAAGTACTCCGTGGCGCCTGTGAGGCCGGTGTCGGTATAGCTGGTGGTGCTCGGTGTGCCTACGGCAGCGAAGGTCCCGGTTGCAGAGGTGGAACGAGACACCGTGTAGGAGGTTGCGTTGGTGCTGGCAGTCCAGGCCAGGGTGATGGAACTGCTGGAGGCCGGAGTTGCGGTCAGGCCCGTGGGTGCTGCCGGAATCGGTAAGACCATCGTGGTCGCCGTTACTGTGGAAGACGCCGCCGAAGTGCCCGCGGCGTTGGTGGCCGTCACATAGTAGTAGTACGCGGTGTTGGGAGTCAGGCCGGTATCGGAATAGCTGATGTTACCCGCGGTGCCGATGGAACTGAAGGTCCCGGTCGCTGATGTGGAACGGTACACCGTGTAGGTGGTGGCGCCCGCGCTTGCGGCCCAGGCGAGGCTGATGGAAGAGCTGGAGGCTGCCGTTGCGGTCAGGCCTGCCGGCGCTACCGGAGCTGTCGTCGGGGCGCCCTCGGTCTGTCCAACATAGATTGCGATTGCAGGCACTGCGGATACACCGGGTACGCCCTGAGCGGGCACCGTGACGGTGGCATTGCCACTGGCGTCGACAACGACAACATCCGCCGTGCAAGTACTGGTAGACGAAGTGCCGTTCAGAGTGCCGTTGACAACGTTGCAATAGGTTCCCGCGGGCAGTCCGGTCGCGAACGTCGTGTTCCAGGCGGTTGTGTCGTTGTTCAGAGCGACAAAGCCGAGGGCAGTGCCGGCAGTGACGGTTCCGCTGGTGATATCACTGCTGGGGGCGCGGCTGAACGCAATCTGGTTGTTGGTGCCGACCGTCCAGGTGTTCATGCTTGTGCCGTGAGTCGCGATGTTGAAGCCGACCATATTTGCAATATCGGTCCAGCGGTGGATGAAGTCCCAGCCAGTAGTCGGTGTGGTGCGGGATGTCGGCACCTGTGCAACGCCGCCAGCAAATGCGCTGGTGCAGACGGTAGCGCTGGAGCCTTCGGGTATGGTGCAGCCTGCCGGCGCATCATTCTCGCCGGTCGCGCCGGTGAAGCGATATCCGGATTGAACCTGCGCCATCTCCCCATAGGGCGATGCCAGCATGAAGATATTGGCCAGGTCGTACATGTAAGAGGTGGTCGAATCATTGGGATCGCCCGTAACAAAATCGCTGGCGGTCAGCGAATTGCCGTTGTTTCGTTCGGTGTCCCAATCGTCGATCATGGTCTGCGCGATGGAAGAATCGTCAAAACTCCAGGTTCCGCCCCAATTGCCGGGCGTGCCCATGTCGGCTGGGATAGCTGACAGCGACGCTCCATATTCGCCACGCAGCGCCTGCATCATCAGAGTCGAGAATTGAAACTCCTGGACTGCGCCGTTGGCAGAGAATTGAGAACGCGGATTGGATTCGCCATCCACAACTACTTCCTGGGTAACCCATGGCGCCTCGCCTTCATTCGTTAAAGCCTGCACAGTATTCACGGCGCCGAAGATTTGAGCCATCGCGAATTCCTGTTGGTGCTTTGCTGCATCGATGCGGAATCCGTCAATTCCGATGCTCAGCAGCGATTCGAGATAGGTTGCAATCTTGGCCTGCGTCGCGGAATTTTCGGTGGCGATATCCGGCATTCCCTCAAGCTGGCAATTCTGTACGTCGTACTGGCCGATTCCACCAGGATACAGAGTCGCTGTATAGTTCGCAGCAGCAGTCGGGGAACTGGCACTGGCTACCGGGATGTTTCCGCCGTTGTAGTCGTTCTGAGTGATCGCACAGGCCGGATGAAAATCCGTCGCGGTGAAACCTGGATATGTCGTCGTCGAACTGTCCCAGGAGGAGGTGCCGTCGGTTGCCCCATTGGGTGCAGTCCCTGAACCGCCTGCCATCTGATTGGTCACCACGTCGGCGTACACTCGCACTCCGGCTGCATGACAGGTAGTGATCATCGTCGCCAGCTCTGCCGCGGTGCCCATGTCGCTGGTCAAGTTGCTGTAATTGACCGGCTGGTACATATTCCACCAGACCGGCGACGTTACGCCAACGTTGCTCAGTGAAGCCTGCGGGGGCGAGATCTGTACGCCGCCATAGCCCTTCGGCCCGAGGAACTGTGTGCACTCCTGCGCGATATCGTTCCAACTCCATCGGAAGAGCTGCACCGAGGCATATGGGGGGTTCAAGTTGGGATTAACGGTAGCTGTCGCCGGGGTCACAGAGTAGGCCAGCGTGCTGTCGTTGAAGGTGAAGTTATAGCTTGTCCCGCTCCCCGAGGTGAAACTGAGGTTGTTTTGGGAGTTCACTGCAGCCACGCCAGGCGTACCACTATCACCCCAGTTTGAGGTGGCAGCCCAGTTTCCGTACGCGTCGTACTTGTACGTGTAGGCAGTATTTGGAGTCAGCGTGACCGCGACCTGCCATGTGTCGGTGCCGATCAGGGTCATGGGTGTGGTAGCCCAGCCGTTCATCCCACCACGCAGGTTCATTGTTGGGTAGATGGAGGTCATCGAAGCATCTGGGGCGATCACGGAATGCTTAGCGGTAGCTGCCTGCCCTCTCGGCAACATACTCAGGACTGCGACTATAAACGTCAGGGCGATCAGCGCCCTGGTCATCAACTTGCGACGTTTCATTGTGGTTTTTCTCCTCACACAACTGATGTAATTTGTCCTTGGCCTACGAAAAATCCGTGCGGCGCGCAGTACTGAAGCCGGTGCTAACTGCCTCCCGCTTGCGACATCCACAAGAATGTCGCAGGCGGAGAGGCGCCCGGCACTGTCTGCCGACAGGAGAAACGCGCTAGAAGGTGAAACGAGCCGCCAACTGGATCTCGCGGTTGCTGTAGGACTGCACCCCTTCGACCTGGCCGAAGTTTCCACCGTTCATGTTGGAATTCGGATTGGTGAATTCCGCGGTGTTGAGGACGTTGAAAGCATCGCCGTGCAGTTCGAGCGTGTACTTCTCCATCAAATGGATGTTCTTCTGCACGCTGAAATCGACTTTGCGATATCCCGGTCCGACAACCTGATTGCGGCCCAGTGTGCCCAGCCTCAGGTAGGTTTGTGTGCTGTTGTATCCGGGCACATGAGGTGGCTCGGCGAAAAATGGATTGGCGGTGGTACCGATGTCAAACCACTGTCCGGAGATACTCTTGGTATAGTGGATGGGTTTGACCAGGTCGGGACGGTTTCCTGGCTGATTATCTCCAGTTGAGAGATCAACCGGCGTGCCGGACTGAACGAGAGCGATGACGCTGCTCTGCCAGCCTCCGATCAGCAAATCTATAACGGTCGGCACATTGTTGGCAAAGCGCTGGCCGTGTCCGAAGGGCAACAGATAGACGATCGACGAGCTGAAGACCTGGCGCTGATCCTGGCTTGAGTTGCCGTAGCCGGCCATCGGGTCGTAATAGAGAGCAGCGGTCTGGCCCTGGAAGGCGCCCGGCGAGTCGTCCAGTGTGTGCGACCAGGCGTAGGACACGGTTCCGGTCAGTCCGTTGGTAGCACGGTGTTCCGCGTGAACCTGCAAACCCTCATAGTTGGAGATGCCGTTATAGGCATTGAGATTGATGCCGCCCAGGCTGGGCAGGTTCGGCGTTCCGGTGCCAAATTGGTTCATGTTGTACGGGTAGTAAGTGGACAGGTGCTCGCCTCTGGTTCCCACCCAGGCGACATTCAAAACATCTTTGGAGCCAATTGCGCGCTCCACCTGAACGTTCCACTCATGAATCATGCTGGTCTGATTGTGCTTGTCGACGGCAATCATGCTGGTGCCGGTGGGTGGGTTTAGAGGATCGAAGTCGACGTAGCCACGTGCCGGAAGCGCCGTGGTCACCGTGCTGGGATCTGTGTAATTCGAGCAGTTGAAATTGTTGCCCGCGTTGGTCGTGGCCTGGTTGAGCTGGCCGGTGAAGGTGATGCAGTAACCGTCGCTGGCCATGTAGCTGTTGCTGCCGCCAAAGGGCGCCTGCTCGCCGAGTTGGTTGTTGATGCCGCCATAATCGGGGTAGTAGAAGATGCCGTAGCCCCCGCGGACCACAGTCTTGCCATTGCCGGTCAGATCGTAGGCAAAGCCCACGCGCGGACCGAAGTCATGATAGACCTGCCCAACGATGCTATTGGAAGTGCCGTTCTTTCCGGCGAGCATGACCGTACTGGTGTTGATATCAAAGGCCGACTGCTGGTTGTGTGCTTCATAGGGATGGGAGAGGAAATCCCAGCGCATGCCCAGATTCAGGGTCAAACGGCGATTCACGCGCCAATCGTCCTGCCCGAAAACGCCGTCTTCCTGGCCGATATTGGAAAAAAAGCCGGCTTGCGAGCCAATTTGGTAATTGTCCATGCCGCCTGCAAGAAGTTCGGAAACTTCATAGCCGGTGAAGTCGACCTGTCCTCCGTCGATCCAGAAGTAACCTTTACCCTCCTGTGGGTTGAAGAACGATACCTGGCGACGCAGCAAGGTTCCGCCGAATTTGAAGGTGTGGTTGCCGCGCACGTAGTTCATCGAATCGGTTACCTCATAGGTGTTTTGAGGAACCATATACAAGCCATAGTCGCCGGTGTATTCGAGGTTGCCCTTCCATCCGCCAATCAGGGCGCCGCCGGTGGTTTCCGCATTGATGTTGGCGTTCACGATGCCCAGATCCTTCGACACATTCGCGCCGTACATCGGCGGCATGTAACCGTAGTTGTCGCGGTTATAGCCCACATGCGCCTCATTGACCAGGCTGGGAGAAAAGATGTGCGTGTAGCCCAGGTCATAGCCGCGCGCATGAGTGGGGTTGGTGCCGGTTCCATAGCCTGCCGGAAGCTTCGCGAACTCCGAAGTCTTGGTGTTGACCGAATTGTCGTAGCTCACCCGGAAAAACGCCATATTGGTGGGGGAGGCGTTCCAGTCCACCTTGACGTCGAAGGTGTTGTATTTGTTGTCTGCCGTCTGGTTGTCGAGGTAATTGTTCAGATAGCGATCCGTGCGGGTGGGCGTCGGGAACGCATTGAGATAGTTGACCGCGGCCGAATTCTGACGTGCGGTGGGAATGATATTGCCCGCGAAGGGCTGGCAGGTGGTGGGATCGTAGATGAGGCCTGGGCTGATCGCACCGGATTGGGGATCGCAGCGCGGATACTGCGTCTCGTACTGCGGGGTTGCTTGTCCGGACATCCCTTCGTTCTGAAGTTCCGTGAAATTGCCCTCGCGCATCAGCGTCGTGGGAACGGTCAGATAGTGCGAAGCCGACGGAAGTTTCTCGCGCAGCGCCGCGTAATCTCCGAAGATGAACAGGTGATTCTTGAGAATCGGTCCGCTGAGCGAAAAGCCCGGCTGATTGCGCAGGAAGCCTGCGTTGGGCGTTTCCGGCGCGCCCTGGAAGCGATAACTGGAGTTGGCGTCGAAGGCGGCATCGCGGTAGAACCAGAAGGCCGAGCCGTGATAGGTATTGCTGCCTGACTTGATGGAACTGACGACGGTGGCCCCGCCCGCGCGGCCAAACTCGGCCGGAGCCACGTTGGTGTTGACTTTGAATTCCTGCGTCGCATCAATATTGGGGAAGAACAAAATCGTTCCCACCAGGCCGTCGTTATTGTCGATGCCATCGAGGATGAAGTTGTCCGCCTGGGGACGAAGACCGTTCACAGAGATTGCCGCGCCGCCGCTTTCATTGTTGCGCAGTGTCTCGGTATTGTTGCCGATACCGCTGGCTGCGTCACCATAGGCGCCGCGCGTCACGCCCGGAGTCAGCAGGGCAAGGCTGCTGAAGTTGCGGCCATTCAGCGGCAGTTCCGAGACCTGCTCGCCCTGAATCGTCGCACCAATGACCGCGTCAGAGGTGTTCACCAGCGCTGCGGCGGTGGTCACCTCAACGGTTGTCGAAACCCCGGCGGGCGCCAGTTGGAAGGACAGATTCTGGGTGGTGGTAATGGTGATCGTTACCGTGGTCACTTGCTCCCTGAACCCCTTGGCCACAGCATCAACCTTGTAGTTGCCACGCGGCACGGCCAGAATCCTGTATTCGCCCGCGTCGTTGGAGACGGCTTTGAGCACCAAGCCGTTTTCCGTGTTGGTAGCAGTGATCTTCGCCGCCGGCACCACTGCGCCGGTGGCGTCGGATACCGTTCCCGCGATTCCTCCCGTATCGGTTTGCGCCGACAGCCTGGCGGGCGCCAGCCCTATCGAAATCATAAAGCCGAGCAAGAGTATGCAGGCTGACGTGATGGCCTTCAAGCCGCCGTGTCTTTTGTATTGCATCGATGGTCCTCCCTGGGTTTTCGAAACTTCATGCGTTCTTGAAATCGTGTTCCGGCGGTTTAAACGAGGAATTGATCCGTCATTTCCGCCGTGATCTGTGAAGGGGCTCACCGCCTCCTTCGTCTACGTTGCTGAAACGTGTTGACTATCGCCACTGCATGTAAGGATTAGCAATCCACACGGTACCTTTTCTCAGTAAAGTTAATGTCAACAAGTAAACCGCATAGAACCAGTCACTTCCGTGGATATGTCCATCGCTGTTTATCTCCTGAGAGCACGAAGTTGAATCGGACGCCCATGGGAAGAACCCGGCATAGGACGAATGCTCCTGAGAAACCTGCCCTGCAGCCTGCTACGGAGAAGGCGAATGAAATGCGAACCAAATGTGTGCAGAGCAGAAGCGGCCCACGCGTGAGTTCTGGTTGCAGAAGGCACGGACTGTCAGTCTGGCCAGAGCCTGCCTGAGACGCATAAGCCTGGCTTTGGGGGGCAAGCGGAGCCCGTTCAGCCGAATGATGTGGTGAGGGGAAAACCGGTTTTCAAGACCGCCGGTATCAACCGCTCACCCATCCCTCCGCAGGGTGTAGGGCTCTCCTCGATTGTGCGTTGAAACCGGGCGGAGCCGGGAGGGCCTGGCCATGAAGCTCGCCCGGCGAAGCGGAGAGCCGGCGCCGGACGGCCGCGGCGGAAGGACGGCCCAGCTCCGGCAATGCCGGCCCGCCCGGTCAGCGCGGCAGTAACGTCAAAGCCATTGAAATCACAGCGAATCAGGCAAAAGGGTGCTACAACAGGAGTGAATGGTCAAGAGAAAGAAATCTGCGACCGAGCCGCAGCCTGGGCAGCCGATCAGCTTGAAGATTCTGGGCGAGTATCTGAACCTGTCTCCGGCTACCATCTCGCTGGTGCTCAACAACGCTCCCGGCGTGCGCTCCATTCCCCAGGAAACCCGCGACCGGGTCACCAAGGCAGCTACCAAGTTCGATTATCGGCCCAGCTTTTACGCGCGTTCACTGCGCAAGCGCCAGACCTTCTCGGTCGGTGTCCTGGTCCCGGACTTGAACGACCATTATGTTGCGCAGGTGCTGGCCGGCGCCGAGGAATTCCTCATCGAGGAGGGATACTTCTACCTCACGGCCAGCCACCACCGCAAGCCCGACCTCATCGAAGAATACCCGCGCCTGCTCATGGATAGGTCCGTCGAGGGGTTCATCCTCGTCGATACGGTGCTGGACCACAGCATCAACCTGCCCGTGGTGGCCGTGGCTGGCCATCGCAAAATCGAGGGGGTCACGAACGTTGCGCTCGATCAGCGCCGCGGTGCGGAACTCAGCCTGCGCCACCTGCTCCAGTTGGGCCACCGCAAAATCGCTTTCATGCGCGGCGGAAGCCACAGCTCCGACGCCGACGATCGCTGGGAGTGCCTGATGGCGGTGGCCAGGGAACTCAAGGTGGAAATGCTGCCCGAGCTCACCGTGCAACTTCAGTTGCGCACCTCCACGCCGGAACTCGGCTACGGGCCGGCCAACGAGCTGATCAGCCGCGGCGGCGATTTCACGGCCGTGGTCTGTTACAACGACGAGTCCGCCATCGGTGCCATCCGCGCCTTCGTGGATCATGGCCTGCGGGTGCCGGACGACATCTCCGTGGTCGGCTTCGACGACATGCAGAGCGCGGCCTTCCACAACCCCTCGCTCACCACCATTCGTCAGCCGCTGAATCAAATGGGAATCGTCGCCGCGCGCATCCTGCTGCAGCGCATTCGCGGCCAGGCCAGCTTCCCTGAAGCGGTGCCCATCCTGCCCGAGCTGGTGATCCGCGAGTCTACCAGCCCGCCCAACCCCAAGCGCGGCCGCGCCAAGCGGGGATGAACCGGCCGCGGGAAATCCAGGTTTTGTGATTTTGGAGCGATCGAAACGGTTCTGTCGCGATAAGGAAGCTTGAACGATCAAAGGCCGATACGGTTCAGCTGGTTATTCTGCCAAGGAGTAGAAAAGCTGTGCGGGGGTTTGTCCCCTGCCGCCGTTCTTCAT
>Ga0302320_10021179_pt1 | contig 12923 bp, 12 predicted proteins | sample Bog_T0_3_FD_202130 | JGI IMG/M metagenome (GOLD analysis project Ga0302320, IMG submission 202130) | Peat permafrost microbial communities from Stordalen Mire near Abisko, Sweden - Bog_T0_3 | ecosystem: Environmental > Terrestrial > Soil > Wetlands > Peat | place: Sweden: Abisko, Stordalen Mire...
ACAAAAACGACCAATTCCGGGTGAGATAAATCGGCGCATGGCGGAAATGGCACCGGTAATCCGCGATATCATTGAAAAGAGAAAAAAACAGCAATGTCTGCCAAGCGAACGCCTGCTGTCACAAAGCCGGTCCACTGGAATCAATTCCTTGCCCAGGTTATCGACCTTGTCGAAACCGGCAGGGCGCTCTCCGGCAGAGTAGTCAACCAGACCATCACGGCCACGTATTGGTTGGTGGGTCGCCAGATAGTCGAACACGAGCAAAGCGGACATGCTCGTGCCGGCTATGGTGAAACTCTGCTGGAGCGGCTCTCCGGCGAATTGACAAAACGTTTCGGGCGTGGCTTCTCCCCGCGCAATCTGGCGCAAATGAAAGCTCTCTACGTCTGGAAACGAATTTTGCTGACACCGTCAGCAAAATCTCTCGCCTCTTCCTCCCGCGCTCTCCACCCCGACATTTTGCTGACACTGTCAGCAAAATCCGGACCGAGCGGCATTCCCTCTCTCCCCCTCTCCTGGTCTCATTACTATCGCCTCCTCTCCGTCAACGAACCTGGCGCTCGTTCCTGGTATGAATCGGAAGCTATCCGCGGTGGCTGGTCGGTGCGGCAACTGGATCGCCAGATTTCAACCCTGGCCTGGCTGCGTACGAAGAGCAGGCCTTCGCGGCTGAAGGGGGAATCCGTCTCCGCCTCGGAACTCATTCGCGACCCATTTATCCTGGAGTTTCTCGGACTCAAAGACGAATACTCGGAAACGGAGTTGGAAGAATCCCTGATATCCGAACTGGAGAACTTTCTCCTCGAACTCGGCAACGATTTCACCTTCGTGGCCCGTCAAAAAAGGCTTCGTGTCGGCGACGAATGGTACCGTATCGACCTTCTCTTCTTTCATCGCCGCCTGCGATGTCTGGTAATCGTCGACCTCAAGATCGGTAAATTCACGCATGCCGATGCGGGACAGATGAATCTGTACCTCAACTACGCCCGGGAAAACTGGACTAACCCCGGCGAAAAGCCGCCGGTCGGTTTAATCCTCTGCGCGGAAAAAGATGCCGATGTCGCTCACTACGCGCTGGGCAATCTCGCTCATCAGGTACTCGCCGGTGAATACCTGGTCGCGTTGCCGTCGGAAAAACAATTGCGTGCACGGCTCGGAAGCGCGCGCAGGAAGCTGGCAGCCAGCCGGTCTGCCGCCCCGAAAGGACCCGGCTCGCCTAAGAAAATCGAAAACGTACCCACTTCGATTGTCGTCGCTCCTGCCGCTCGGCGCGAGGCCAACTCCCGGCAACGCAAAGCGAGACTCAATCCGTGACAAAAGACGGTAGCCACAACTGGTGGGGCATCGCCTGGATCGAGAAGATGCAGCGCCTCGCCGAACCCGGTCGCTTCGCCGAAGGCGAACGCTACGCACGCAACGGCTTCGTGCAGTCGGTAGTCTTCGATCAGGGCACCATCGCTGCCCGCGTTTCCGTGCCGAAGGAACCCTCCTGCATTGTGGGAATCTCCATTACCCCCTTCACCGACGAACAGTGGACCTCCCTGCTCGCCGAAGTGCGCGATCCCGATCGCCTCGTCCGCCAACTCGTCTCCGGCGACCTCCCGTTTGAAATCAACACCGCCTTCTCCCGCGCCGGCCTTCGCTTCATGCCCGAGCGCTACGTCGATCTTCAACTTCAGTGCGCGTGTCCGGATTGGCTTAAGCCCTGCCGCCACCTGGTTGCCGTCTGGCTGAAATTCGCGCGCGATTTCAATCGCGATCCCTTCCTTGTCTTCGCGCTTCGTGGCCTCACCCGGGATGCCCTGATCGCGCGCCTGCAGGGCCGCAATTTCAACGCTGTCGCCGAACGCGAACAGGAAGAAGAACTGCCGGAAGCAGCCATCGTCGTGACCCCGCAAGCTCTCCCGGCGGATCCCGCTGCCTTTTGGTCGGCACCGCCGCTCCCCTTCGCTCCGTCGGATTCCGCGGAACGCTCCGTCCTCGACGAAGACATCTTCGAAACCCTCCGCGACTGGCCCAAACTCGAACCCCAGTTCAGCCAGATTTACGATGCAGTCTACGAACTGGCCACCCGCATCCGCCGCTAGCTTAACTAAGTTTTTTCGCCCCAACCCCATCGCGGATAATTATAAAAGTGCCCCGCACCGTCCATTCCGTCTGCGCGCTCGATTGCCCCGACGCCTGCTCGCTCCTCATCGATATCGACGAGCAGGGCCACGGCAGTCGCCTCCGCGGCAACCCCGCCCATCCCGTCACCCGAGGCTTCCTCTGCGCCAAAGTCGCCCGCTACCTCGAACACGAATACTCGTCCGCTCGCCTCCATCACCCCCTCCGCCGCATCGGCGCCAAAGGTGAAGGCCGCTTCGCCCGCATTTCGTGGGACGAAGCTCTCGACGAAATTGCCGCCCGCCTGCACTCCGTCTCCTCCGAATCCGGCCCCGAATCCATCCTCCCCTACAGCTACGCCGGCACCATGGGCCTCCTCAACTATGGCGGCATGAGCAACCGCTTCTTCCATCGTCTGGGCGCCTCCCGTCTCGATCGCACCATCTGCTCCACCGCGGGCATGGCCGGCATGACGGACGCCATCGGCCATCGCTACGCCGTCGAGCCCGAACAATTCCGCAACGCCAGGCTCATCCTCGCCTGGGGCGCGAACATCCTCGGCACCAACGTCCACCTCTGGCCTTTCATCGTCGAAGCCCGCCGCAACGGCGCGAAGTTTTACACGATCGATCCTTACCAGAACCGCACCGGCAAACTCTCCGATCGCCACTACGCCATCCACCCCGGTTCCGACGCCGCCCTCGCCCTCGCTATGATGCACGTCATCGTGCGCGACGGCCTCGAAGACCGCGACTACATCGAACGACACACACTCGGCTTCTCCGATCTCAAACAGTGCGTCGCCGCCTGGACTCCCGACCGCGCCGCTCAACTCACCGGCATTCCGGCTCAGGACATTGTCGATCTCGCCCGCGAATACGCCACCACCCGCCCCGCCGCCATTCGGCTCAACTATGGACTTCAGCGCTCCGAACGCGGCGCCATGTCCGTCCGCACGATTGCCTTGTTGCCCGCCCTCACCGGAGCCTGGCGAGATCCTGGCGGCGGCGTCCAGCTTTCCACCTCTTACGCCTTTCAGCTCAACCGCGCCGCCGTCGAAATGCCCGAACTCCAACTGGCTTCTCCACTCGGCCGCGAAGCCCGCATCGTCAACATGTCCCAACTCGGCGACGCCCTCACCACGCTAAAAGACCCGCCCGTAAAAGCCCTGATCGTCTACAACTCCAACCCCGCCGCCATCGCGCCCGATCAGAACGCCGTCCGTCGCGGCCTCCGCCGCGATGACCTCTTCACCGTCGTGCTCGAACAAGTGCAGACCGATACCGCCGATTTCGCCGACATCGTCCTCCCGGCCACCACCTTCCTCGAACACACCGACCTCTACACCTCCTACGGTCACTACTACGTGCAACTCGCCCGCCCTGCTCTCGCGGCGCCCGGCGAAACCCGCTCCAATCAACAGGTCTTCCGCGACCTCGCCGCCCGCATGGGTTTTGACGAGCCCGCGTTCCGCGCCACCGATGACGACATGATTCGCGCCGCCCTCGCGACCGATCATCCCTTCCTCTCCGGCATCACCCTCGAAGCTCTCGAAGGGAATCACTTCCTCCGCCTCAATCTCCCGCAGCCCTTCGTGCCCTTTGCCGAAGGCGGCTTCGGCACTCCCTCCGGCAAATGCGAATTCCACGCCGAGACGCTCGATTACACTCCGCCCATCGAATCGCGCCACGGCGACGCATCTCTTAAAACCCGCTTCCCTCTCGAATTGATCTCGCCCAAAGGTGATGACAACATGAATTCAACCGTGGCCTCCCGTCCGGAAAACGTTTCCACCCACGGCCAGGTCACTCTCCACCCCTCCGACGCCGCAACTCGCGGCATCGCGGCTCAGGACAAGGTCCGCGTCTTTAACGAACGCGGCGCCTGTAGCCTCCACGCCGTCATCGCCGCCACCGTGGCTCCCGGCGTAGTCTGCGTCCGCTCCACCGCCTGGCCGAAGCTTGCCGCCGACGGCGAAAACATCAACAGCCTCTCCTCGCAACGCCTCACCGACAAAGGAGCCGGCCCGACGTTCTATAGTTGTTTAGTTCAGGTAGAAAAAATTTCATGACTCAGCAAACCCGATCCCGTATCCTCGCCGGCCTGCTCTCGGTCGCCGTCCTGCTGCCCGCCGCCGCGTTCAACTCCGCCTGCCGCGGCAAGCGCGCCACCACCGTTCAGAACGACGAAGGCACGCCCCAGCCCGTCAACCTTCCGCCCGCGTCTTCGCTCAAAATGAGTGACGCAGGCGCACCCGGCCAGATCGTCAGGGGCGTTTATCCCCTGGAGGCCAATGCCTGGCGCTGGACTGCGGGCAATTTCTCCATCCTCCTCAAAACGCCTCCCGGCGCCGCCCAGAAAGGCGCCACCGTCTCTCTGACTCTGGTGGTCTCGGACGCCGTCCTCAAACAGGTGAAATCTCAGACCCTCACCGCTTCCGTCGGCGATAAGTCCGTCGGCTCGGAAAAGTACACCACCGCCGGCGACTTCGCCTTTGCCGCCGACATCCCGGCCACCGCGCTCACCGGCGATACCGTCACCGTCGATTTCTCGCTCGATAATTCGCTCCCGCCCGGCCCCGCCGACCGCCGCGAACTCGGCATCATCGTCTCTGCCATCTCGATCGACAGTAAGTAAATGTCGCCGCAGTCATCCGAACCCGGGTCGCCCGCCAGTCCCAACGCGCCGTGGCCCGGCGCTCCCGCCTGGTCCACCCTCCCACCCGCCGCGCGCGCCGCATGGTGGCTGCTCCCCGTCTGCTTCCTCCTCTGGCTCTATCGGGACGGCCTCTCCGCCTGGTTCATCGCCGACGATTTCGCCTGGCTGAGCCTTCTCCGCCTTGTCCACCTCCGCCACGATCTGCTCCACGAAATGTTCGCCCCCATGGCGCAGGGCACCATCCGCCCCTGGAGCGAACGCGGCTACTTCCTTGTCCTCGAAGCCCTCTTCGGCCTTGATAGCCTCCCTTTCCGCATCGTTGCGTTCGCCACCGCCGCCGCTGACGTTCTCCTCATCGCCTGGCTGACCCTCCGCGCCACCGGTTCCCGCATCGCCGGCTTCGCAGCGCCCATCCTCTGGATCGCCAACAGCGCGCTCGTTCGCACCATGACCTGGAGTTCCGCCTATAACGAACTCCTCTGCCCTCTGTTCCTGCTTTCCGCCCTCGCCTTCTACATTCGCTACCTCGAAACCGGCCGCCGTGCCCTCTGGTGGTCACAAGTGGCCGTTTTCGTCATCGGCTTCGGAGCTTTGGAGATCAATGTCGTCTATCCGGCAATCGCCGCTGCCTGGGTGATATTTGGCGTACAGTCCGAACCCAAACAGCGCAACCGCCGCCTCCTCGGCCTCGTACCCCTCGCCGGGATCTCAATTGCCTACTTTGTCCTTCACCGCCTCGCCGCCCCCCTCCCCGCCACCGGAGCCTACGCCCTCCACTTCGATAGCTCGATCTTCAAAACGTTGGCCCTCTACTGGAAATGGACCCTCGCCCCTGAGGCCACCCGCGGCTTGGGACACCGCCACATTCTCGTGGTCAACACCTTCCTCATCGCCTCGTCGCTCGCCCTCGTCTGGTTCGTAGTTCGGGAATCGTCCAGCGGGCGTTTGCTCCCTCTTTTCTGCCTGACATGGTTCGCCGCCACCCTGGCCCCCGTCCTCCCCCTCGCCGACCACCGCTCCGATTATTACCTCACCATCCCCGCCATTGGTATTGCCATGCTGGTAGGCGCCGCCCTGGGCCAACTGATAACAGCCTCGTGGCTTTATCGGGCGTCAGTAGTCCTCGCCGTTTCGGTCTATCTCTGGGCCATGCTCCCCGTAACCCTGTCCGATACCCATTGGTGGCTTCTCAAGTCACTCCAGGTGCGCACCCTGGTCCTCGGTGTCCAGTCCGCCCGCGCCTCTCACCCCGGAAAAGCCATCGCCGTCGACTCAGTCACAGCCGACCAATATAATTTTTCCTTCGCCGATGCGGCCTTCTCCGCCAACGGCTTCAATGACGTCTATCTCACTCCGGAATCAGGACTTAACGTCGATCCGCGCGCCGATCCCGCCATCCGCGACACCGTCACTTTAGCCCCCGATGTAATCAGCCATGCCATCTCCCACAATGAGGTTGTGGTATATTCATTGGAAAGTGATCACCTCCGAAACATAACGGAGGGATACGCGCGGCGCCTTTCGGGCCGCCTGTCTGATCGATTGACGGTTGGTTTGGCCGCGAGTGTCCGGCTTCCGACCCGTGTTGACGTCGGCAATATCCTCTACTCCTGGCTTTTGGGTCCCACGTGGTTGCCTCCCGAATCCGGCATTCGCTGGATGCCCGGCAGCGCAACCCTTCGTTTGGGTGTCCCCGAAAACGGGGGGAGTCGGCTGGAACTCGAAGGCTACTGCCCGGAAGCGCAACTTTTGGCCGCTTCCCGGCATCTGATGGTTCTGGTGGATGGCGCTGTGGTGGGGGAGACGCGAATTTACGATCCAGAAAGCAATTTCCGGCGTCTATTCCCAATGTCCGGCCTGTTGGCGGGCAGGGAATTTGTCGATTTGGAAATCCGGGTCGACCCTGTGAATCGTAAGGATGGACAGGACTACGGGCTTGTGTTTGGGAAAGTGGCGGTTCTTCCCTAAAGCCCTGAAACAATCGGGCCGATCAGTATCACCGAGACATAGACATTAGTTTCGGGTTCGGGTAGGATGCTACACCCGGGTTTTAGCGTTCTTTTATTTGACACCCTGCGGTTTTGGCACTCATATTGCTATAGAGGGTTGTCCGGTGTTGTTTGGTTTTTGGAATGTGCGGAAGGGTCCAGGTTCCGTGCAGATGAGTAATATTTAAGTTTTCGGTACTCAGATTGTTTGAAACTTTGAGGGCAGATATTCGTCTTTAACACAGACGACACGAAAAGAGGCCCCATCGCCGGGCGTAACCTCGGCGACGCAACGTTAGAAGAAGTTGGCCAGAAGAAGTAGTAGCAGGAAGACGAAGGAAGTGGGATATGACCAAGACTGATTTGGAAAAATTCAGAAACACGCTGGAGACGAAGCGTTCGGAACTGTCCGGATCGCTGCGTAACCGTGACGAAATCGTAATCGAGAAGGCGCCGGATGCTCTCGATGAAGTGCAATTGGCGGGCGAACGTGAGCTCGCGATCCGTAACCTGGACCGCGATTCGAACATGTTGCGCCAGATCCGCCGCGCCCTCGGCCGCATTGCCGATGGCTCGTACGGTGTGTGCCTGCATTGCGACGAAGAGATTTCGCCGAAGCGCGTCGCCGCCGTGCCGTGGGCTGCGTACTGTATTAAGTGCCAGGAACAGGTAGACCGGCACGAGATCGAAGTCGACGACAACGCCGACTTGTTTGCCAGCGCCGCTTAATCGCGGGCGCTTGCGCGGCCTCCGTCAATCGGAGCGGGATCGCGGCAGCGTGAGGACTTTTCGGGCGGACTCCACGGGTGCATTAACTCAGTGGGCTCCGCCCGAGGTGTTTTCAGCCCAGCCGGCTAACGAAAGATAACATCCGTCCGGCATTTTCTTTTTCCCGCCGATACGAATAAAATCGCTCCGGTCGGCAAAAAGTACACTCTCCGGACTGCCATATTTTCCGCACGCCCGCTGCCAGAGCCTGGCTTTCGTTAATGCCCGGCAAATCCGGAAACCGGCTCTCACTCCCCAACTGCTGCGCCACGTCGGGACCCACTTCGTAGCAACATGACCCGATAGACGGCCCGATCGCCACACAAAGGTCCTTCGCCCGGCAACCCCTCAACGCCATCTGCCGAATCGTCGCGCCCAGAATCCCCGCCGCCGTCCCGCGCCATCCCGCATGTACGCAGGCCACGGTGCGTGTTACCGGATCCACCAGCAGAACCGGCACGCAATCCGCGGTACGAATCCCGATCGCCACGCCGGCCTCGCCCGAAATGATGGCATCGCCCTCGCCGATCTGCTCACCCCTGCGCCCGCAGGCATCGAGCACCACCGCCGAATGAATCTGCTTCACGGTCGTAAGCCCGGACGGCGGCGCAGAATCGCGCAGCCCGAAACCATGCGTCAGCCAGGGAAAATCGAAATGAGGAGAGGTGATCACAGGCAGGCTTTCATTTTACGCCGCAGATCGCTTTCCGGTCCGGCTTCATCCACAAACATGCGGCACGAATCTGCTCAGGTTCGTAGTGATCGGCGTCTCCGATTCCCGAATCCCGATCCCGGCCGCCGAGTCACCCTCTGCATGCCCAACCACCCAGCTCCCGATCACCGGATACATCCCCTCGAAACTCCTCAACGGCCCCACACCCTGATACACAAATCCTTCCCCGCCGTAAGTGCCGCCAGTCCTGACCTCCCGCCCCGCCCGGCGCAGCGTGACATTCCCGCCCTCGCGCCCAAGTAAAGGCTTTCTCACATAGTCCGCGCCGGACGCCGGTCGTTCGAAGCTCGCTGCCAGCAGATACGGATGATCCGGATACAATTCCCACAGCACAGGCAGGATTCCCTTATTGGACAGCAGCATCTTCCACGCTGGCTCCAGCCAGATCGTCTCCGCCACACCAGGGCCGCCTGGGCCGCTGGGGCTTAGATATTTCCCAAACTCTTCCCGCACCATCCACTCCCACGGATAGAGCTTGAACACCGCCTTAAGCGGACGCTCGTCCGGCCCGGTGAACCGCGCGCCATCCCATCCGATCTCATCGATGAAAAAGAAAGAAGACGCCAGCCCCGCCTGCTCAGCCGTGTCCGCCAGATACAGGGCCGTGGTCCGGTCTTCCCGATCGTCCATCGAACAGAAATCGACCCGCTGCCCCGGCATGTGCGGAGCCAGTTCCTTCCAATGCGCAATCAAACGCTCATGGATGGAATTGAACTGATCGCTGGCCGAGTGAGTTTCCTCCAGCCAGTACCACTGCACCACGGCGGCTTCCAGCAGCGATGTCGGCGTGTCCGCGTTGTACTCCAGCAGCTTCGGCGGATGGCGCCCGTCGTACATCAGATCGAAACGCCCATAGAGCGATGGCGGTTCCGAAGCCCACGATTGCTCGATCAGCGGCACGGCGCCCTCGGGAATCCGCATCCTCGCGTACAGCCGATTGTCGATCACATGCTGTGCCGCCCGGCGCGTCATCTCTTCCAGTTCATTGGTTGCGGACGCGAGCAGATCGATTTCCCCAGCCGTGAATTCGTAAAATTCCGACTCGTTCCAGTACGTATGCGATTCGCCGTTATCCCGATCGAAGGTATGCCACGTCAGGCCGCTCGCCTCCACTTTTTTCTGCCAATCGGCCCGCGGAGGCGATGCGATCCGCCGCATTACCCGCCTGCGGAATGAGCGCTTCCATGGCTGCCGAACCCACCAGGGTGGCTAACCGACCCGCCATGCACGCTTCCACAGGTTTGGGTTTTGGGAGTAATGCCGGTTCCACCCGCGGGCACCGTCGCGGCGGGAGTCTGACACGGTTGCGTGGCCGGCGTTGCCGCCGGCGGCGGAGATGTGGGCTGTTGAGCCTGTGCCGAGACCGCCGCGGCGGCGAGCAGCGTCAGCGTGACACTTGCCGATTTCCTCATGTCCCGATATTACTCCATTTTTCGTGTGGGTGGAGGGAGGTACCACGTTTTGCCCCATGGTTGTGAGTGCTGTACCCGCGGCACCGTGTCTTGTTGCCCTCTCCGCGCCCGTCATCGGTCCATGCGCAGCCAATCCGTGATCGTTTTCGATAAATCCAGGAACGTCAGGCGGTCGTGCTCAAGTGTAAGCGCCGCGCACAGAGCGGGAAGGTCGCCCCGGAATCTGCGGTAGTGTCCGATCACTTCCGCGCCGCCAGGCAGCGTCGCCCTTTTCGACGCCAGCCGAAGCCAGTCGCGAACCTCTCGTATTGCCCTCTCGGGATCCCCGCCGTGCGCTCGTATGTCTTGCCCCGAGATATCCGAGATGAACGCGCGATACCGGTACTGATCGAAATCGAGCACCAGCGTTCGTTTCTTGCTCTGACAGGCGGTCCGAATCGTTTGCAGCCAAAAAACAGCCCGAGTTCCAGTGGCATGTTGAATCGTGGCAGCCCGGTAGTTGCATCCAGTGTGACCGCTGAAAGATCGTTTATGCCGAACCGGCACTCCTCAATAATCCGCTCAATCTTGGACAGACGAATTTCAGCGGCGTCATCTTCCTCAAGGGAACAGCGCGGGATAAAGCCCAGATAGGAAACAGCGAAGGTTATTGCGTCGAAGACCGGCCGGTAGCCCGGATCGAAGGGACAGTTTATAAAAACATCCCTGTTCCTCAGCCGAGTGATCACGCAGGAGGAGGAGGTCCGATCACACGCGCAAGCACTATCTTTGCGACGGCCCGGCCAATTGGCCCGGCAAGGCGACTCTTCCGCGGCGGATCCTGAACACGCGGCATTCCGCGGGTTACGCACTTCCTGATCCGTCCATCCCGTCCGTGGACCACCAATTGGCCTACCCGAACACCCTTGAGGCTCTTTCTTGCCGCATCCACGGCTTTCCGCTGAGTCGAAAAAGTGCGAACTGGCCCGCCTTCTTTCTTGACCGCCCAGGCGCCGTCAAAGCGGTACACGTGAAACGTCCTCGCCAGCATATTCATATTCTACAGGATTCCCCGGGGAAAACGGCGCGGTCGCAAGGTAGAGGCGGCGTGCGAACCGGACAACACTACTGGAACAAATCCTGCTTCATCTTGCTCACAATCCGTTCCGCCAGCTTCCGCTGCCCGCCCCGCTTCAACGCCCCGAAAATAAGACTGCGGTCCCCGGACTCACCCGCCCACACGAACGTCCGGTCCTTCACCCGAACCATTTTCGCGCTCGCCTCCATCCGGTCCTTCCCGCCGACAATGGACCCGCTCACAACGTCGTACCACTTCACCTCCGTCTTTTGCGAGAGCCCCGTCAATATGTAATTGATCAGGGCGCAGAGTAGGATTGGAAATGACTCATGCACGGAATTCCGGAAATCGTCCTCGATACAAACGTTCTGGTATCGGCGCTGCGGTCGCGGCGAGGCGCTTCCTGGCGGATACTCAGCCTCATCGGCACCGGCGCATTTCGGTCGCATGTATCCGTCGCGCTGGCGCTTGAGTACGAAGAAGTTCTCAAACGCGCCAACATGACGAGCGCCCTTACGGAGGACGACGTCGACAAGTTCCTCGACTACATATTCCGTTCTTCGAACCTCGTGCCGTCTGTCTTTCCGAGGCGCCCGAGCCTGTCCGACCCCGACGATGAATTGGTGCTGGATCTTGCCCTGCAGTGCGGCGGAATAATCGTTACGTACAATAAAAGAGACTTCGCCGGGGCAGAAAAGCGGCGTGTCCTTGTTTGGACGCCCGCGGAATTCCTCGAGTCGATGAGGCAACCCGAATGACCGTTACCGTAAACATTCCGGACGAACTTTACCGGCAGGCCCGCGAGATCGCCGATTCGCAGCACCTGTCCGTTGACGACGTCATCTCATCTGCCTTCGCCGAACAACTTGCCGCCTGGGAGCGCCTGAAACAACGCGCCGCGCGAGGCAGTCGCGAGAGCTTCCTTGCGGTGCTCGACAAGGTGCCCGATGTTGAGCCTGCCGACTACGATCGCATTACGACTTAGACGTCAAAGGCCGCAACCGCAGGGCGGGACTCCGGGCCGGACTCCAAAGATAACGGCACAATCTGCACAACCGATTTCGCCGGCAGCCGCGCCCGCGAGCACTCAATGAACTGAGGAAGAACATGGGCATCACCTTACCGGCAAACTTGGAGAAGCGGGTGGAGCAGGAACGGGATCGTGGTCAGCATCGGCTCGACTCTCTTCGCCGAATCGGACAAGTCGTGGATGACGCGGGTCTGTATGAGCGCGTCTTGTCCCAGGACGGGAATGATCGCCCCGGCCATCGACCGCAACTCGACCGGTGACCCCTCGCCCCACCACCAACTCAGCTCAGAACAAATCCTGCTTCATCTTGCTCACAATGCGTTCCGCCAGCTTCCGCTGCCCGCCCCGCTTCAACGCCCCGAAAATAAGACTGCGGTCCCCGGACTCACCCGCCCACACGAACGTCCGGTCCTTCACCCGAACCATCTTCGCGCTCGCCTCCATCCGGTCCTTCCCGCCGACAATGGACCCGCTCACAACGTCGTACCACTTCACCTCCGTCTTTTGCGAGAGGCCCGTCAGTATGTAATCCGCATCCCTCTCGTCGAGCACAAGATGCATTGGTAACTTCTGCTTGATAACCTCCGCCGCGATGAAGTTGTCGAGGTTCTCCTCCATCTGCCCGATGTAGAGTCGCGAGTTGATCTCGACCCGCACCTGCTTTGAGATCCCGGCGTCCGTCAACTGGGGTTTACTTTCCAGAATCGCCGCAATCACCTTATCCGAGACGCCCGCCTCCTTCATCCTGATGATCTCGGCCGACCCATGCGAATAATTCCCCGGCTGCCGACTGATCATGCCAACGATCACGTCATCCCCGAGGCCTGCCTTGGCAAGCTTCACGATCGTGTCGTTAGTAAGGACCTCAGATGCCGCTGAATCCGGTGGGCGTGTCTGAATCACAGTCTGAGAAGGAACGGGCGGCGCTGGCTGTACAGCGGGCGCGCCGTCGACTTCAAATGCCTCCAGCGTCGCGTCGTGAGTTAACGTGGACACTTTCTTGTCGGTCGTGACATCCCAACTCAGCTCCTTGCCGTTTGCCAGAGTCTCCGTATTCCACATCTCGAACAGACACCCCGACTTCACGGAAGGGGAGAGAACGCATATCCGCACGATTTTGGCCGGCATACCGGACTGATTCTTCGCCGTGGCAACCAACCGAACGCCTTTT
>Ga0302320_10021180_pt1 | contig 12922 bp, 9 predicted proteins | sample Bog_T0_3_FD_202130 | JGI IMG/M metagenome (GOLD analysis project Ga0302320, IMG submission 202130) | Peat permafrost microbial communities from Stordalen Mire near Abisko, Sweden - Bog_T0_3 | ecosystem: Environmental > Terrestrial > Soil > Wetlands > Peat | place: Sweden: Abisko, Stordalen Mire...
GGAGTATTAGAGGCAACTAAGTCAACCCAGCTTGACCGGCGCGGTAATGTCATCCAAAAAGTGGATGCAAACGGGAACGTCTTCACCACCAGTTTCGACGACCTTGACCGGCCCAAGCTTGCTGCCGGCCCGGCCATCCTCACCGTTTCGCAATACACCGGGAGCGGCATGAATCCCGGCAGCACGAACATCACCTACGTCACCAACCTGGTGCAGCAGGCCGTCACCAACTTCTATGATGCTGCCGGGCGTGCGGTGACAAACATCAATGCTCTCGGTGAATCCACCGTCAACAAGCTTGATGCCTTGGGTCGTCCCGTCAGCACACAAATCTATGGTGCTACCGGCGCTTTGGTGCGCGAGAAGTATTTCGCTTATACCGCCGACCACAACGGCGTGACCGTCACCGATGGCTCCGGGGCCACGGCGATCAGCCACACCACTTACACCGACAATGACGGGCACACGGTTTTGTCCATTTCGTATCCGGTGAGCGGCAATCTGGATTACATCTGGAAAGACTACGATTTATCCGGCAACCTCGATTATGAGGAGCATGACACCTCGCCGGGCGGCGGGTGGACATTTGCCAGTTACGCCCATGATGGACTGAACCGTTTGACTTCCGAGACGAATCGTGATTATGCCGTCACTGCTTATGCGTATGACCCGCTGGGCGACCTGACCAACCGCACCATTCCGGGCGGCGTGCAGTGGGATGCCATTTACAACAATGCCGGTCAAGTCCTGCAAGACTGGCTCGTGGGCACTGACGGTTCCGGCACCCGCACCAATACCTACACATATTATTCCAGCGGAAATCCATTTGCCGGATTGCTCGACATCACTACGAACGAACGCGGTGTGGTCAGCACTTACAGCTATGATGACTGGCTGCGTCAATCTTCCGTTACCCGCACCGACCCGTATTACAATCACACGGACACGTTCTGGAGTTATGATCCGCGCGGGTTTGTGACCAACATCGTCGAACAAAACACCGGCAACGGCACCGGCCCGGACCCCAAGGTCGTGTCGCGCACGTTTGATGCTTACGGACAGATGAGTTCCGAAATAGTCACTTTGAATGGCGCATCGTTCTCCAGTGCCAGCCAGAGCTGGGACTCAGCCGGACGGCGCACCGGGTTGGGCATCAATGGGGCCATCTATAATTTTGCATCGCGGGCAGATGGCACATTGAGCTACGCCAGCAACCCGACCGGCAGTGGCGGCTATAATTATGATACTGCCGGGTTATTGACCAGTCGTGTCGTTGGTCCCCGCACCACCACCATCAATTCACGCGATGGCGAGGGGCGGCCCTTTACCATCACCACCGCCATCAGTGGCGTGACGCAGTTGACCGAAACACTTGGCTGGTATGGCGACGGGACGCTGTATTCCCACACGCTCTATCGCCCTGATTTCACCGACTCCCGCATTTACGGCTATGCGAGTTTAAGCCGCCGACTAAATTATGAGAAATTGAATCTCAACGGCACCACCGCCTGGACCAATGGCTTCACCTACGACCAGGGCGTTGCCGCCGGGCCGGGCGTGCTCACGCAAATGGGTTTGCCAGGCTTAACTACCGCAAATTGGAATGGTGGCGTAAGCCCGCTTGCCCGCGTCAGCACCGAAACCAACTCGTGCATCAGCTATCCGGCTTATGGGCGGTTGAATGGCCAGGCCACGCTGACCGCGTTACTGGACGGCCAGCCGATAGCAGTAACCACAAACAATTCCAGCGACTCCTCGTATCCGTTTCAATGGCGCACGGAAATGGAACTGACGCCCGGCACGCACCAGTTGATGGTGGCCGCTCTGCATCCCAGCGGATTTTACACCGCTTGGGCGACCAATTCTTTCACCAACAATCTGTCCGGCCAGACCGCTTCCATCTTTAATAATAACAACGGAAGCGTCGTGAAACGAATCTGGCGCAAACCTGATGGTTCCACCAATCTCACCCAATTACTGTATTTTGACGCCAAAGACCGGGTGCGGCAGCTTACCGAATATGACAGCCAGCAAAATGGTTATGTTTGGATGGCGGATTACGACGGACTGGACCGCCGGTTAATCACGCAGTATTACACCATGACCAACGGTATAGCTTATATCGCGTTTCCAGTTGGTTATGTGGGCATCCAGCAGTTTTATGATCCACAGGTGGAGTTTCTCGAATTGGGGGTTACTTATGGAAACCAGACGGAATGGAAACTCTATGGCCCCGACTTAAATGGCAAATACGGTGGAGCGAACGGCACGGGCGGACTTGATGGCGTGTCGCCATATCTGAATCTGTTCTATCCGCTCATCAGCGATTTTCGCGGAAATATTTTGGCGGAAGTGACCAATGGTGCAGTGGCATGGAATCCGGCGCGTCCGACCGGCTATGGCGCGGTGCCCGCTTATCGTCCTGTGCCGCTCGGTCATGGCGCGGACATCACACTTTCATCCGCATGGCGCGGACACTGGCCGGACATCACAGGTTATTACAATATTGGAAAGCGGCTTTATGATCCGGTAAGCGGCATGTGGTTGTCCTATGACTCGGTTTGGAACGAACGCGACCCGAATTATTTGAGCTTCGCTGGAGGCGAGCCAATCATGAGGTTTGACGCGGATGGACGGGTATCAAAAGACCTTTACAACTTTGTGGACAACGGCGGCGTCGCAGGTGCGGCACTGCGGGGCATAGGCGGCTATCTAAATGACTATAATAACAGCAGCGCAGGCGGTGGCTACTTTACGGGTGCTGCCGGGTCGTTGGTGAACGAACTGGCAGGCATGAGCGCGCCGTCCACATATGTCAACGGCCTTGCCAGTTATGGCAACAACGTTAGCACCGTCTATAATGATAGCGGAATTTTGGCAGCTAGCAGTTATGCGGCCACCAGTTGGAATGTGGGCGGGATCTATTCAGGTATCGCCAACATGAATTTAGTAACGGGCCAACCGGTAGGCGACTGGTATCAGCGGGGAACTGAAATCAGCAGCGGCGTGGCCAGCACGGCGGGAGTCGCGGCGGGCGGCGTGGGTGTTTTCAATTGGGCGACGGCTCCGGCAACGACTGCGCCAGCATCGGTTGCCGTAGATGATGGCTGGGTTAGTCAGCTAGAGCAACAACAACAAGTCGGGCCGACTACAACAACGATTAGAAATTCTGACCTTGCTGGGCAAAACCATCCAGTAACAGGTATTCCCTTTAATTCAAATGGATTTCCTGATTTCTCTGGTGTTGCAACCAAGACGGTTCAGATAGACTATACAGGGACGAGGCTTGGTGACTTCGATGCTGCAAATGCAGCCGCAGGACTTGATTCAACTCCAGAAGGTTTTACCTGGCATCATGTTGAAGATGGAACGACAATGCAGCTAGTGCCAAGTGATATTCACATGGCAACTGGTCATACAGGTGGATTTTCACTTTATCCCCAACCATAATATGCCAATCGAATTCAAAAGTTCTAATCCGGCAACCGACCTAGCGGCAATAGAAGAGTTTCAACGAACATTGGGATTTAATTTGCCAGCTTGCTATCGGGACTTTCTGCTTAAACATAATGGTGGGCGTCCCATCCAATGTGTTTTTCCAATTACTGGATTTGCCGACCCAATAGGTGGCATCCAAGTATTTTATGGGCTTGGCACACCAGTTAAGACAAGTGATCTCAACTGGCAAATCAAAAACCGTATCGTTCATTTTCCTGATGGCATATTAGAAATAGCCTGCACGGATGGCAACGACTTGATCTGTATCAATACGAAGACAACAGATGCGCCGGTATATTTTTTCGACCATCGCCCGTCGTGGGGGAATGGAATATGGAGAGATGGAGATCTTTACGCTGTGGCTCCTTCTTTTTCAGAATTTTTATCCAAACTAAAAGCGAAAAAATAATTGAACTCGACACTCCAACTAAAGCACGCATGATGCCAATGAAAATTCTTGCGTGGCTTTTTATGGGCGTGCTGACGGCACAAGCCCAGCTTGCTGTCACCGTGTTGTCGCCAAAACTTACCGGCCAGAAGGCCGTTGTGCCATTGGTAATGACAAACAACCTTGCCGAAACCGTGGAATCTGCCCGCGCCATCTGCTTTCTTTTGGATGACCAAGGCAAGATGATTGGGCAGTCAAGCAAGTGGGTGATTGGCGGCACCAAGGCTCGCCCGGCGTTGGAGCCGAAGCATGGCGCGACGTTCAACTTTGTCATCACCAGTCCACAGCCGTTCACGACCACAAACTTGACGGCGAAGGTTTCGTTCAGCCGTGTGATTTTGGCTGGAGGCCAAGTGGCCGATCCAGCCAAGGATGTATTCATCGAACAGGTAAAGAAGAATTGAACCACTTGCAAACCACAATCAAAATTGCGTTATGAAAATCTCAAAACAAATTTTGTGGATGGGAGTTGCGATACTCCTCGGTTTCAAAACCGCTTTTGGACAGGGATTGATCACAACCAATCATGTTCCACTGAAAACTGATCTGACAAAACTGACCCCGCCGCCGACCTTAACAGTAAAGCCCGCCGGTGCTGCTCTTGCACAAGGAGGCATTCCCCTTCTGGTAAAGAAGCCCGCCCTTGTGCAATCCGGCGCGACCACCGTTTCCGCGCAACAAGCCGGCGCACTTCCCATGATGCCGGCACCGGTTTTGCGACCAGTCCAAAAGTAATTCCTTAAAAATCATGCCTTTCCAAGGCATCAAGGCTTGTTTGCCGGATAAATCCGGGGTTTCACAACATTTTAATTTCCGAATGCTAACACTGGGTTTGCCAACGAGGTGCAGTCAGCGCGGGCCGTATGTTCCATACTGGGCGAGCAAGGTAAGATGGTCGGCCCAATCAACGAAGTGGTCATCGGGCGAAACAAAGTTGGCCTTGAGCCGAAGGGCGAGACGACTATCAGTTTTGTCATCACCAGCAGCCAGCCATTCACAACCACGAACTTAACAGCTAAAGTGACTTTCAGCCGGGTGGTAATGGGAAGCGGCCAGATCGCAGACACCCTCAAAATGGTAAACGTGAATCGGCAATAAATTTAGTTTGGCACAGTCGGTGTTCCAAACAGAAAATCGAGTCGCGCGCTGTTGCTGCGGGCAATTATATGGCGGCGGCGAAAAACTCAAGGTATTGCTCGCCTATGCCCTCTGCGCTCCACCTTGACTTTTTCGCCACCGCCAAGCCCTCGCGTTTAGGAACAGCGCGCGGGGAGGTGACGCTGCCTTTATCATTGCATAGACGAAAAGTTGAGGAACCAACCATCCTGCTTCGCGCCTTCTTGACGGCACTGCCGGACAGTTTAGGGAGGTTTGAGAAAAGACCGGACCGCGCTTGACGGCGCTTCGTCCGCATAGCCATCATAAAGCATCCGAATTTATGATGGCAGTTCGGCACAAAAACAGCATTTTTAACGGCGGCACTCCGCCAAGCGCATCAGACTTAACATTGCCCAATTCTAAAGCCAGACTCAAGTGGTCACCTGCGGACATCCAGTTGCTCGGACAGGCGGACGACAAGGATGTCGCTTTGCGATTGGGAAAGGCGGAAGGAACCGTGATGCGAAAGCGGCTCAGGTTGCGGATTGCAAAGTTCAATCCCCATTTACGCCGTTGGACGCAGAAAGAAGACGAGTCGCTCCGAACGATGCGGAATGAAGATTTTTTCAGCCGGTTCGGTCGCACGTTGGTGGCCATTCAGCAACGCCGCCAGCATCACGGAATTCCGCAGCCCAAACGGGGTGATCGTCCTTGGACGGACAAAGAAGACGCCCTGTTGGGCAAAATGAGAGACCCGGACTTTGCGCGGCAATTTAATCGGCCACAGATTTCGATAAGCCCGCGCCGCCGGCAACTTGGAATCCCGGCCTTCCATCCTCGGCACAAGGTATGGTCTAAAGCCGAAGACGAACTTCTGGGCACCATGACCGACCGCAAGTTGTCTAAACGGCTGGGACGCACCCTGGTTGCCGTGCGGGTGCGCCGCATCAAGCTGAGGATTCCGGTCGTGAATAGCCAATGCCGACCGTGGCGCCCCGTGGACGATCAACTGTTGGGTAAGCGTCCAGACGAACAGGTTGCGCTGTTGCTCGGAAAAACCGTGAACGCGGTCAAACATCGGCGATTCCGCCTTGGCCTCGTGACGAAGCGGCTAAAACACCGGCAATGGTCTCCGGCTGAAGACCAATTGCTGGGTTCGGTCCCGGACAGCGAGATTACCCGACGGTTGGGCTGCAACGAATCGGTGGTGCGAGTCCGCCGCTGCAAGCTGGGCATTAAGTCCCACCGTCACAAATGGACACCGAAAGCGGATGGTTTGCTGGGCAAAATGTCCGATGAAGCCGCCGCTAGGCAGATCGGGTGCAGTGTGGATGCCATAAAAAACCGGCGTTTCCGGTTGTGCATTCCGCCGTTTGAACCGGGCTGGAAGTATTGGACCGCAAAGGAAGATCAACTGCTCGGAACCATGCCGGATTCAGCCGTCGCACGGAATTTGGGCCGTGCAGCATCGGGCGTTCGGTCGCGTCGGTTAAGGCTGGGGATTCCCTGGAACAATCCCGCACTCCGCCCTTGGAGTGCCGAGGAGTTGCGTTTGCTTGGCACCATGCCCGATATGGTGCTCGCTGAAAAATTCCATCGCACTGAAAAGGCCATCTTGTCGAAGCGCGGTGCGCTGCACATCCCGACGCCGAAGTTGTGATGCCGCCGCCAAGCTCTCACTTTTTTGCGGACACCAAAACGGACACCAAACGGATTAGAAATGATAGGGTTGGATAAAGCCGAATTAGCTTGAATAGCCAATGAAATCAGCTATATTTGAACTGCAAACGCGGGGATAAATGGCCGATTCCGACCCTCGCCTTTTGAATCTATCAGCTAATTTGTGCCGTGCGCTCACAACGCTTAAAGTCCAGTTATAACAAGAATTGTGACGGGGTCTGTTCGCAAATCCACTGTCAGCAAAACTGTCAGCAAAAGAGTATTAAAAGAGTTGTGCCGGAGTGATTGGAGAGTTTCAGTCGGGTTATGAAAAGTAACTGTTACCCGCGGGAGGAAACGCCGCGTCATCTATTGCTCGGTTCACCCGGTTGCGCTCCAAACCGACACGCCGCCCGGTTACGGGAATTTTACCTTTATGATTCTGCACCCGGAGAATTTCTTTGAATGATAATGGCGCCGAAATTTGATTAGTGCCAATTTCGACTTGAATTGGCTGTCCAAACTTGAATTTTGAACTTCAACGTCAACGCTTCCATTTACACGTGCCATTTGCCTTTAGATTTCGCGCGAAGAATGCTGTTTACCGATTCAAAACATCCAGATCCCACCATGCATTCAACAAATGGATTTCAGGAATCACAAGCAGGGCTGAATCTCGACCGCGCCGTCGAAGAAGCCAGGCCCCAGAAAATCTTAAAACCAAAAATCCAACGGAATAAAACTGGCGAGAACATGATCTTTTTTTCAGCGCGTGAAAGGAATCAGATGAACCTGCGGTGCTTTGACCAGCGCGACCAACTGCATTCCCTCGTGCAAGGCCAGTTCCTCACAAGCCGGGCGAGTCAGCAAAGCAATCAACGGAAATCCGCAGTCCAGATTTACGCGCATTAGCGGTCCTTCCCGCGTCACTGCCCGTACCGTGGCGGCCAGACGGTTGCGCGGACTGGATTGAACCGTGTCCGCCCGCATCAAAATCACGTCCTCCGCCCGGATGCAAACATAGACCTCGCGCGCACCCGCCGGCAAATCGTCCGCCAGCGCGGTCAGCCGGGCGTCACCCGCGACCACCGTCGCCAGACTGTCCCGCGTTTCAAGAATAAGTCCGGGTTGCACGGTTTCGACGGCGGTGATTTCCGCCACCGCCAGAGTCACGGGCCGGCTGAAAACCTCATGGGCCGGGCCGTGTTGGACATTGCGGCCATCGTGCAGCACCACCACATCGTCGCCGAGCGCGAGCGCTTCCAACCGCTCATGCGTGACCAGGATCGTCGGAATGCCAAGCCGCCGGAGCAATTGTCGCAATTCGCCGCGCAGCCGCAGCCGCGTAGGCGTGTCGAGTGCAGCGAGCGGTTCATCGAGCAGCAATAATTTTGGCCGGCGCATCACCGCCCGCGCCAGCGCCACGCGTTGCTGCTGGCCACCGGACAATTCGTGCGGCAACCGGTTTCCCAGACCGGTGAGGCCGAGCCATTGCAAAGTTTCAGCCATGCTTGTCGCGCGTTCGGCGGCGGGCAAATCGTTCACGCCGTACCCAACATTGCCCGTGACCGTGAGATGCGGAAACAGCGCGTAATCCTGCGGCACAAAGCCGACGTGGCGTTTTTGGGGCGGCAGAAAAATGTTTCCGCTTTCCACTTGCTGCTTTTTGCCTTTCCTCAGCCAAACCTCGTCGCCAAATTTAATTTCGCCTTCGTCGGGAGTTTCCAACCCGGCGAGGCAGCGCAAGATGGTGGTCTTGCCGGAACCCGACGCGCCAAACAGCACCGTGATTCCACTGCCGATCCGCATATCTTCGGCGGCAATTTCCGGGCCGCTGGGAAATTGCTTGCGAAAATTCGCGGTAAGAATGGCGTTTGTCATTTGTGCCGCCGTTGAAGTTTTTCACTGACAAACAACGCCGCGAACGCGATGATCGCCGACACGCCCGCCAGCGTCCACGCGTGCGCGTCCTCGCCATTTTCCACCGCCTGATAAATCGCCACCGGCAGTGTCGTGGTCCGGCCGGGAATGTTGCCCGCCACCATGATCGTCGCGCCGAATTCGCCGAGCGCGCGGGCGAACGCCAGCAGTGTTCCCGCCAACACGCCGCGTTTGGCCAGCGGCAGCGTGATGGTAAAGAAGACGCGCCATTCGCCCGCGCCCAGCGTGCGCGCGAGCTGCTCGAATTTCACATCCACTTCTTCAAACGCCGTCCGCGCCGCACGGACAAAAAGCGGCAGCGACATGGTCGCCAGCGCCAGCACCACCGCGCGCCAGGTGAACACCACATCGTAATTGAACATGCTATGCAGCCAGCTTCCCACCGGCCCGCGCCGGCCAAAGAGTTGGAGCAGGACCAAGCCCGTAACGACCGGCGGCAAAACGAGCGGCAGCGAGACGAGCGTTTCCACCAGCGCCTTGCCGCGCCAGTCTTTACGCGCCAGCCACCATGCCAGCGCCAGACCGACCGGCAAAATCAGCAACAGACTGGCCAGCGCCATCCGCAGCGAAAAACCGACCAGTTGCCACTCCGCGCTGCTCATTTGGCCGGTGATGATGACAACACGATGAAACCGAATTTTTGAAACACCGTCGTGGCGGCGCCCGAATTCAAATAGGTGATAAATTTTTTGGCGGCTTCCGGCTGCGGCGCATCTTTCAGCAGCGCCAGCGGATAGGAAATCTTCGGCGCATCACCTGCCGGCACCTCATAGGCCACCTTCACTTTCTTGGAAATCGCCGCGTCGGTTTTATAGACGAAGCCGGCGTCCACATTGCCGGATTCCACGGCCGCCAGCACGGCGCGGACGCTTTCGCACGGGACAACCTTGTTTGCAATCACCGGCCAGAGGAGCAGTTTTTCAAGATAGGCTTTCGCGTATGTTCCGCAAGGCACGGTTTTCAATTCACCCAGCGCGATGTGCTGGACGGCGGCGTTCGTGAGTTCAGTGGGCGCATGAATCGCCGCCGCGCCGGTCGGGGTGACGATGACCAATGAATTGCCCAGCAAGCTTGTCCGGGTACCGCTGACCAGCAACCCTTTTTTCTCCAGCGCGTCCGCCTTCGTCTCGTCGGCGGCGAAGAAAATGTCCGCCGGTGCGCCCGCCTCAATCTGCCGCGACAATATGCCGGAGGCCGCGAAGTTGAAAACAATGTTGTCGCCGGACACCTTTTCATAATTGGCGGCGATCTGCTTGAGTGAATCCGTCAGGCTCGCGGCGGCAAAGACGGTGACTTGTGCGGCCTGACTGACCGTGGCTGCCAGCAACAGGATCATCGTGACTACAATGCGTCGGATTGCTTTCATGTTTTCATGTTCGGTTGTTTTTGTCTTCCTTGTTTGGGCCGAAACCGCCGGGTTCCAGCCGCTGACGAGATGATGTTAGCATCGGTTTAGGGTGGAGGCCAAGCAAGGTTCTCGTTCGGAGTCGTTGCCAGCCCGACTTGGGAAAAAGCAAAAGCGGCAGCGGCGGCCACGCCGGCATCGCGATCGCGTTCAAGGTGAAACCGCCGGACCAAAATTACCGCGCCAGCCGGTAAAACATCTGCCCGTTGGCGAGATCGTTCGTGATGACAAATTGCCCGTTCGCGTTGGCCGGCGGCGTTGCGACCGGTGTCCACGCTGACGCCGCGGTAAGGTCGGTGGTGGATTGCAGCGTGAAGCCGTCGGCATTCGTCGGCCAGGCCAGCACCGCGTTGCCGCCGGATAAATTGAGGCTCAACGGCGGCGGCACAAACAAACTGAACAGTGCGCCGCTGCCGCCACTGCCGCCGGTGTGCGCCACGCCATACAATATGTTGCTCGACAGGATCACCGACACCGGCACCGCGCCATCCGCGTTGGTCAAGTTGAGCAGATTGCTGAAATTGTAGAGCACCTTGAACCCCGATCCGTCCGTGTTCATCACGAATACCGTGCCATTGGTCGTCGCGCCGCCACCGGACGCCGTGCCATACAATGTGCTGCCCGACGAAAACAAACTGCCGAACGGATACAGGCCGTCGGCGTTCGTAAAACCGGGTGCCGCCGTGAAACTGTGCAGGTTGGTGAAACCCGAGCCGTCCAGGTTCATGCTGTAAATCACGCCGTTCCCTGCGGCGCCGCCCAAGCGCGTGGTGCCAAAGAGATTCGTGCCGTTCACCGTCAATCCACCCGCCTCCGGCATCCTACCATCACTGTTGGTGCCCGAAACGAGCGCCGAGAAAACATGCAGATTCGTGAAGCCGCTGCCGTCCGTGTTCAGGCCAAACACCGTGCCGCTGCCAAACACGCCCCCGCCCGAACACGAGCCGAACAAATTCGTGCCGTAAATGGCCATCGTCGCCAGCGGCTGGATGCCGTCGCTGTTCGTGCCGCCCACGAGGCTCGCGAAGCTGTGCAGGTTCGTGTAGCCCGACCCGTCCGTGTTCACGCCGAAGATCATGCCGACGGCGTTGGTGCCGCCGCCCTCCGAGATGCCATACAACCGGCTGCCGGAAAGTGTCAGCCCGGCGAACGTGGACGCGCCGTCTCCATTGCCGTTGAACACATGCAGGTTGGTGAAGCCCGTGCCGTCCGTGTTGATGGCATAAACCGTCCCGCGCAAGGCCGGACCCGCCAAGCCCGTTGTTCCATACAGCACATTGCCGGACAACACCACGCCGCTGCCCGGCCAGCCGCCATCGTAGTTGGTGTGGAGCGGCCCGGAGCGCACGCTGAACACATGCAGGTTGGTGAAACCCGTGCCGTCCACGTTCACGGCGAAGACGGTGCCGTTGCTGTTCGCCCCCGCGTTGAAGGTTGCGCCATAAAGAACGCCGCCTGACTGCGCCAGTTGCGCGTAGGAAAAATCGCCGTCCGCATTGGTGCTATTGACCACCGGCGCGAACGCATGCAGTAACGTGAAAGTTTGCGCCGGACACGAGGCCAGAGGCCATGCCAACAACAATGCCAGCACCGCGGGAAGTCTTCTGAGATTCATTTGAAGAAGCAGGCTAATGGTTTTGCCTCCGGTTGTTAAGTGAAAATCGGGTGACGAAAAAACTCATTGCCGGGGAGTATCCTAAATTGGTAGGAACGGCGCGCTGCGATGTCCCTAACGCCACCGCCGCGAAATTGACGCCGCCCCCGCCCTCCCCTAATCTGCGCTGGTGAACCGGCTTTACTTTGGCGACAACCTCCACATGCTGCGCGACCGCGCCGCGTTTCCAGATGACTGCGTGGATTTGATCTATCTCGACCCGCCGTTCAATTCCAAGCGCGACTACAATCTCCTGTTCAAGTCGCCCAAGGGGCACGAGAGCGAGGCGCAGATCACGGCCTTTGAAAACTCGTGCCATTGGGGCGAACAGGCCGAGCGCGAGTTCGACGAACTGGTGCACGCGCCCAACACCGACGTTTCCGAGATGATGCAGGCGCTCCGCCGTTTCCTCGGCGAGAACGACATGATGGCCTACCTCACCATGATGGCCAAACCGCCTGCTCCAGCTCCACCGCGTCCTCAAACCCACCGGCTCGCTCTACCTCTAACTCACAGCAAAAAGGAAACTCATGTATCTCACAAAAGACTTCCAAGAGAAAACCGTTATGGCGCGCGTGATGCGGCAAAAAGAAATGCACTCCGAATACTTCAGCTTGAAAGAGCTTGGAAGTTGGAAAAATGCAATGGGTGCCGGCCGAAAGTGGATTAAGGAGCAACTGGCAAAATTGCCGCTGAAAATGTCTAGCAAAGGTAGGATGACCAAACGCAATCACTCCGGCGAGGTTGGCGTTCAATGGTCTCCGGGAATGGTCAGGAAAAAGAATGGGAATGTTTATGAATGCCCGAAATGGGTTGCGAGATGGCCGGGCTGTCCAAACAAGGGTGGAATCAGTTGGACGGTAAAACAATTTGAACACGAAGGTGCGTTTGTTTTGGCTGTTTTATCACGGCGGCTTGAAAGCATCAGCCGATGACAAAATACTCACCGAGTATGAAAGCATTGTCGGCACGAAGAAATACGATGAGATTGTAGTAAAGATGCAGATGTGAAACCTGCAATATAGAACGCTATGAAAATAGGAAGGCCATTTATGGCTGGGTAAAAGGTCCATCAAACCAAACCAGTCCCGACAGGGACGAAAGAAAATGCACTCATTCAACTCCTGCCTGATGCATTGCGTGTTCTCCACCTCGGAACGCCGTCCGTGGCTCACGCCGGAAATCCGCGAACGGCTCTGGCCTTACCTCGGCGGCATCG
>Ga0302320_10021182_pt1 | contig 12922 bp, 11 predicted proteins | sample Bog_T0_3_FD_202130 | JGI IMG/M metagenome (GOLD analysis project Ga0302320, IMG submission 202130) | Peat permafrost microbial communities from Stordalen Mire near Abisko, Sweden - Bog_T0_3 | ecosystem: Environmental > Terrestrial > Soil > Wetlands > Peat | place: Sweden: Abisko, Stordalen Mire...
CATCATTCCCTTCATTGAGGGCGACGGCACGGGGCGGGACATCTGGAAGGCCTCGCAGCGGGTTTTTGATGCGGCGGTGGAGAAGGCCTACGGCGGCAAGCGGGCGATTCGCTGGTTTGAGATATTTGCCGGCGAAAAAGCCTTCAGGCAGTTTGGCGAGTGGCTGCCGGAGGACTCGGTGGCGGCGGCGCGGGATTTGCGCGTCTCGATCAAGGGACCGCTGACGACGCCGGTGGGCGGAGGGATTCGTTCTCTCAATGTGGCGCTGCGGCAACTGCTCGACCTCTACGCCTGCGTGCGGCCGGTGAAGTACTACCAGGGCGTGCCCAGCCCGGTGAAGCACCCGGAGCGAGTGGACATTGTGATCTTCCGCGAGAATACCGAGGACGTGTACGCGGGGATCGAGTTCAAGGAAGGCTCGGCGGATGCGGCAAGGCTGATTGATTTTCTGAACAACGATCTGCTGGCGAAGGCGAAGAAAAAAGTGCGCCTGGACTCGGGCGTGGGGATCAAGCCGATTTCGATTTTTGGAAGTAAGCGGCTGGTGCGGTATGCGATACGCGCTGCGCTGGAGCAGGGGCGCAAGACGGTCACGCTGGTTCACAAAGGGAACATCCAGAAATTTACCGAAGGGGCCTTCCGCGAGTGGGGCTACGAAGTGGCTACGCAAGAGTTCCGAGCCGAGACGGTGACCGAGCGGGAGAGCTGGATACTGGGCAATCAGGATGCGAATCCCGAACTGACCGTGGAGCAGAATGCGGCGTTGATTGAGCCGGGGTTGGAGATGGCTAACGCGGCCTATCAGCAAGCGGTCTTCGCGGAGGTGAAGGCAGTGTTGGAGGCGATTGGCAAGACGCACGGCAACGGCGCGTGGAAGCAGAAGGTGCTGATCAACGACCGCATTGCGGACTCGATCTTTCAGCAAATCATTATCCGGCCAGAGGATTACAGTGTGCTGGCTACGACGAATCTCAATGGCGACTATATCTCCGACGCGGCGGCGGCGCAGGTGGGGGGCCTCGGGATTGCGCCGGGCGCGAATATTGGCGACGGCTTTGCGGTCTTCGAGGCCACGCACGGGACGGCTCCTAAATACGCAGACAAGGATGTAATCAATCCAGGGTCGGTGATTCTTTCTGGCGTGATGCTGTTGGAGTATATCGGCTGGAAGGAAGCGTCGAAGCTGATTGAGGAGTCGCTGGAAAAAACGATTCTGCAAAAATTCGTGACCTATGATTTTGAGAGGCAGACGGCGGGGGCGACCAAGGTTGGCACCAGCGAGTTTGCCACACGGATTATTGGCAACATGTAACGGCAGTTGTCAGTTGTCAGTCTTCAGTTGTCAGTCAAGCCCTGTAACTGACAACTGAAGACTGACAACCGACAACTCGGTTTCAGATTCCCCAAGGAGGAAATAAATGCGCAAGAAAGTAAGCATCATCGGCGCCGGCAATGTGGGTTCGACAGCGGCGCACTGGCTGATGGCCAAGGAACTGGCCGATGTGGTGATGATCGACGTGGTAGAAGGCGTGCCGCAGGGCAAGGCTCTGGACCTGCGCCAGGCTCTTCCGATTGAAAGATCCGACGTACACGTCACCGGTTCAAACGACTACGCCGATACGGCCAACAGCGATATTGTGATCATTACCGCGGGCCTGCCACGCAAGCCGGGCATGAGCCGCGACGACCTACTGCACACCAACTACAAAATTATGACCGATGTGGTGAAGAATGTTGTTGCGTACTCGCCGGAGTCGGTTCTGATTGTGGTCTCCAACCCGCTGGACGCGATGGTGCAGGCTGCGTACAAGCTCTCGGGCTTCAATCGCGAGCGAGTCATTGGCATGGCGGGGATTCTGGATTCAGGGCGCTTCAAGAGCTTTATCGCCGAGGAACTTCAAGTTAGCGTGGAGAATATGAGCTGCCTGGTGCTGGGCGGCCACGGTGACATGATGGTCCCGCTGGTTCGCTATACGACAGTGGCATCGATTCCGATTACCGAACTGCTCTCTAAAGAGCGGATCGACGCCATCATTCAGCGCACCCGCGACGGCGGCGGCGAGATTGTGAGATACCTGAAAACCGGCAGCGCCTATTATGCGCCCTCGGCCGCGGCGGTGGAGATGGCCGAGGCGATTTTGAAGGACAAGAAGAAGATTCTTCCATGCGCGGCATTTCTTCAAGGCGAGTACGGCGTCGATGGCTACTATATGGGCGTGTTATGCAAGCTGGGCGCGGCCGGCCTCGAACAGATTGTCGAGATCAAACTCAACGATGAGGAGCGCGTCGCCTTTATGAAGAGCGCAGCGGGAGTCAAGGAACTCTGTGACGTGATTGGCGTGTAAGAGTAGTGCTGTAACGCACGGGCGAGTTTTTTCTTGACAGGAGGCAGTTCAAAGCGCGACGGTGGTAGCGTTGTTTTCCCTGTATTTTTAGATAGCGAATCCAGAATCGAGGCTGAAGGATCTTATGGGCGCGATGTCCACATTAAAGGCGGTGATGAGGTTTGCCAAGCCGGCAGACCTCATCGCATTTCTTGTATGCGCGGTGGTTGGATACTTTGTAGGCTCACTCCTGCCGGAGGGCTCATGGGCCGTCTACACTTCCATTCTGGTTTTTTATCATCTTTTTCTGGCTTGGCTGGTGGTCGATTCGGGACGCGATCATGGCTTCTCGCTGCCGGTCGGTTCAACCATCGCGACGCATCTGGCCTGCCTGGCAATCGTCATCGCTTACGCGGCGGCGCACGGAGTGATTCCACTCTTCGGGCTGCTACGTTATGGCGTTGCCGCCCTGGCTCTCTTTGAGCGCAATTGGCTCTTCAGCGATGGCAGGGAGAGGATACCAGAGGCGAAGGTTCTGGTTGCACCGGTCTCCGCCGAGGCTGTGTCAAGCGTTGAAGAGGCTTCTGCCGAGGATTACGATGCTTGGATGCAGCATTTGGCGCAGCGGAATTCTTTGACGCGAAAGCCGGGTGTGACGATTCAGCAAGAGTACGAGCAATGGATGATGGCGCGGGCAAAAAGCCGGGCCAAAGTTTAAGAAGCGCCGGGCAGGGTGGCGGGAATATCGATGGAGACGAGTGTGCCGCGACCGGGATTACTGACTACACTGAAGCTGGCCTGGTTGCCGTAGAGTACATCAAGGCGCTCCTGCACATTTTTCATGCCGATTCCCGCGCCGTTGCGGCGGAGTGCCGAAGTCGGCCGGTTGCCCATGCCGACGCCGTCGTCGGCTACCTCGATGCGTACGCGATCTCCGTTGAGCTGGCTGCGCAGAGTGACAGTGCCACCTTTGAGGCGCGGCTCCAGGCCGTGCTTGATGCTGTTTTCAATGAGCGGCTGCAAGAGAATGCTGGGCACCAGAATATCCAGGGTTCGCGGGTCGATCTCTTTTTTCACACGTAGTTTTTCGGCGCCGAAGCGGACGACTTCGATGTCGAGATAATCGTCGGTAAATTTCAACTCATCACTCAACGGCACGTAGCTGTCGTGATCCTTGAGCAGCGCGCGCAGGATGTTGGCCAGCTTTACAGTCATTTCGCGGGCAAGCTCCGGCTTGATGCGCACCAACGAAGCGATGGAGTTGAGAGTGTTGAAGAGGAAGTGGGGATTGATCTGGCGCTGAAGAGCGTCCAGGCGGGCCTCAAGCAAGAGGCGCTTCTGCTCTTCGAGTTTGATTTCGAGGCGCATCGCATTCCACACCTTGAGCGCGACTCCGACGTTGATGGGCGCGCTGAGAGCCACCATTGCCTGTAGCCACCACTGGCTGGAGAGCAGGGCAAAGAGCCGGTGCGGATGGGCGTGAGCGATCCAGTCGCGGAAGGCCTCCATGGCGGCGATGAGAAAGAGCATGAGGAACTGGCGGTCGACGCGAGGCTGACGCAGATTGCGGCGAATCCAGCGGTAGAGGCTGAGGTCGATGAAGGGCGTGAAGGACCAGATCTCATCCTGTTCAACGGAGCGGCCGAGCAGGCCAGCCGCCAAACCCAGCGTGATGTTGAAGGGCAGAGCTAAAAACTCATGGTGGAAGAGCGCCGGGATGGCGAGGACTGCGCCGCCGAGCATGGCCCATTCAGGCCCGATAAGCAGGCCGATGAGAACGACGATCTCGAAGGAGATGTCAGCGGCCAGGAAGTTGGGGACAATGATGCGAATCCAGACGCCCAGGGTGAGCGGGACAAGAAAAAAAGCCAGTAGCGCCAGGGTTTGGCGGCGGCGGCGCTGCTCGGCAAAGAAGAGCCGCCGGAAGGTGGTGACCCGCGCCAAGACGCTGGCGACTGAAGCCACCACGCCCAGCTTGATCATCAGCGTGATCAGAATGAGATTGTCGGTCACCCCACCACTTTACAGCGCCGCGCGGCGGTAGAGCTAATTGAGGGTGTGGGGCGAGTTGAAAGGGCATTTCCGCGGGGGGTAAGCGGGTTGCGGACGAACTCGTCGAGAACGGCAAGAAGCGTCAGGGCACGACTTTACAAACTGCGAAAAAACTCAATCCGGAGGGAGACGGGGGATTTATCCCCCGTATAAAGCCAACAGAATCAGTCTCGGCTTTAGCCGTGGAGGGGATATTTCTGCCAGTTTCACCTGAAACCACGAGATTTTCCGCAGCCTGTAAAGCCCGTACCCTTTGAATTACCCGCTTGCTATTTGGCTACCGGCACGCGGAGGTCGCCGCCGGTCATCTCCTTGGGCAAGCCGAGGTTCAGAATGTTAAGCAGCGTGGGCGAGATGTCACGGAGAGAGCCGTCGGGACGCAGACGATAGCGCGGGGCTTCCTCAGCGACGTAAATCATCGGGACTGGGTTGGTAGTGTGCGCGGTGTGCGGGTTGCCGGTAACCAGGTCTACCATCTGCTCGGCGTTGCCGTGATCGGCGGTGATGAGCCAGCTTCCGTTCTTTTCGCGGATGGATTTATAGACGCGGCCAAGCTGCGCGTCGATGAACTCGATGGCGCGGATGGTGGGTTCGAGCTTGCCGGAGTGGCCAACCATATCGGCGTTGGCGAAGTTGGCAACAACCAAATCAAAAGTGGTGTCTTCAATGGCCTTCACGATAGCGTCGCCGATGGCTTCGGCCTTCATCTCTGGCGCAAGGTCATAGGTGGCGACTTTGAGCGAAGGAATCAGTACGCGATCTTCGCCTGGGAAAGGCGTCTCAATGCCGCCGTTGAAGAAGTAAGTCACGTGGGCAAACTTCTCCGTCTCGGCGACTCTCAGATTGCGCAGATGGTGCGCGGCAAGAACGTTGGCGAGAATGTTATCGAGCGACTCAGGTGGAATGACGACGGGCAGGTCGTAGAGCTTGTCGTACTGCGTCATGCAGAGGTAGTAGAGGTTCTTCGGAATTTCAGCGCGGGGAATGGTGGCGTCGAGCGACTCCCAGCCGTCGAGATCGCGGCCGCCCTTCTTGTTCAGGCCGCTCTCGCGTGTGAGAACGCGGGTAATCTCGCGGGCGCGGTCGGCGCGGAAGTTGAAATTAATGCAGACATCCTCGTCGCGAATCTGGCCGACGGGCTTGCCGGCGGCATCGACGACGACAAACGGAATCAGAAACTCGTCGGTGATGCCGTTGTTGTAATTCTCCTTGATGCGCGCGACGGCGTCGGGGTAAGCGCCGCCCTCGGCCTTGCCATTGACCATGGCGTCGAAGGCTTTGCGCTCGCGCTCCCAGCGTTTGTCGCGGTCCATGGCGTAGTAGCGGCCGTTGATGGTTGCCACTTTGCCCACGCCGTACTCGCGCATTTTCTGCTCAAGCTGCTCGACGTACTCCGCGGCAGAATTGGGAGGCGTGTCGCGGCCATCCATGAAGGCGTGGACGAAGACGCGCTGAAGGCCGTACTCGCGCGCGGTGCGCAGCAGAGCGTAAAGGTGCTCTTGATGGGAGTGAACACCGCCGTCAGAGAGTAGGCCGAAGAGATGCAACTGGCGGCCACCCTCCTGCGCGCGCCGCATGGCTTGCGCGATTGCCGGGTCTTTTTGAAAAGCGCCAGAGGAGATGAGGGCTTCAATGCGCGTGATGTCCATCTGCACAATGCGCCCCGCACCGATGTTCAGGTGGCCAACTTCGCTGTTGCCCATCTGCCCGTCAGGCAGGCCCACAAAGTGGTCCGAGGCCTGGATCAGCGTGTTGGGAAACTCGCGCAGCAGCTTGTCATAGGTGGGCTTGCGGGCCAGCGCGATGGCGTTGTTGGCGGTTTCGGCGCGGTAACCCCATCCGTCGAGGATGGTGAGTACGAGGGGACGCTTGTAGATGGACACTTGGGAAGGCACCTCAGAATGGATAGAAACTCTCTTCTCTAGGATAAACTGCCGGGGTGTGGGGCTGGAACGCGGCTCTATTTCAGCAGTTCTAACTGTCGGAATCCGATCAGTAACGGCCGACCTGCTCACGGTGAGGGCGCATTCCCCTGGACCATGGCCGAACACAGCGCATTCCAGTCGGGGAAGAAAAAATAGGCGGTAATGGTATGCAGATCGGTGAAAAGGCCTTTGCGGGTGCCCAGCACGGCACGGGCCTCTTGCCAAAGGTTTTCCACGCTATCGCACACCGTATGAAAGGCAAACGCCAGCAGATTCAACAGGACAAATACTTGTGCAAGATGCTGCTTGCCGTGCCCGAAGTTGTGCTCCAAATGGTAGCCATGATTCTTCAACACGTTGAAGCTCTCATTCTCGATCTTCCGGCGCGCCCGGGCGCAAGCCGCCGTTTCCACCACGTTCTCCGCCGTCAACGGCAAGCTGGTCACGAAAGCTCCGTCCTATGTGGTTTTTCACCGTTTCATTGGTGATGGTGACCCCCAGCCAGTTGACGTTCAGCGCATCCTTGCCGTCGCGCAGCGGAACCGCTTCGATCCAGCGGTAGCGATAGGTCATCGAGCGCGACTAGCAACCGCCCGCCGAGCCGCTCAAAGTCTTTCATACCGCCGTGCTGCCGCATCTGCTCCAACGCATGCTCGAAGCACGGCTCCAACAGTTCGGGCGGTGCCGGGTCAAGCAGATCGCGAATGCGATTGTCGCTGGGGATCCGCTCGATGCCAAACAGCGTCTTGCAGTTGGAGGCGTTTCGGCCATGCTCCATGCGCCGCTGATGCGCTAAAAAGGACTCGCTCTGCATGAAAAATAGCGAGAACGCGGCCAGCCCCGCATCCGCGATCACGATGTTGCCGGGCCGCCATTGCCGCCCATCCGGAAAAGATGCAAACACCCCCCGCAATCTGCCCCGCAATTCTTCCAGTAACCGCATACCCCAAGTTCATCACTTCCCACGACAAAACGGGGTAACCAGGCTGGTTCCTACAGTTAGAACTGCTGGGCCTGATCCATAGCGTCGATCCACAGAATTCGACAAGAAAAGTGATATATATCACATCCTCGCAGTATTTTCACTGATAGAAATGAATCATCGTTCCGATGCAGTGAATTGAAGGGATCCGCCAGGGGGATCGGAAGCGGGTGGCGTGGAAGGCGCCAGCCGTCTCCTCCCGGAGGCGCTATTGATCCGGCCCGTAAATAGTGTTAATGTATTCCACCCATTCCGCAAAGAACGCGGAATGGATGGGGCACCCAGATCACAGTATTTATGGGCCGGATCAATAACCTTTTCCTTCAGAGGTCAAGCCATGCAAGGGACGAAAGAGAACAATTCAAGTATTTGCAGCCCAGGGCGGGATGGTCGTATACTAAATTCAGACCATTCTGGTCGTATTTCTAAGGTGCTGCTTTTTCAGCGGCCCGCAGATGGTATGGGAGTCCGCAGTTTGAGCGTGTTAAGTGAGCTGAATGTAGGCGAGAGCGGGGTATTGGTGAGCCTTGACCTGCAAGAATCCGTGCAGAATCACCTGATGCATATGGGCTTTGTTCCCGATGCGCTGGTGACGGTGCTGCGGCGCGCGCCGGCTGGAGATCCGACGGTCTACGGCGTTGACGGCATGGAGATCGCGCTGCGGCATGAGACTGCGGCCGCCATTCGCATGAAGCCTGTTGAAGCCGCCCGCCAGGAAATTGAATCCAGTCCGGAATCGGAAGCTAGACAGGACGCCCCCGAACTGCTTGAGGCGGCGCGATGAGCGAGTGCTGCGCACCTCCGGTCTTTGAGCCGCCGGCTGCTCCTTCAGTGCCCGGCGCGCTTCGAACTGTGGTTTTAATTGGTCCGCCAAACTCCGGCAAATCCACGCTCTTCAACCGGCTGACCGGCCTGCGGCAGAAGGTGGCCAATTTCCCCGGCGTCACCGTAGAGCAGCGCATGGGCCTGATGGCTGGCGTTGGCCGCCCGGATCTGACACTGATCGACCTGCCCGGCATCTACTCGCTTGACCCATACAGCGAGGACGCGCGGGTTTCAATCGACGTGCTGCGCGGCAGAATGGTTGGTACGCCGAAGCCGGACGCGGTGTTGCTGGTGATGGATTCGCTGCATCTGACGCGGCAGTTGATGCTGGCCGCGCCGGTACTGGCGTTGGGGCTGCCAACGCTGGTGCTGCTGAATATGAGCGACTTGATGGAGGCTCGCGGCGGGCACATCGACGCGCTCAAGCTGGCTCGGGAACTGGGCGCCTCCGTGGCCCAGATCAGCGCCGTCAACGGAACCGGCCTGGAGTCCGTTTCACTCTTTCTCAACCAGCAAACCGACCGCTCCGCCGCCAAACCCGCTGGTAAATCTTCTAAATCTCTGGAACTGCCGGTTCTGGGCAACGCCGCCAGTGCGCACAGTTGGGCCGCGCAGGTGAGCCGCCGCACCGGCTACCGCGCACCGCTTTCGGTCGAAGGCACCCGCAAGATCGACGACATTCTGCTGCACCGCATCTGGGGGCCGTTGCTGTTTCTGCTGGTTGTTGTCGGCGTCTTTGAGGTGGTCTTTTCCATCGGCCAGCCGCTCTCCGACGGCTTTGGCGAGATCCTGGCGGGTGTTGGTAATCTGGTGCGTCCGCTGTTGCCCGCTGGCTGGATTCAGTCGCTGGTGCTTGACGGCGCATGGAAGGGAATCTCGTCGGTGCTGGTTTTCTTGCCGCAGATTCTGCTGCTCTTTCTCTTCATCGGAATTCTGGAGGACTCGGGCTATCTGGCCCGTGCCGCGCTGATCGCCGACCGTGTCATGCGGACCATCGGACTGAATGGCAAAGCCTTTATTCCGCTGCTTTCGGCCTACGCCTGCGCGGTGCCGGCGATCATGGCCACGCGCACCATCGAGAACAAGCGCGACCGCTTTGCCACGATTCTGGTTACGCCTTTTATGACCTGCTCGGCGCGGCTGCCGGTTTATATGCTGCTGATTGCCGCATTCATCCCCAATACGGTCTACTTGCATGGCTTTCTGGGGCTGCGGACAATTGTGATGCTGAGTCTTTATCTGGCCGGTTTTGTGGGCGCGATGACGACGGCCTGGCTGCTGAAAAGCTCCATTCTTAAATCCAGCGAGACGCCGTTCATTCTGGAGCTGCCGCAGTACCGTATGCCGACGATTCGTTCTCTGGCTCTGCGGCTTGTGGACCGCGCGAAGGTCTTTTTGCGCCAGGCGGGAACCATCATTCTCTGCGTCACGCTGGCGCTGTGGGTTCTGGCGCATCTGCCGGTGATTCAGGCTGCCGGCGGGCAAATTTCCGCGCCGGAGCTGGCTGACAGCCTGATCGGCCGATTGGGCCACTTCATCGAGCCATTGATTGCGCCTCTGGGCTTCAACTGGAAGATTGGCATTGGCCTGCTCTCAAGCGTGTTGGCGCGCGAGGTGATGGTCAGTACGATGGGCACACTCTATGGCGCCGATCCAGGCACACAAGCCCTGAGCCTGCAGACGGCCTTGCATCACGACATGACGCTGGGCGGAGCGCTGGCGCTGATGATCTTCTTCGCCTTTGCAATGCAGTGTACCTCGACGATGGCCGTAGTGAGGCGCGAGACCAACAGTTGGACTTGGCCCGCGGTGCAGTTTCTTTATATGCTGGTGCTGGCATGGGGCGCGGCTTTTGCCGTCAACCACATTGCAATGGCATTCATGAATTGAGCCGCCCAAACCGGTCTTGGCTTCGCAAGTGCATTGTTGTTGCTATCTGAGGCCCAAGCTCTGGAACTGCTCCTTGGCCTGCACAGGAAGATTGATGTGCTTCTGCGGGTTGCCGAGAGTCTTTTCACAGGCATTCAGCAGCGCTTGCCGCACGGAATTGACCTTTGAGACGGCACTATCAGTCCATCTCCGGTCATCCTCCGCATTCGACACACTGGCCTGACTCTGCTGCAGGTGCCATTGGCCATCGCAACCCTTCATATATGTTGCGCCGTGGTAGATATGCGATTCGCCGACTGCGTTGCGCAGGATCGTATCCCAGGCGCCCCTGGTTTCAAGGTGACGGCGAATCTTTGCTTGCACCGCCTCAATCTCCTTGTTCAGCCGCGCAGTTTCAGAATTGGCTATATCCTGGTTTGCGGCCTGCGATTCGCTTCCCGTGTCGCGCACAATCGTCTCCCAGGCCTCCTTGGTTTCGTTGTGGAGGCGAATCTCCCCTTGCAGTGCTTCAATCTCCAAGTCCAACCGCTGCAGGTGCCATTGAACATCCTCACCTCTCGAATACAGAATCTCCCGGTCGATGCGCGACTGGTTTCCCGCATTGCGCGTGACCGTATCCCAGGCATCGTTGGTTTGGATGTGGCGGCGAATCTCTTCCTGCGCCGCGTCAATCTCCCCGTTGATTCGCTTCGCTTCAGTATTGGCAAAACTCAGGTAAGCGGCAAGCGATTCGCATCCTGCGTTGCGCAAGATTGTTTCCCAGGCCTCTTTAGTTTCGTTGTGGAGACGAATCTTCTCTTGCAGTGCTTTGATCTCAATGTTCAGCCGCTCTGTCTCTTGCTTCATCGCGTCCAGACAACTATCGGTCATCTCCGAGCACCTCATTGGTGGAATTACCAGCGCAAACCTTTGTAACACAGAAATGAACTATGGTGCAACTATGATTGTTTTCAGGTTACCAAAGATACCTGCGGAACGGGGATTTTCTGTCCAGGTGTATGGCAGCAGTTGCGTTGCGGTCCGAGGGCGTTTGCGCGCGATAGAATTCATATTTTAAAAATTAATTAGAGGTCAAGTAATAGAAATAACACTGGTTAAGGTTGTATTTAAGCCTGTTGCCAGCGGTTCGCCTGCTTCCATGCATCCTGCTCCCACCAACTTGATTGTGGAATCGATTGTGGAGTAGAGATCACACATGGAAACGATTCAGATCGTACTCGACAACGAACTTCGAGTGGCTGCGGATAAGGCGGCGCGCCGGTCCGGGCTGAATCGTTCGCAACTGGTGCGCGAGGCGCTGCGCGAGTATCTGCTACGGCTGGAAATAAAGGCGAGAGAGGAACGCGACCGCGAGGGCTACGCGAAGAAGTCCCAGGCGCAAGGGGAATTGCAGGCATGGGAGAGCGAGGCGGCGTGGCCAGAACGATAGCAAGGGGAGATGTGCGGCTCTATCAGTTCCCTCCGCCGGACAAGAACCGGCCGGTGGTGGTGCTGACGCGCGACAGCGCCATCGGCTATCTTGCGACGGTTACGGTTGCGCCGATCAGTTCCGCGATTCGCGGCGTACCTTCCGAGGTTTTGCTGGATGCCGAGGATGGGATGAAGGCGCCCTGCGCGGTGAACCTGCACAATGCCGTGACGGTTTTGCGGGAGAGGCTGGGCAGGCGGGTGGCAAAGCTGGACTCGGCCCGGATGAATGAGATTTGCGTCGCGCTGGCCTTCTCGCTGGGATGCGCTCCGGCGGGGCGAGCGCACTCGGGAATGCGGAGATGGGATTAAAAAGCGTCTACTGGCTCCCTTTGTCTTGCACTTGACCCTCTTTTGCATATGAAATATATCTGGATTTCGAGGAGGAGAGTATGGAAAAGACAGACTTGAACCCTGGCCAACCGGCATCGGAGCTCATCTCCAAAAAAATCGCCGAAGTCGGCGGCTGGCGCGGGGAAACCCTAGGCAGAATGCGCAGGTTCATCAAGGAAGCCGATCCGGAAGTTACCGAGGAGTTGAAGTGGATGGGCACTCCAGTCTGGGCGCATGGCGGCATCATTTGTACTGGAGAATCCTACAAAAAAGTCGTGAAGCTTACCTTCGCCAAGGGCGCATCACTGAAGGATCCGGCCCACCTCTTCAACTCGAGTCTCGATGGAAACGTACGCCGGGCAATCGACATCCACGAAGGAGAAGAAGTTGACGAGTCCGCCTTCACGGCGCTCATTCGCCAAGCGGTCGCCCTGAACACTTCCGGTAAGTCGAAACCGTCAAAGAAAGCAAAAACCTGAGGGAAAGTAAAAACCGAGGGATTCCGCCCCTGAACAGGCGCGCCATCCTGGCCTATGGCGCTTCGTTCCGCGCTTCAGCCTTCTCGGTCATCACTTTGTGGACATTGTCTTCCAGCGCCTGCGCCTCCGGCAGAAAAGTCAGCGCCTTTTGGATCGTCGGGTCCCAATCGGCGCGGGTACGCAGCCCTTCGGTTTCGCCAAACTGAATAGTGACGATCTTGTCCTTGATGCTGGTCTTCAGCCAGTCCATGCAGCCGTTCAGATCGGCCTCAGTATAGGGAACGTTCTGGTTGGTGAGAAATTTCTTGAACTCCCCAAGCACCGCGTTATCCACCTGAAAGTTCTTGTCCACGGTGCGATTGGCCAGATAAACCGGTGCAAAGAGGAAGAAAACGTCCTTATACAGAAGCGAATCCTGGAAGTGGCTGCTCTTGGGGCTCTCGATCTTCTCGTCGGGCGTGATGCCGCCGCCGCCGTAGACGGTGCGGCCTGCGTCGGTGAGTTTGACCTCGCGGCTTGAGCTGTCGGCCGGAGCCGTGCCGCCATGGCTGTAGTAGTCGTAGAGCGAGACCCCGGTGTAGTTGCGCTGGATGAGGCGGCCCGACGGCGTGTAGTAGTGGAAGGTGGTCAGCGCCAGACCGGTAT
>Ga0302320_10021183_pt1 | contig 12922 bp, 14 predicted proteins | sample Bog_T0_3_FD_202130 | JGI IMG/M metagenome (GOLD analysis project Ga0302320, IMG submission 202130) | Peat permafrost microbial communities from Stordalen Mire near Abisko, Sweden - Bog_T0_3 | ecosystem: Environmental > Terrestrial > Soil > Wetlands > Peat | place: Sweden: Abisko, Stordalen Mire...
GGGGATCACGATCCTGCCGACGCACCGGGTGGTGTTTGGGCTGAAGGATTTTTCGGCTCGGGATTTTCTGGGCAACGCCGAGGAGTTTTTCTCGGTGACGCCGCTGGCCTCGGCGGATCTGGGGCCTCTGACGGCGGCGGAGGGGACGGCAATCCTGGTGGCGACACGCGAGGGGAACTACTTGCTGAAGGCGAAGGCGGAGCCGATCCGGGCGGCGCTGGCGGGGGTTCCGGCGCGGCAGGCGCAGCTGGATGTGGTGCAGCTGCATAGCATTTTGCTGGACAGGATATTGGGGCTGACGACGGAGCGGATTACGCAGCTGGGCAACGTTCGGTTTATCCGCGATGCGGCGGAGGCGGTGGAGCAGGTGCACGCGGGTGAGGCGGATGTGGCGTTCCTGATCAAGCCGATTACGCTGGAGCAGCTGAAGGATGTGTCGCTCTCCGGGGATGTGATGCCGCAGAAGTCGACGGATTTTTACCCGAAGCTGCTGAGCGGGCTGGCGATTTATGCGCTGGACTGAGGCCTGTTTGAGAGTCCCAGGGGCTGAAGCCCGAACCTATCTCAGAAGCAAGAACGAAGGCAACCTCAGAAGCAAGAACAACGGCAACGAAGCGAGAACAATGGAGCTGCGGATGTTTTGCTGGTCCAAACCGCTGAAGCCCGGATCTAAGACCAAATGGGCTATTGTCGAATTGAGTTGTTGACCTCATCCTCCAAGCGCGCTGTTGTTCTGTTTGCCGTGACGGCGACGGTGATTGCGGTCGCTTTGCTGGGGCGCGCACAGCCGCAACCAGCGCTCGGCACCGCATCGCGTGCCAGCTCTACAGCGAATCGCAACCTGATTGTTCTCGATCCGGCGCACGGGGGCGCGGACGCAGGCGCGAGCCTGGGTGGCCAGGTGGTGGAGAAGGACGTAACGCTGGCGATGGCAGGTCAGTTGCGAACTGCACTGGCGGCGGCAGGATTCAGCGTTGTCTCGACGCGCGATGGCGACCCGACTGCGCCGCTGACAGCCGACCAGCGGGCTGAGATTGCAAATCGGGCTCGGCCGCTTGCCTGTATCGTTCTGCATGCGAGCGGGGCGGGCTCGGGGGTGCATCTCTATACTTCGACGCTGCGGCAGGCGGATGCGGGCGTGGAGGGCGATGCGGAGAGCTTTACAGCGACACCGTGGGATGAGGCGCAGGCGGGGTTCGTTGCGCAGAGCCTGTCGCTGGCGAGCAGTCTGAGCGCTGCATTCAGCAAGGCTGGCCTGCCTGCGCTCTCCGGCCACGCGGCGCTGCGCCCGCTGGACAACCTGACCTGCCCGGCGGTTGCGATTGAAGTTGCTCCACTGCTGGTGGCTGGGGCAGACCCTATGCCGGCCAGTGATCCCGGATACCAGCAGCGGGTTGCGGCAACGGTTGCGGCGGCGCTGCGCGTCTGGCAGGACCAGGCTGCGCAGGGGAGTGCCCCATGATCTCGCGCTACCATCGGATCCTCTTCTGGACGCTTACCGGCGCGATCCTGCTGATGGGATTTGTGCTGCTGCATGGATGCCGGCAGGCGCGCGAGAAGCTGTCTCGACAGCGCGACCTGACGCCGCTGGCGGCGCCCGTCGCCGGGGCCAGCGAGACGGTGCAGCTTGAAGTGGCCAACGACGCTGACGGCTCGATTACACTTGTGGACCGCGAACTCGCGCTGCCGAGCGAGGCGACGGCGCGGACGCGCACGCTGCTGGCGCGGATGATCGCCGAGTACTCATATAAAGGCTCGCGCCATGTTTTAGAGAGCGGCCCCGCGATCGACGATGTATTTCTGCTGGACCTGCCGATTCGTCCGGCGGTAGAGCCGGGCAGCGCGGCCGACAGCAACTCAGCGCAGGACTCCAGCAACTCAGGCCAGCCGCAAAACGAGGGCGGGCAGCTGGCGGTCATCAATTTGAATGGCGAGTTTGCAGACCACCACCCATCGGGCATCGAGGCGGAGACGCTGACGATCGATTCGATCGTTGGGACGCTCTACGCGAACTTTCCGCGCATCGAGCAGGTGCGTTTTCTGGTGGATGGCCAGCCGCGGGAGACGCTGAACGGCCACGCCGACCTGCTGCGCACGTATGCTGTTATCGACATGACGACGAATAAGTCCGCGCCTCGGGAGGGCCCGTCGCAGTGAGCACAACCATCGGCGTCTTCGACTCGGGCTTTGGCGGGCTGACGGTGTTGCGTGAGCTGCTGCCACTGATGCCGGGGGCGCACTACTTATATCTGGGCGACTCGGCGAGGCTGCCGTATGGGTCGAAGTCGCAGGCCACGATTGCGCGGTATGCGGTGGAGAGCGCGCGCTTTCTGGTGGCGCGCGGCGCGCAGCATCTGGTGATTGCGTGCAATACGGCCTCAGCGCTGGCGATGCCGGAGATTGAGCGGGCGGTGGATGTGCCGGTGACGGGAGTGATCTCGCCGGCGGTCGACGCGGCGCAGCAGCGCCACGCGAATGCGGAGGTGCTGGTGTTGGCGACGGCGGCGACGGTTTACTCGCATGCCTACCGGCTACAGTGTGCGGAGCACGGCCTGCGGGCGACAGAGAAGGCCTGCCCGCTGTTGGTGCCGCTGGTGGAGGAGGGATGGATCGACCATCCGGTGACGCGCGAGGTGCTGCGCATTTATCTGCGCGAAGCTTTGGCCACGAGCAACCCGGAGGCTGTGCTGCTGGGCTGCACGCATTATCCGCTGATAGCGCGGGCGATTGAATCGGCGCTTGGCGAGCTGGGCTGCACTGCGGAGCTGATCGATTCGGCTAAGGCAACTGCTCATGCTGTGGCACGCGGCCTTCCGGTGAGCGATGGAGTCCGCGATGGGCAAGCCACCTTCCAGTGCTTTGCGACGGACTCCGTGGAGAAATTTGAGCGTCTGGGCTCGCACTTTCTGGGGCAGGCGGTGGGCAAGGTGGAGCTGGTGGACCTCGGTGGATGATTCGGTTCTCAGTTGTGAGTTGGATCGGGTACGCGATACCCTGTTGTCTGCTGTGAGACAGGAACGATCGAGATCTGCGCTATGCCTTATCTTTTAAAGACCGAGCCGAGCACGTACTCCTTCGACGATCTGTTGCGCGAGGGCGAGACGACGTGGGATGGTATCTCCAACAACCAGGCGTTGCTGAATCTGCGCAACATGAAGCCGGGCGATGAGCTGGTGATCTACCACTCCGGCGAGGGCAAGGCTGCGGTGGGGACGGCGAAGGTGGTCTCGGTGACGGCCAACCCCAAGGATGCGAAGAACCCGATCGTGCGCATCAAGGCGGTGAAGCGGCTGAAGTGCGAGCGCACGCTTGCGGAGATGCGCGAGGCCAAAGTCTTCCAGGGCTCGCTTCTGTTTCGCCAGTTCCGGCTGTCGGTGGTGCCTCTGACTACAGAGCAGTACGACTGGCTCACGCACGACTGACCGTGCGTTGCGCCCGCGCCAATCCTGCGCTGGCGGGTCACACCCCTACAACTTAAGTGTCCTTCTTCCGCCCCCGAACACTGGCTACTATTGCAACAAAGGTTGGGGCGGGCATGAATGTTCTCTCTTGGTTCGACAATCGAACACTGATCTTCTGCGACTTTCTGCTTGCTGCGGCATTTGCGTTGGTATTCTTCGGCATGAAGAAGACCTATCCCAATCTGCGCGGGATCAACACGATTGCGATCAGTTTTCTGTTGGGTGTTCCGGGGACATTTCTGCTTGGCTCCCGCGGGGTAGTCCCCTACTTCCTTTCGGTGGTGGTCGCGAACTGCTTCATCCTGGCGTCGTTTGTGTACCTCTACCGCGGAATCCTGCGGTTTCTGGGCAGCCGCAAGACGATCATTGTCCCGAGCATCGTCTCGAGCATTTGCATCGCGGTGCTGTTCTACTACACCGAGATCCAGGACAAGATTGTCCCGCGCATTGTCGCTATCTCGGTGGCGGTTGGGCTGGTGCGCGGCCTAATTGCGATCGAACTGTTCCGCAAGTCGCCGACCTTCCCCAATCCCAGGCTGATGCGGCTGTTCGCGGCGTTCATGACGTTCTTCGCGGCCGTGACCATCAATTATGGAATCATCACCATTTTGCATGGGGCGTCCTCCACGGGACAGCTTACAAGCAGCACCGCGGGGACGGTAACGCTGACCATCGGTTTGGTGTCGGTCTGCGCCACGGGGCTCTTCCTGCTGGTGCTCGCGAGCAGCGACCTGATTGCGCGCAGCCGGGACGAGTCGCAGAAGGACTCGCTCTCCGGGGCATTCAACCGCCGGGGTATCGAGGCCAAGCTTGACGGCGAGCTGATGCGCCTGCAGCGGGGCAATCACAAGCTCTCGATCGCGCTGATCGACGTGGACTACTTCAAGGCGATCAACGATATTCTGGGCCACGCGGCCGGCGACGCCGCGCTGCGCGATGTGGCCGACGCCATCTCCGGGCATTTGCGCGACCGCGATTTTCTGGGCCGCTATGGCGGCGACGAGTTTCTGCTGATCCTTCCCCAGACCCCGTGCAGCACGGCGCTCGCGATTACGGAACGCCTGAGCCAGGCGGTGCGCAATCTTAGCCTGTCCAGCGGCTCGCAGCCGCTGACGCTGAGCATCGGGATCACCGAGGCGTTGCCCTCCGACGATACGGTCAGCATTCTGGCCCGCGCGGACAAGGCGCTCTACAAGGCGAAGAGCGACGGACGCAACTGCCGGCGCGTGGTGAACCTGGAGACGGAAGATCCCCGGCATGTGTATCGCGCGTTGGGATTGGTGCAGAAGCATCCGGTGGTTGAAGGCCAGCCCAGTCCTGCCTGCGCTCCGGGCACCGCAGCAGCGACACGTCCTCTCGCGTAGACCTGAGCGCAGGCACCCTCGAAGGCAAAAACAAAAACTTTGCTGTGGTTCGGTTGGCGTGCGTGTTCTCTATTGCGCGCCTGATATGCTTACCCTCGGAATCGGAACTTTGAGGGAGCAGCATGATCGACCTGAAGGGCAAAGTGGCCGTCGTCTTCGGCCTCGCTAATAAACGAAGCATCGCCTATAGCGTTGCACAGAAGCTGGCTGAAGCTGGCGCGACGCTGGTTTTGTCGTACCAGTCGGAGCGGTTGCAACGAGAGAGCGAGGAGTTGCTGGAGAGTCTGGGCCAGAGCGGGACGGGTTGCGCGTTCCAGTGCGATGTCTCGCGCGACGAAGAGATCGACGCGCTGTTTGGGAACATTGCCGCGGCGTTTCCGAAGATCGATATTCTGATCCATTCGGTGGCGTTTGCGCCCGCAGACGCGATCAAGAATGATTTCCTGCTGACCGCGCGCGAGGACTTTCGCATTGCGCACGACGTGAGCGTCTACTCGCTGATTGCGGTGGCGCGGGGCGCGGCGCCGCTGATGTCGGAGGGTGGGGCGATTCTGACGCTGACTTACTACGGGTCGACCAAGACCTTCCCAAACTACAACGTGATGGGGGTCGCGAAGGCGGCGCTGGAGGCGACGGTGCGCTATCTTGCGGCGTCGCTGGGGCCAAAGAACATCCGGGTGAATGCGATCTCTGCCGGGCCGATCAAGACGCTGGCGGCGCGCGGGATTGGCGACTTTTCGACCATCCTGGATAAGGTGACGGAGCGCGCGCCGCTGCATCGCAACGTGGAGCAGGCGGAGGTGGGGAATGCGGCGCTGTTCCTGTGCTCGTCGCTGGCGAGCGCGGTGACGGGCGAGATTACGTTTGTCGATTGCGGATTCAATATCACGGGAATTTAGGGAGGAAGCAGATGACGGTGGCAGAGATGCAACTCCAGGATTTCGACATGGAGATGGGAATGACGCGCCGGACGCTGGAGAGGGTGCCTGAGGACAAGGTCGCATACAAGCCGCATGATAAGTCGATGGCAATGGGGCGGCTGGCGATGCATGTGGCGACGCTGCCTCGGTTTGGCACGACGATCCTGACGACGCCGAACATGGATATGGCGAACCCGAACCAGAAGTGGCCGGATATGACGTTCGTCTCGCGAGAAAAGCTGTTGACCACGTTCGACGAGAATGCGGCGTCGGCCCGTGCGGCGCTGGCTGCGGCATCGGACGCGGACCTTGCGGCTAACTGGAAGTTTTCGTTTGGCGAGCAAGTGATCTCGAACGGGCCGCGCTCGCTGGCGTTCCGGCACATGTGCTTCAACCACCTGATCCATCATCGCGCGCAGCTTGGGGTCTACCTGCGGCTGAACGATGTGCCGGTGCCGGGAACGTATGGGCCTTCGGCGGACGAGCCGTTCGGCGCGAAGCCGTAAGAGCAGCCAACACTCCTCGATGCGTCGCCATCTAACTGTGCCAAGCGGCGCAGGGTGGGCCGCGTTGTGCAGATGCAGCAACGAGGAGACGCAGCCAATGGCAACCGAGCACAATTCCCATAGTCACGATACAGAGAACGCTCTTTCGACCGATGAGCGCAAGCATATGAGCGACGCAACGTATGCGTTTCCGAAACAACGCAAGGAACCGCTGAACGATGCCTCGCATGTGCGCAATGCGATTGCGCGGTTTGACCAGGTGAAGGACGTGAGCGACGAGGAGCGCGAAGAGGCGTTCAAGAACATCAAGGCGGCTGCGAAGAAGCATGGTGTGGAGATGAAGGAGACGAGCTGGAGGCAGCTTGGCGGCAAGCCGCATACTGAGAACGCGGCGCAGAAAAAGGCAAGCTTGGTGCGGTGCTAGCCGGCCTTAGCCGGCTTTTTCGGTGAGTTCTGCCCAGCGGGCGTAGAGTTCATCGGCAGCGGCCTGGGCGGCTTCGAGCTCGTGGAGCGCGGCGGTGAGGGCTTCGGCGTTGGTGGCGACGCTGGGTTCGTCGAGCAGATCGCGCGCGATGTTGAGGCGTGCTTCGGCGGCGGCTACGCGGTCCTCGATGGAGGCGTACTCGCGTGCTTCCAGGTAGGAAAGCTTCTTTTTGCCTGCGGATGTGGGCGTGGAAGGTTGCTGCGCGCGCGGTAACTCTTTCTCCGAGGTTTGCTCGACTTGCCACTGCTCCCACTGCGAATAGTCGGCGAAGGTGGCGGCGTTGCCGCGGCCATCGAGGCCGAGGACGATGGTGGAGACGCGGTCGAGCATGTAACGGTCGTGGGTGACGAGCACGAGAGCACCGGTGTATTCGAGGAGCGAGTCTTCGAGGATTTCTAGAGTGGCGATGTCCAGGTCGTTGGTGGGTTCGTCGAGGAGGAGGAGGTCGGCGGGTTCGAGCATAAGTTTGGCGATGAGGACGCGGGCGCGCTCGCCGCCGCTGAGTCGTTCGACGGGTTGATTCAACTGTTCCGAGGTGAAGAGAAATTTGGTGGCGTAGCTGGCGACGTGGACGACGCGGCCCTGGTAGACGACGGAATCGGAGTCGGGCGCAAGGGCGCGGCGGAGGGTGACGGCGGGGTCGAGTTCGCGGGTCTGGGAGAAGTAGACGGTCTTGAGTGAGGCGGCACGTTTGATGGCGCCGGAGTTGGGCGCGAGTTCGCCGGTGAGTAGGCGGAGCAGGGTGGTCTTGCCGCTGCCGTTGGGGCCGACGAGGCCGACGCGGGTGCCGTTGGCGATGAGGAAGTTGAGGTGTTCGACGATGGCTTTTTGCTGGGGGCCGGGGTTGAAGGTGAGGGAGACGTTCTGGAATTCGACGAGGCGCTTGGTCTGGCGGTCGGTGGCGGCGAAGTCGATGCCCGCGGTGGAGGTCTGGGTGCGCTGGTTGACGTCGCGAAGCTGGCCGATGAGTTCGTGGGCGTTGTCGATGCGGGCCTTGGCTTTGGTGGCGCGGGCCTTGGGGCCGCGGCGCAGCCACTCGACCTCGGTCTTGACGCGGTTCTTGAGAGCGGCCTGGAGCTGAGACTGGGCTTCGAGGTAGGCCTGCTTGCCTTCAATGAATTTGGAGTAGGTGCCTTTGACGCGCAGCAGGCCTTCGGCGTAGACGCGGTTGAGTTCGACGATTTCGGTGGCGACGTTTTCCAGGAAGTAGCGGTCGTGCGAGACCATGACGCAGGCGAAGGGGGCCTCGTTGAGCAGGGCCTCGAACCATGCGATGCCGGCGAGGTCGAGGTGGTTGGTGGGTTCGTCCAGGAGGAGTACGTCGGGGTGGGTGACGATGGCCTCAGCGATGGCGAGGCGCTTGCGCCAGCCGCCGGAGAGCAGCGCTGCGTCGGCGTCGAGTGTGGGGAAGCCGACGCGGCCAGAGGTCTCGCGCAGGCGGCCTTCGCGTTCGGCTTCGGGGATGGTGGCTGCGATGAGCGCGGTTTCGAGGACCTGGCGGACAGTGAGGCCGGGGGCGTAGGTGGACTCCTGCCGGACGTAGGCGATGCGGGCGCGTTTGCGGGTGGCGAGTTCGCCGGAGTCGGGTTGCTGCTCGCCGGCGAGGATGGCGAGGAGGGTGGATTTGCCGGCGCCGTTGGGGCCGATGAGGCCGATGCGGTCGGCGTCGGAGACGGTGAAGGCGATGCCTTTGAAGAGGGGCTGCGCGCCAAAGCGTTTGGTGAGGTCCTGGGCGTTGAGGATCGGCGGCATGGATCAAGTTTACCGTGCGAGCGAGAGGCTTAACACCGATGGACACCGATGACACCGATCAAGGACAGAGATGCAGTGCGATTTAACGACAAGAAACCCTATTAGTGTTGATAGGTGTTTTCGGTGTCCATCGGTGTTAAGCCGTTAGTCGAGGTCGAAGTCGCGGAGGGGCTTTTCGGTGAGGGGGGTTTCCTTGGCTTTTTTGACGGCTTCGGCGAATTTTTTGGCCATAAGGTCGTCTTTGTTTTTCTGGGCGTCGACGGACTGGGCGAAGATGGAGTCGCGACGGGCGTCGGCCTCGCGGAGGGCGCGGGCGGCGTCGGTGAAGTCCTCGAAGGTGCGTTTGCGGGGGGCGGGGGTGTGGGCGATGATGGCGCGGGTGACGGGATCGATCTTCAGCATCGCGCCGCAGTCGGGACAGGTGATGTCGAAGGGTTGGTCGCTCAGGCCCATGGGTCCTCCTTGCCGGGAACTATTCTAAGGCTGCGGAGGCGGGAATCAAACAGCAGGTCCTTCGCTGCGCTCAGGATGACAATTTTATGGGTGGGGAGGGTCAGAGGCGGATGACCATGTGGCCGGGGCATTGGCCGGCGGCCTCTTCGACGAGGCGGGCGACGAGGGCGGCGCGGTCGCCGTGAGCGGACTCCCAGGCGGCGAGGAACCAGATGCCGGCGAGGACTCGCTCCTGGGGATGGCCTTCGGGAAAGAGGTGCAGCACCATGGAGTCGGCGTGCTTGCGCAGACTGGTCTCGCGCTGTAGCTCGAAGGTGGCGGCGAGGCGGCGCAGGCGGTCCATCTGGTAGCGCATCTTGGAGCCGGAGACCTGGGCGGAGCGGCCGAGGTCGGGATCGAGGGCGGCGAGGTAGTCTTCGGCGGCCTTGAGGGCGTCGTCCATGGCGTTGCCGGCGGCGGCGAGGCGGCGCTTGCCCTCGATGGGCATGGCGCGGGCGCCGAGGCGCTGGGCGAGCTCGTCGGCGGTGCGGGCCTGAAGGACATCGCCGAGGGAGACTTCGTGCGCGTCCATGACGGCGGCGATCTCGGGCTCGATGAGCGTTGCGGAGAGGCGGGGCAGGATGGGTGTGATGCGGCCGAGGATGTGCTGATAGAGGACGGCGCTCTGGGCGAAGTAGGCGACCTCGGCGGGGCCGCCGACGTAGGCGGTGGTGGGCAGGATGGAATCCTGGAAGACGGGGCGAAGGAGGGCGTTGGGGCTGAGGCGTTCGGGTGCTTGTTCCAGAATTCTGAGCAGGTCTCCCTTTGTATAGGACGTAGCAGAGCTGCCGGAGCCGGCCTTCCATATGCCGTCGGGCAGGCGGCGGAGGGGTTGGCGGGCGGGTGCGTTGAGAGCGCGATTCTGCGGCTCGTCGATGAGGAAGAGAAGAGAAGAGCTGGGTTTCACCAACACCTGGGCGTGGTAGCCGGCGGCTTCGAGCTCGGTGGAGCGGGCGAGGAGGGCGGCTTCGATGGCGTCGGCGTCTTCGATGGCGGCGCGAAGGGCGTGTGCGCCGAGGGCGTGGAAGTCGCTGCCCGCGGCGTCCATGACGATGAGGCCGTGGTCAGCGAAGAGGCGGGTCATAAGGCGGGCGAAGGCGGAGGCGAAGGTTGGTGTGGAGGAGCCTCCCGGTTGATGCGCATAACAATCGTGCAGCAGGTCGCAGATGGGGGCGTGGTTGAGGAGTTCAGCAGCGCGGTCGAGCAGCGCGTCCACTTGGGGTCCGATTTCGACGCTGCCTACCGGAGCGGTGGCGTGGCGTGGATGGCCGAGCTGGAGGGGCTCGACTGCGGACTTGGTGAGGAGCGAGATTTGGTCGACCTCTTCGATGTCGTGGTCCTCGGTGGCGAGCCAGAAGATGGGGACGTGGTCGACGCCTGTGGCGGCGGTTGCCTGTTTTGCCCGCGCGATTGCTGTCGCGGCCTTCAGCAAGGTGAGAAGCGGGCCGCCGAAGAGTCCGACCTGCTGGCCGGTGACGACGGCGCGGGCGCCGGTGCGGAGTTTAGCGATGTTGGCGAGGGTTGCGGGGCCGGCGGCGAAGGCGAGGGATTGGCGGGTGAGGGCATCGGCGAGGGCTGTGGCGTGTGCGGTAGGGGATGCGGGTTGCATCCATGCGTGGCCGAGTGGCTCTGCGCCGTACCATGCGCGGAGCTGTGACAATGCGGGCGGAGATTGAGAAGCGGCGCTGTCGGCCATCGCGAGGTAGTCGCGATAGAGGCGGGTGATGTGGGGAAGGGTCGTGATTGGATAACACTCAGTGCTCATCAAATTTTCCCGAAACCCAATCCTTCCCCGATGCCATTTACGGACGTACCTGTTGGATGCGGTGCTGCGAGGCCCCGATGCAGGATGATACCGTAGACGCATGGCCGCCCCCTTAAACAAGCCCAAAAAGCCCGCTGCCCAAAAGAAATTTGTTGCGCGCAAGGCGAAGCTGATCTCGTCGAAGCTGTCTTACAAGGGCAAGGTGTTCAACGTGTATACCGACACGGTGATAGAGCCGGGCGGGCATCGCAACACGCGGGACGTAATCCGGCACTCGGGCTCGGTGGTGATTTTGGCGGTGGATGAGGCGAAGGATCCGGCGGACCCGATTGTGATTCTGGAGCGGCAGTACCGCCATGCGGCGGGACAGTTTTTGATTGAGCTGCCGGCCGGCCGGCGCGACCCGGGCGAGCCGCCACTGGCTGCGGCGAAGCGGGAGATGATCGAGGAGACGGGCTACCGCGCGAAGAAGTGGACGATGATGCTGCGGTACTTTGCGAGTCCGGGATTCCTGGGGGAGTGGATGCAGATTTATCTGGCGCGGGACATTCGTGAGGGTGAGGCGAGGCCGGAGCTTGACGAGCACATCGAGGTGCTGCGGGTGCCGCTGTCGGAGGCGATGAAGATGGTGGCGGGGGGCAAGATCCACGATGGGAAGACGCTGATCGCGCTGTCGCTTTACGACAATGCGCGGCGGGCCAGGCGACTGTAGAGCTGGGCTGGGGACGCCGATTACGGCAATGCCGGTTGCTGGAGCGGCTGGTTCTCCAGAGTGTGAACATGCACGAAGCCGTAGGCCGCTGTTCCTGCCACCGCGCCGATCCCGACTAAGGCTACGATCACTTTTCCGCGCGTCCAGCCCAGATTCTGGAGGGCCCTGACGTCTGCGTATTGAATCTCAGCGGGCTGGGGCTGGTTCCCGAGCTGCATCTGGAAGCTTTGGTCGTTGACAGACAGGATGCGCCCTTGCAGTTGGATGCCATTACTCTCTTTGACGCAGAGGTAATGGTTTATGCCGAGCTTCTGAATCTTCGACTTGACTGAGGCTGCGTCCAGTGGAGGAGCGGCCCAGGCGACGCTGCAGGAGAGGATGCTGCTGACAAGGATTGCGGTGATAAGACGGGGCACGGTGTGGATAGAGTTGCTGCTCATCTCAAGCCTCGATTCCGACCACGGCAGTTAGACGGAGCCGGCGCCGCTTTGGTCTCAGGCTCGGTGCTTAGCGGGGGGTGAGTTGTTTGGGAGTGAGTTCGGTGAAGATCTCTTCGGCGACCTCGGCGGCGGGTTCAAGGGCGTCGAGATCCTCATCTGTGAAGGTTTCGCCGAGGCCGCCGAAGCGGCGCTCGCGCTTCTGGTAGCTCTGGATGGCTTCGAGGAGATGGATGCCGCGGAAGTCGGGCCAGAGGCGGTCGGTGATAAAGATCTCGGAGTAGGCGATCTGCCAGAGGAGGAAGTTGGAGATGCGCTGCTCGCCTGAGGTGCGGATGACGAGGTCTGGGTCAGGCATTCCGCGGGTGTAGAGTGCGTCGGCGATGTGGTGCTCGTCGAGGCGGGATTCGAGGCCATCGACCTGGATGAGGTCTTCGAGGGAGCAGCCGCGCTGGTGGGCCTCGGCGATGAGGTTGGTGAGGATGGCGCGCGCGGCGTCGACGATCTCGGAGCGGGAGCCGTAGTTGAGGGCGAGGGTGAGGGTGGTGCCGGTATTGCTTGCGGTGGCCTCGGAGGCCCACTGCATGGTGTCCTGCACCTCGCTGGGCAGTTCGCAGATGCGGCCGATGTAGGCCATGCGGACGTTGTTATCGTTCATGCGCTTGACGTTGCCGACGAGGTAGCTGCGCAGCAGCTTCATGAGGAAGTTGACCTCGGACTTGGGGCGGCGCAGGTTGTTCTCGAGCGAGAAGGCGTAGAGGGTGATGAAGGGCAGGTTGATGCGGGAGGCGGTCTCGACTACGAACTGGACGGACTCGGCACCCTGCTGGTGGCCGAGGAAGCGTTTGAGGGCGCGCTTCCCGGCCCAGCGGCCATTGCCGTCCATGATGATGGCGACGTGCTGGGGGAGCTTGGCGGGGTCGAGCTGGCGATAGAGAGCCATCTCCTCGGCCGAGAGTTCGTGGAGCCGCGAGGAGGGTTCAAAGGCCGGCCTGGTTGTCGATACGTGCAATCGAACCTCGCAGGGAA
>Ga0302320_10021184_pt1 | contig 12921 bp, 5 predicted proteins | sample Bog_T0_3_FD_202130 | JGI IMG/M metagenome (GOLD analysis project Ga0302320, IMG submission 202130) | Peat permafrost microbial communities from Stordalen Mire near Abisko, Sweden - Bog_T0_3 | ecosystem: Environmental > Terrestrial > Soil > Wetlands > Peat | place: Sweden: Abisko, Stordalen Mire...
GGCGGCCAGCGAGATGCCCGTCAGCTTGACATCCAGGCCGTGGATGGCGGTCTCCGTGCCCTTGCGCCGGTCGCGCACGATCACGTCGCCCTGCTCGATGATGAACTCGTTGACCAGCACCGGGAAGCCGCCCGTGGCGCCGGCGGCGGGGGCCCCGCCCGACGCCGTCGCCGGCGCGGGGGCCGAGGCGCCCCCCAGGCTTTCAAGGTTGCTGTGGCCGCCCGTGTCCGTTTCCAGCAGCAGCGTGGGCTTTTGGAAGCGGATGCTGTCGATGACCACCCGGCCCGTGAGCAGGCTCAACAGGCTCAGGCTGACCTTGGCATCGGCGTTGGCGAACAGCGGCTGCGCGCTGAAGGCGCCCTTGGCGTTGGCCAGGCGCACATCCTTGACGTGCACGCCGGTCAGCAGGCCCAAGTCGATCGAACCGATGCTCAGTTCCCGGCCCAGCGCCTGGGTGCCCTGCTCCACCACTTTGGCCTTCACCTTGTCCCAGGGGATGAAGAAGGGCGCGGCCAGGACCAGCAGGCCCAGCCCGACGAACATCGCGCCCAGCACTAGGATCCAACGCGGCAGGCCGCGCGGGGGCTGGGGCTTCAAAGTGGAGGGTGTCTCAAGGATCTTCTTGGCCATGGCTTGGGGCTCCGGCAGCGTCATCGCGGGGGGAACGGGCAAGCCTGGATTGTAACGCCTGCGCGCCGCCGGGGGAACCCGCTCTTGGCCTCAGCGCAACAACAGCAATTTGGCCCCCGGCCCCGCCTCGCCGGCATGCCCGCGGCGCCAGGGCCGCACGCTGGCGAAATACAGCCCGGCCGGCAGGCCTGCCAACGCCGATGCATCCAGGGGCACGGTATTCCAGCCCTGGCGCAGGCTCACGCGCAGATCCAAGCGCCGCACCAGGGTCAGGGCCTTGGTGTAGACCGCCACCTGCAGCTCGTCGGCCGGGCCGTCCATCTGCACGGCTAGTGAATCCGGGTCGGGATTGGGGCAGGCCAGCACCCGCGCCACCCGCGCCGGACCGTCGGGCAGGGGGCTGGAGGGCGCGCTGGTGGGGCTCACCGTGGACGTGGGCGCGGGGCTGGGTGTGCTCGTGGCCGGCGCGGTGGGGCTGGCGGTGGGCGTGGCGGTGGCCGTGGCGCTGACCGTGCCCGTGACCGTCACCGTCGCCGAATCGCTGGCGGTGGGCGACACGGTGTCCGTGACGGTGATGCTGGGGCTGGGCGTGGCCGTGGGGCTGGGCGTGCGGGTGGGGCTGGCCGTGGCGCTGGGGCTAGCCGTCGGCGTCGCCGAAGGGCTGTCGGTCGGCGTCCCCGTGGAGGAGGGCGACGGCGTGGCCGTCCCGGTGGGGCTGGCGCTGAAGGTCGCCGTGATGGTGGGCGTATCCGTGTCGGTGGACCCCGGCGGCACCGGGCTATCGGTGGGGCTTGGGCTTGGGCTTGGACTGGCGCTGGCGGTGCGGGTCGCGCTGGCGCTAGGCGTGGCCATGGGGCTGGGCGTGGACGAGGGCGTGACGCTGCGCGTGGCGCTAGGGGTTGATGTTGGGCTGCCCGTGGCGCTGGGGCTGCTGGTGGGCGTGTTGGCCATGGGCGTGGCGGTGCGGCTAGGCGTGGCCGTGGCCGCCGCCGGAGGCGTAGGGCTGGCCGTGGGCGTGGCCGAGCGCTGGGGGGAAGGGCTGGGCGTCGGTGACGGCAACCCGCACCAGGCCACCATTTGCAAGCCGTCGATCTGCAAAGTGGCGGTGGCCGGGGCCGGCGCCTGGATCACGAACTGGGTGGCGCGCGTCAGCGTCTGGGCCCAGGTGGCCGTGTTCCCGCCGGGATCGCTGAACGTGGCCGCGTCCAAATTCAGGGTGACTTGGGTCCAGGCGATGCTGGCGTTGAAGGTCGCCTGGTACCAGGCGTAGGCGGGGCTATCGGTGGTGTTGCTGGCCACCTTGAAGACGTAGGCCCCCGCCACGCTGGCCTTGACCCACAGCCGGATCTGGCCGTAGGAGCTGAGGTCGCGCGCGCCCAGGCCGGCGCCGCTGTTCCCTGCCGGGTCGGCCCCGGGGTTCAAGCCTGTGTAGGCCACGGCATAACCGGCGGTGGTGTTGTAGGACCAGCTCAAGCCCTGGCCGCTCTGCCCGCCGGCGCCCACGGCGATGCTGCCGCTGCCGGTGCCCTGGGTCTGCCCCCAGGCCCCGCCCCAGGCGTTGGTGATGGTGCCGGACTCGAAATCGTCGATGGTCTGGGGCAGGCAGGGATTGGGCGTGACGGTGGGCGTGCCGAAGGGCGTGGGCGTCATGGTGGCGGTGGGCACGCCGCACCAGCGGGTCAATTGCACCTGGTCCAGGCTCAAGACGCCCGTGGCGACGCCCGCCGGCGGGATGATGGTGAATTGGGTGGCGGCCACCACATTCTGGGCCCAGGTGCCGTAATTGTTGCCGGGATTGATGAAGGTCTGGGCGTTCAGGCCCAAGGTCACCTGGGTCCAGGCGCCGGTGGCCGTGAAGGGCGCGTGGTACCAGGCGGATCCCGGGCCCATGTCCAGGTTGGAGGCCACGCCGAAATAATAGGTCCCGGGGGCGCTGGTCTTGACCCAAAAGCTGATCTGGCCATAAGGCGATAGGTCCACGGCGCCCGCGCCCGCGCCGCTGGCGGCGGCGGGGTCCGAACTGGGCCCCAGGCTGCTGTATAGCACGGACCATTGGCCGACCGTGTTGAACCCATAGGTCAGTCCGCCGCCGCTGTAGCTGCCCAGCGCCACCACCGCGTAGGTGGCGTTGTCCTGCTGGGCCGAGCCCCAGCTGCCGCCCCAGTTATTGGCCACGCTCAACGACTCGAAGTCGCAGAAGGTGGCGGGCGCGCAGGGGTTGGGCGTGGCGGTGGGCGTGGCGGTGCGGGTGGGCGTGCACAGCGGGCAGCACGAGGCGGCGGGATCGACGTTGTAGGGCGCCGCCTTCCACAGGCCCTGCAAGGTGGTATAGGCGGTGCGATAGCTGCGCGGCCCGGCCACGCCGGCGGCCAGCGCCGTGCCCATGCCGTACCATTCCTCATTGGAGTAGTTGTCGTTATCGTTAGGGATGGCGAAGCCGCCGTAGTCATGGGCGCCCCAGGTGCCGGCGGGGTCCTTGTACCATTCGTCATTCCATTCAAAGGCGCAGGCGCCGACCAGCTTGTTGGACCCGTTGAGCGCGCTCAAGCGCGGCCCGATGTAATTGGACCAACGGTCCTGGTAATAGCTGGCCTGGCTGGCCGGGTCCTGCGCGCTGGTGGTGCTGTTCCAGGCGTCCTGGCCGAACTCGCTGATGAAGAGCGGGCGCGAATCGGTGTATCCGTCGATGCCGGTGACATAGCCGGCGGGGCTCTGGTAAAGGTTCAGGCCCCACAGGTCCACCGCCGGGGCCGCGCCCAGGTAGGCCGGGTTCTGATGGTCCAGGTTCGTGCCATCGCTGGCGGCTTCCACCAGCACCACGCTGATCGGCTGCGGCGGCGCTTCGGCCGCCTTGGCCGCCGCCACCGCCTCCTGGACGAAGGCGAAGTATTGCGGCGCCGTGATGGTGCGGTTGAAGCTGGCGTTGTTCTCGTTGCCGAAGACCCACATCAGCACGGCAGGGTGCGTCTTGAAGGTCCGGATCAGCTTTTGGAATTTCAGCTCCTCCCACTGGCGGGGATTGGGCGAGCTCATCAAGGCTTCGTTGTAGGGCAGCCAGTAGTTCAGGATCACCCAGATGCCGTTGGCCTGGAAGGTGCTCAGCGCGGCGTTGACGTTGGCCACCACCGTGGGATTGGTGCTCAGGTCGTTGTTGGGATCCCCACCGCTGTTGTTCCAAACGGCGCCGTAGTCCAAGTAGACGCGGACGGTGTTGACGCCCTGGGCTTTCATGGCCGCAACGTCCTGCGCTAACAATGCGCTATTGCTATACCAATCAAAGGCGCCCGGCCCCTGTCCGATGGCAGCGGGCGAATAATTCATGCCCCGCATCAAGAATGGCGTGCAGTTGACCAGCAACTGGCGGCCGGAGACCGCGATGGTGGACGCTTCCACCTGACCAGAGCACCCCAAGCCTATCAGCAAAACCAAGAATGAGAACGTTCTCACATTCATCCATGAATTGCCTGCCTGCGTCATTGCCAGCCCCTTTGCCATGAGAACGTTCTCTATAACTATAAGCAAGTTCGGCTAAAGGTCAAGCAGGTGAGACGTTTTTTGATTTCATACTGCGGGATCTGGCCAAAAAGAAAACTCCCTCCCTCTGCCGGCTCCAAGGCGGGAACCTAGCGCCTGGCCGGAACAAAGGAAGGGAGCTGTCAAACCAAGGACTACTTCTTTTCGCTGGGAACCACAGGCTTGGCCGAAGTCTGCGCCACCGGAGCGCTGGGCTTGACCGCGTCGGCCACCCCTGGGGCCTTAGCGTCGGCCGCCTTGGGCGCCGCCAACTGCGACGGCATGGGGAAATCGGCGTACTTGTCGGCATTGGCCTGGCTCTTGGCATTGGCTTCCAAGACCTTGGCGGCGTTGATGCGCGTCATCTCCGCACGCACCTTGGCGTCGATGGCGTCGGTCAGGCGCGGATTGTCCTTCAGGAACATGCGCACCGCGTCGCGGCCCTGGCCGATGCGGTTGCCATCGTAGGCGAACCAGCTGCCCGCCTTCTCCACGATATTCAGGTCCACCGCCATGTCCAGCACCGTGCCCTCGCGGCTGATGCCCTCGCCGAAGATGATGTCGAAGATGGCCTCGCGGAAAGGCGGGGCGCACTTGTTCTTCACCGTCTTCACGCGCACCCGGTTGCCCACCGCGTCCTGGCCGTTCTTCAGGGTCTCGATGCGGCGGATGTCCAGGCGCACCGAAGCGTAGAACTTAAGGGCCTTGCCGCCGGTGGTGGTCTCGGGCGAGCCGAACATGACGCCGATCTTCTCGCGCAGCTGGTTGATGAAGATGACGCAGGTGTTGGACTTGGCCACAATGGCCGTGAGCTTGCGCAGGGCCTGGCTCATCAGGCGGGCCTGCAAACCCGGCAGGCTGTCGCCCATCTCACCATCGATCTCAGCCTTGGGCACCAGGGCCGCCACCGAATCGATGACGATGATGTCGATGGCCGACGACCGGACCAAGGTCTCGACGATCTGCAAAGCCTGTTCGCCGCTTTCGGGCTGGCTGACCAGCAGTTCATCGATGTTCACGCCCACCTTCTTGGCGTAGTCCGGGTCCATGGCATGCTCGGCGTCGACAAAAGCCGCGATCCCGCCCAGCTTCTGCGCCTGGGCCACGATGCTCAGCGTCAGGGTGGTCTTGCCGCTGGATTCGGGGCCGTAGATCTCGATGATGCGCCCGCGCGGGATGCCCCCCACGCCCAGGGCCATATCCAAGCTGAGCGCGCCGGTGGGGATGGCCTCGATATCCACAGCCGGGGCATCGGACAGCTTCATGATGCTGCCCTTGCCGAACTGCTTTTCGATCTCCGCCAGCGCCATCTCCAGCGCTTTTTGCTTCTCAGTCTGAGCCATGGAACCTCCAGATCGCTTGTCTTTGGCTTCGGTTCTCGGCATCGGACGGCGCGCTGGATGTCATCTCACAGCACGGGCCGAACCGTAAGTCTGTATGGTATATACCTTAACTGTGTATGGTATGTCAAAAGAAAAGCTAATTTTCTTAAAAACGCTTATTTTAAAAGCATAAAAGAGATCATCAAAAAGCCGGCTGAACGGTCGCCGAGCCCTCATCCTGCGCCAAGGGCAAGAGGACCTGGACCACGGCCCCGCCTTCGACCCTATTATAAATGTTCAGGCGCCCACCCAGCAAGCTTGAGTGATCCCTAGCGCGATCCAAACCCAAGCCCTGCTCGTGGCCCACGCCGGCGTCCGCCTCGCTGCCATGCGGCACCGGTCGGCCCCGCTGCAAGGCCTCGATCACGGCCTCAGGAAAGCCCGGGCCCTGGTCGCTGATCCACAGGCTGACTTCGCCCAGCTGCGCGCGCGCACGCACGGCCACCGAGGCGCCCTCGGGGTTGTGCCGCACGGCGTTCAACAACAATGGCGTCAGCACGCTGGCCTGCAACAGCTCGGGCACGCTCAGGACATTCAATTCCTCGGGGCAATCCAGGTAGAGCCGCTGGCCCTTCAGCACCAGGGCCGGCTCCAACTCGTCCTTGGCCGCGCGCAGGAGCCGGGCCAAGCGGACCGCCACCAGCTGGGGCCGGCCGGCCGGCTCGCCCAAGACCGGCTGGGCCGCCTTCAACAGGGCGCCCACGCGCTGGACCTGCCGCAGCAAGCGCTCACGGCCCGCCGCGCTTAAGCCGGCCTCGGCCTGCTCCAGGCTCAGCGAGATCAGGGACAGGGGCTGCATCAGGTCCTGGAAGAGCAGTCCCAGGATGCGGCGGCGGCGGTCGAGGCGCTGCTCCTGCCCTTTCAGCGCCGCGCTGGAGCTCGCGCTCAAACGCCGGTGCAGGTCCAGCACTTGACCCGCGCCGGCGAGCGCCACGATGAGGCAGAGGGACACGTTCAAGTCCTGGTTCAGGCGGTCCACCCCGGGCGCCCCAGGCAGCCAGGCCGCGACCAACAGGCCCACGCCCATCACCGTCACGGCCAGCGCCGAACGGTATCCGACCGCCAAGCCCACGAACAGGACCAGCACCGGCAATTCAGGCGTGGCAGGCGACGGCGCGCCTGGACCCCAATAATAGGCCCGGTAGCAGACCGCCAGGTACTCGGGCAGCAAGAGGGCCCACACCGTCAGCTTGGCATGGCGCCGGGCGCCAAAAACAGCCAGGTAGCCCAGCATCAAAAGGCCCGCGCCCAGGTCCACCAGGTTGCTACGGACCGCGTTCCCGCCCAGGAGCAGCGGCAGCGTGGATAGGCAAACCAGGCCTGCCAGGCCCCAGGCGCCGGCCTGGATGAAGCGGCTGCGGGTGGCGAGGAAGGCGTCCTCGACCGGCGCATGCGCGGCCGCGCCGGGGCCCAGCGCCACGCCGCGCGACTGATGCATGGCGCCCTGGATCTCGTCGACCAGCGGCGCCAGCACCGCGGGCTCCAGCGGGCCGGGCGCCCCCAGCAGGCCCTCCAGGCGCGCCAGGCTGCCGGGCAGCCGGGCGAACAAGGGCTGGCTCAGGGCCCGGTTCTGCCCTTCCAGGCCCTCCAAGGCTTGCTGCTGCCGACGCAGATCCCCCTGCAATCGGCTGAACGACCGTTGAAAGATCCAGGCCACCATCTGGGCGGAGAAGAGCAGCACCAGGAAGTCGTTCAGGCTCCGGCGCTCGACGCCCAGCATCGGTGGATGGCGCCACGCCTGCCCCAGCGCCAGACCCGCCGCCAGCAGCGTCAAGGCCCAGCCGCCCCATAGGGAGCCCATCAGCGTCACCAGCGGCAGCGCCACCAGCAGGAAGGCGCTGGCCGGCGTGACGCAGCGCCCATCGTCCCAGACCTCCACCGCCACCGCCAGGATGACGGCCAAGCCCGCGACCACGGGCAAGGCCGCGCGGGCGCGCGGGACACGGCGGAAAATGGCCAGGCCCGCCAGGCCGGTGACCGCCACCAGCGGCAGCGCCATATAATCGTACCCGACCAGCGTGTCGCGCAGGCCCAAGACGGCGCAGACGAACAGCAGGATCCACAGGAAGCGCCGCAGCATGCGATGCTGCAGCGCTTCAAGGCTGTTCGTGCCGGCCAGGTCGGGGGTCATGAAAGCGGTGGCGATGGAGCGGGCGGCTCCATCGCAAGCGGGGGGGTCGAAAGGGCGTGACGAAGGGGGATCAAGGGACCCGCCAAGGGCCGCCCCATTTTCCGCTGGGCGGCGCTGCGCTCCCTTCCGTGGGATCAACGTTCGTGCATCGTAGTAATACTACGACGATTCTGGACCAAGCCCCGTGGCGTGACAAATGAATAGGGGCCCAAGGACGCGATTCAGTCCCAGCCGGCTCCGGCGCGCACCACCTTGATCAGGTCAAAACTGTACCGACCATTGAAACGCTCGAAAACCGGGCGCAGTTTTCCGTCGTGCTCGGCCAGGGCGGCCAATAAAGCATCCCGGTCCACGGAACCCTGCGGCAGCACTTCATCCAGGCGCAGCTTGCCGCTTTCAATGGCCTGGCTCAAATGGTTCCACACGGTGGACTCGGTCAGGCCGCGCGCGGCGGCGATGCTGGGCACGTCGCGGCCCTGACGCAGCAGGTCCAGCGTGTCCATGGCGCTTTCGCGCCGCTCCCGCGGCGCGGGGGCGGCGCGCTCGGCCACCAGCGCGTAGCCAAAGGCGTCGGAAAGCGCGGCCAGGAATTCGGCCCCGTACTTCTCCAGCTTGGCCTCGCCCACGCCCGGCACGCGGGCCAATTCGCCCAGGCTGCGCGGCTTGGCCGAGGCCATCTCCTTGAGCGTGGAATCGTGGAAGACCACGTAAGGCGGCAGGTTCTGGCCATCGGCCAGGCGCTTGCGCAGGGCGCGCAGGGCGTTGAAGCCCTGCTCTTCCTCCGCCCCCCAGGGGCCCTCCGGCGCCTTCCAGCGCCCGCCCTTCCCTTCCGCCTTGGCGGCGGCCCGCGGCGCCGGGTCCTCGCGCAAGGCCACGGCCGCCTGGCCCTTGAGCACGGCCCAGCTGCGCTCGTTGAGCTTCAGGGCGCCGTAGGCCTCGGCGTCCACCTCCACCAGGCCGGCGGCCACCAGCTGGCGGTACACGCTGGACCAGCGCGTCTCGTCGAGCTCCTTGCCCACGCCCCAAACGCTCAGGCCGGCGTGGCCGTGGCGCTGGGTCTTCTCGGTCTCCTTGGCCAGCAGCACGTCGATCAAATGGCCCGCGCCAAAGCGGCCGCCGGTGCGCGCCACCGCGCTGAGGGCCTTCTGCGCCGCCACCGTGCCGTCATAGCTGCGGGCCCCGTTGAGGCAATTGTCGCAGTTGCCGCAGGCGCCGCCGTGGGCCTCGCCGAAGTAGGCCAGCAGCATCTGGCGGCGGCAGGCGATGCCCTCGCACAGGCCCAGCATCTGGGTCAGCTTCTGCTGGCTCAGGCGCTTGAAATCCGCGTGGCCCTCGCCCTGCTCGATCAGCTGGCGCAGCTGCACCGCGTCGCCCAGGCCATAGGCCATCCAGGCGCTGGCGGCCTGGCCGTCGCGGCCGGCGCGGCCGGTCTCCTGGTAATAGCCCTCCACGCTCTTGGGCAGGTCCAGGTGGGCCACAAAGCGCACGTCCGGCTTGTCGATGCCCATGCCGAAGGCGATGGTGGCGCAGACCACCAGGCCCTCCTCGCGCTGGAAGCGGGCCTGGTGCTCGCGGCGGGTGCCGGCGTCCAGGCCGGCGTGGTAGGGCACCGCCGGGATGCCCTTGCCCGACAGCCACTCGGCGGTGGCCTCCACCTTCTTGCGCGACAGGCAGTAGACGATGCCCGCGTCCCCGGGGTGGCGCACCCGCAGGAAATCCAACAGCTGGGCCTTGGCGTCATCCTTCAGCACGATCTCATAGCGGATGTTGGGGCGGTCAAAGCTGCTGGCGAAGACCGGGCACTGCTCCAGGCCCAGGCGGCTGAGGATCTCCTTGCGCGTCAGAGGGTCGGCGGTGGCGGTCAGGGCCAGCAGCGGCACGTCCGGCAGGCGGCCGCGCAGCTTGGCCACCTCCAGGTAATCGGGGCGGAAGTCATTGCCCCACTGGCTGATGCAATGGGCCTCGTCCACGGCGATCAGGCTGACCTTGAGCCGGTCGGCGAAGCCTTGGAAGAAATCCGTGTTCAGCGTCTCCGGCGCCACGTAGAGCAGCTTCAGCTCGCCGCTGAGCGCGCGGGCGCGCACCGCCTGCTTTTGCGAGGCGGCCAGGCTGCTGTTGTAGAAGGCCGCCGGCACCCCCAACTGCTTGAGGGCGTCGACCTGGTCCTGCATGAGGGCGATGAGCGGCGAGATGACGATGGCCACGCCATCCAGGCATAGGGCCGGCACCTGGAAGCACAGGCTCTTGCCGCCGCCCGTGGGCATCAGCACCAGGCCGGAGCCTCCGGACAGCACGTGGTCAACGACCTCGGCCTGACGGCCGCGGAAGGCGGGATAGCCGAAGGTCTTCTCAAGGATGTGAAGCGGGTCTTGGGTCATGGCGGGCTCGCAGCAGGGAGGGCTCGGCCGAACGAAGGAGGACCTGCGCGAGTCAGAGGGCCGTAGCAAGGCTATCAATACAACATCCGGCAGGCCAGGGCAAGCCCGGCCGGCCGCAAAGAAAAGGGCCGCCGCCCCGAAGGACGGCGGCCCCTGCCCCAGGCCCGATGCCGCGGCGGCGAGCGCCAGGCCTAGTGCAGCACCATGAAGCGGTGGATCACCGTGTTGCTGCCAGCGCCACCCAACGCCTGGGCGCGCAGGAAATACAGCTTGTCGCTCGGGTGGGCTTTCGGGGAAGCTTCGAATAGAGTTGTTAAACCGGCAGAAGAATAGCAATACAATGCGGACTTCACGTCATTGAGCAGGGGAGACCAAGTTGAATTCAAGAGCAAATGTGCTCTTCGACCTGGATGGAACATTAACCGACCCTAAGCCCGGGATTACGGCTTGCATACGCTTTGCAATGGAACAACTGGGTCGGCCATTGTCGTCGGACGCAAATTTGGATTGGTGTATCGCGACACCTACAGGATCTCAAAGGTCAGAAAAATGAACGTTAATGCTATCTCACGTTCACATATTACAAACCGGGGCATTATGAGAGTCAAATTTCAATGTTCCATCATTTGCACAATGGCGGGATTGTTGTCGGGCCTCTCCGCCGCGCCAGTTGCGGCGTCAGTTAGTTCTGGCGCCCTGGGATGCCAGGTTCTGGTCAACGGGGCGGTCCGAATAAGCGATGCGTTGCATGAGATCGCCATGGTCGCACCTGTTGTCATCGCGCCAGAGGGCGTTTACCACCTGGCGTCGGTTGGTGCGGATGGCGCTGAACCGGGCACAGGAGGCCAGCTGTCACTGGGCCCAGACAAGGTTGTCGCATTCAGCGCATCGGCCCGGATCCTGCCCCAAGGGCTACAGTTGCGCTACAGCCTTACGCCCAAGCAGGATCTGCGCGTGAACTCTGCCCAAGTGACCTGCAATTTGCCAACAGAGGATTGGCAGGGTTGCCATTACCAATGGGGAGGACTGCAGGGCAGCCTGCCGGTGCAAATGCAGAGCGGCGGCCCTATGGTGGTAACAAGCGTGGCTCACCCCCTCGATTTAGGTCCTTCTCAAGCCTTAGGGGGCTTACGCATGGGCCTGGAACCTGGGGCATTGGCTGGAGGGCTCTTCGATTACCGGCGCTGGTCACCGCAGTGGGCCGCGTTGGTTACTCACGGCGAGCCCTGGGAGCCGTGGCTGTGGAAGGCGGGTGAGACCAAGACCTTTGAGCTAAAGTTCTCCTTCAACCGGCACCTGGTCGAAGGCCCCGCGATAAAAGTCTTCGCCGCTACGGGCATCGACGGTGATTGGCAGGGCACCGTGTTAGATGAGCTGGGGCAACCCTGCGGGCGCCTGGCGGTATCGGTCCAGCCGAAGGCCGGAGGAGGGCGCGGCGCCCATGTGGTCCTCGAACATGAGGTCTTCAGTGGTTTTCTGGCACAGGCGTTGAAGCGAACGGTGGACGAGCGTTCGGTTTCACTGCGGGCGGATGATGGGTCAGAGCTTGCCATGACGTTGGATAAGGATGGGCAAGCCTTAGTGGGGGCGCTACGCTGCTCCTGGCGGCCTGGCATCACCTTCAAGCTAGTCCGGGGCTCCGCGTTCCTAAACCCGCGCCTGAAGGCAGATCAGAGCCCCGTTCGGCACTACCGCTATCAGCCACCCACCCAAAGCCAAGATGGGTTGTCCGTTGGCGATTTGCGTCTAGGCCGTGCAGACCTGACGCGTCTGCAGGCCGGATTGGATGGCGTCCTCAATGGATCATTCCCGGGCGTCCATAGTCTGCTCCTGATCCACCACGGCAAGCTAGTGCTGGAGGAGTATTTCTACGGGTACGGCTCTACAGATGCGCACCCTCTATATTCTGCCACGAAGTCCATCTTCTCGGCGCTTTTTGGAATAGCCCAGGGTCAGGGGTTAGTGAAGCTAAATCAAAAACTTTACGACTTTTACCCGGAGGCGCGTTCGCAACCGGCTTGGGATTCTCGCAAGGACGCCATTACCCTTGGAATGCTGCTTGGGATGAACGCGGGTTTTCAATGTGATGATATGGCGAATTGTCATCGGGACGTTTTTAGAGCCCCTGACGCTGTCCAGGCCGCGTTGGCGCTGCCTTTGGATCACGATCCCGGCTCCCATTGGACCTACAACGGCACCTCGCTGTTGCCGGTCAGTGCCGTTATCGAAAAGAAGAGCGGGCTTAGCATCGCGAACTACGCTCAGCGATACCTGGAGGGGCCGCTAGGCATTGCCCCGCATCCGTGGGCGCAAGATCGCCATGGTGCGACTGCGGTCGATACAGGCCACTCTTTGACGCCGCGAGAGATGGCTAAATTCGGCTTAATGATGCTGAACAAGGGCGTATGGAAAGGGAAACAGATCGTGCCTGAAACCTGGGTGCAGGCCGTCAGCCAGAAGCAGGCACCAGACTTCGACTATGGTTACCTGTTCTGGCTGAAAACGGCTTGGTTCGGAGAAAAACCCTACCCCATCGTTGAAGCTAATGGCTTCGGGGGTCAGTACATTTTTATCGTTCCGGACGCAGATGCAGTGGGCGTGATGACAGCCGGAAACTACCAGATGGGCGAGGCCTTTGCGGCGGAAGAAGACCTCTTCGAGAGTTACGTGCTAAGAGCGGTGGCGCAATAGCGGGTCTTCAAACGAAGGCATGGTCACCTACCGGGAGACGGAATTGGGCGCGTCGGCCCCCCGGAGGGCCCATGAATGCCATACCATGCGCGCGAATTCGATTAGGAGATCTAGCAGGCTGCTGAAATACCCCAGTTACGGGGCGTGAATTTCTTCTCCGGTCTTTGAAAAGTTGTATTCGAGGGAATCCCCGTGG
>Ga0302320_10021185_pt1 | contig 12921 bp, 8 predicted proteins | sample Bog_T0_3_FD_202130 | JGI IMG/M metagenome (GOLD analysis project Ga0302320, IMG submission 202130) | Peat permafrost microbial communities from Stordalen Mire near Abisko, Sweden - Bog_T0_3 | ecosystem: Environmental > Terrestrial > Soil > Wetlands > Peat | place: Sweden: Abisko, Stordalen Mire...
CCCCCCCGCCAATCAACAGGTGCAGTCCATTCCCGTGACCGCCGCGTTTTCGCAGGCCCTGGTCGACGACATCCTGAACGTGCTAAGGCTCCCGGGCAACACGCCACTGAGCGTGTTGGCAGTGGAACTCTTCAACCGCGAGGACCTGGTGATCCGCGAGGGCTACGGAGTCAGCGCCGAAATTGCGCAACCGCCAAACAGCCTCGCGAGTTCCACAGGTGCGGCGTCTACTCCGCAGGTCGGATCTGGCGGTGCGGTCGCAACCCAAACGGCTGCTCTCAAGCAAGAGGATCAATTGATCAATGATCCCCTTGGCCAGGGCCTGGGGTCGCAGCGGATTCTGCGCGTCTCACCGCTTGCGCCTGTACGTGCCGTCTGCTAGCGGTCCAATGCCTTCCTCCTGATCGCACTTCGCCCCGGTGCCATCGAAGCAACACGCCCGTCATTCCGCCATCTCGCGGGTTGGCCCTTCACGCGCATCTAACCATTGCAGCGGTATCATCGGAAAGTTAGCGACTCGTCAACGGATAGGGTGCGTCCCTGAACGGGAACATGCTATATTCGTCGAGTTTCCGTGGGCGGTGCAATGGCAAACGATTTGAAGTTTGACAACAGCCTGGCGTCGAGTTTGTATGCCGAAGCCCCAAGGGCCGCTGCAAATCGGCAGGCCCTCGCCGTGCTCATGGCCGCGCTGCATGCGGAAGAAGATTCAATTCGATTAGGCGGGGGAGTCAAGGCCGCGCAGGCGCAGCGCGCAAAAGGGCGCCTCACCGCCCGCGAACGCCTGCATCTGCTTTTGGATGAAGGGGCTGACTTTCTCGAACTCGGTCTCTGGGCCGCGCATGGAATGTACGGCGAATATGGAGGCGCGCCAGGCGCAGGCGTTGTTACCGGTCTGGGTCGAGTCAGCAGCCGACTCTGCATGATCATCGCCAACGACGCCACTGTGAAAGCCGGCGCGTTCTTCCCCATGACCGCGAAGAAAGTCTTGCGAGCCCAGACCATCGCGCTTGAAAACCGAATTCCCACGCTCTATCTTGTCGATTCGTCCGGCGTCTTTTTGCCTCTGCAAGAGGATGTATTTCCTGACACCGACGACTTCGGGCGAGTCTTCCGCAACAACGCCGTCATGAGTTCGCTGGGCATTCCTCAAATCACCGCCATCATGGGCATGTGCGTCGCCGGAGGTGCGTACCTGCCGGTGATGACAGATACCGTCCTCATGACGGAGGGCTCCGGATTGTTCCTTGCCGGCCCCTCGCTCGTGCAGGCCGCCATCGGCCAAAAGACTGAGCCGGAAGAATTGGGCGGCGCAGCAATGCATGCGGAGATTTCCGGCACCGTCGATTTCAAAGAGCCCAATGACCATTTGTGTATTGCGCGTTTGCGTTCCCTCGTCGGGAAAATGGGAGAACGCCGTGTGCACAGTGCGGGCGTGGAGCATTCAACGGGCACGCCAGGAGTTTATAACTCGGCGGAGTTTGATGTTACTCGAGACGCACCCCGCTTTGCTGCCGAGGAGTTATACGGGCTGTTGAGTCCAGCGCCCGGTGCGAGCAATGTGTATGACATGCGCGAAGTGATTGCCCGTATCGTCGATCGCAGCGAGTTCGATGAGTACAAAGCGGATTTCGGAAGGACGGTCCTGTGTGGATACGCGCGCATTGGCGGCCATGCCGTCGGCATTGTTGCCAATCAAAAAACCAATCAGAACCAGACTGTTGCCAGGGGTCCGGCCGCGGGAATGAAGCGCATTGAAGTAGGTGGCGTCATCTACACAGAAAGCGCTCAAAAAGCCGCGCGCTTCATTATGGATTGCAACCAGAGCCTCATCCCGCTTGTGTTTCTGCACGATGTAAATGGATTCATGGTAGGCAAGGATGCAGAGTGGTCCGGAATTATTCGTGCCGGCGCAAAAATGGTTTCGGCGGTCAGCACCAGCGTTGTTCCCAAGATCACCGTCATCATTGGCGGCAGCTTTGGCGCGGGACACTACGCAATGTGCGGCAAGGCCTACGATCCGCGATTTCTGTTCGCATGGCCCACGGCGCGCTATGCCGTGATGAGTGGAGCGTCCGCTGCAAATACGCTTGCCGAAGTCCGCGCCAAGCAGATGGAGCGCGGTGGAAAGGTCCTGTCCGCCACGGAGAAGCAGGCTCTTTACGACGAAATCAAGTCGACCTATGATGCACAGGCCGATCCGCGCTATGGTGCTGCCCGCCTGTGGATTGACGCGATTATTGATCCTGCAAAAACAAGAGATATTCTGATTACAGCCCTCGAAGCCTGCGCTCTGAATCCTGATGTGCCCAGGTTTAACCCCGGAGTGTTGCAGACATAGCACGTGCGCCCGTGCATCTTATCGAACATGGAAGGCAGCGAGTCCAGGAAACCAGGAGTTATCGATGACCGTCGCGAAGGAAAATGTGGAGAGCCTGTACCCGTTTGTTTTAACTGAGGACCAGGAACATCTCAGGCGAGAGATTCGCGAGTTTGCGGTCCGGGAGATTGCGCCGAACGTGATGGCGTGGGATGAGGCTTCCGAGTTCCCGATGGCTGCGATAAAGAAGCTTGGCGCCATGGGCCTGCTCGGTGTGATTATTCCTTCGGAATATGGAGGCGCGGGCCTTGGATACGTTGATTACGTACTGGCGATTGAGGAACTCTCCGCCGTTGACGGGTCAATTGGATTGACGTTGGCAGCGCACAACTCCCTTGGCACGAATCATATTTTTCTGGCAGGCAATGAGGAGCAGAAACGGAAGTACATTCCCCGTCTCGCCGGGGGTGAGTGGCTGGCAGCTTGGGGACTGACGGAGCCAGGTTCTGGATCGGACGCAAGCGCGGCGAAAACAAATGCTGTGAAAAAGGGCGATCGCTACATCCTCAACGGCAACAAGACATTCATCACCAATGGACATTACGCTGACGTGACCGTGGTGATTGCGGTGACGGACAAAACCAAAGGTACGCACGGGCTTTCCGCATTTGTCGTCGAAAAAAGTACTCCCGGATTTCGCCCCGGCAAAAAGGAGAACAAGCTGGGCCTGCGTGCCAGCGACACCAGCGAACTGATTTTTGAAGACTGCGAAATACCTGCGGAGAACTTGCTGGGCGCGGAAGGAGAGGGGTTCGTAGATGCGATGCGCGTCCTGGATGGCGGCCGCATTTCGATTGCGGCACTCGCGCTTGGCATTGGCCGCGGCGCCCTGGATGCGGCGCTGAAATACGTAAAGGAGCGCAGGCAGTTTGGTAAAGCAATCGCCGAGTTTCAAGGAATCCAGTGGAAGCTCGCCGACATGGCGACGGAGTTAGATGCCGCCCGACTGCTTACGCAGCGAGCCGCAGTTCTAAAGGACGCGGGACGGAAAGTGACGCGCGAGTCGGCAATGGCCAAGTTGTTTGCGAGTGAGGTCGCGGTAAGGATCTGCGATGAGGCGGTGCAGTTATTCGGCGGCTACGGGTTCATCAAGGACTACCCCGCGGAGAAGTATTATCGCGACGTAAAATTGTGCACCATCGGCGAAGGCACCAGTGAGATCCAGCGCATGGTCATCGCGCGAGAAATTCTGAAAGTCCATCCCTCCCGCGGCTGACGTTCAATCGCGCGCAGCGTGCGCAGGCTGATAAGCAAGTTGGAACCACAAATGGATGAGCAGGTCAAGATCGTTGAATGTCCGCGCGATGCCTGGCAGGGCCTGTCCCGGCAAATCCCCACGGAGGGGAAGGCGGCCTATCTCCGCGCCCTGGTAGCCGCGGGCTTTTCGCACATTGATGCAGTGAGCTTCGTGTCGCCTGCCGCCGTGCCACAGATGGCGGACTCCGAGGCAGTGCTCTATGAACTCGACCCGCCGGACGATGTAGAGATCATCGGCATCGTGGTCAACGTGAAGGGAGCGGAGCGAGCCATCAAGACTGGCGCGGTGCAAACACTCGGTTTCCCATATTCGATTTCAGCGCGGTTCCTCAAGAGAAATCAGAACCAGACGCAAGAGGAATCGTTGCAGGTGCTGGAAACAATCAGCACGCAATCGAATGCAGCCGGACTCGATATGGTCGCGTATGTCTCCATGGCATTCGGAAATCCCTATGGCGAGGCATGGAGCGCGAAGGACGTTGTGGATGCATGCCGGCGGCTCTTCGCACTGGGCATCCGGCAAATTTCGCTCGCAGATACGGTGGGATTGGCAACACCGGCGCAGATCGCAGAGATCGTGGCGCAAGTTAAAGCCACGCATCAGAAATGCGAAATTGGTGTGCATCTGCATGCGCGGCCAAAAGAGGCCGGCAAAAAAATTCACGCGGCCTACGACGCGGGATGCAGGCGTTTTGATTCTGCCATCGGCGGCCTCGGCGGATGCCCCTTTGCGCAGGATGATCTGGTCGGAAATATTCCTACTGAAACCCTTTTGGCAGAATTGAATGCCCTCGGCGCAACGGTGCCGAAGCTGGGATACATGGAAAAATTGATTCAAACCAACGCCGAGATTTCGCGGACCTTCGCTGCCGCTTCGAACTAACTGACATTTGCGCGGACCAGATGGGCCGCATGGGAGATGGTGTTGAGCAACTCCACGATCCTGGTTACTGACGAAGACGCGACGCGCACAGTTACTTTGAATCGGCCCGGGCGGCGCAACGCCATGACGCCGGAGATGCAAACGGAACTCATTGCCGCAATCGAAGACGCGGCTGCGAGCCCGTGTAGAGTTATCGTATTTCGTGGAGCGGGCGACGCATTCTGCTCGGGGCTCGATCTCGCCGCGCTGCAAGCGATGAACGACAAAACAGCCGCTGAACATCGCGAAGATGCGGAGCGAATCGCCAATCTTTTTTGGACGCTGTATCAAGTGCCCAAGCCCACCATCGCAGCCGTCCACGGCGCGGCAATCGCAGGGGGAACGGGGTTGGCAATGATCTGCGATTTTACCTTGGCCACCCCCGCCGCCAAGTTCGGATTCACAGAAGTGCGCATCGGATTTGTGCCCGCCTTGGTGTCAGCATTCTTGAGTTTGCAGGTCGGAGAAAAGCGCGCTCGTGACCTGCTGCTCACCGGACGAATTTTTCATGCCGCAGAGGCCTACAGGCTGGGATTGGTGAATGAAGTGGTCGAAGGCGATGCTTTGCCCGAGCGATTGCGAATGCTGGCAAAGATTTTGACAGCCAACAGCCCGCAATCATTAGCCGCGACAAAAAAACTTATGGCGGATCAGAACAAGCTATGGCTTGACGCCGCCATTTCTCAAGCCATGGACGCGAACGCAAAAGCTCGGGAGACAGCCGATTTCAAAGAAGGAATTGCAGCGTTCTTGGAAAAACGAAAGCCGCTGTGGACCGAAAAACTCTAAACACTAAAGTCTGCTCTAAGCTTCGATCAACGCAGCTCCGAACCGCACCCCGGCTTCCGTCGCCTGCTCCACCTGCTTGCGCGTTACGCCAGTCGCCAGCTCTACCACCTCAAAACCCGTAGGCGTAACGTCGATCACGCAAAGATCGGTGATCACTCGTTTCACCACACCCGTTCCGGTCAATGGCAGCGTGCAGTTGTGAAGCAACTTCGCGCTGCCTCCAGCCGTGTGTTCCATCAGCACAATCACGCGCTGCACCCCTGACACCAGATCCATCGCGCCCCCCATGCCTTTCACCCGCTTGCCCGGAATCATCCAGTTGGCAAGGTCGCCTCTCTCTGAAACCTGCATCGCACCCAGGATCGCCAGGTCAATGTGGCCGCCGCGAATCATGGCGAAGGAGTCCGCGCTTGAAAATGTGGACGCACCCCGAATCAGCGTTACGGTTTCCTTGCCCGCATTGATGAGGTCGGCATCCACCTCGTCTTCGCGCGGAAAAGGCCCCATGCCGAGAAGTCCGTTTTCCGATTGCAATGTCACTGAAATCCCCGCAGGAATGTGGTTCGCAACCAGCGTAGGAATGCCGATTCCCAGGTTCACATAGAAGCCGTCGCGCAACTCCTGCGCAGCGCGTGCGGCCATCTGTTCGCGAGTCCATGCCACCGGTTACACCTTCCTCGTGGTCCTTTTTTCAATTCTTTTTGCTGGATCAGGATTATGCACAAGCCGATGAACAAAGATGCCCGGCGTATGAATCTGATCCGGGTCAAGCTCGCCCGGCTCAACAATAATCTCGGCCTCGGCGATTGTGATCTTGCCGCAAGTGGCCGCATTTGGATTGAAGTTGCGTGCGGTCCGTCGATAAACAAGGTTGCCGTGCGAATCAGCCTTCCACGCTTTTACCAGGCTTACATCAGCGCAGATACCGCGCTCAAGTATGTAAGTCACTCCGTCGAAATCGTGATGCTCCTTGCCTTCCGCCACCAGCGTCCCCACACCGGTTCGCGTGTAAAACCCCGGTATGCCCGCGCCTCCCGCCCGCATCCGCTCCGCAAGCGTGCCCTGTGGACAAAACTCTACCTCTAGTTCGCCGGTGAGAAACTGCCGCTCAAACTCGCTGTTCTCGCCCACATAACTGGAGATCATTTTTTTAACTTGTCGATTTTCCAGCAGCAGCCCGATGCCCCAGTCGTCCACCCCCGCATTGTTGCTTGCGATTGTCAGGTTGCGCACTCCGGTATCGCGTAAGGCAAATATCAAAGCCTCGGGAATTCCGCACAGGCCAAAGCCGCCGATCGCCAACAGCATCCCGTCCCGCACAACATCCCGCAACGCCGCCGATGCATCTGGCCATAGCTTCGTCATTGGCATTCCATCTCCGTTTCAGGTCGTAGCGTCGGCCAGAGACTTGGGGGGACGAGTCGGACTCCGATTCATTTGTTGACCGGCCCGCGCCCATTATCATCCGTGTATCCCATAGGCGCGCAAGTCGCGGAATGAACTCTCCTTGGATCGGCGAAAAGGCTTCGTTCCGTAACTCCTTTATTTGCTTTCGGCTCATTCTTGTAGAGTTTTGCAATCACACAAGTGGGGGATGCCGGTTTTGAGACGTCCGTGCCTAAAATCAACTTAATATTTCAAAAATAAATAAGGAAGGGTCCTGGGGGGATAAGCGCCGCCGGTTTGGGGACCGGCGGCGCTTGAAATTCCAACATGTGATTTAGCTGCGCGCACATGGGTAAACGGAGGAATCACGTTCCGGCTCTGGGGGGCTGCGGACGAGAAGCCGAAAGCAGAAAGGCATGAGCATCCGAGGGGGCACGATCCCGCCTCGAAGCGGAATGCTGAACTTGAGCCGGCGCCAGATGTTGAGGACGATGGCGCTCGCGGCAGGGTGCGCCTTAGTTCCCAAAGGCGCCAATTTTGCAAGCCAGCTTTGGAGTCCTTCAAGCGAGGACGAAAGCTTCCTTGACGACCTTGAGCGGCAGGCCTGCCTGTTTTTCTGGGAACAGGGCAGCTCCACCACCGGCCAGGTGCTTGACCGCGCTCGTAATGATCTTGCAGGCGCGCGCGATCCGCGCCGCATGGCCAGCATTGCCGCTACTGGCTTCGGGCTCACCGCGCTTTGCATCGCAGCCCAGCGCGGGTATCTTCCCCACTCGCTGGTATTGGAACGCGTAAGAACCACGCTGGAATGGCACCTGAATAACCTGCCGGAGGTGCACGGCTTCTTTTACCACTTCACTGATATTGAAACCGGGACTCGCTTCGCGCGGTCTGAGCTTTCTTCCATTGACACGTCGCTGCTGCTCTGCGGTATCTTGACCGCCAAAGCATACTTCGGGGACGCTCGACTGGATGCACTCGCAACGCAGATCTATGAACGGGTGGACTGGCCATGGATGCTGAATGGCGGCGACACCTTCTCAATGGGTTGGCAGCCGGAGTCCGGGTTCCTTGAAAACAGGTGGGATCATTATTGCGAGCTCATGATGATCTACCTGCTTGCCATTGGTTCCCCCACCCATCCCGTTAATTCCGAGTTATGGAATAATTTCTCCCGGCCGGTGATGCATTATGCCGGCTATGAATATATAAGTGGAGACGATCCGCTCTTTACGCACCTCTATTCGCAAGCATGGTTTGACTTCCGTGGAAAGCGCGATAATTATGCTGACTATTTTGCGAATTCGGTAACTGCGGTCCGCGCCCACAAAGCATTTTGCCTTTCCTTCCCGCAGTTATACAAGGAGGATTACTGGGGTGTAACTGCCTCGGATTACGAACAAGGATATACCGCATGGGGCGGACCGCCGACGCAGGGTCCGCTCGATGGCACGGTCGTTCCTTCGGCCGCGGCCGGCTCCTTGGCCCTGCTGCCCGCTGAATCCCTCTCCGTGTTGCGCGCGATGCGATCTAACTGGGGAAAACAAGCATGGGGGCGATATGGATTTGTTGACGCATTCCACCCAATTGCCAATTGGTACGACCCCGATGTGCTCGGAATCGATCAGGGAATCTCAGTTCTGATGGCTGAGAATCTCCGCTCCGGCATGGTGTGGGATGCATTCATGCGCAACAAGGAATGTACCCAGGCAATGGAGCGGGTCGGCTTCCATGCAACGGGCTTGGCTAGCTGAGTTATTTCGAACCTATCGCCCAATAAAAAAGAAGGGCGCGCCCGAGCGCACCCTTCGTCGATCGAAGCTGCAGCGAGTTAGAAGCTGAAGCGAGCTTGTAACTGGATTGTGCGGCTGCCCAAGGCCGTGCGAGCCACCCCAAAATCACCGTTGACTGACTGAATAGTGCCATCGGGGTTCACTGAACCAAGCGTGTTATCAATACTCGATGTTTGAATGTTCAACTTGTTCAACAGATTGTAAGTGTCCACCCGAACTTCAAGCTTTGCGTTCTCACCCAAAACTCGCATGTTTGGCAAGCCAAACCCTTTGCTCAGCGAGGCGTCCACGGCATTGTAGTGAGGGCCGTTTAAGCTGTTGCGGTGAATTCCCGGTGCCGGCGGCGGGGCCGTTGCCGGAAATGCAGGACCAACAGTAAAGGCCGACGGTGCGAAGAACGTAGTGCCCTCGCCGTTGTAATTCGGATTGACCTGCTGCTTGAACGTGTCGTTGCTGGTATTTGTGCCGGCCCCGCCCTTGTAGCTCGCGGGGCGAATCTGACCGTAGCCACTGCCGTTGTAATACAGCGCTGATCCGCTCGTATTCGTGTTGTACACAGGGTTCCACGGAAAGCCGGTATGCCAGTTGAATATGCCGCTCAGTGACCACCCCCCGGCCACTTTCTCGGCCCACGCATTTCCTCCATGAAAGAAGACCGGCTGCCAAAGGCCAAACAACTTGAAGGAATCCGCCACGTTGTAGTCAGACCGGCCGTAAGCTGCATGTGAGTTATACGGGTACGGGTCCTCGGTATATGGGCCGGAGTTCTCATCCATTGACTTCGACCAGGTGTACTGGGCTTCGAGGTTGAAATGGTTTGAGAAGCTATGTTTCAACGTCGCAATCATGGCGTTGTAGTTCGATGTGCCGGTATTCGCGTAATAGTCGATGAAGTTTGCCACCGGATTCAGCGCCTCTCCATTACCTGCGGCAATCACGTTATAGTTCGATTGCACAAGCAAGTGGCGGGACTCACTGCCTTGATAACCAAGCGTGGCGATCACGCTCCAGGGAAATTGATATTGCGTATCCAGTGAGTAATGGTAGTTAGTGATTGTCTTTGGATTCGATTCGAACCCGGTGACTGAAATCGGACTGCCGCTGGTGGGAAGGTTGTTAGGACCAAAAGACGTAATAGCCGCTGGGTTGGGCGCATATCCAAAGAGTGAATTGATGCTGGTAGCAGTTTCGTACAGGATTCCCGGGATGTTGGTACTCGTGGTGGAGCAGCAGAAATCCTTGTTGACCACGTTCGGCGGATTGCCGAAGCCGTTGGCCAGAATTGCGATTTCATTCTGGTTGTAATTGACGCCGAATCCCCCGCGGACAACCAGCCTGTTCATCGACTCTTTCGGTTGCCACGCGAATCCGAGTTGGGGACCGAAGTTTGTCTTCTGCGGCGTGTAAAGCGCCCCGCCTACGCGGATACCCAAGTTACCCAATGGATCGCTCCCGGAACCAAATTGCAATGTGTCCAGGTTATTTTGCTTGGAATCAAACGCTCCGAAATAAGACCAGCGAAGGCCGGCATTGATGGTCAGGTTGGGAAGAACCTTGAAGTCATCCTGAACAAACACACCCCACAGGTTCACGCGGTTGTCTTCGCGGTTAGCCGAAGGAATTCCGGTGGCGGAGTCAAACTGTCCGCTCTCGCTGTCCGGTGCGTCGTTTGCAAAATCCCATAGGTTATAAAAGCTGAAGGAAGGACGTGCGGCATAGATTGCGTTATTGAGATAGTACAAGCGAGTCAGGCCGCCACCGGCCTTGATGCTGTGACGTCCAATAATCTTAGTCAAAACGTCGTTGTATTCAAATGTCCATTGGTTCAGGTTAGTCGGTCCCGGTGCTCCAAAGTACTGCGGGCCGGCAGTGCCTATGCTTCCAAGATTATCCTGCGGCAGGCCAAACGGCTCCTGCGGATTGCTTGAGACTTCGTTCCAACGGTAGCCCACCGCGTTGGCTCGCGCCTCATTCAGCAACGTGCCGGAGAACGTATGGTTCCATATTGTCGTGTAGGCGTTGTTGACCTGCGAATGATGCCATAGGTTGGCTGATCTGACCGGCCCCTGGTAATAAGTGGTCGTCTCCGGAACCCAATAAATCGTGAAACTCAGGTGGTCGTTCTGCCTTACCTGCGCATCCATTCGGCCGTTGTATTGTTGCTGCGATATGGTCGTCGGATTCACAGTGTTAAAGAATGCGATGTCCGCAACGCCGTCAAGTCCGCCGCCCACGCCGGGAGAGTTAGAAGAACTGTAAGTCGTGTCCTGGGTGCCGAGCGCCGCGTTCTTCAAGGGCGAGCCAACATCCAATCCCGATGTCGTTGTTGCGCAATTCACGCCTTCTTGCAAGCCGATCGACTTGCAGGTCTCTTGCACCATACCGCTCGCCGCAACGCCCTCGCCCTTATATCCAAGATATTGCGATGCGATACTTCCTGAGGGCGCGGCGGAGCCGTCGAATTCTGACGTTTCATACCATGCTTGCGCCGTTGAACTATTCGATTGCGGACTCTGTTCAAAATTGAAGAATGCAAAAATCCGGTTCTTCCAGATAGGTCCGCCAAGGCTGCCGCCGTCGTTGTTGGTGCGGGTATCGTCTTTGTTCAAACCGCGCGACGACGGGGTGCCCGGGTTCTCTGAACCCAAACCGTTCCAACGCTGATAAGCATTCAATCCGGGTCGCGATGCCTTGAAAAAAAGACTCCCGTGAAGGTCGTTCGTGCCGGCTTTCGATGTAACTTGAATCTGGCCGCCGCTGAAGCGTCCCACGGATGCGTCGTAACTATTCGAAACAATCTTCATGTCTCCCACCGAGTCTTCGCTCGGCGTGATAATTGACGTGCCGCCCCAAACTGCGCTAACTGTGCTGATACCGTCAACCGTAATCCCGTTCGTTTCATATTGGCCGCCGCGCGTCTGTATCTGCGGGCCATTTTCGGTTGCGAAGATGCCGGCGTTTCCGCTGCTTGACCCGCCAGGCCCCTGGTTGCCCGGCAACGCAAGACTCCCCCCGCCGCTTCCCTGCGAGGCATCGCCGAATACCCCCGGCGTAAGTTGTGCAAGTTGAAATACATCTCGATTGAACGAAGGAAGATGCTGAATTTCATTGCTGCCGATGGTGGCGCTCACCGTTGCGGTATCAGTGTCCAAAAGCGGCGCCGCCGATCCGTTCACGGTGACTGTTTGCTGCGTGTCACCCACTTCCATCTGCAAATTCAAGGCGTTGGGTTGCTCTGGAATCAGCACAACCTGTGCCACCTCTCTTTTCTTGAAGCCATCTCTCTCCGCGATAAGATGAAATTTCCCCGGCGGAAGCGCGTTGAACGTATAGATACCGCTTCCGTCCGATTCGGATTTCATCGTCTGGTTCGTGTCTTCGTTGATGAGAGTCACGGTCGCTCCAGGAATGACTGCGCCGGTTGGATCCGTGACCGTGCCGCGAAGCGAAGCTTGATATTGAGCGTGAACTGAGAGCGCTGTGAGCAGCAACAAGAATGCGAAGGCCGCACACCGCCCCATCCACCTGGACATGGATTTGAAACTCAGACGCGAACATGAAGTTCTCAAAAAAACTATGGGTTGCATCGTGGACTCCTCAAAAAGCAGAACGTGCACTTGTGGTAATCGTGCGCTCCTGTATGCGGAGCAGAGTTGAAGCATTATCGCCTTCTTTCGAGCGAATTATTGAGGGTGGACCTTGGACAGTTAAAGTATTCCCGGCCAGCTGTAAGCACACATGCGTCACCCTTCCACCATCCAATACCGGGATGCGGCTCGTATGTCGGGGGTTGGCTGGGATGCTCCGTCACACGCTCGCTTTCGAACGAAAGCAGGCGCTATGGAAGGAACGCTCGATCGGAACTATCGGGCCCTTCCCTGGTTCGCCGGATCAAGATTGGCGGATGGCCTTTCATGCGTGCGAAATTTCGCAAGTAAATCAAGATTTTTCATTTTGCCGCGCCTGGTTTTCCGGCCGGAAAAGGAGACGCCTATAACTCACTAGAGACTTCGCGCGGAGATTTGTTTTCAACGGCATTGATCTGTGCAATAATTCGGGAGTTTTCATCTCCGCTTTATCGACTGCGGCTTCCCCGAGTCTTGCAGGTGCAGAGATTGCTGGCCGCGGTTTGCGATCGCGTCCCTTCTTCAGTCATCACAGAGGCACGATGAGCAACATTAACGGCAAAGTTTACGCGATGAACGCCATTACTCCCATGAAGCCATGGAAGACGTGGATCTTGCGTGCGGCATTCTTTGCCTTGGGGCACATCAAGCCGTTGCAAAAGGACCTGATCAACCTGTCGTTCATCGAATTTGCGCGATGGGTAATCGTTCCTCGCGACGGATTTCCATCCCTTGGCAACGGCCAGGTCAAAGAAGATCTCCAGTATG
>Ga0302320_10021186_pt1 | contig 12921 bp, 15 predicted proteins | sample Bog_T0_3_FD_202130 | JGI IMG/M metagenome (GOLD analysis project Ga0302320, IMG submission 202130) | Peat permafrost microbial communities from Stordalen Mire near Abisko, Sweden - Bog_T0_3 | ecosystem: Environmental > Terrestrial > Soil > Wetlands > Peat | place: Sweden: Abisko, Stordalen Mire...
TCCCTCGCGATCAGGGGCGGACAGTAAAGCCTGTTGCCGTTATGCGCCAGACCCATTGCCGGCGGTGCGGAAATCGGCTTGAGCGGTGCTTTGGCGGCAGATTTTCGGATTCGGTCTTGCCGCCGGTTCGGCTCATGTTCCGTAGATCAGCCGGCACGTTGCGCCAACGGATCGTGCGAGGTGAGCCGTTCGATTTGTTCGCCGGTGAATTGCCGATCGGCGCGGGTGTGGATGGGTCGCAGGGGCCGGGCAGGAGGCGAAATATATAGAAATACAGCAGGGTTTTTGCGCGCCGGCTGGCGGCTCAGGCGCGATCGATCCGGCTGCGGATGAAATCGAGGGCGGCGCGGAAGGCGGCTTCGGCGTCCAGCTCGCTTGTATCGAGTCTGAAAGCATCGTCGGCCTGGCGCAGCGGGGCGGCGGCGCGGGCTGCATCCTTGGCATCGCGCTGGCGCATATCGGCCTCCACGGTGGTGATATCGGCGTCTACGCCGTTGGTTCGGAGTTCCAACCAGCGGCGCCTGGCGCGTTCGGCCAGACTGGCGGTGACGAAAATTTTGACGATGGCATCAGGGAAGATCACCGTTCCGATGTCGCGGCCATCGAGTACGGCGCCGTTGCCGGTGGCGAAGTTGTGCTGGAAGTCAAGTAATGCCGTGCGCACGCCGGGAACCGAGGCGACGGCGGCGGCGGCGGCGTCTGCCTGCGGGCCGCGGAGGTCGGAACGATCCAGGTCCGCCGGGCGTAACGAACGTGCTGCGGTTTCGGCGGTGAGCGGATCGGCGGGATCGCCGCCGGCATCGAGCACGCGGCGGCCGACTGCTCTGTAGAGCAGGCCGGTGTCGAGATAGGGCAGGCTGAGGGTGGCGGCGAGGCGGCGGGCGAGGGTGCCTTTGCCGGCGGCGGCTGGGCCGTCGATCGCGATGACGGGGGCGATGACGGGCGGTTTCATGGGGCGGGACGGATCGCCGCGCCGAGGCCGTTGAGCAGATCGACGAAGCCGGGGAAGCTGGTGTCGATGAAGCCGGCGTCGTCGACGGTGACCGGCGCGGCGGTGGCCAGGCCCATGACGAGGGCGGACATGGCGATGCGGTGATCCATGTGGGTGGCGACGGTGCCGCCGCCGGCGGGTGGTTTGCCGGTGCCGTGGATGATCATGTCGTCGGCCTCGATCTCGACTTTGGCGCCGTTGACGCTGAGCAGGGCGGCGGTGGCGGCGAGCCTGTCGCTTTCCTTGACGCGCAGTTCCTTGAGGCCGCGCAGCCTGGTGGTGCCGGCGGCGCAGGCGGCGGCGACGGCGAGGATGGGGTATTCGTCGATCATGCTGGGGGCGCGCTCGCCTTGGATGTCGGCGGCGCGGAGCGGGCCGGCGGTGATGTCGAGGTCGCCGACCGGCTCGCCGCCCTCGGTGCGGCTGTTGCGGATGACGATGTCGGCGCCCATTTCGGCCAGGCACAGCAGGAGGCCGGTGCGCAGGGGGTTGAGGCCGATGCCTTCGATGGTGACCTTGCTGCCCGGTGTGAGCAGCGCGGCGACGAGCGGGAAGGCGGCGGAGGACGGGTCACCGGGCACGATGACGTCGGCGGCGATGAGTTCGGGCTGGCCCTGCAACTCGATGATGCGTCCGGCGCCGGCGGTTTCGACGCGGACGGTGGCGCCGAAATGGCGCAGCATGTTTTCACTGTGGTCGCGGGTGGCCTCGGGTTCCTCGACGCGGGTGATGCCCCTGGCGTTGAGTCCGGCGAGCAGGACGGCGGATTTCACCTGGGCGGAGGGCACGGGGACGCGGTAGTCGAGCGGCAGGGCGTCGCGGGCGCCCTCGATCGCCAGCGGCAGGCGGCCGCCTTCGCGGGCTGAAAAACGGGCGCCGGTGGTGGTGAGGGGATCGATGACGCGGCGCATCGGCCGGCCGCGCAGGCTGGCGTCGCCGGTCATTACGGCGAACAGCGGATGCGAGGCGAGGATGCCGCAGAGCAGGCGGGCGGCGGTGCCGGAATTGCCCATGTCGAGCACGTCGTCCGGTTCGGTGAGGCCGCCGATGCCGCGGCCGGCGACGCGCCAGATGCCGTCGGGGCTGGCGGTGACCTCGGCGCCGAGGGCGCGCATGGCGGCGGCGGTGCGCAGGACGTCCTCACCCGTCAGGAGGCCGGTGATGCGGGTTTCGCCGATGGCGAGGGCGCCGAACATCAGGGCGCGGTGGCTGATCGATTTGTCGCCGGGGACGGCGATGCGGCCCTGCAACGGGGCGGCAGGGCGGGCGGAGAGGAAGGGGCGTGGGGCGGCTGCGTCCATGGGTCGGGTCCGGGTGGCGTGTGTGTTGGCCTTGATATCGGCTTTCGCGCGAGGCGGATACCGTCAGGCGCGGTGACTTGGCATTTGACAGGGCGGCGTGGTGGTGGCATGGGCGCGCGCTCTTGGACGCCCGCCGGTTGGTGACGGCCGGATGGGCGGCACCCTGTCACGAAGGCTTTATCGACCGATGGCTAAGCCTGAACTCGGCACCAAGCGGGTCTGCGTCGCATGCGGCACGCGTTTCTATGACCTGACCAAGTCGCCTGCCGCGTGTCCGAAATGCGGGACGGAGCAGCCGATCGAGCAGCCGCGTCCGCGCCGCACCGGCGGCAATGTCGCCGAGGACAAGCGTCCGAAGAAGCCGGTGCCGGCGCAGGAAGACGTGGATGTGGAGGTCGAGGGCGTCGAGGACGTCGAGGAGGAAGATGTCCTGGAGGCGGCGGACGACCTGGAAGACGATGCCGATGTGATCAGCGGTGACATCGAGGTCGAGTCCGACGCCGACGAGAACGAGCGTTAGAGTCGGCGTGTGAGGCGCAGGACGAGCATCAGCAGGGCGTCGTAGGGCAGCGCGGGGGTCTCGCGCAGACGCCAGTACCAGCGCAGCCATTTGCTGGTCGCGGCGGGGACCGGCGGCGGCGGGCAGGCGCGGGCCTTGATGCCGGCGAGGCGGAGCAGCAGCAGGCAGCGCGGCAGGTGATAGGCGCTGGTGCAGGCGTAAACCGGGTCTGAGTCGCGGAGCATGCGGGCGACGGCGCGCACCGATGAGAGTGTGTCGGTGCCGCTGGTTTCTTCCTGGATTGCATCGGGTGGGTAGCCGGCTTCGATGAGAAGGCGGCGCATGACCGTGGCCTCGGCGTCGCCGTGGCGGCCCTTGGCGCCGGTGGGGATAAAGTGCGGACGGGCGAAGCGGCGGCCGAATCGGGCGGCGGCGTTGGCGCGGTGGCGCAATGTTTCGCTGGGCCGTCCGTCCGGGCGCACCGCGGCGCCGAAGATGATGATGGTGGCGTCGGGGCGCTGGTGGCCGTTATTCATCGTATCGGGCCGGATTGCTTTGCACATGTTGACCTATCATAGTGATAGGTGATGCTGATCGGGGATATAAGCATTGCCAGCGCGGCGGCGACCCAATCTGTCGCCGGCGGCCGCGACGAGCAGAATACGGGATCGCGCGCGGGACTCGGCCAATGTGGTTCTGACGTTCCATGCTCAGGAACAGATGATCCCGCGGGACATCGTGGCGGCCGAAGTATTCCAGATTTTGCGTGAGGGCACCGTTTTCGTGCATCCGGTTTTGACCGAGGAAGGCGAATGGAAGTGCGAGATTGAGATGCGGGTGCCGGGGGGGGCGCGACGTTGCGGTGGTGACCGTGCTGCGGCACGCCGACAGTCCGGTGGTCGTCACCGTCATGTGGAGGGATCGGTGAATGGCAGTTGCGGCAGGGGAACGCGTTCGGCCGATCAAGGATGTCGCCTCGGCGTTTCGCTACACGGCCAGCGGGCTGGCGAATGTATGGCTGCTGAACGGATTTGCGATTGAGCACACGCCGTATGGGGATGGTGTTCGGATCGAGGATGTCGATGGACTGCACGCCGCTCTGGCGCTGTGGATTGGCACTGACAAGCGGCCTCCGACCGGGGCCGAGTTGCGCTTTCTGCGCAAGGCCATGCGGTTGTCGCAGAACGGCCAGGCGCATCTGCTTGGGTGCTCCGACCAGTCGATCGCCCGGTGGGAGAAGGACAAAGCCGAAATCGATCCGGCGGCGGAGCGGCTGGTCCGGCTGCTGGTGCTGGATCATCTAGGGACGCAGCCGCATGTCGGGCAAACCCTTATGTCGTTGGCGGAACGCGATGACAGTGGTCCGGACCAGCGGCTGCTGAAGCGGGAAGGTGGCCAGTGGAAGCGGTCCGACTAGCCGATCCGGCGCGGTTCCGGAACGGATGGTGTGGGGCTGGCGGTTGACTTTCATCGCGTGGGTTTCCCATGCTCGCGGACAACGGCCAAGCGGAGGAAACCATGACGGTGCTGGATGCGGCGGCGATCCGCCACTACCGGGAGCAGGGGTATTATGCGCCGGTGCGGGTGATGCCGAGGGCAGAGGCGGATGCGCTGCGCGGGAAGCTGGAGGCGTTCGAGGCGGGGGCCGGGACGATGGCCGGCAAGCTGCGGCACAAGTCGCATCTGCTGTTCACCTGGCTGAACGATCTGGTGCGGCATCCGAACATCCTGGATGCGGTGGAGGACGTGATCGGGCCGAACATCCTGTGCTGGGGCAGTTCGTTCTTCATCAAGGAGCCGCGCAATCCGGGATTTGTCTCGTGGCACCAGGATTCCACGTATTGGGGGCTGGATCCGGCGGATGTGGTGACGGCGTGGGTGGCGCTGTCGGACAGCACTGCCGAAAACGGCGCGATGCGGGTCGTTCCGGGGACTCATTTGCTGGAACAGGTGCCGCATCGCGACACGTTCCGGCCGGAGAATTTGCTGAGCCGCGGGCAGGAGATCATGGTCGAGGTGGATGAGCGCGAGGCGCGGATGCTGGAACTGCAAGCCGGAGACATGTCGTTGCATCATGTGCGGCTGATCCATGGCTCCGATCCCAACCCGTCCGGACTGCGGCGGATCGGGTTTGCGATCCGGTACATTCCGACAACGGTGCGGCAGGTGGCGGGTTCGCACGATCACGCAACGTTGGTGCGTGGCGTTGACATGTATGGGCATTTCGAGCCGGAGGAGCGGCCGGATGCGGACATGTCGGAGCGGGCGGTGGCGTTCCATGCGGCGGTGACGGGGGCGCATGCGGCGATCCTGATGCGCGATACCGGGAAACAGATGCGCGCCTGAGTTTTGGTTTTTTAGGGGTAACGAAAAAATGTCCAGGCGTATTGCGGTGGTGGGTGCGGGTGCGGTCGGCGGCTATGCGGGCGCGCATATGGCGGCTGCAGGGCATGACGTGACGCTGATCGATCCGTGGCCGGAGCATGTCGAGCAGTTGAAGGCGCACGGCATGGAGATCTTCGGGATGACTCCGGCGGAGCGGATGACGGTCAAGGTGAATGCGATGCACATCACCGAGGCGCAGTCGCTGGCCAAGCAGAAGCCGATCGACATCGCGTTCGTTTCGGTCAAGTCGTATGACACGGTGTGGGCGGCAACGCTGATCCGGCAGTACCTGTCGGCCTCGGGCTGCGTGGTGTCGATGCAGAATTGCATCAATGAGGAACGGGTGGCCGGCGTGGTCGGGTGGGGCCGCACGCTGGGCTGCATCGTGACCGGCGGGGTGGGTGTCGATCTGTACCAGCCAGGGCATATCCGCCGGGGTTATGCGAAGCGGGCCGACATCACCTCGTTTTATGTGGGCGAACCAAGCGGGAAGATTACCGGGCGGGCTGAGGAGATCGCGGAAATTCTGTCGAGCGTGGATGCGGCGAAGGCGACCGACAATCTGTGGGGTGAGCGCTGGACGAAGCTGTGCGTGAACGGGATGCGCAACGGTGTGTCGGCGGCAACGGGGATGGGCGGCAACGAGCGCGATCACCATGCGGCGGTGCGCCGGATCTGTATTCAGTTGGGCGGCGAGTCGGTGCGGGTCGGGCAAAAGCTAGGATATAGGCTGGGGAAAGTCGGTGCGCTGCCGTTCGAGACGCTGGCGAAGGCGATGGAAGGCGATGGAGCGTCGTACGCGGAGATCGAGCGGCTGCTGACCGAGGGCGGGGCGGGGCAGGCGGAACGCAGCGACTATCAGCGGCCGTCGATGGCGCAGGACATGGAGAAGGGACGGCGCACCGAAATCGAGTTCATGAATGGTTTCATTGCGAGTGAAGGGGCTCGGGTTGGCGTGGCGGCGCCGACGCATGAGATGCTGACGCGGCAGGTGTTGCGGGTGGAGCGCGGGGAAATTCCGCCGCGGCCGGAGAATGTGCTGGTGAACAGTTGAGGTTCTTGGGGGTGGTTGCAACCGTATCGCGATGTTGCGCGGCCTCAGTTCAGCGCCAAGACGCCAAGACGCTAACAGGGTGATCGCTCGGCGGGGGGCTTTGCTGGGCATATTGGGGACTATTCTTATGGCTTGGCGTCCTGGCGTCCTGGTGTTGAGAAGAAGCTTGTAGCGACGTGCGGTCTATACTGGGTCGACGGCAGGGGTCGCGGCATTTGGCGGATGGCGCGGGCCGGGTATAGGATTGATGGGACTGCGGCTTTGAGAACGATAACATTGGGAAACCTAGGAGAAGTCTGATGCAGTACAAGCGAATCTCGGCTGATTGCCACCTCGATATGCCTTGGATGCCGCCGGAACTGTTCGTGTCGGAGGCGTCGAACGAACTGCGCGACCGGATGCCGTATGTGACCGACGGGCCGGACGGGCCGATGTGGGTGACCAAGAGCGGGGCGAATTTCGGCCTGCTCAATGGGGTGGGACCGAGCGGGGCGAAGCTGGTGCCGGGGCAGAACAAACGGGTCGATATTATGGCTGCGACCGGCATGTTCGAAGATGGCAAGAAGGGCATTCAGCGGGTCAGCGATCCGCATTTGCGGGTCAAGGAGATGGATCGCGACGGTGTCGATGCCGAAGTGATTTTCGGGATTCTCGGTTCGGCCTCGAAGATGCAGGACAACGAGGCGGCGACTGAGATGTTCCGGATTTATAATGACTGGCTGAGGGAGTTCTGTAGTCATTATCCGGATCGTCACATCGGACTGGCGTGCCTGCCGTACGGCAACGTCGAGCACGCGGCGGCCGAAGTGTATCGTTCGGCGAAGATGGGGCTGCGCGGGCTGGAACTGTCGTGCAGTTGGGATATGGAGCCGATGTGGCATCCGTGCTGGGAGCCGCTGTGGCAGGCGGTGAGCGACGTCCAGTTGCCGCTGCATTTCCACACGTTCCCGACGACTCCGCCGCGGGCGCGGGAAATGACGTCGGGGCAGGTGCGGCGGGCGGCGATGTTCACTGGGGTGTCGGCGTTCCAGATGGGGCTGATCCATATCCTGGCGGCGATGATGGGGGCCGGCGTGTTCGAGCGGTATCCGCGGCTGCGGGTGTCGTTCGGAGAGAGCGGGATCGGCTGGATTCCTTATGCTTTGGACCGGATGGACTTCGAGTTCGAGGACCGGTTCCGGGATCTGATGAAGCTGAAGCCTTCCGAGTATTGGCAGCGGCAGTGCAAGGCGACGTTCCAGTTCGATCCGATCGGGCCGAAGTTACTGAACACCAACAATCTGATGACGGAAGACACGCTGATGTGGGGGTCGGATTATCCTCATACGGATGGGATCTGGCCGGAATCGGACAAGTATATCGAGCAGCAGTTCCAGGGTCTGACGGCGGATCAGGTGCACAAGATCACCTGCGAGAATGCTGCGAAGTTTTATAACCTTACGAACTGAGCGGGCGCGGCGGCGTGGGGTTGTCCGCGCCGCCGCCGTCGTCGTCGATTACACCAAAGTATCGCCAATACCATCGTCCAATACATTGGGCGGGGGCCGATCCTGTTTAAGGTCGTCGGGTGATCCCTAGGAGCCAGTCGATGACGAAGCTGATGAAGACGCTGGGGGCGGTTGCGGCTGGGTGTGTGCTCGCCGCGGGTGCTTTCGCCCAGAGTGAAGGTGAGGGTGGCGGCGCGTCACAGTTCGTCGCTGTCGCAAACGAGCCTCCACCGACGTTGACCGTCGAGCCGCCGCTGCCTGGCCCGCTGGCGCGGGGCGCTGCGCTGATTCCGTACCGGGTGGAGAATCTGCGGATCCTGCCGGTGCTGGGGGCGGCTGCAGTCAATGTATCGCCTCGGGTCGGGCATCTGCACGTGACGGTGGACGATCTGCCGTGGCGGTGGGGGGACTTCAGCGGCAACGATACGGTCGTTGTGGTGGGGCTGCCGCCGGGTCCGCACAAGGTGCTGATCGAACTGGCCAATCCCGAACACCATATCTACACCGGACAGGCGGTGACGTTCACGGCGCCGGCGCCGGCGAACTGAGGTCTGGCGTGGCGGCCTCAGTCGGGCGCCACGGCCGCCAGCCAGGCGGCGATGACCGGGGGTGTCTGGGGGTCGCCGCGGCGGATGTCGAACAGCGGCATTGGGCCGATCTGAACGCGGCAGACGGTGAAGGCGGCGTCCGGGGTGCGGCTGTTGTCCACCAGGATCGAGGCGTCGGCGACTTTCAGTGCGGCGGCGATCGCTTTCTGCGTTCTGGGGAAGCGGTTCCGCAGGGTCGGGACGGGGATGCCGTGGCCGCCATCGCGCACCCGTGTCGCAACGCGGTTGATGGATTCGCTGACGCTGCGCAGTCCGACAAAGATCAGCAGGACGTAGTAGCCTGCGGCTTGCAGGTTGGTGATCAGGTCGATCTTGGAGGCGATGCGGCCGTCGGGCTGTTTTTCCCAGTAGGAAAAAACCGTCTCCATCGCGAACGGCACGCGCGCAACCATGGCCTGACCGGCGAAGGCCTGGACGCCTTGCTGGGCGACTCGCATCCAACCGATGTCCCGGTCACGCAAACGCGCGGCCCAGGGTACAAGGCGACCGTCCTCGCCGGGTTCGGGGAGGATCGACAGCATCATCCGGTCGGCATTGATCAGCGGCATTTCCAGCCGGTCGGCCAGGGAACGGCGCCACATGGTGGATTTGCCGGACCCGTTGTGGCCGGCGACAATCACGCCGAGGGGTTTGCTGGTTGTCTGTTGCGCTCGCAGGACGGCATCGACCGCCTGGTGGATAGTGTTCAATCGGTGACCTTGAAGTTGCCGTCCTCATCGACCACGCCACGCTCGATCTTGCCGTTCAGTTTGCGTATGACGCCATCCTTGGGGTTGTCCTCATCGGCCCAGAACAGGGGGACGTCCTTTTTCGGATAGATGCGGATTCCGGGGCGGAGGAAGGCGGGCAAAGCGCGTTTAAGAGCGGCGGTGCTGGCCTCCACATTGCGCTGGATTTCCTCGTCGCTGGGGCGGGGGCCGGTGACGGTGACGTCGCCGAAGCGGACGGTATGCATGACGCCGGTGCCGCTGGAGCCGGGCCTGGCGACGATGTCCGTGTGGGCGCGGGCCTTGGCCGGCCGGGTCTTCGTGGGGCGGGAACCGACGAGCATCGGGGGGTGTTCCATGGCGGCCATATAGCAACGATTGGGCGATGATTCCAGTTCAGGCCGCGGCGTGGTGCACGTGGTGGGCGACTGCGAACGGGGCCTCGGTCTTTTCGTGCAATTCTTCGAGCGTCACGCCGGGGGCGAGATCGATCAGGGTCAGGCCGTCGTCGTGGCCTTTGGCGGCGACCTGGAAGACGCCAAGGTCGGTGATGATCAGGTCCACCACGCCGGCGCCGGTCAGCGGCAGATTGCAGCGCTTGAGCAGCTTGGGCTTGCCGCCGGCGGTGTGTTCCATCAGGACGACGACGCGCCTGACGCCGGCGACGAGGTCCATCGCGCCGCCCATACCCTTGACCATCTTGCCGGGAATCATCCAGTTGGCGAGGTCGCCGTTCTCGGCCACCTGCAGCGCGCCGAGTATTGAAATATCGATATGGCCGCCGCGGACCATGGCGAAGCTGGCGGCGCTGTCGAAGAAGCTGGTGGTCGGCAGTTCGGTGACGGTTTGTTTGCCGGCGTTGATCAGGTCGGGGTCCTCGTCGCCCTCGAACGGGAAGGCGCCCATACCGAGCATGCCGTTTTCGGAGTGTAGCTGGATCGACATGCCTTCGGGGATGTGGTTGGCGACCAGGGTCGGGATGCCGATGCCCAGGTTCACGTAGAAGCCGTCTTGCAGTTCCCTGGCCGCGCGGGCGGCCATCTGGTCACGAGTCCAGGCCATGTTGGTGGCTCCCTGTTATGCGCGCTTCCGCACGGTGCGTTGTTCGATTCGTTTGTCGATCGTGTCGAGTTTGACGATGCGGTTGACGAAGATGCCGGCGGTGATGATGTGGTCGGGGTCGATCTGGCCGGGTTCAACCAGGTGCTCGACCTGGACGACGACGGTTTCGCCGGCGGTGGCCATGATCGGGTTGAAGTTGCGGGCGGTCTTCCGGTAGACCAGATTGCCCTCGGTGTCGGCCTTCCAGGCGTGGATGATCGACAGGTCGGCGCGCAGGCCGCGTTCCTGGACATACAGGCGGCCGTCGAATTCCTGCTGCGGCTTGCCCTCGGCGATCTGGGTGCCGGCGCCGGTGGCGGTGAAGAAGGCGGGGATGCCGGCGCCGCCGGCGCGGATGCGTTCGGCGAGGGTGCCCTGCGGGTTGAACTCGATTTCCAGTTCGCCGGCGAGGTATTGTTTGGCGAAGGTGGCGTTTTCGCCGACGTAGGAGCTGATCATTTTCCGGACCTGGCGGGTCTGGAGCAGGATGCCAAGGCCAACTTCGTCGATGCCGGCGTTGTTGGAAATGATGGTCAGGTTCTTGACGCCGGAGTCGCGGATGGCCTCGATCAGGGCGCCGGGGATGCCGCAGAGGCCGAAGCCGCCGGACATGATGGTCATGCCGTCGCGCAGCAGGCCTTCGAGGGCCGCTTTCGGGTTCGGAAATATCTTGTTGACCGCCATGCCATGTCCCCAACCGGCTGATCCTGGCATCTAGCCGAAGCGGGTGGGGGTCAGCAAGCACCCCATAGGAAGGTCAGCTCGTGCTTGTTGTGGAACAGGTGGATGACCTGCGCGCCGGGAATGGCGGCGAAGGCGTCGGCGGCGTCGTGGTCGGTGGGGCCCTGGAACTTGATGGTGCAGACGATGTAGCGGGCGGCGCCGGCGTCGATCCATTTGTGGACCAGGGCGAGCAGGCGGTCGGGGTAGGCGATGATGTCGCTGAACAGCCAGTCCACCGGTTCGGGCGCCAGGCCGAAGGCGCTTTCGTGGCGTTCGGTGACGTTCGGCATTGTGGCTACGGTTCGGGCGAGGGGCGCTCGGTCCACCGCGGTGACGTCGGCGCCGAGTTTTGCCAGCGCCCAGGTCCAGCCGCCGGGGGAGGCGCCGAGATCGAGGCAGGTCTCGGCGGGGGTTGGCCAACGGCGGAAGCGGGTGAGGGCCTCCCAGAGCTTCAGGTAGGCGCGGCTTGGGGGGCCGATATGGTCCTCGACGAACAGGCATTCGCCGTTGACGAAGGGGCTGGATTTGGCGGGGCTGGCGAGGAGGCGGTCGGGGGCGAGGAGGGTCCAGGCGCCGAGATGCGAGGTTGGGGCTTCGGTGGGGAAGGTCAGCGGGCGGGCTTTGACCGGGGGCAGGCGTTCGGTGATCAGGGCGGAGCGGCGGTAGAGATCGGGTGTGTAGGCGGCCCAGTTGCGTTGCATGGCGCGGAGGGCATCGGCGGCGGATTTGACGGTGGGGGCGTCGATTTCGCGTGGGTCGGCCCAGGTGTCGAGCGCCCAGGCGGCGTGTTGCGGCGGATCGGGGGAGAGGGCGAGGCGGCCGTGCCAGGCGGTGATGGTGACGCCGCGGCGGGTGAGTTCCTCGGCGAGCGGGGTTTCGAGGTCCTCGGCGGCGAGGTAGGCGGCGCGGGTCATCGTGCGCGGAGGGCGGAAGCGCCGAGGATCAGCCAGCCGGCCATGAGGGTGATGCCGCCGGTGGGGGCGAGCAGGCCCCAGGAGATGTGGGCGAGGGCGAGGGAATAGACCGACCCGCAGAACAGCATGAGGCCGATGGTGAAGGCGGCGGCGGCGGCGTGGGCGAGGACGCCGCCTTTTGGGATCCAGAGAGCGGTGCCGAGGAGGGCGAGGGCGTGCCAGCCCTGCATCTGCACGCCGCTGCTGACGATGCGCAGTGCGGTGGGGTCGGCGATGCCGTGGGCGGCGTAGGCGGCCATGGCGACGGCGGAGAAGCCGGCGAGGGAGGCGAGGACGATCCAGGTGCGTTGCATAGGTGGGGTTTAGTGGATGGCGGCCAGCCCCACGACGGGGATACCGGAGGGGCCGGGACGCCGCGCGCCGAGCATGCGGCGGACGTCGTCGGTACGGCCGGATGCGGTGTAGGCGCGCAGCAGGGTGAACTCCAGCAGATCGACCTGGGCGCGGCTGCCGCCGACGCGGTAGCGCTGGTCCATGATCGGTTCGATCGCCGCAATCGCCGCGGCGAAATCCTGGCGCTGGAATGCGGCGAAGGCGCGCGCCAGTGCGGGCACGACGGGTCCGGTGGCGTAACGTCCTTCTCGCAGCAGGTCCTCCATCTGGCGGATGCGGGCCTCGATCGCGGCGCCGTCGCCGGCTACGGCCTGGGCGAGGGCGATGTGCATGTCGGCGAAGCCCAACCCGGCGCGCGGGAATGTTTCGTTGATGAAATCCAGCATTGCCTGCCAGGCGACCGGATCGCGGGGATGGCCGGCGAGCTCCCACCGCCACAGAAACGATGCGCCGTCGGAGAGTTTGCCTCGGGGCGGGCCGCTGTGTGCATCGAGGGCGAGGGCTTGGTGATACAGGCTGAGGGCGGCGTTGGCGTTGCCGGCTTCGAGTTCACCGAGGGCGAGATGCCAGCTCAGGTGGCCGTGAAACGGTGCGGTTTTCGGATAGGTGGGAAGCCAGGTGGTGAGGAATGCGCGGGCGGTGTGCGGGTCTCCGTCTTCGTAACAATAATGCGCGAAGGTGTGGGCGGCCCAGGCATTCTGCGGGTTCTGCCCGAGCGCCCGTTCGATCATGGGGCGGGCGGCGGTGCGCTGGCCGGC
>Ga0302320_10021188_pt1 | contig 12920 bp, 13 predicted proteins | sample Bog_T0_3_FD_202130 | JGI IMG/M metagenome (GOLD analysis project Ga0302320, IMG submission 202130) | Peat permafrost microbial communities from Stordalen Mire near Abisko, Sweden - Bog_T0_3 | ecosystem: Environmental > Terrestrial > Soil > Wetlands > Peat | place: Sweden: Abisko, Stordalen Mire...
GTGATTCACGCTGGAATAAGCGAACACTCGCTTGAGATCTTTTTGCGCCGCGGCGGCCCACGCGCCCATGACCACAGTAGCCACGGCCAGCACCAGAAGCGGCGTGCGAATCTGCGCAATCTGCGGGCCGAAGATGGGAAGGGCAATCCGCAACAAACCATAGACGCCCATCTTGGACATTGCGCCTGTGAGCAGCATGGTTACAGGCGATGGAGCCTCAGCGTATGCCGCGGGGAGCCAGGTGTGAAAAGGAATCATCGGCACCTTGACGGCGAACCCGGCGAGCACACCGATTGCGATCAAAAGTGTCACCGGACCCAGGTGCGCCGTCACCATCTGCTCCAACTCACCGGTGGAAGCCAGCAATGTGAGATGCGGGAAGTCCATGCTGCCGGTGGCGACAAACACAGCCAAAAACGCGACCAGCAGCGCCACTGAGCCGGCCATGGTGTAGACGAAGAACTGCGTCGCCGCCGGGCCCCGCCGCGCGCCACCCCATAGCTTGATGAGAAAGAACGCCGGAATCAGGCTCAGTTCCCAGAACAAGAACCAGTGGAAGAAATTCAGTGCGGTGAACGAACCGAACAGCCCTGATTCGAGCACCAGCACGAGCCCGAAATAAAGCCCTGGCTGATGATGGACGCGATGCGCGGCATCCACCGACATGAGCGTGACAATTGCGGAGAGGACCAGCATGAGCGCGCTCAGCCCGTCCACGCCGAGGTAGTACTCAATTCCAATCGAGGGCGCCCAAGCGTGCTGTTCGATGAATCCGTAGCCGCCAAAAATGGGAAGCCTGTTCCACGCAGTCCACACAAGCAGTGCCAGCACCAAGCTGGCCAAGGTCGTCAGCAATGCCACGGTTCGAGCGTGCCTGCCCGACAGGAGCGCAATCGCCGCGCCCACCAGAGGCAGCACAGTTAGCAGCGTCAGTATGGGGATTCCGCTCATGGCCGGCTGCTCCAAAACAAGATTGCGGCCAGAGCGACGACGGCGAACGCCAGAATTCTGAGGTAAGTCTGCACGCGGCCATTCTGCACTCGCGCCAGCAGGCCTCCGCCGGTTGATAGTTCTTCGCAGCCTTTGTCGAAAGCGCCATCGACCCAATGCATGTCGAGGAAGCGGTTGAGGTGCGCCCATTGACGAAACGCCCACGCAACCCCGGCAACCAGTCCGCCCCAGACCCGGCGGTCGAGCCAGTCGGCAACGCTGGCCCACCAACTATAGAATGCACTCACAGTAATACCGTAGAACTCATCCACATAAAGGCGATCGCGCAGCCAGCCCCATGGTAATGGCGCAACCGCTTCGAGTACATCGGGATCTCCCGGCCTGGGCGCGGGGCCACCATAAAGGCGCCAGCCCAGCCATAGGCCCAGAAAGACTACCGCTATCGACGTTGCCATCACTATCAGCAGTTGCGGTTCGACCAGTGAGTGAATGTCGAAACCTGCCGCGTGACCTTCAAGAAAGGCGTGGAACCATGGCCAGGCCGGCGTTCCAATGAACCCGAGCGCGATTGCGAAGAAAGCCAGAATGGCCAGCGGAATGGTCATCACGGCCGGGCTTTCGTGCGCCGGCTTGTGCCCGCGCCAATGGCCGAAGAAAACATAACCCACCTGGCGCGTCATATAGAACGCCGTCAGGAGTGCGCCAAACACCAGCATGTAAAGCGGAGTCCTGGCCACGCTCCAATGCCGGGCCGCTTCAAGAATTCCATCCTTGCTCCAAAAGCCGGAGAAGAAGATTGGAAAGCCGCATAAGGCAAGCATTCCGACTGCATACGTGACGAAGGTCAACGGCATGTCGGCCCTGAGACCACCCATCCGGCGCACGTCCTGCTCTTCGTGGCAGCCATGAATCACACTGCCGGCACCAAGGAATAGAAGCGCCTTGAAGAAGGCATGAGTTATAAGGTGGAACATTCCCACAGCCACGCCGCCCATGCCGAGGCCGGCCATCATGTAGCCGAGTTGCGAAACGGTGGAGTAAGCCAGGATGCGCTTGATGTCGTTTTGCGCGACGGCGATGAGCGCGGCGAAGACGGCCGTGAATGCGCCGACCCAAGTTACTACGGTGAGGGGGGCCGTCGATCCACCGGCCAGCGCTCCAGCGTGCATGAGCGGGTAGATACGTGCGACGAGATAGACGCCGGCGGCTACCATGGTTGCAGCGTGAATGAGCGCAGAGACAGGCGTTGGGCCTTCCATTGCGTCGGGGAGCCACACGTGTAATGGGAACTGGCCGCTCTTGCCTGCCGCTCCGGCAAAGATGAGCAGGCCAATTGCGCCCGCGGCAGAGAGGCCGAGAGCGGCGGGCTGCGCCAGAAGCGTGGTTAGAGCGCCGGCTTCCATGGAGCCTGTTCCGCTGTTATAGAAGAGCAGCGTGCCGGTTTGAGCGAAGAGCCACACAATGCCGAGCAGGAAGAAGACATCTCCGACGCGCGTGGTGAGGAAGGCTTTCTTTGCCGCAGCAGCGGCAGCGGGCTTTTGATACCAGAATCCGATCAATAAGTACGAAGTAAGTCCAACTAACTCCCAGCACATGAATAAGAGCAGAAGCGAGTTAGCAATCACCACGCCGAGCATGGCTCCGGCGAACAAGCTGAGGAAGCAGAAGAAGCGCGTGAAGTTTTCGTCGTGCGCCATGTAGCTGGTGGAGTAGATGAAGATGAGCAGGCCGACGAAGGTGACCATCACCAGCATGACGGCGGAGAGCGGGTCGAGAACCCAGCCGAGGTCAACGTTGGTTGCGCCGAATTGGAACCAAGTGAAGTTGACGGTCTCGCGCACAGCCGCGCCATGCGACCATCCAGCCACGACGTGACCAAACGCTGCCAGCGCCAGCAGCAACGAAAAGCTCAGCGACCCAATGGCCAGGGCGGCCGCCGTCTTGCGCTTCGGCTGCTTCATCAACGCGATCAAGCCCGAAGCTACAATCGGCACAGCGGGAATGAGCCACAGGATCTCCGCCAACGGAGAGGCCAGCATTTGCGGAGTGAATGAAATCGACTCTTGCATCAACTGTTCACCCCTTCATCCTGTTCAAGGCATCGAGATCCGTTGTGTGCGCGTGGCGATGGATGGAGATCACCAGGCCCAGTCCGACCGCAGCTTCAGCTGCCGCCACGGCAATTGAGAAGATGGCAAACATCATTCCCGTGAGCGCTTCGGGATGCGGGCCGTAACGCCAGAAGGCGATCAGGTTGAGGTTGGCCGCATTCAGCATCAGCTCAATCCCGATTAGCACGAGGATCGCGTTGCGCCGCGTGAGCGCGCCGGCGAGGCCAATAGAAAACAAGAGCGCGGCCACGAGAAGATAACCCGCCAGCGGAGTCATTTGGGCCTCTCTTTCTCGTGCATGGCCACAATCACCGCGCCAATCAGGGCCGCCGTCAGTAGAAGCGCAACGATTTCGAGGGGCAGCACATAACGGCCCATGAGGGCATTGCCGATGTCGAGGACGGTGACTACGGGCGCCGCTGAAGGGCCTTGCCGGAAAGCGGATATGCTGTGCAGCACGGCCCAGCCTAACACCGCAAACACACACGCGGCAATCACCAAGCCCACCGGCCAGTTGCGGCTATAGACTCCGTCCTTTGGTGTTTCAGAGCCGCGCGTAAGAAGAATCGCAAACACAACGAGGATGGCCACCGCGCCAATGTAAACAAGAATCTGCGCGAAGCCCGCGAACTGCGCATCGAGTTGAAGAAACAAGAGCGCCAGCCCGGCGAAGGCTACGGTCAACGCCAGCGCGCAATGGACCGTATTCTTGAGCAGCACGGCCGCCAGCGCGCCGGCCACCGTCAGCGCCGCAAGCACATAAAAGATAACGCTCATCGGCGGCTGCTCCTTTCAATCCCGTCCATCGCGCTGAAAAACTCCGAGTACTTATTCGGCATAGCGGTATTTCCTCGGACCAATATGCTCGCGATACATTCCTATCCTGGCCATCAATCCATAAGCAAGCAGCAGGATGGCCGAACACAGCGCCCAACGCTGCCACCCGTCGCCCAGGATGCGCCATAGCGCGGCAACAAACAGATTGAGTAGCGTGAGCGGAAGAACAAACTTCCATGCGAAGTTCATCAACTGGTCCTGGCGCATTCGCGGCAGGGTTCCGCGAACCCAGATGAACACGCAGATGGATAACATTACTTTTGCAAAGAACCATATCCACGACGGGACAAAGCCAAGAATTGAGAAAGGCGCCGACCAGCCACCGAGAAACAGCGTTGTGCCCAGGCCCGAGATGGATAACATACCCACATACTCGCCCAGGAAAAAGAGGGCAAATTTGAAGCCCGAGTATTCCGTGAAGTAACCGGCTACTAACTCCGACTCGCCTTCCGGCAAGTCGAATGGAGACCGGTTGGTCTCGGCTGTGGCGGCAATGGCAAACATCACAAAGGCCGCCAGTCCCCAGGGCGTGAAGATGTACCAGTGCGGCAGTCCCCATGTGTATTGGTTCTGCGCTGCCACAATTTTGTCGAGCGAGAGCGACCCGGTAATCATGACCACGGCGACGCTGGACATGAGCAGCGGCACCTCGTAGCTGATCATTTGCGCAACACCGCGCATGGCGCCCAGCAGCGAATACTTGTTGCGGCTCGACCACCCGGCCATGAACACGGATAGCTCAGTAGAAGCGCCCATGGCGAAAAAGAACAGCAGACCGGAATCCATGCTGACCAGCGTCATGTTGCGCCCAATGGGGAGCACCGCGATGCCCATGAACACCACCACAACCAGCACCACCGGCGCCATGAAGTGCACCACAGCGTCTGCGCTGAGCGGCACAATGTCTTCTTTGGTGAGCGACTTGATGCCGTCGGCGATGGGCTGCAGCAAACCGAACGGGCCTACGCGGTTGGGTCCAAGGCGATTCTGCATCCGGCCCAGGCCTTTGCGCTCCATCCAAACCGCCAGCGCGAACAGAGTGGGAAAGACCGCGACGATGCCAACGACGCTCAGCAGTACGGCGGCGACCGGCTGCAAGACCGCAGGCAAGAAACTCACGAGCCAGTGCTGAAGCAGAACGAAGATCTGGTCCGCGGTTGCGATCATGCCGTGGTCTCCCCTGGGGCTGCCGGCACGGGTTTTTGAGGGGCAGCGGCAGCCGTGCCTGGTGGCGCAGCCGCCTTGGCAGCGGCAGCTTTTGCCTTGGCTTCCGTCTTAGCCTTTTCTTCCGCAAGCCGCGCATCCACTTCCAAGGCTTCAGTGGGATGAATCTTGTGGTAGTGCTCGTTGGACTTGGCCAGTTCTTTGCGGTCGTGCAGCAACCCACCGAAGCGATCAGTCGTGCTGAGCTCAAACTCCGTATCCATTTTTATGGCTTCAAACGGGCAAACTTCTACGCAAATCTGGCAGCTCATGCATACGGAGATATCGATATCGAAGCGCGCCGGATAAAACTGCTGCTTGCCCACATAGTCCGGCTTCTTATCCGTGCTCTTGACGATGTAAATGCACTGGGGCGGACACTCTTTCTCGCATATCTGGCAAGCCACGCAACGCAGGCCTGCCTCCCAGTCCGCACCGTCGTAGACCAGGAAAGGAAAGTCCCGCGTAGCCTCAATTGGGGCGATCCGCTGCTCAGGATACTGGACCGTAGTGAGCCGGTCGGCGGACACAAAACTGCCCGCAAAGTTCCGTGCAGTCTCCGCAAGACCCTTTAGTATGCCTTCGCCCAGCAAGTTACTCCTCCGAGTTCGCAGTTCGTAGTTCTTAGTTCACAGTGGTTCTCGGAATTGCCTGCTGCGAACTATGAACTACGAACTAAGAACTGTGAACTATTCACCGATCCACTTCTCCCAGCACAATATCCACGCTTCCAAAAATCAGCACTACATCGGCCACGTTCTGGCCCAGACACATATCCTCAAGAATTGTCAGGTTGATCAGGCTCGGCGGCCTGATGCGGTAGCGATACGGATTCGGTCCCCCGTCGCTGATGAGATAAAAACCCAACTCTCCCTTGGGCGCTTCAATGCGCCCATACGCTTCGCCCGGCTTGGGGCGGAAGCCTCGAATCTTCGCTTTCGGATCCATTACAGGACCTGTTGGGATGTCTTTCAGCGCCTGCTCAAGAATTCCGATGGACTCACGTATTTCGAGCAGCCGGATCATGAACCGGTCATACACATCCCAATGCTCGCCCAGCGGCACGCGGAATTTGAACCGGTTGTAGATTCCGTATCCATCCACTTTGCGAATGTCGTAGTTTACGCCCGAAGCCCGCAGCATGGGCCCCGTTACGCCGGCGTTTATCGCCAGCTCAGGCCGCAGAATTCCCACACCCTGCGTGCGCGCCATCAGAATCTCATTGGTCATGAGCAACTGTTCGAATTCATCCACAAACTGCGGCAGGCCGGCCACCACTTTGCGCGCCCCGGCTAGCCATGATTCTGTTGCGTCTACCCGGCAACCGCCAAAGCGCATGTAGTTGACCATCATGCGCGCGCCGGTGAGCGCCTCGAACAGATCGAGAACTTTCTCCCGCTCCTTGAACGCATACATCAGCGGGGTTCCGCTGGCGCCCATCTCCTGGATCAGAAAGCCGATGGCCGAGGCATGATTCATCACGCGGGTGAGCTCGCCCAGGATTACGCGGAGGTACTCGGCCCGCTCGGGAACCTGCTGGCCTGTAAGTTTTTCTACTGCCAGCGCGTAGGCCCAATTGTTGGTCAACGGACAGATGTAGTCGAGCCGATCGGTGAAGGGCATGGACCCCAGGTAGCTCATTCCCTCGGCGAGCTTCTCGTGGTTGCGGTGCAGGTAACCGAAGACCGGCTTAAGGCGGATTACGCGCTCCCCGTCCAGCGCCACATCCATCCGGAAGACTCCGTGCGTGGAGGGATGATGCGGCCCCATGGCCACTTCCAGCAGCTCTCCTTCGCCATCCGGTTCGACCACCGGCGGGCGGTTCCAGCCTTCAGTCCTCTCCAATTTTAAATCCACCGCACTCATTCGCTGTCCAGTTCCCGGTCACTGTCCGCTGTTCACTGTTCGCTGATCCCTGTCGCTGTGCGCCAACGCCCTCGCCAGCACCTCATCGTGGGCCGTGGGTTCGTAGTCGAAGTCGTCCGGCTCCACGTAATCCCGCCGCATGGGGTGGTCCTTGAACCCGTCCCACATGAGCAGGCGCCGCATATCGGGATGCCCGGTAAATACAATTCCGAAAAGGTCGAAGATCTCGCGCTCCTGAAACTCGGCCGATCGCCAAATCGGCGTCAGCGACGGCAGAAATACCAGATCGGTCCGGTTCACCGTGCGCATGCGGATGATCACCGGCCCGTGTTTCTTCGCCATCGAATACAGGTGGTAGACCGCTTCCAGACAGCCGGGCACAACGCGCTTGCGCGTCTCTTCCACGGTCTCTTCGGCGGTTTGCTCCACGCCGTCCACGGTCTTTGTCACCGTGCGGGTAACCTTCACCTTCTCCGATACTTCCTTGTCGGGCCAATCCACTCCGGTCGCATTGGAAAGAAAATCCAGCGCCAGTTCCGGGTCGTCGCGGAGGAACTTCGCCACTTCGAGGGCGCGGACGGGCGAAATCCGCAGCGAGTGCTGGGCTGAGACGCTGGGGTTGGGGACGATCTCCGCCACCGCGCCTGGGACGGCCGCCTCGATTGCCGCTTTGATTTCTTCCACCGACTTCATGCAGCTTCCTGTCTTCAGCTCTCAGCTTTCAGCACTCAACTGCCCGCCTAACTCAAACCTAAGTGAAAGGCCCGAGCCTGAAGGCCTTGTCAATTTGCTACTTTTCCAGGGGGTTGAAACCCCCTGCTCCCTCCGTCACGTCCCTGGTCCCTCCGGAATTCTCGATCTACAGCTGTAGCCTTAGTCCCTTAGTCCCTGGTCCCTAGTCCCTGTCTTTCGTCACCGAATCACCACGGGAACGGTCCATACTCCTGGGTTTTTTGTGGGCTCCAGATCGTGCTCGCCCTGCACCGGTACCGGGAACTCGCCCTGCGCCGCCGGATCGAGGTGCCGCGGACGGCCTTCCCCGGTCAAATGCTGCCCGTCAATCTTCTTCTGCAGGGTCATAAAGGCATGCAGCAGCGCCTCTGGGCGCGGCGGGCAACCCGGAATATGCACGTCCACCGGGATGTAGCGGTCGATCCCCTTGAGGACGTTGTAGCCCTGCTTGAACGGCCCTCCGGAGATGGCGCAGGCGCCCATTGCGATCACATACTTGGGCTCGGCCATCTGGTTGTAAAGCCGCACCACTTGCGGCGCCATTTTCTTGGTTACGGTCCCGGAGATGATCATGAGGTCGGCCTGGCGCGGCGACGGGCGGAAGATTTCGGCCCCGAACCGCGCCAGGTCATAACGCGCCATGGTGGTGGCAATCATCTCGATGGCGCAACAGGCCAGCCCGAACTGCATGGGAAAGATGGAACTGCGCCGACCCCAGTTGTAGAGCTCCTCGATGGTGGTGACGAAGATGCCCTGCTTGCCGAGTTCGATCTTCAGCCCTGCTTCTACCATTGTCGCTTCGCTCCAATTTAGATGACAGGTTCCAGATGACAGATGACAGTCAAATGCAGCCGATCCCGAGTCTGTCGATCCTTCGTACTGAAAACTGTCATCTGTAAGCTGTCACCTGCCATCTGTTTTCACGCCCACGTAAGCACGCCCTTGGCCCACGCCCAGGCCAGGCCTTCCATCAGCATCAGTACAAATACCAGCATGGCCGCGCAGGCTGCAACGCCCAATCCGCTGAAGGCCACCGCGAATGGAAGCAGAAATACCGCCTCCACATCGAAGATAAGAAAGATGATGGCGTAGAGGTAGTAAGCAGAGCGGAACTGCAACCAGGCATCGCCTTTCGATTCCAGGCCGCACTCATAGATCGCGTTCTTCACCGCGTTCGGCTTGGCCGGGGAAAATACCTTTCCCCAGACCCACGCCAACCCCAGCGTGGTTAAACCAAAGCCCAACGCGGCAAAGAAGAGAACAGCCAGAGAAAAATAAGGACTTGAGGCCATCTTTGAAAATGAATCCTTCAGAACAACCGTACCAGTTTGCGCCCTCGTTTGGCTAAGGAGATGTGCGCTTGCTCACACAGTCCGAGCCCATTTTTTCGCCATTCATACCACCCTATGAACTGTCCGCTGCGAATTTGGCTGCCAAGTCCAATCCGGTTCTCCTGCTTGATTGGCCGGTTGAATCACGCGGGTTGGGCAATCCAAGGCGTTGACGTGGGGATAGGAAATGACTACATTCACGTAGCTACAGGTTTGGAGCTATAATGGACCTGAATGACCCGCTTTTGGTGGGACCCCGAGAAGGCTGAGACCAACTTCCGCAAGCACGGCATCCAGTTCAAGGTCGCGGCAAAGGTCTTTGACGACCCCTGCGTTTTCATTCGGCAGGATCGCGTGGTGGAAGACGAACTCCGTTGGCAGGCTATCGGAATGGTGGAAGGAATGGCGATTCTGCTGGTGGCCCATGCCTATTCTGTCGAGGACACCGAGGAAGTGATTCGCATCATCTCCGCTCGAAAGGCGGACCGCACGGAGCGAGGAGTCTATGAACAGAACCGAATTCATCAGTCCGGCTGAACTGGCGTTGACGGCAACTGACCTCGACGAACTTCGCCGAGTGGCGCAGATGCCTGACAGCGCCATTGACTATTCGGATATTCCTGCGACGAGCGAAGCAGACTGGAGCAATGCCCTCCCCGGGCATCTCTATCGCCCACTCAAGAAGCAGGTGACGCTGCGCATCGACGCCGATGTTCTGGCGTGGGCTCGAAAGCAGAGTGCTCGCGGCTATCAGTCGCGGCTTAACGCAATCTTGCGCGATGCCATGCTTCGGGACTTGAGCGCGAAACGGCAACGCGCCTGACGCCGTCTCCATCTTTCGATTGAGGACAGCGTATCCGTCTGCCCTGTTACGGTTCTTGTGTTCCCGCGGTCATTTTGGCGTCTGGCCCGCGGGGGCGCGAGTTCTTCCCTGGGAGATCACTGGACGATGTTCAAAACTGTGCTGCGCCGCTGTCTGTTAACCGCCTTCCTAGCCGCGTTGTCACTGACGACGACCTGGGCTGTCCGCGCCGCCACCGGCCCGGCAACCGCGGCGGCAACTACCGCTGTCACGGCCACTTCGACCACGAACCCGCCCGACGCCCCCAACTCTTCCAACGCGGGCGCGGCCTATACCGCCGCAATCAAGGTTACCGGCCCCACCACGGCCTTCCACGACTCCGTAGCCTCGCACTACAACTACGCCTTCGGCAAAGACACGCCTTTTCTGCCCTCGAACGCCATGTCTTCCACAGGCCAGTTTGTAAGCCCGAAGAGTTTCTACAGCGCCGAGTACTGCGGGCACTGCCACCAGGAGGCGTACCACCAGTGGCGTCAATCGGTCCACTCCAACAGCTTCCGCGCGCCGTGGTATCTGAAGAACGTGAACGCCCTGATCGATGAAAAGGGCGTGCAGTACTCCCGCCACTGCGAGGGCTGCCACAACCCCGTGGCGCTGCTCAGCGGCGACCTGTCACAGGGGATGCCGAAGAAGCGGCCCTTTGAACAGGAAGGGGTAACCTGCTCCACGTGCCACTCCATCGTCTCCACCGACGCGACGGGAACCGGCAGCTACGTGATGGGCGTGCCGGCCGTGCTGGTGGATGAAAATGGCGCGCCGATTACCCGGCCCGTCTCCGACGCCGAGGTTCTGGCGCACCTCGACCGCCATTCCAAAGCCGTGATGCGCGACGTTTACCACACCAGCGAGTTCTGCGCCGCGTGCCACAAGGCGGCCATTCCGCGCTCGCTGGACGACTACAAGTGGCTGCGGGCCATCTCGCTTTACGACGAGTGGCAGGGGGCCAGCTTTACCAGGCAGTCGCCGCTGCCCTTCTATCGTAAAGACTCGGTCTCGACCTGCCAGACCTGCCACATGTTCCGCGAGCCGCTGCCCGCCGGCGCTGTGGACCCCGGCGCCAAGGACGGCAAGCTGGTTTCGCACCGCTGGCTCGGCGGCAATACGCTCATCCCGGCTTACTACAAATACGACGAGCAGGCGCAGAAGGTAGCCAATTTCCTGAAGAATTCCTATGACGGCAAAGGTGTCTTCAACGTTGATATCTTCGCGCTGGAGAAGGAAAGCGCCGCGGCCACGGCAAGCGATCAGGTGCTGGTTGCCCCGCTGGGACTGACCAGCTTCTCGCTCGTTCCGGGGGAAACGCTGGTTGCCGACGTGGTTATCCAGAACAAGGGCATTGGCCACTCGTTCATCCCCGAGCAGCGCGACTTCTACGAGGCCTGGGTGGATTTCACCGTCAAGGACGGTTCCGGGAAAACGCTGGCGGAGAGCGGGTTTATTGGGCCCGACGGCAACCTTGACCCCGCTGCTCACTCGTTTACCAACCGGCTGATCAACAACAAAGGCGAACTGATCGATTTGCACCAGATTTGGCACAACCGGGTGCTGGCCTACAACAACACCATCCAGTCCGGCCGCTCGCAACTTGTTCGGTATCGCTTCCGGCTGCCGAAAGACATCTCCGGCCAGGTATCGCTGACAGCCACTGTTCGCTATCGGCGCTTCGACCAGCACTTCATCGACTACGGAATGACCCAGACGGGCCAGAAGGAACCGAAGCCATATCCTATGCCGGTCATCGACATGGCGGCCGAGACCAAGACCTTCAAGATCGGTGAAAATGCGCCGGTTCCGCCGGATCCAACTGAAAACAAGGAGTGGATGCGCTGGAATAACTACGGTATTACCCTGCTGGACGCGCAGCGGTACCAGGCATCGGTACACGCCTTTGAGCGCGTGGCGGCGTTGCGGCCCGACTACGCAGACGCTTACACCAACATGGGGATTGTTGAAATTTCATGGGAGAAGTACGACGACGCGAAAGGGAATATCGCCAAGGCTCTTGCGCTGCTGCCCGGCGACCCGCGCGCGTTGTACTATCGGGCATTGGTCGAGCGCAATGCCGGCCAGACCAAAGAGGCGATTGCCGATCTTGAAGCCATGCTGGCCAAGTATCCACGTTCCCGCGACGGGCTCCGCGAGCTTGGCTTCAGCTATTTCCAGCAGCACGATTATCCTGCAGCGCGAAGCGCCTATGAGCGCCTGCAGGGTGTCGATCCGGACGACCTGGCTGCGCACTATCAGCTCGCTATTCTTTACCGGCGTCTTGGCGAAAAGGCGAAGGCGGCCATCGAGTCCGGAAAGTTCGCAGACCAGAAGGACGACCCCACCGCAAGCGTTTATGCGCTGGAGTTTTTGCGCAGCCATCCGGAAGTGGCCAGCGAGAGCGTGGTGTGGCATACGCATGATTTGACCGGCGACAAACCCAAAGAGCCGCAGAAGATCGAGTACAAGTACATACCCGGCGCCGGCGAATAACGATTTCTTGCGGCAGCATGAGAACCTCCCGTTTCCACGGGCAGCCCGTCTCCTCGTGTAGAATCGCGGGTTCGACAGCCACGGGAGGTTCACCGATGAAAACAAAGTTCCGCCTCGCGTTTTTTCTGCCACTTCTGCTGCTCGCCGTGCAGGTTAGCTTCTCTCAGACATCCCTCTCCACAAAGTGGGAAGAGCTTACCGGACCTGACTTTATCGAAGCCATCCATCATTCGCAGGGCGTTTGCGTGCTGCCCTTCGGCATTATCGAGAAGCACGGAGCGCACCTGCCCCTCGGTACCGACCTGCTCGATGTTCGGTTCGCCGTCTTCAATGCGGTCCAGCAGGAATATGCCGTCGTCTTTCCGCAGTATTATTTCGGCCAAATCTTTGAGGCTCAACACCAGCCCGGAACAGTCGCCTACTACCTACTTGCATAAATCAGCGTAAGAACGTTTAGGAACAGAATGGTGGACGGCGGTTTTTGTCCACTCGAAGGGTGCGGCGGTTGGGTTATAAGCGGCGACGAAGTCGTCGATTGCCTGGCGCACT